>Ga0068707_1000091_pt1 | contig 45562 bp, 41 predicted proteins | sample YNPNPMetaG_FD_66600 | JGI IMG/M metagenome (GOLD analysis project Ga0068707, IMG submission 66600) | Anoxygenic and chlorotrophic microbial mat microbial communities from Yellowstone National Park, USA - YNP NP MetaG | ecosystem: Environmental > Aquatic > Thermal springs > Hot (42-90C) >... | reverse complement strand
TTCACACCGCCAAAGGAGGCGTCTATCATGAGATCCGGGCCCAGCCGCCTGACCCGCCAGGAGTGAAGCCGCAAGGCATCCTCCACCCGAGCCACATCAAGGCTTCGCACCGCGCTCTTGCCCCTGCCCAAGACAATGGGGGGCACAAAGCAAACCAGACGCTGAACAAGACGCGCCTTCAAGAAGGAGGTGATCACACGGCCACCGCCTTCGACCAGCACCGAAGAGACTCCTGAACGCGCCAGACCCCTAAGCATCTCCCTGAGGTCCACTTCCTCTCCGGGGCCCTGGAGGGTCTCGATCAGCCTGACCCCTCTCCTCTCGAGTTCCCTAGCCTTCTGTCGATCGCTTGATGGAGCTGTCACGATCCAGGTCTCAGGGCCCTGCGCGGACAGTCGCAGGAGCTTCGACTCCATGGGTATTCGGAGCCGGCTGTCCAATACCACGCGAATGGGATCCCTTCCCCTGGCGAGCCGCACCGTCAGCTCCGGGTCATCGGCCAGGACAGTGCCGATCCCGACGAGGACCGCGTCATGAAGGGCGCGCAGCCGGTGGGCCATCCTCAGAGACCTCTCCGAGCTTATCCATCTGGAGTGACCCGAACGGGTGGCGATCCTCCCGTCCAGTGACTGAGCCCATTTGAGGGTGACCCAAGGCAGACCGCTTTCCATCCAATGAAAGAAGACGCGATTCAGTCGACGGCATGGCTCCTCCATGACCCCGACCCGCACATCGACGCCTGCCTCCCGCAGCACCCTCACCCCCCGACCGGCGACCAGCGGATTGGGATCGAGGGTCCCGATCACTACGCGCCCCACACCAAGGCGTGTTATCAGCTCCGTGCACGGGGGGGTCTTTCCGTGATGGCAACACGGCTCGAGATTCACGTACAAGGTAGCATCCCTCAGATCCCCTTGCTGGCCCATAAGGGCTTCCACCTCCGCGTGCGGGCCGCCGAACCGACGATGGTAACCCCGAGAGAGCACCCTTCCCTCCCTCACCAGCACCGCGCCTACCATGGGGTTCGGGCTGACACGTCCCTCACCCTTTCTGGCCAGACTCAGGGCCTCGCCCAGGAAATGCTCATCCGAGCAAGGGCCGTCGCCTTGTCGCCGTGCCTTTTTCATGACACCCTCAGCGCCGTCATGTCGGGACACGCCACCCGGGGTCGCCTTTCCAATGATATAACAAAACCAAGCCTCTCTGAAGATTGGCGATTTCCTGGGAACGGGATCCGGGAGACGCAGGATCCCAAGCCCCGACTCACGGCTGGGGCGGGTAAGTGATCACAGGGTGGCGGCGTTTCTCGGAGCGGCTTGGCGCAGGTGCTTCGATTTTCCAGGATTCGGACCTGGGGAAAGCCCTCTCGGCCGAGGCTGGGCTGAGGCCGACCGAGGGAGGGGGCAAGCATCCCCCGGAGGCCAAATCCTTCGGAAGATCGAGCGCCGAAGACTTGAAGCGGAGAGAACTGCCGCCCCCGCGACCAGTTACGGGGGCGGCAGTTCCCATGTTGCCTGGCTTGACGCTTTGACGATCACCCAGTGGCGGTTCGAAGGCGTGGGACCCCTCTTTGTGCGGCGCGCAGCCGGTCGCCTTGCTTCTTCCCTCGCCCCCTTGGCGGAAAGACTCGCGCAAGGGCTTCCACCTGCCTGCTCGGCGGCCATGGGTGTCCGACCGTTCCGGCGTGCCGCAGAGGGTTTGAGATTCGCCCTGCGGGACAGAGGGCTGCCCACCCGTAACCGAGGGGGCAGTCAGAATGATTTCTTGACATTTATCGAGGCTCTCCTATAATGGCTTCAAGTGGTCCTTGAAGGTCCGAAAGGTGTGTCTTGCGGTTCCTGGAGCCTGAGCCCATGGAGCTGGCGGAATTCGAGAGCCTCAGGGAAAAGATAATGGCGCTCATTCGTTCCAACGATTCCCTGAGGAAAGAGAAGAAGGCCTACGCCGAGAAACTCCTGCTGAGGGAGAGACAGATCCGGGAGCTCATGGAGAGGTGCGAGCGTTACGAGAGGCGCCAGCGGGAGGCCTATCGCAGGGTGGATGCGCTCCTTTCGAAACTCGAGGGTGTCAAGTAGAGAGGGCTCCGGTCGATGCACAAGCGGGTGACCATCGATATCCTGGGTCATCAATACTCGGTCAAGACCGACGGGGACGAGCAATACATTCAGAGGATCGCTGATTACGTGAACGCCAAGTCTCGGGAGGTAATGGAGGCCACCCATACGGTGACTACCTTGGACTTGGTCATGAAGGTGGCCATCAATCTGGCCGACGAGCTCTTTCAAGAGCGGTCGCGCAGGGAGGCCCTGTATCGGAAGGTGGAAGAGGAGTCGCGGCTAATGAGCCAGGAGATCTCCGCTCACCTGGAGGCAGAGGCCCCGAAATCCTAGTGATATTCTGTTCTTTTGGGGGGTAGGTCAAAGGCGCGAGTCAAGGCAAGTCCACAGGGCTGTGGGACGCCCACATCCCAATTCCCGGGTCGGTGCCCGGTGACGAGGTGCAACCGCGGCACCTTTCCGATGGGATCGTGAATCCTGAAACGGGCCCCGATGCAAGTGAGCGGCCCGGAAGAGGTTCATCCGGAGAGGGGATTACGGAGAAGGTTATCGAGACGGAAATGCTGAGGTTATTGCCACAGAACGCAGGAACCTTCCACCGGGAGGGCCCCCTGGTGTCGACGATGGGAGCCCTTTGGGGAGCGATCTTCGAGCTTTTCTTGGTTTCATTCGGGCAACGGGCCCGGCTTGTCTTAGACGATGGAAGGTTGGGTGGCTCAGGGATTAGGCTCGGAACGAAACGTCTTTACGACAAGCCCGATGGTGTCGCCCTGAACGAGCCATTGCTGGGCCATCCGTTTGTGTCTTGCAGCAGAAGCGTTTCTCCGCCTCGTGAGACCTCGCCAGTGGGATCCGTTTCCCCCCTCCGCTCATCATAGCGCCTCGGGAGCGCCAGAAGCCCAAAGGGTCTTCCCAGGCCGCATCCGTTCATGGACGCCTCTTTGACGGTGTCGCCTGGAGTTCTCCCCTGGTCGCGCACAAGGAGGTGAGCCTATCGTGTCGACGCCCAACTTTCACGAAATCTTGATCCTCTTGTTGGCCTTCGGTTTGGGGTGCATTGGGGGCGGGATCTTCTTCCGTGTGCTCTCCAAGAGGCGCTTGGCCCTGTCCATGGAGAAGGCCAAGCAACTCACGGCCAAGGCGGAGAAAGAGGCCGAGGCCTTGATCAAGGAGGCCCGGGTGCAGGCCAAGGAGGCCTTGTATCAGTCCAAGCAAGAGTTGGAAAGGGAGGCAAAGGAGAGGAAGGCGGAACTCCAGAAGCTGGAGAACAGGCTCCTGCAGAGGGAAGAGCACCTGGACAAGAAGGTGGAGCTCCTGGATCAAAAGGAGATGAATCTCGACAGGAGGGAGAAGTCCATCGCTCAACAGGAACGGGCCATGGCCGATAAGATGAGGGAGCTCGATCGGCTGCTGGAGGATCATCGCGCGCGGCTGGAGAGCTTGGCTGGAATCACGGCGGAAGAGGCCAAGAACCAGCTTATCCAGTCCATCGAAGCGGATGCAAAGGAGCGGTCGGCCAAACTCCTCAAAAGGATAGAGGATGAAACCCGGGCCGCGGCGGACAAGAAGGCCAAGGAGCTCATCGCGCTGGCCATACAGCGATACGCCTCGGATTATGTGAGCGAAAAAACGGTCTCTGTGGTCAGCCTGCCCAGCGACGAAATGAAGGGCCGCATCATAGGAAGGGAGGGCAGGAACATCCGCGCCCTGGAGGCGGCAACGGGGATCGACCTGATCATAGACGATACGCCGGAGGCGGTCATACTGTCTGGCTACAACCCCATCCGGCGCGAAGTGGCCCGACTCTCTCTGGAGCGCCTCATCACGGATGGGAGGATCCATCCGGCGCGAATCGAGGAGGTGGTCGAAAAGGTGAAACAGGAGATGGAGGTCACCATCAGGGAGGCCGGGGAACAGGCCGCCTTCGATGTCGGCGTCCATGGTATCAATCCTGAGCTCATCAGGCTGCTGGGGACGCTGAAGTATCGCACCAGTTTCGCCCAGAACGTCTTGCAACACTCCATCGAAGTGGCCTTCTTGTGCGGGATCATGGCCGCGGAACTGGGGCTGAGCGTTCGCCAGGCAAAGCGCGCCGGACTGCTTCACGACATAGGCAAGGCGGTGGACCATGAAGTGGAGGGTTCCCACGCGGCCATCGGGGCCGAACAAGCGAAGCGGTACGGCGAATCCCCCAAGATCGTCAACGCCATCGCCGCCCATCACGACGAGGAGCCGGCCACCAGCGTGCTGGCGGTCTTGGTCCAGGCCGCAGATGCATTGTCCGCTGCCAGGCCAGGGGCCAGGAAGGAGATGCTGGAAAGTTACGTCAAACGCCTGGAGGACCTGGAACGGATAGCGAACTCCTTCAAAGGGGTAAGCAAGTCTTATGCCATCCAAGCGGGCCGCGAGATCAGGATAATCGTCGACAGCGACAAGGTGGGAGACGAGGATGCAGCGCTCCTGAGTTACGAGATCGCCAAGAAGGTCGAGAAGGAGCTGACCTACCCTGGGCAGATCAAGGTACTGGTGATCAGGGAGACCCGGGCCGTCCAGTATGCCAAATGAAGGATGCGAGAGAGGCCTATGCCTCTCTCGCTCACTCATTTTGCCGGGTTCTTGCCCTCCTCACCTGGCCTTTTCCTCTTTGCTCCCCCCCGATCCCCGAGGGGTCGGGCTCCTCGACCTCCCCTTGTCCTGGGGCTGATCCGTTGCCTTTTTCTCCGTCCTCCTGGGGGAAGAGGAGTACCTCTTCGCCTTGTCCATCTGCTGGGTCGGCCCGCTCGACGGCCTACGGGATGGCGTGGAAGGCCCTTTTCTCATCTGTTGCGGGACGACCCTCTCCTTCTTGGGCTCGGCGGTGGCTCGGGGACCGTCGACCGTCTTTGCTGATCGTCTCGCCTCCGGGAAGGCCTCCAGGAATCCCCCGGCCTCTTTGCGATGCTGACGCAGAAGCACCCTGTCTTCCTCGACCTTCCCGAGGAGCTCTCTCTTTCCTTCCTGTATCCTCTTCAACGATTCCGCAACGGGACCATACCGCTCGCCCATCTCCTTCTTCATCCCTTTGGCCCTGCTGATGAGGTGTTCAGCGTGTGCGCAGAGGGCCTCGGTCCGGTTTCCCGCCAACTGAAGTCGCTTCACACACCGGCGGTGCTCCGCGAAACACCCCTGGAATCGGCGCACCAACTCCTCCAGTGCCCGAGAATCCCCCTTGGCCCTGGCCTCCGAGATGCCGGGGCGCAAGGTCTCCATCTCTCCGAGAAGCCCTATTAGGGTCGATTTGGCCTCTTCGCTCGTGAGGCGGAGATCCGTTATCCGGGCGGGGATTCTCTCGCCGAGCATGGGCAGACGCGCCGCCAATGCGCGAGACCTCGACATCATCCAGGCTGCCCAGTCGGTTTCCCCCTTTTCCTTGAAGGGCCGCGCCGGGGAGGGCCCTTCCATGAACTCGATCTCCAGCTCTTTCTGGGGTCCCAGAATGACGGGCTCCCCCCCGGTATCCACCTCCACCTTCCCATGGTAGACCGCTATAAGCCCGCCCAGATCCTCCGAGACCCCCACTTCGAACTCGGTCCCCCGGGCCCTTGCTACGAGCGTAGGGGTCTCAACCGAGAAGAGGTCTTCCCCGGTCAAGCTCAACACACGGCTCAAGACCCTGCCGGAGAAGAGCATCACCGAAGGCGCCTCGCCCCCGCCCGGCATCCTCTCGTTGAGCTTGAGCCGGGAAAGCGGACGCAACATCAGAACGGACCCATCCACTAGGCGAATCTCAATGGATGCCGATCCGTGCGTCATCACGAGGTCTCCCTGAAAAAGCGGATCCCCCAATCGAAGGTGGACCGGGGCCCTGGTCCCCGTTCGATGCAAGAAGGCCTCCCCCTCCACCCTTTCAACCCTTCCTTCCGGCTCCTCAGAGGGGGGGGGAGCTGGCTCTTCCTTCTGCGGGCAGCCCAGAGAGAGGAGAAAACCCGCAAGAAGACCCAGAAGGATTCCAAGTGGGATCGGACCTCGTTTCACCTCGGGCACCATCCAGTCGCCGCACCTCCTGCCGCCTAAGGCCAGGGGCCTTGCCAGGGGTCCGGCATCGCGCAGCCTGCAACGAGAGCTTGGGGATGCCTCTCGGCGAGCCACATCGATCTGGCACATCCTAGAGCACCGCGCCCCCGGAATCAACCGGACGATTTGACAATCCTCATCGTGTCGATATTATAATGCCACGTTGTTCAAGGCCGACATAGCGCTGGGTTCACGGAGGTGTGGCATGAGAAACGTCTGCGTCATAGCCGGAGGTATGTCCAAATGGGGGGTCAGGAACGCATCACAGAGGGACATGTTTCAGGAGGCGGGCAGGGCCTGTTTCTTGGACAACCCCCATCTCACCAACAAGGATGTCGACGGCCTGATCGTCAGCTCGGCGTACACCGAGCGTTGCTCATTTCAGACTCATCTGGCGCCCCTTGTCGCAGAGCATCTCGGCATAAAGCCCAGGAGCGTCTGCATCAGGGTGGAGTTGCTCTGCGCCAGCGGAAGCTCCGGTATCATCACCGCCTACGGGCTGATCAAGGCGGGGGTTGCGGACGTTGTCATGGTCATCGGGGGCGAAAAACTCTACATGCCTCAGAGATGGGAGGTCTTCTACAGCGAGATGGCCTCAGTGGACCACGACTGGGATGGGGCTCAAGGGCTCGGCTTGCCACCCTCGGCCTTCGCCATGGTGGCCAAGCAGCATATGAAGCAGTACGGGACCACTGAGGAGCAGATGGCCATGGTCTCCGTGAAGAACAGACGAAACGGCCTCAACAACCCCATGGGGCAATTCCAGGAGCCTATCACCCTGGAGACGGCGCTCAACGCAAAGGCGATAGTTAGGCCCATGAAGCTCTACGACTGTTGCCCCATAACGGACGGAGCCGCTGCGGTGATCTTGGCGTGCGAGGAAAAGGCCAGGGCACTGACCGACAAACCCTTGGTCTACATCCGTGGCACCGGCCAGGCCTCCCTCCACAACATGTCCGCCAACATGCCGAACTGGACCACTTGGGAGAGCCTGAAGATAGCGGCCGAGCAGGCTTACAAGGCCGCACGCGTGAAGCCGTCGGACATCCATGTCGCTCAAACCCATGACTGTTTCACGATCTCGGAGATCATCGAGTACGAGGACCTCGGGTTCTGCCCCAAGGGAGATGGCGGGCGGTTCGTACAGGACGGCCTCTCCGACTTCGGAGGGAAGGTCCCGGTCAATACCGACGGAGGTCTGTTGTCTTGCGGCCATCCGTTCGGTGCCACGGGGATCAGACAGGCCATAGAGATCACCAAACAGCTCAGAGGAGACGCCGCCCGGCAAGTGGAAGGGGCCACCACGGGACTCACGCACAACCTCAGCGGGTTCATTGCGGCACACACCGTGATAGTCTACGGGAGGGAGGCATGATGGAGTCCATGGATCTCTTCAAAGGGAAGTACATCGGCTCGATGGATCTCTATCCGCAGCAGGCCCCGGAGTTCAATCGCGTCCATCCGTTCTATGACCACCTCAAAGAGGGCAGGTTCACGACCACTCGCTGCACGGAGTGCGGGCACCGAGCCTTCCCCCCGAGGGTGATCTGCCCGGAGTGCCTCTCGGAGAGATTGGAGTGGATCGATCTGCCCAGGGAAGGGACCGTCCTGGTGGTCACCGAGGAGGAGGTCGGTGTCCCCTTGGGCTTCGAGACACCGCTGATCCACGCCCTGGTGGATCTGGACGGGCAGTTGCGGATCTTCGCCAGGATAGTCAACGCTGCAGTGGGACAGCTCAAGGAGGGCGATCGTGTCAAGCTACACGTGTTCCCGGTCCCCCCGGTCCCCATGGAGAAGGGCAGGGAGGTCGTCAAGGCAGAGAGGGTTTATTTTGCCTTTGAACCGGCATGATCGCCGGCCTCTTTGTCCGGAGATGTTGATCCCTCGATCTGAGGCGGGGAGCTCTCGCAACGAGGCATGGCTGGAGGTGTGGGGCGAGGCTGATCGGCTGCGGTAAACCCCTGATGCATGGTAGGGGTCCAATTGTTCGGGCTTGCGAGGGGTTTTCCTGATGGCCCTCGGACCGCCCGGCGAGGGCGCCGCAGCGGGAGGACACATGGGCCAGCCGGCCTCGGGACTAGCCGCCCCCTTGGACGGGATCGTCGAAGACAGTCGCGAGTGGTGCGAGTCACTGAAGAGTGTCGTCAGCCGGCCGTTTCAAAGGCAACGACAGTGGAAAGACCCCTCCATGGATCTCACAGACGAGGAACTCGTGAGGCTGGCCCAACGGGACGAGTCATGGGCGTTCGAGGAGCTCGTGAGGCGCCATCATGGAAAGGTCTATTCCATAGCCCACCATATGTGCGAGGGGAACCCCGAAGAAGCCATGGACATGACACAGGAGGCTTTTCTCAGGGCGTTCAGGAACCTGAGGAAATTCAGGGGAGAATCCACCTTCTACACCTGGCTCTATCGCATCGCGATCAACGCGTGCCTGGACGGGAGGAGAAGGCGCAAGAGCTGGGAGCAGTGGCTCTCCTTTTCGAGATCGGCCCACAGGGACGGGGAAGCCGACGAAGACGCAATGGCAATGAAGCCCGACTCAGCGATGGATGCCAACCCACTGGAGGTCCTGAGCGGCAAAGAACTCTCGGGGAAGATCCGAAGGGCCATGGCCTCCCTGCCTGAAAGGCAGCGAGTGGCGTTCCAGCTCAAGGTCCTCCATGGCATGAACATCAAGGAGATATCGAGGATCATGGGTGCCGCCGAGGGGACGGTGAAGAGCCACCTCTTCAGGGCGACCCGCTCGCTGCAGGAGGCGTTGAAGGAATGGAAGTGAGAAAGGGGGGGGGATGAGGGATGAAGCCCTGCATCGACCGCATGGATACGTTGTTGTCTGACGTCCATGGGGAGATTTCCCCGGAAGAACGCCAGCAGTGGGAGAGGCATCTGAAGGGTTGCACGGGGTGCAGCGAGGAACGCCGGAGGCTGCTGGCCTTGCTCCGAGTCGTCCGTGAGGAGTTGAGAGACCCTGTGCTTCCACCGGAGGCTGAAGCAAGGCTCCTGCGTTCCATCACTTCGGCTCTGGGGGAGGGCCGTCTCGGATGGCGGGGAAGATTGGGCAGGTGGATACCGTTGCGGTCTCTTCCTGCTTTGGCAGCGGCGACGATGCTGGTCATTACCTTGGGATGGTTCGGGCTTCGAGGGGGCGAAAAGCCGAGTGAGTTTCTTAGCGCCTCGCAACTGGAATCCGAGGAGAGGATGATCGCTGAAGAGATGGATTTGCTGGAGCAGTTGGACCTCTTGGAGGAGATGGACGTCTTACAGAATCTCGTGAAGATAGTCGATGAGCGCGAGGCGAGACTGTAAAGCTCCGAGTCCGAGGTGTCTTGGGCGGGCGCGAGTGTGAGTAGGGGGGTCATGATGAAGATTGCCGCCGAGGGGCTGCGCCGGGCGCGATCCATCCCGGCTCTACCCTGGCTGCTGGGAGCGGTGGCGATCGCGTTTTGGTCCTCCACGGCCTTTTGCCAGGTATCGGGGGGGAACACCTTGCCAGCGCCTCCCCGCGAGACCGGATCCTACGGGCGCGAAATCACCCCCCAGGAGCGGAAGGAGCCTCTCAAGAGGCCCATGGAGGCCCCGACTCCCATCTCACCCCAGGCCAGGGAGCGGCTGAGGCAATACGAGAGGCTCTCCCCAGAGGAAAAGGCCAAGCTCAGAGGGAGGTTCGAGGAGTGGAAGTCGTTGCCTTCCGAAGAACGCGAGAGCCTGCGCAACCGCCTCGAAAGATGGAGACAGCTCCCCCCAACCGATCGCACCCTGCTGCGTGAGCGCTTCGAGCAGTGGAAGACACTGAGACCCGAGGAAAGGCGCAAGCTCAGGGAAAGGCTGAGACGCCCTGAGGAGTTGACCCCTCAGGAACAGGAGGAGATCCGAGAGAGATTCCGCACCAGGTAGAGCGAGGCTCAGAATCTCTCAGCCCGTTTACAAGCGGCGTCAGACAGGATGATTATGGCCTCCAGGATCCTCTCCAGGTCTTCTTTGTAGGATGCAACCCCTTTTATCTCCTCCGGATCGCATCCAATCTCAGCGCGAGTGGCCAAGGCGATCTTCCCTTCCAAGACCTGAAGTCCATTCAGGCATCTGAGCAGGACCGCGTGGTGGCTCGCCCCTAACCGACCTCTCTGAAGAAAGGCCTGAACGCACCCAGAGCCAAAGGTGGTGATGTTGGCCAGGTCCGCTCTCAGCTCCGCCACGAGGGGAGAGGAAGACGGCTCCGGAAATCGCTTGGACCTCAGACCTTCCCACGCAACGCGAATCTGCTCTCTCACCTCAGGCCCCTCCAGGCCATCTTGCTGCCATCCGGCTGCGGACGAAAATCCCCGCTCCCAAACCGTCAACCGGCGAGACTTCATCCACCCGAGCCTACCTCTCCCCCCTTTTCCTCCTTATCTGCTCCATCAACCGAGGGGTCACTCTTTCCGGGTCCAGACCCAGCAACTTGGCCACCTGACTGATGAAGCCCTTCACGTAGACGTCGGGCGGAAGGTATTCGAAGCAACCCTCCTCGATGTTCCTGAGATGCCCTCGGCTGATCTTCGTGTGTTGGGCTATCTCGTCCAAGCTGATACCCCTGATCTCTCGGACCTCCCTCAGCAAGGCGCCTGACCACTCCCCCCTTTCCTCCGCAGCGGCCAGGAGCTCTCGGATGAGCTCTTCTTTCTCCTGACGGACCTCCGGGTCCTCCATCTTCCGGAGGTCGACCAGGTTCCTGCGGAGTTGCTGCGACAGCGCCGGCTCTCTGGAGGGGATATCCATTGCCTTTTCCGGCGGGAAATGCCCTTGGATCCTGAGTTCCTCGTCGTACTGCCGACGCAGCTCCGGGTCCGTCAGGATGTTGTAAGCCTCGTGGACTCGGTTCACGATCTCCTCCCGCTCCGCCTCGGTGAACAGCCCGAATGTCGCCATATGATCGCCGCCGTAAGTCTTCAGGGCTATCTGGAAGGCCCTCTTGATCTCAGCGATGGTCGCCCTCGGGGAGACATCGAGGATCTCATAGGGACTTAGCGAATCCAGGTCTATCATGGTCACACTCCGAGCCCGTCCTCCTCCCGCCAAGGGTCCTCGGCACCAGAACCACCCATTCTCTCGTCTCGCAACTGGTCACGGGGGGCGACCGCATTTCTCTCCGCTTCAAGTCTTCGGCGCTCGATTTTCCAGAGCCTTTGGCCTCCGGGGGACCTGTTGCGTGCGACGCACAGGCAGGTGCCCGCCCGCTGCCTCGGTCGGCCTCGGCTCAGCTTCGGCCGAGAGGGCTTCCCCCAGGTCCAAATCGTGGAAAATCAAAGCACCTCCGCCGAGCCGCTCCGAGAAACGCCGTCACCCTGTGATCACTTACCTCGTCTCTCCCCAGGCTTCCTCTCCGGCTCCGGGAAGCCCCCCCTTTCGCCCATCCACGCAAAGGCCGATCCATGCACTTTCCGGACCGGGATATCCCGAGGCCACCCACTCAGAAGAAATCGAATGCGAGCTGCCCCTCGGTGAGGAGCCTTTCCGTCAGACTGTCGATACACTTGGCGGCATTGGACTCCGGGAAATTCGACACCAGCGGCCTGCGCAGCCGCACGCACTGTATCACCCTGTCATCGAAACTCACGTATCCCACGAATTCCACCCGGATGCCGAAGTACTTGTGGATCGCGCTGCGCACCGAGAAACCGACCTCCACATCGTCATACCGACGCACTTGGTTCAGGACGATCCGCACCAAGAAGTCGTTCAGCCTCGCCTTCAATGTCCTGACAGCCATGGGTTCGGTCCTCGAGAGTTGCTTCAACATCTGAGGAACCGGGACGAAATCCTCGATCCTCGGCACATGGAAGGCGCGAAACAGCGCGTCCCTGACGGACTTCTTTCGGGTCCCCCGCACGAGCATCCAGTAAAGGGCCTCCTTCAGGAAGCGATACATGTTCTCGATGGAAGTCGGTTCGGGCACCGTCACATAGATCCCCACCCCCCCCATGAGGAAGAGGTCCATGACCTGTTGGGAGCTACCGGACCCTATGTCCAAGATGACATAGTCGATGTCCAAACGCCTCAGGGCGTTCCTCAGACGGTTCATGTCCCTGAGGCGCGGGCCTCTCCCCGGGTAATCCAAGGTCCCGCTCACCAGATGGAGGTTGCCGACACCGGTCTCCTCCATGAACGGGGACAGGTCGTTTTGCCCCCCGGCCAGGAACTCCCCGAGGGTGTAACGCGGCCTGTCCAACCCAAGGCAAGTGTGCAAATTGGCCCCGCCCAGATCGGCGTCCACCAACAGGACCCGCTGACCGCGTTTGGCCATGGCGATGGCCATGTTGCTCGCTATGAGGGTCTTGCCGGTCCCCCCCTTGCCACCCCCCACAGCCCATATGGCCTTTGGTCCCTTGCGACCATCCATCCTAGAGTCACCTGAAGCGCAGTGGCTCGGACCGACGGCTTCGCCCCTGCATCCGGCTGCCCCGGCTTGGAGAGTGTAGAACCCTCCCCGAGAAATTGCTTAGGCAAAATAACATGTTACAGAAATCAATGCAAGACCAAGATCCGGGCACAAGGTGACGCCACTTTCTATTGATGAATCACGAGCGGGGCACTTCTCGGCGGGGGAAAGGCGCGCCTAACGCGAAATGGAACCCCCTTGGTCGCATTGGGCAGGCACGGGCGGAGGCGGGACCCAGAGGGCTGTCCCCCGATTCGTGCCGGACTTGCCTGGGCCGCCAGGGGCAGTGAGATCCAGTGACATAGGGCCTCTTTCGGGTGACCGAAGCGGGCGGGGGTCGAAACCCTCACGGTACCCTGGCCAGGGTGAGCACGTGCACCTCCGAGGCCCCCGCCCTCCTCAGCACCCTGGCGGCCTCCGCGAGGGTGGAGCCGGTCGTGTACACGTCGTCCACCAAGAGCCATTTCCTGCCGTGAATCGTCGTCGCCCCTCGGGCCTGGAAGGCCCCTCGCACGTTGCTCGCCCTCAGGCGGCGGCTCAGCCCCACTTGGGGCTGCGTCCATCGCTGCCTGGCCAGAAGGCCCTCCATGACGGGGATCCCGAGCCGCCTTCCCACACCCTTGGCCATGAGGGAGGCCTGATTGAATCCCCTTTGGCGAAGTCGTCTGCGGTGAAGCGGGATGGGGATGATCCCGTCCAACCCCAAGGCCCTCAGGTCCTCGCCCACCACTTGCCCCATCAAGACCCCGAAGAACCTCGCCATCCAAGGATGGGGCCCGTATTTCATCCTGTGGATCATCGGGAACAGCTCCTCCTGGTAGACCAGCACGGAGCGGGCCGAATCAAAAGGGGGAGGCTGCGAAAGGCAATCCCCGCATGGATGATCCGGAACTGACGGCGACGGTATAGGCTTGGCGCAGGTGGGGCAGTAGGGGCTGGTCAACCAGGGCATTTCCTCGAGGCATTCTCCGCACAGGCCGTACCCCGCCGATCTCATCTCCTCTCGAGGGGATCTCCGTCCCAGCCCCCTCTCACACACCGCGCAGACCGGGGGGAGGATCAGATCCAACAACGAGGTGAGGGACCGCCACATCCCTCACCCCTCCTCCATCTCCGCCGCTTCTCCCGGTTCCACAGGAAGGGCCACCTGGCGTGCATCGGCCCAGAGCCCCTCCAAGTCATAGAATTCCCGGATGGATTTCTGAAAGATGTGAACGACCACATCATCGCAGTCCAGCAGGACCCAACGCCCGACCGAAAGCCCCTCGATGCTCCTCGGCCGGATCTGATGGGCCTTGAGGCCCTCCACCAGATGCTCGGCTATGGCTTGAACCTGCCGGTCGGACCTGCCGGTGCATATGACGAAGTAGTCCGTGAAGGAGACCAGGCCGCGAAGGTCCAGGACGACAGGGTCCGTGGCCTTCCGGTCACGGCTCAAACGGACGCACAAGAGGGACTTCTCCAGGGCGTCCATCCCTCTGGAGTGATCTGCCCCTGGACGCTTCCTCCCTCCCCCCTCGATCCTCACCTCACCTCTCCCTTGGTTCCGCAGTAAAGCCCGTTGCGCCATATGTACTCCTCGACCTCCGAAGGCACCAGGTATCTTATGGATCGGCCGCGGCGCACGAGATCGCGAATCCTCGTACCCGATATGTCGAGGCATCTGAAGCGTCGGAAGTAGACCAGATGGCCGCTCGGGTGCGCGTAACCGGCTCGAGACCTGTCGTAGCGGAAGAGGCCCCTGACAGGGCCAGGGATCGCCCTCCTGCCCCAGGCTCTCGACCCTCTCCGCTCCAGGACCACCCAGTGGCTCAGTTGGAACAGTTCCTCGTAGAGACGCCACGTCCTTATCTCCGCAAACGCGTCCTGCCCCAGGAGGAAATAGAACTCGGCATGAGGCCCTTGCTGCATTCTCAGCAGGCGAAGGGTCTCCACTGAATAGGAGGTGCCTTCCCGGCGGCACTCCAGGTCTGACGGTCTGAAGGCGGGGTTCCCGTGGAGGGCCCTCCGCACCATCTCCAGCCTGTGCTCTGCAGCGCTCACCCCATGTGGGTCTCTGTGGGGGGGGTTGGCAGAGGGTACGAAGAGCACAGCGTCGAGCCCGAAGGATTCCCTTGTCTCCTCGGCCGCACGGAGGTGACCCAAGTGGATCGGGTCGAAGGTCCCGCCGAAGATCCCCAAGCGCGTCTTACTGCCGGATCTGTCCGTCACCGTAGATCACGAATTTCGTTGTGGTGAGTTCCTCCACACCCATGGGCCCGTATGCATGAAGCTTGGTCGTGCTGATGCCGATCTCGGCCCCGAGCCCCAACTGGTACCCGTCACTGAAGCGCGTAGAGGCGTTGACGAGCACCACCGACGAATTGACCTCCTGAAGGAACCGCTGTGCATTGGCGTAGTCCCGAGTAACTATGGACTCGGTATGGTCCGACCCGAATCGGGCGATGTGCTCCACCGCCTCGTCCAAGTCCTTGACTACTCGCACCGAGAGTATCAGGTCCAGGTATTCCGTGGACCAGTCCTCCTCGCTGGCCTGCGCCACCGACGGGACGATCCTGACGGTCTCCGCACAGCCGCGGATCTCCACCCCATGTTCCTGGAAGCTCCGAATCATCCTCGGCAAAAACTCTTGGGCCACCTCCCGATGCACGAGCAATGTCTCCATGGCATTGCAGACCCCAGGCCGCTGCACCTTGGCGTTGAGGCATATCCTCTCGGCCATATCCAGGTCGGCTGAGGCATCCACGAAGACATGACAGACCCCCTTGTAATGCTTGATCACAGGGATACGCGATTCCGCCACGACGGTCCTGATCAGCTCCTCGCCGCCCCGGGGGATGATCACATCGATATAGTCCTCCATCCGGAGCATCTCCCTCACCGCGGCCCTGTCCGTCGTGGGAAGCATGGTGATGGCTTCCGACGGGAGTCCCTTTTCGACCAGAGTCTCCTTCAACAGAGAGGTGATGGCGGAATTGGAATGGAAGGCCTCGGAGCCTCCCCTCAGGATCACGGCGTTGCCCGACTTGAGACACAGGGCTGAGGCATCTGCAGTGACGTTCGGCCGCGCCTCGTAGATGATCCCCACCACCCCGAGGGGTATCCGCATGCGGCCCACCAGCAAGCCGTTAGGGCGCCTCCACATCCGCACCACCTCTCCCACCGGATCCGGGAGCGCGGCCACCTCTCGAATCCCCTGAGCCATCTCCCGGATGGTGCGATCCTTGAGGGCGAGCCGGTCGAGCATCGCCGCCGAAAGCCCTTTTTCCTTCCCCCCCTCGAGGTCCAGTGCGTTCGCCTCCAGGATGCGGTCAGAGCCCTCCTCGAGCCGATCAGCCATGGCTCGAAGCGCCAACTCTTTGCGGTCCGCCGGCACCCTGGCCAGGATCCGGGATGCCTCCTTCGCCTTCCTCGCCAATTCCGCTATATCCATGAGCCCTTCCCCGATGTCGGATCCGACCCGTATTGCAAAGCCTCAACGAAGGATAACCAGATCGTCCCGATGGATGATCTCGTCGTAATACCTGTAGCCCAAGATCGACTCGATCTCCGAGGTCTTCCTCCCTTGGATCTTACGGACCTCATCCGAGCTGTAATTCACCAGGCCCCTAGCGAACTCCGTCAGGTCCTCCCCGACACAGCTCACCGAGTCCCCTGCACCAAAATCACCCAAGACCTCCTTTATCCCGGAGGGCAGGAGGCTCTTGCCACCCTCCAGGATCACACGCCGAGCCCCCTCGTCCACCACGATGGATCCGGAAGGGGTCTTGGAATAAGCGATCCAGTGCTTCCAGCTGCTGATCCTGTCCTCCTTGGGCAGGACCAAGGTCCCGATCTCCTCCCCTTCCAAGATCTCTTCGAGGACCTTCGGTCTCTTTCCGCTGGCGATGACAGTGGGAACCCCGAAGACCGCGGCCGTCTTGGCTGCCTGCAGTTTGGAGCCCATCCCGCCGGTGCCCGTGGGGCTGGTGGTGGCCTCCACAGCGGCCAAGACGCGAGCGTCCACGTCCTCGATCACCGCGATCCGCTTGGCCTCGGGGTGGATCTTCGGGTCCGCCTCGAAAAGACCGTCGATGTCCGTTAACATCACCAACAGATCCGCCTGGACCAAGCTCGTCACAAGCGCCGAGAGCAAGTCGTTGTCCCCGAACTTTATCTCCTCTGTGACCACACTGTCGTTCTCGTTGACAACGGGCAGGATACCCCAGCGGATAAGGGTGGACAAGGTATTGCGGGCGTTGAGAAAACGCCTCCGGTGTCGGAGGTCGTCCCTCGTCAGCAGAATCTGTGCCACCTTGACACCGTTTCTGCTGAAGGACCTCTCGTAGGCCCACATCAAACGGGCCTGCCCCACGGCGGCCGCGGCCTGTTTCTCAGGGATACTGGTGGGCCTGCGTCGAAGTCCGATCTTCTTGGAGCCGGCGGCGATGGCCCCGGAAGAGACCAAGACCAGCTCGCGCCCCTCCGCCCGAATCCGACAGAAAGAATCGGCCAAGGATTGGATGTGATCGTTATCCAGACCTCCGTGAGGAGCCGTCAGGACCCCACTTCCGAGCTTCACGACGATCCTCCGGGCGGCACTCATGAGATCCGAGCGACCCGCAGCACCCCCCCTAGGACCTGCATGATCCACGGACAGATCCACCGTCTCCTTCCTCGGGAACCGCTGCCCCCATCATGGCCCGAACCGCCTCCAAGAGCCTCTGCCTCAATTGTCCGACCCCCTGCCCGGTCAGCGCGCTGATGGAGAATACCTCAAGCCCCTGTCGCTCCAATCCCTCGCGCACACCATTGACCCTATCCACAGCACCTGGAAGGTCGATCTTGTTGAGGGCCACGATCCTCGGTTTCCTAGCCAGATGGTCGTTGTACCGCTCGAGTTCGTCCTGGAGGATCCGCAGATCCACCACGGGGTCCCGGCCGCAGCGAGGATCCAGATCCAAGAGGTAGAGCAGCAGCCGCGTGCGCTCCACATGCCTCAAAAAGCGAAGCCCCAGGCCGACTCCCTGATGGGCCCCTTCCACAAGCCCCGGTATGTCAGCCACGGTGATTCGGTCGCCATCGAGGGACTCGATCACGCCTAGATGGGGAAACAGGGTCGTGAAGGGATAAGGCGCAATCTTGGGACGGGCGGCAGAGAGGCGGCTCAACAGTGTGGATTTCCCCGCGTTGGGCAGTCCGATTATCCCCACATCGGCCAGGAGTTTGAGCTCGAGAAGGACCCACCTCTCCTCCCCTTGGCCTGGGGGAGTAGTGAATCTAGGGGCCTGCCGGGTAGGGGTTGCGAAGCGGGCGTTGCCCCTCCCCCCGTGTCCCCCGCTGGCTACCTTCAATCGCTGACCTTCATGAGTGAGATCACCGAGGAGTTCTCCGGTCGAGGCATCTCTCACCAACGTTCCCAAGGGGACATAGACGAGGAGTTCCGGGGCGTCGCGGCCATGTTGGTTTTTCCCCCGACCATGCCCTCCGTTTTGGGCCACGAACCGCTTGCGGCGCGAAAAGACGGCGAGACTCTCTCTCTGTGATGTGGCCACCAAGACCACATCACCGCCCCTTCCACCGTCTCCCCCGTCAGGACCGCCCTTCGGGCGGAACCTCTCTCTCAAAAAACTTACGCAGCCCTTACCCCCCCGTCCCGACCGGCAAAATATCTTGGCCTCATCCACAAAAGCCATAAGAGCCTATTCCACACCGGGCCCTAACGCTGCATATACGCTGACCACCCTTCTATTCTTCCCCCTGCTCTCAAAACGGACAACGCCGTCGATCTTGGAAAAGAGGGTGAAGTCCCTTCCCATGCCCACATTGGCACCAGGATGGAACTTGGAACCGACCTGCCGCACCAGGATGTTGCCGGCCTTCACCCATTGTCCACCGAAGCGCTTCACCCCGCGGCGCTGGCCTTGGCTGTCCCTGCCGTTCCTCGAGCTCCCTACGGCCTTCTTGTGCGCCACAACACACCTCCCCCACTGGCTTACACCCTGATCTCATTTACGAGAAGGCTCGTAAAGCCCTGCCGGTGACCCGCCTTTCGACGAAATCCCTTCCGCCTCTTCATCTTGAAGATCCGAACCTTGGGTCCCTTGCCCTGACGCACCACCGTGGCGATGACCCTCGCCTCGCGCAACGATGGCCCAGCGACCACCACCCCGTCTTCTTTTTTTACCATCATGACCTTGTCGAACTCCACCAGATAGCCCACCGGGGCGTCCACCCTCTCAACGGACACCAAGTCTCCAGGCGATACTCGATACTGTTTGCCACCGCTTTCGAAAACCGCGTACATCTGGGCCTCCAAGTGAACTGCCAACAATCGCTGCTGCGACCCCTTCGTAGGCGCAACCGGCTTTCTTCATTATTCAGGAGTCGCTTCCAACTACGAGATCATGTTAGTCGAACATCCCCTCCTTTGTCAAATGGCGTGCAACGGCGTCACTTACCGGAGGACATGTCTTTTTCGCACCGGCCTTGGTTCGTCATACCGCCCCATGGATCGGCCGCCACGGGCCCTCGACACGCAGGGGGCCAAAGGAAGGTCTGTGCGATGCACCCCTGCAGCCCCCCTTGGAAGCGCGAAAGGTCGACCGCCAAGGCTCTACACGCGTATCTGGACCTGCTCCCTGTGAAGGCGATCGTTGGCCTTCACCAGGATCCTCCTGCCCAGTCGGGATTCCAGCTCTTCCAGCCCGACCCGTTCCTCCTCACAAAGCCCGTGAGCCACGTCCGGATGCACCTCCACGACGATGTCCCCGCCCCTCCCCAGATCGTGAGCCGCCTCCCGCTGGATCTCACGCAAAACGTCGTAGCACAGGGTGGTAACCGACTTCATCCACCCTTGACCTTCGCAATACGGACAAGGCTCGCAGAGCTGCCTGCTGATGCCCTCTTTGACCCTCTTTCGGGTCATTTGAACCAATCCGAGTTCGGAGATCTTCAGGATGTTCGTCCTGCTGCGGTCGCGTTTGAGGGCGTCCTTGAGGGCTTGGAACACCTGCTCCCGACTGGATTCACGCGCCATGTCGATGAAGTCTATGATGATGATACCCCCGATGTTCCGAAGCCTCAGCTGGTACGCGATCTCCTTGGCCGCTTCCAGGTTTATCTTCAGGATGGTCTCCTCCACGTTGTGCTGCCCGACATATCGCCCGGAGTTGACATCGATGCTCGTCAGGGCCTCGGTCTCCTCGATCAGGATGTATCCACCGGACTTCAGCCAGATCTTCCTCTCCATGGCCCTGGCGATCTCCATCTCGATGTGATAGGCGTCGAAGATCGGTTCTTCCTCCTCATAGAGATGGACCCGATCCTTGAACTGGGGCAGGTAGCTATCTAGAAAAGAAAGTATCCTCTCGTATTCCCTACGGGAATCGATCTCCAGCCGGTCCACTTCCCCTACCATGAGGTCGCGAACGGCGCGCAGGGTCACGTCCAGATCCGTGTAGAGGAGCCTGGGGACCGGCCCCCTGTCAATGTTCCGTCGTATCCCCTCCCACACCTGGATCAGAAACAGCATCTCGGCCTCGAGTTCCTCCTCCTGCGCCCCCTCGCTGGCCGTCCTGGCAATCAAGCCGAAATCCTTGGGTCGAAGCCTCCTGGCCACCTCCCTCAGGCGAGACCGCTCTTCCTCGTTGTGGATTCGGCGCGAGACACCCACGTGTTGCATATCAGGTAACAAAACGAGATTCCGACCGGGGATGGAGATCTGCGTTGTCACACGAGCCCCTTTGCCCCCGATGGGGTCCTTGGCCACCTGCACCACGAGCTCCTGCCCCTCCACCAGCAAATCGCCGATGGCCCTCGATGCCCTCCCTTCTGGATCGAAGGCATTCTCTCCCCTGTAGTCGATCTCCTCCTCTCCCAAGAGTCCCTCGTATCCCCTTCCGTCGCTCCTCACATCGCCGACATAGAGAAAGGCGGCCCTCGGCAAGCCGATGTCGACGAAACACGCCTGCATGCCCGGAAGGATCTTGGCGACACGGCCCTTATAGATATTGCCCACCAGGCTCCTGTCCGTTTCACGCTCGATGTAAAGCTCCACCAGGGTTCCATGTTCCAGGAGGGCGACCCTGGTCTCCCTGGATGTCACATTGATGACGAGCTCCCCAGGCATCCTTTCCTCCGCCCGGCCCCCTCAGCGAGCGGCCCGCTGGCGCTCGGGCTGGAGGACCTCCACATCGGTCTTGAGGACCCTGAGCCTCCTGAGGTCCTCCTCCTCCATGGCTAGGATCAGCCCGAGCAGCTCCACGATGCGGACCCCTCCCTCCGGCGTGGCCAGGACCTGCAGCCTCACGCTGTCGGGAGGCTCCAGCTCCAGGGCCCTGACAAAAGGCCGCACATCCAGCTCCTTGACCCCCTCCTTTCGAATTCGGCTCAACACCCAGCGCCCTTGGCTCCGGAGCTTCTCCACCCGCTCCTCCAGCGAACCCTCGGGCAGGTTCATCCCCTCGGGGATCCGAATCCGATACGAGACCAGGGTCGTTTCCCTGAAAAGAGACGGGGCCTGAACCGGGATCTCCTCGCACCTCAATGGTCGGATCCCTTCCGGCAACTCCCTCTGCATGGCCTCCAGCACGTGCCGTGCCTCGATCTGTCCGAACGACTCCAGATCCAGACTCTCGGCGATGCTCTCTATCCCCACTGGCAAGGCAGGCCCGAAGTCGATTCGCGGCATGGGGTGAAAACCGCGAGAAAAGCGCAGGGGGATACCTCCACGCCGAAGGGCCCTGATGATCACGCTCGTCAACTCCAGATGGCTCAGGAAGCGGGCGGGCCCCTGCTTCGCGTATCTCAGCCTGAACTTCTTAACGATATCCGTGCCACGGACGCGATGGTAAACGCCCTCGAAGGCCCTCATGCCGGGAAAAGGGGAGAGGGTCGGGAGATCGTTCGCCAATGCGGGCGAGAGGCCCCCTTCTCCTTGGCACACGGCGCAGCCATGGCACTGACCTGTGCGACAGTCCTGGGTCCTCTCGCCCGACATGGCGCGTCGGAGCTCCTCCGCAAGAAATGATTTCGATACCCCGACGTCGATGTGGTCCCATGGCAGGATATCTTCGACACGCCATGTACGTCGGGACCACTCCTCCAAGGGGGTGCCGGATGCCGAGAAGGCCTGCTCCCAAAGATCGAACCGGAAGAGATCGCTCCAACCGTCGAAACCGCACCCGAGCTCGTGAGCCCTCTTCAGAACAGCAGCCAGCCTTCGGTCCCCCCTGGAGAAAATACCCTCCAGGAGGCTGAGGCACGGGTCTTGCCACTTGACCTGCACATCCAGCCGCCGCAACTCGCGCCGGATCCACCCTAACCTGGCCCTGACCTCCGCCACAGGGAGCTGGGGCTCCCACTGAAATGGCGTGTGCGGCTTCGGGATAAAGGTCGAAAGGCTCACGTGCAGCCCCTTCTTCGCTTTGCGGGAACGAGTCTCCCTCAGGATCCTTCTGCACAGACCGACGATTCCCTCCACGTCCTCCTGCGTCTCGGTGGGAAGCCCGATCATGAAATAGAGTTTCAGCGATAGCCAACCTTGTTGGAACACGAGCCTGGCCGTCTCCAAGATCTCTTCCTCCTCCAGGTCCTTGTTGATGACCCTGCGGAGGCGCTCCGTACCTGCCTCCGGGGCCAAGGTGATGCCGGTCTTCCTCACCTCCTTGAGGGTCTCCATTATCTCTGCCGACAGGCACCCGACGCGCAGGGACGGGAAGGAAATGGCCACCTTCTCGGGACCGTGCCTCACCGTGAGTTCCCTGACCAAGCGCGATATCTGGGTGTAATCCCCGGAGCTCAGAGAGAGCAGAGAGAGTTCCTCATGCCCTGTAGCGGAGAGGGAGGCCCGCGCCAGCTCCAGGATCCGGCCCACGCTCCTCTCCCGCACGGGGCGGTATGTGAATCCAGCCTGGCAGAACCTGCACCCCCTGGTGCACCCCCTCGCTATCTCCAGACTCACCCGATCGTGGATCACGCGGGTGTACGGCACGATCCATCGGCTCGGGTAGTAAAGGCCCTCCAGGCTGGGGGAGATCCTCCTCGCCACCTTCTCACGACCGGGCAAAACCCCACGAACGGAGACGAGTTTGCCATCTGCCCCGTACTCGTCCAGAAAAAGGCAAGGCACGTAGACGCCTTCGAGCCCGGCCAAACCCTCCAGAAGCCTTTCTTTGCCCCAACCTTCGGACTTGGCACGCAGGGCCAACTCGACGATCTCCTTGACCACATCTTCCCCGTCTCCCACGACGAAGGCATCGAAAAAGGGAGACAAAGGCTCGGGATTCACCGTGCACGGTCCGCCGCCAATCACGAGGGGAAACGGTCGGGGCCTTCTGTCGCTCTCAAGCGGAATCCCTCCCAGTTCCAGCATCCTCAGGACATTGGTGTAGCCCATCTCGTACGGGATAGAAAAGCCAACGATGTCGAACGCATGGAGGGGAGTCCGCGACTCTTGGGAGAGCAAGGGGATGCCGCGCTGCCGCATGAGCCTTTCCATGTCGACCCACGGACAGAAGAAGCGCTCCGCCGCCACCCCTTCCAGGAGGTTCAGGAGATGATATATGAGCTGGAAGCCCACATGGGACATCCCGATCTCGTATGCATCCGGGAACGCCAGGGCGAATCTGAGGGAAACCGCGGCGGGGTCCTTTCGGATGGCATTCACCTCGTTGCCCATGTACCGGCTGGGCTTGCTCACCAGGGGCATGAGCTCCTCGATCTCTCCTGACCAGTTCACCTATACCCTCCCCAGGTCAAGGGACCTCGCGACAAGGGCGGGCCCGCACCGGGCCCACCCGGCCCCCCGCGGATCGCCACGATTGCAATCGGTCACGGGGGTGGCGGCATCGGTCTGTCTCGTCTATCTGGTCTATTCCGTCTGTTGCGTCCATATGGTCTATCTGTTCCGTCTATCCGGTCTCAACGAGACACGGGATCGGCAAGCCTGCGCGGCCCGATTTTCAAAGGATTCGGCCTCCGGGGGATCCTTGCCCCCTCCCTCGGTCGGCCCCAGGGCAACTTCAGCCGGATCCGCCTCCAGCGGATCCCGAGTCCAAGTCCTGTGGAATCGAAGCGCCTCCGCCCTGCCTGCGCCAGGCCGGGCGCGGCAGGCAAGCCCCTCCGAGAAACGCCACCGCCTAGTGATCACTTACCCGTACAATTCCGATTCTAGCACACATGTGGCTGGTAGCCCGACAACGAAAAGAGGGCCCTTTGCGCCGCCTTTCGGGCCCTGAAAGGGGATCCGGGCGGGCCCTAGTAGCGGACGGGATCGGCATCGGGGCTCGAGAAAAAGCCATCGGGCTCGCCCGCCCAGACGAAAAAGGCCCGGGGAGATCCCGGGCCTGTAAGAACCGCATCCAGTCCGTCAATCCTCCCTCTCCCCTCCTTCGGCCTCGACCTCGTGGAATCCGTGCTCCAGCTCCTCCAGCTCCACCCGAGACGATTCGGCTCCTGCGAAGCCCGCTTGATCCATGCCAACGTCCTCGAGGAAAGCCCCCCTGGCAGCCGCCCCCTCCCGATCCGTGAGGCCCGGCCCCGTGGACGGCGCCTTGGACGGGTCCAGCACTGGCATCACCTTGCCTTCTGCAATCTCCCGAAGCGCCAAGACCACCTCCCGATTCCTGCGCCCGGTGAGCGGCTTGGCGCCTTCCATGATCTGCCGCGTCCTCCTTATCGCCGTCTGGACGAGCAGAAAACGGTTGGGCACATGCTTCACGCAGTCTTCGATCGTCACTCTGGCCATCCCTTGACTCCTCAATCGAAAGCGGTCTTTTCTATTTTACACTCGGCAATCCGGATCTGTAAATTCCTTCAAGCAGTTGGTCTGGCTGGTCCAGGTTTCAGAGGAACGCGCTTAGCCCCGCCTCCGGGGCCGGTACCTGTCCGGGGTCCCTTCCCTCCTATGAGGGAGCGGGAGACTTGAAGCCGGGCGCCACTCCCACTATGATCACGCAAAGCGAGCCGCCGTAAAGACGGCCGCAGGGGAAGATCCGTATGCCTAGGCTCTGGCTCGAGAAGGGTAGGGAGGCCGGGATAAAAGGGGGGTATTTGTGGGTCCATCCCCCAGACGTCCAACGGGTCTCGGAGTCGGCTGCGGATGGCGGGATCGTGGATCTCCTGGATTCCAAGGGCCGTTTTCTCGGCAGAGCGGTCTTCAACCGTCGCTCTCCAATAGTCGCCCGGGTCTTCAGTCGACGGCGAGAGGATTGGGATGAGGCCCTGGTGCTTCGCCGCCTCCTGCTCGCCATGGAGAGGCGGAGGCGATGGGGAATGGATCTCCACGTGTGCCGCCTCGTCTTCGGCGAATCCGACGGCCTGCCGGGCCTCGTCATCGATCGTTATGGCCCCGTGGCGGTCTTTCAGATCCATCACCCCGCCATGGAGCGGCTGAGAGGGCCTCTGGTTCGCTGGCTCGCCGCAGAACTGCAGCCCCAGGCCGTCTTCGAGCGCAGCGATCCCAAAGTTCGGGCGCAGGAGGGTCTTCCCCCGAGCAGCGGCCTCGTATGGGGAGACCTCCCGAGAGGGATCTGGATCGCCGAGCAAGGGGTCCAGCTCAAGGTGGACGTGGCACAGGGCCAGAAGACAGGGCATTACCTTGACCAGAAGATGAATCGCGCGCGCCTGAGATCCAAGGGCCAGGGGCGCCGCGTCCTGGACCTCTTCTGTTACACAGGGGGTTTCGGGCTCCAGGCCCTGGCCGGAGGCGCCGCATCCGTCATGTTCGTGGACTCCTCGGGACCAGCCCTGCGAATCGCCAAGGAAAACGTTGGGGAGGGCGGATGGATGAGGCGGGCCTCCTTCGTCCAGGCCAACGCCTTCGACCTGTTGCGCTCACTGGCAAAAAGGGGGAGGCGTTTCGATCTCATCTTCATCGATCCGCCGGCCTTCGCCCCCTCGACCCAGGCCGTGGCGAAGGCCTCCAGGGGATACAAGGAACTCAACCTGCGCGCCTTGAAGCTCTTGGCGCGCGGAGGCATCTTGGCGAGCTCATCCTGTTCCTCCCACATGCCCGTCGGCCTCCACCTCCAACTGATCGCGGAGGCAGCCGCGGACGCCGAAAGGGAGGTAATCCTGCTTCACCAATGGACTCAGGACCTGGATCACCCCATCGTCCCTGCCCATCCGCCCAGCCGGTATCTGAAGTGCCATGTCCTGGAGGTCGTGGATGAGGGATAGACTCAGAACCGAGGTAAGTGATCACAGGGTGGCGGCGTTTCTCGGAGCGGCTTGGCGCAGGCGCTTCGATTTTCCAGGATTTGGACCTGGGGGAAGCCCTCTCGGCCGAGGCGAAGCTGAGGCCGACCGAGGGAGGGGGCAAGCATCCCCCGGAGGCCAAATCCTTCGGAAAATCGAGCGCCGAAGACTTGAAGCGGAGAGAAATGCCGCCACCCCCCGTGACCAGTTACGAACCGAGCTCTCCGGGAGGTCATAGCCCGGCCAGGGCTCGGGCCGCCTCGTCCTGCTGGAAGATGGGCAAGGGACAGGCCTCTCCCCCCCGGAGCAGAAGGACTCCCTGCCGCGGCGAAGTCACCTCCCCGATATCGGCCACAGCGATACCCCGCCTCCCCAACGCCTCCACGACATTGTCTCTATCTGTCGGGGACACCGCCAGGAGCAGGGCACCGGAGGCCAGGAGCCCCAGGGGGTCAAGACCCAGGAGATCGCACACCCTGCGCGTCTCCGGTAGGACGGGTATGGCCTCCGCTTGGATCGTCATTCCTACTCCGGATGCCTCTGCCATCTCGTGCAAGGCCGTGGCGACCCCTCCTTCCGTGGGGTCGTGCATCGCGTGGACCGCAGCCGTGTCGCATGCAAGCCTCGCCTCCAGCGTCACCCCGATCCCGGGGTCCCTCAGAAAGGCCCTGCAACGTTTCACCTCGTCCGGCCCGAGGAGATTCGCCAGCCTCGGGTGCTCGCGCGCCAGCACCGCAGTCCCCTCGATGGCAATCCCCTTTGTCAGGAGAATCCGGTCGCCTGGCATGGCACCGTCGGGTCTGACCAGGCCCGCTCGGTGGACTTCCCCCAACATAGCACCCACTACCACGGGCCTCTTCAGACCGAGGGTGACCTCGGTGTGCCCCCCGCACAGAGACACCCCAAGATCAAGGCACGCGGCCCGGATCTGGGAGAAGATCTCCTCGACCAAGCCCTCCCCTGCGCATCCCTCCGGCAAGAGGATCGTGGCGAGGAACCATCGCGGCGTGGCCCCTGTCGTGGCGATGTCGTTGGCGTTGACCTGGACCGCGTACCAGCCGATCTCCTCTGTAGCGAAGGTGATGGGGTCCGTCTTGGCGACAAGGAGCCTTTCACCGAACTCTATGACGGCCGCGTCTCGCCCGATCCCAGGGCCCAGGATCACCCGCGGGTCATCCCCCGCATGATCCCTGAGCATGCGTCTCATCACCTCGGCCGGCACCTTGCCAGGTCTGAATGACTCCCGGACCATACCCCCGAATCGCCTCTTTGCCTCCAGGGCAGTCAAGGTCCCCAGTGGCCGCAAAGACCCTCACAGGTTAGTGGTGTAAGAAGGAAGCCTCTCGCACAGAAACGCCTCGGTCGCGCAGGCGAGCTCCTGATCGTATTCGTGGCTCGGCGCAAGGATCCTCATCTGGATTATCCGATACGGCACGTTTTCCAAGATGGCGGCCAGCCTCTCCTGCTCCAGCCGCCTCCTGTTGTGGTCGAAGATCCAGATGGACTGATGAGGGTCGAAGGGATTGTCCGGCCTCGGATCCTGAGAGGCCAGATCCAACACGAAGCTGATCCCCTTCATCTCCTTCGGCAGCTTCTCCCTGACCAGGGACTGGAGCCTCCGGAGGTTTTCCGGATCCCTCCCCAGGAAGAGGTCCGCCAGGGGGCTGCTCCTGTCGCGGGAGTCCAGGTAGAAGGTCCTCTCGTAGCAGGTCACCCACCCTCTCCTCCTCAACAGGATCCCCATCCACGCCTCTCCAAGCCTCTTCCTCCTCCTGTTGCGGCCTCTGGCCCACTGCCTTACCGTGTGAAACAAGGAGTACTCGGTCAGCTCTAGATAATCTTCCGGTCGTTCCAAAGGGCTCCTGGGGAGGAGCTCCTCCAGGGTCTGCCGAAACACATTCTTGATGGAAAGGTCCATGGCGCGGGTGGTCCGGTGGTAGTAGATGGTTTGAAAGAGGTTGATCCTGGCCTGAATGAACTGCTGAAGGGAGGCCAGGCCATAGGACGAATAGGTAACGCCCCTTTCGGTGACGAAGGTGTAATGGAGGATGCGCTCCAGGTCGATGGGGTCCTTGGAGAGACCGCTCATGTACGAATCGCGAAGGACATAATCCAGATTGTCCGCCGTGAAGATCCCGCTGGAGAAGAGCGTCCTCAGGACCTCGAGCCAGCCGGGGCTTTGCCCTCGCTTCTCGCCTGGAGAGGGCCGTCTGATGAGATAGGCGACCCATGAGGGGTCGAGGCCCTCCCCATCCCTGAAGGGACCCGAAGGGGAACGACGGATGCCCGTGATGAGAGGGGAGAGGATCTCCTCGATCAGGTGCCCCCCCACTACCTCATGGTTGATGCCCCAACGGGGCTCGAGATACTCCGAGTCACACAGATGACTGAAGGGCCCGTGTCCTACGTCGTGAAGGAGCCCCCCGATCCTCAGGAGTGATTCCACCAGGGATTGGGAAGGACAGTCCGGGTGGTGCCTCCTCAAGCCTGGATAGAGATGCCCGGCAAAACGCCCGGCTACGTGCATGGCACCCAAGGAATGCTGAAACCTACTGTGTTCCGCCGAGGGGTAGACCCAAAAGGCACTCTGGAGTTGGTGGATGTAACGAAGCCTTTGCACCCATGGATCACCGATGAGGGACTCCTCTGTCGCCTCGTTTCCTGGACCCGGAAAAGCCTTGGTGTAACGCACGTACCCGTGGATGGGATCGGAGATGATGCCCACACCGTCGTACGGGTCCACATGATCCGGGACCTCCACGCCTTCTCTGCAAGGTCTCTCCCTCTCCAACCTCCCCTTGACCTCCACTGGAAACCGCCGAGCTCTCCTGGGGTTACTGGAGCCGATCGCTCCGTGTCTCGCCTCAACCGACTCCGCGCCCCGTCTGCCCCCTTCGACCTAATCGGGGACCACCATTTCCCCGCTCCACGAAACGACCACCAACGGTTTTATCCCGCTCAGCACCCTGCCAGGGATCCCGTTGACCCTCGCCAGATCCTGGACCGAGTGGAATGGCCCCCTGGTGGCGCGGTCCCTGACTATCTTGCGGGCCGTGGCCTGTCCTATCCCGGGCAGGAGGGTGAGATCCCATACATCCGCGGCGTTGATGTCCAAGGCCCTCCCTGTCAAGAAGGCCCTCCCCGCTGACATCCATCCCACACCCACCTCCCAGCAGTGAGACGCCGTCCTCTCCAGGGACAGGCTCATCAGGTCCCTCAGCACCCTGTGTGGCACCGATGAGCCAGGCCCCCAGCATCCATCCTCTATCCCGAGCCCCTTCAGGAAGACACCCAGGGTCGTCCCGGACGGCACCTCGTAGATACCCTCCACACCGGACGGACCGGTGACCTCCACCTCGATGAAACGGTCCCCGGGGGGCCTTCCTTCCCCCTTGTCGCGCACGCCCTCCCAGACAGCGCCCCACGGCACGGCAAAAGCCGATATTATCGAGGCCATAACGATGATGCCAACCAGGGACCGATCCCAGTACCCTCCCCTTTGCTTCACCCCTCATACCCCCGAGAGGCCGCCCTTGGCCTCGGGGCGACCCGCCCCTTTTCGGACCTCGGGCCTTGCGGCGGAGCGATCGGTGCGACCGCATCAATTCCGCGACGACACCCGCTGCCTCTTTTCACCTTGGCCCTGAAGTTTGTAGTCTATGCTGTCCACCAGGGCCTGCCAGCTCGCCTCTATGATGTTTTCGGATACACCGACGGTCGCCCACCTCTCCACTCCGTCCGAGGACTCTATGAGCACCCTCACCCTCGCGGCGGTGCCCTCCCCCGCCGTCAGGACGCGCACCTTGTAGTCCACCAGTTCCATCTCCTTCAGTTGAGGGTAAAAGCGCTCCAGGGCCTTCCGGATGGCGTTGTCCAGGGCATTGACAGGGCCGTGCCCCAAAGAGGCGGTATGTTCCTCGGCCCCTCCCACCCTCACCCTTATGGTCGCTTCCGAGATGGGGACCTCGTCTTCCTGGCGCTTCTCCACTATGACCCGGAACCCCAGGAGATCGAAGTGACGGCGTCTCAGCCCCAGGGCCTGCTTGACCAGGAGTTCGAACGAGGCCTCGGCCGCCTCGAACTGGAACCCTTCCTTCTCAAGATCCTTGAGGCTTTGGAGGATGGAAAGGGTGACAGGGTCCTTGGCATCGAGGGGGATGCCGTAATCAGCGGCCTTCAGCAGGACGTTGGCCTTGCCGGCGAGATCGGAGATCAGGATCCTCCTACGGTTGCCTACCTCGGCGGGATCTATGTGTTCGTATGCGGCTGGGTTCTTTTCTATGGCCGAGACGTGCACCCCCGCCTTGTGGGCGAATGCGCTTTGGCCCACGTACGGCTGATGCTTGCTGGGGATCTGGTTGGTGACCTCCGCAACGAAACGGGAAACCTCGGAGAGCCTCTTCAGTCGCTCCCGCTCCACGCAGGAGAGGCCGAGTTTCAATTGCAATGTAGGTATTACCGAGCAGAGATTCGCGTTGCCGCAACGCTCGCCATATCCGTTGATCGTCCCCTGCACGTGACGGGCCCCCGCCTGAACAGCGGCAACCGTACAAGCCACTGCCATCTCCGAATCGTTGTGGGCATGGATACCCAGGACCGAAGCCACCGACTTCTTGACCTGGCCCACGATCTCCCTCACCTCCGACGGGAGGGTCCCCCCGTTGGTGTCGCACAGGACCAGTACATCGGCCCCGCCTTCCGTCGCGGCCCTGAGGGTCTCCATGGCGTATTCCCGATTGGACTTGAATCCGTCGAAGAAATGCTCCGCGTCGAAAAAGACCTCCCGGAAGTGGGGACGAACAAACGAGATCGACTCCCGGATCATCTCCAGGTTCCTCTTGAGAGGGGCCCTCAGTATTTGGGTCGCGTGGACATCCCAGCTCTTCCCGAAGATGGTCGCCACTGGTACCCTGGATGCTATCAGTGCCCTGAGCCGGGGGTCGTCGTGAGCAGGCCGCGAAGGACGGGCTGTGCTTCCGAAGGCCGCGATCTGCGCCGTCTTGAAATCGTAGTTGACGATCTCCCGGAAGAAGTCGTCATCCCTGGGACTGGCCCCCGGCCATCCCCCTTCCACATAGTGTATGCCCAGTTCATCGAGCTTTCTGGCGATCCTGACCTTGTCCTGGACCGACAGGGCGATGTCCTCACCCTGGGTCCCGTCCCGGCACGTGGTGTCGTAGAGCCTCACCGCGGATGACGCATCGCCCGTTTTCACCCTCCTCATCGCCTGCCTCCCCATCCCCACCACCCGATGTGGGATCTCGTGCGGATGAATTCACTTTATCATCGCTGAGGCGAGACGGTAAAGGGCGGGCGGGACGAGGCCATTGACCCGTCCGTGGCGGGCCCCCGGGGTCTCGCCTCTTCACCGAGGACTACCGGCTTCCGCAAAAGACCGAGGGTAAGCGATCACGGGGTGGTGGCGTTTCTCGGAGCGGCTTGGCGGAGGCGCTTCGATTCTCCAGGATCTAAACGTGGGGGAAGCCCTCCCGGCCGAAGCTGAGCTGAGGCCGACCGACGGAGGGGGCAGGCATCCCCCGGAGGCCAAATCCTTTTGGAAAATCAAGCTCCGAAGACGTGAAGCGGAGAGAAATGCCGCCATCCCCCCGTGACCAGTTCCGATCGAGGAGCTGCCTTTGGCGAAGAGGCTGAAGGATATCGGGATCTGAAGGAGCTCAACGGGCGCGGCGTCTCCGGGCCCCTCTCCCAACGAGCGGCGGGGCCTGGCGGATATCTTCCTCGCCCAACCCGAAGGCCTTGTGGAGGACCCTGATGGCCAGTTCCTTGTATTTGGCCTGGATGACGCAGGAGATCTTGATCTCCGATGTGCTTATCATCTGTATGTTTATCCCCTCCTGGGCGAGGGAGGAGAACATCTTGGCGGCCACCCCCGAGTGGCTGCGCATCCCCACCCCGACTATGGAGACCTTGGCGATGTCCTCATCGGAACTGACTCCTCTGGCCTCGAGCTCCTTGGCCACCTTCTTGACGATCTTCAGGGCCTTGACCATGTCCCCCTTGGGCACGGTGAAGGTGACGTTGGTCAGACCGTCATCGCTCACGTCCTGGATGATCATGTCCACGACGATGTTCGCATCGGCCAGGGGACCGAAGATCTTCGCCGCCACACCAGGGACATCGCGCACCCCTTTGATGGTGATCTTCCCCTCGTCGGTCCGGTAGGTGATCCCGGATACCACGACCCTCTCCATGTCCCGCTCTTCTTGAACGACCATGGTCCCCTCCTCCTCCGAGAAACTGGAACGAACATGAATGGGCACGCTGTATTTCTTGGCGAACTCCACGGACCGGGTCTGAAGCACCTTGGCCCCTAAAGAGGCCATCTCCAGCATCTCGTCGTAGGATATCCTGGCGATCTTTCTGGCCTCCGGGCAGATACCGGGGTCTGTGGTATAGACGCCCTCGACATCCGTATATATCTCGCACAGATCCGCGCCGAGAACGGCTGCTATGGCCACAGCGGTCAAATCCGAACCTCCACGACCTAGGGTTGTGATGTTACCGTTTTCATCTATCCCCTGGAAGCCCGCCACCACAACGATCTTCCCTTCTGCCAGTTCCTTGTCCAGGCGGGAGCGGTCCACGGTCTGGATCCGGGCTGTGGAGTAATTGCTGTCCGTGAAGATCCGTACCTGGTGCCCCAGAAGCGACACCGCCTCGCATCCCATGGCCTGGAGCGACATGGCCAGCAGCGCCGATGTCACCTGCTCTCCCGTGGAGACCAGCACATCGGTCTCCCGCTCCGAGGGCTCCGGGCAGGCCTCCCTGGCCAAGGCCAGGAGTCGATCGGTCTCTCCAGCCATTGCCGAGACCACCACCACCAAGTGGTTGCCCGCTTCCCTCGCCTTCGCCACCCTCCTGGCCACGCTCTTGATCCGCTCCAGATTGGCCACCGAAGTGCCCCCGAATTTCTGAACGATCAAGGCCAAGCTTCATCACCTCTCTTCTCATAACGATGACTTTTTTTGCCCTCTCGAGGCCGTTGGGCTCCCCCTTTGAGGCTGCGCCACTGCCACCCGAGGCCCCGAAGCCGCACGCGCGATCCTGGTCAGCTCTTGGACGATCGAACCGTGCCTCCCTCCACGTGCCCGGAAAACGATCTCCCTTGTCCTCAGACTTCGAATGGCCAGCTCCACATCGAGGCGGTCATCCGGGAGGATTTCCGTCAGGCGATCGGCCCACTCGACCACGCAGACCCCGTCCCCCCATATGTATTCCTCGATGCCGAGCTCTGGGTCCCAGCCACCGGGAGGGAGCCGGTAGAAATCCATGTGATAGAGAGGGATCTTTCCGGCATACTCGTGAATCAGGGCGAAGGATGGGCTGCTCACATGGTCCGACCGGGAGACACCGAGCCCTTCGGCTATCCCCTGGGTCAGCCGCGTCTTGCCCGAGCCCAGCTCCCCTGTCAGGGCGACCACAGAGCCCGGCCGCAGGATGCGGCCCAGGGCCCTGCCGATGCCGATGGTCTGGCGCTCACCGCGGCTCAGGAAACCCCAGGAGACCTCCTCACACATGGAACCAACACCCCGGTGTCCGTTTGGGCCAAGGACGGGGGATCTCCCCCCGGATGGTCCTCTCCAAGGCATTCGGGATGGCGGCCAAAAGGTCCGTGGCCATCAGACCTCGGCCGCCGTTTTTCTCCACCCACTCGTCAGCGATCAAGCCGTGAAGGAATGCGCCCAGGCGCATGGCAGCCAGGGGGCCAAGCCCCTGGGCCAGAAGGCCTCCCACTATCCCGGTGAGGATGTCCCCCATGCCTGCCGAGGCCATGGCCGGGTTGCCGGTCGGGACCAGTTCCACCATCCCGCTGGGATCCGCAAGGACGGTGCCGGCCCCCTTCAAGGCCACCCAGGCGCCGGTCTCTCTGGCGAGGATCCGAGCCGAGCCGATGCGCTGCTCTTGGACCTCCCTGACGCTGCGCCCCAAGAGCCGCGCCATTTCCCCCGGATGCGGGGTCAGGACCCGAGGGGCTGGGGCGCCACGGAGGGCCTCCAGATGACCTGCCAGCGCGTTGAGCCCGTCGGCATCTATCACCATGGGGAGGGCGACCGAGCTCACGATCCTCCGCACCAGGTCCGGGGTCTCCCCCTTCGTGGAGAGTCCCGGCCCCACAGCCATGCAGCTCATCCCTTGGGAGGCAGAAGCGATCTCGTCCCACGCATCCAGGGAGATGGAGTGCCAGCCGGTCTCGGGCAGGGGCATGGTCATCACCTCGGTGAGTCTCGCCTCCATGGCCAGGTTGAGGCTCCTTGGGAGCCCCAGGGTGACGAGCCCCGCCCCCACCCTGAGGGCTGCCTCCGAGGCCATGACGGCCGCCCCGGTCTTTCCGGCGGAGCCGGCCACGACCATGAGATGGCCGAAGTGCCCTTTGTGGGCATCCGGCGGACGTGCGGAGATCAACCCTCGCAGATCCTCCGGCACTATCACCCTGCACGACGGCGAAGACCCCTCTACCACCTCCCTTGGAATCCCGATGTCCACCACCCAGAGCTCGCCGCAGAGTCTCCTCCCTGGATACAGGAAGTGGCCCAGTTTCGGCAGTCCGAAGGTGACGGTGAGGGTGGCCTCTACGGCCACGCCCAATGGGCGCCCTGTGTCAGCGGAGAGGCCCGAGGGGATGTCCACGGCCAGTATCGGCACCTGGGAGCGGTTCATCGCTTCTATCAGCTCTCGGAAAAGTCCCTCCACCTCCGAACGGATCCCGGTGCCGAGGATGGCATCCACGATGAGCCCGTACGAGTCCCAGGGGATGTCGGAAGGAGCCAGTGCGTCCTCGGTGCCGACCTCGCGGATCGGGACTCCCATTCGCCCGAGGACCTCCATGGGGATCCGGGCGTCACCCGTGACCTGGCCTCGGCTGGCCGCCAGGTAGACATGGACGTCCCCGCCTCGGCTCGCCAGGTATCGCGCGATGACGAAACCGTCACCTCCGTTGTTGCCACGACCACAGACGACGGCGACGCGCCTGGATCCCAGGTCTGGAAAGCGGTGCCACAAGGCACAGATCGCCCCGCGACCGGCGTTCTCCATGAGAACGGCGCCGGGGATCCCCAGGTCCTCTATGGTCCGGCGATCCATCTGCCGCATCTCTTCAGCGGTGACGACGAACATGATCACCTCGAACCGCGTCCTGCAACGGTCACTGTCTCAGATCCCGCGCCGGGCAGGCCTCCTCGTCCCTTGGGTGTCTCTCCCCTGTCCGTCTATGACCACCATGGCCACGCTCAAAGACCCCTCGTGGGAGATGGAGAGCCATATCCTCTCCATCCCCATGGCCCGGAAGAGCTCCCGGGTCCTCCCCATGATACGGATGGCGGGCGGGGAGCCCTTCTCCCGCTTGACCTCCACTTCCCTCCACGCCATCCCGCGGCTCCGTCCCGTCCCCATAGCCTTGAAAAAGGCCTCTTTGGCCGCCAGGCTCGCCGCCAGACACTGACCCGGACGCGGTCTGGCCGAACAGGACTCGCGCTCCTCGTCGGTGAAGAGACGGCGGCACAAACGCTCTCCCCAGCGACTCATGGCCCGCTCGAGCCTGGGTATCTCCACCACGTCTATCCCGACGCCCATTGTCTTCATCGCACCAGCTCCAACATCTCCCTCACCGCCCGCTCCATTCCCACGAGGACCGCCCTGGCTACGATACTGTGTCCGATGCTGAACTCCACGATCTCCTCGACGGCCCTCAGCGCAACGACGTTGCGATAATCCAGGCCGTGCCCTGCATGGACCTCCAAACCGAGCCCAGAGGCCACCCTCGCTGCCTCCACGATCCTGCGGAACTCCCGCTCTCGGGCCTCAGCAGTGGGCGCATCCGCGTAGAGTCCGGTGTGTATCTCCACCACCTCACTGCCCATCTCCGCGGCCGCCCCTATCTGTGCCGGGTCGGGATCCACGAACAGGCTCACGCGAATGCCTCCCTCCTGAAGGCGCTTCACCGTCGCCTCGACCACCCCTCTTTGCCCAATGACATCGAGCCCGCCCTCCGTGGTGAGCTCCTGGCGCCTCTCCGGCACCAAGGTAGCCATGTTCGGTCGGACCTCCAAGGCGACGCGAATTATCTCTTCTGCGGCGGCCATCTCCAGGTTGAGGTGGGTCTTCACGGTCTGCCTGAGTATGCGCACATCCCGCTCTTGGACATGACGCCGGTCCTCCCTCAGGTGGACGATTATGCCATGGGCCCCTGCCAGCTCCGCCAAGGCCGCCGCGGCCACCGGATCCGGCTCCAGGGCCCTGCGCGCCTGACGGACCGTTGCCACATGATCCACATTGACAGACAGCTTAGCCATCTCTACGCCCCCGGATCGCAGCTCTGACGAATCACCTCCTCCAGCTCAGAGGCAATGACGTTGATCAGTCGGTCGTCCTGTCCTTCCACCATGATCCGCAGGAGCGGCTCTGTCCCGGAGTAACGGACCAGGATCCGCCCCTCATTTCCCAGCCTTTCTTCTGCTTGACGGATCATCCTGACGAACCCTCGGATCTCCTCCACAGGCCGTTTGTCCCGAACGGGGATGTTCCGCAGGACCTGAGGATAACATTCCATTACGGAAGCGAGCTCGGACAAGGGACGACCCTTCCTGCACATGAGGGTCATGACCTGCAGGGCAGTGATGATCCCATCTCCGGTGGTGGTGTGGTCCAGAAAGAGGACATGTCCCGACTGCTCCCCCCCGAGATTGAATCCGCCCCGCTGCATTTCCTCCACCACGTACCGGTCTCCGACCGGGGTCCTGATCAGTCTTATGCCCCTTCGTCTCAGGGCGACCTCCAGGCCCATGTTGCTCATCACAGTGCTCACGACGGTCCTGTGATTCAGACGCCCTCGGGCATCCATCTCGAGGGCGGCCATGGCCATCACCCGATCTCCGTCGACCACCCTTCCCTTCTCGTCGCACAGCATGGCCCGGTCCCCATCACCATCCAGCGCGATCCCCAGGTTCGCCCCTTCCTGGCGCACGACCCGGCAGATGAGCTCCGTATGAAGTGCCCCACACCCCTTGTTGATGTTCTCCCCGTCGGGATCGACCCCGATGGGGATCACCTGGGCCCCTAGCTCCTCCAGGACCAACGGGGCCACCTTGTATGCAGCACCATTGGCGCAATCCACCACGACCTTCATCCCCTCCAGGCTCAGCTCCGCCGGGAAGGAGGCCTTGAGAAAGACGATGTACCTGCCCTTGGCGTCGTCCACCCGGAAGGCCTTCCCCACCTCTTGAGCGGTTGGGCGCAGGAGGTCCATCTCATCGGAGCTGATGAGCTCCTCGATGCGCGCCTCGAGCTCGTCGGGGAGTTTGAAACCGTCGGAGGAGAAGATCTTGATGCCGTTGTCCTGAAACGGGTTGTGAGATGCGGAAATCACCACCCCCGCGTCAGCCCTCATGCTTCTCGTTATGAAGGCGATCCCTGGCGTGGGCAAAGGGCCCACCAAGAGGACGTCGACCCCCATGGAGCAAACACCTGATGCGATGGCGTTCTCCAGCATGTAGCCGGAAAGCCGGGTGTCCTTGCCTATGACGATCTTGGGGCGGTGGCCACTTTTCCCCTTGAAGAGATACGCGGTCCCTCGGCCTATCCTCATGGCCGTCTCCACGGTCATCGGCTCCACGTTCGCTATGCCGCGAATCCCGTCGGTCCCAAACAGCCTCCTGGGCGCCGATCCTCCCTCTCTCACCGCCTTTGCTCCTGATCCCATGGACTCTCCACCTTCACATCGAGGAGCGCCGGTTCCACCCTCAAGACCTTGATCCCCGGGGGAGCGCTCACCGAAGGGGCGACCTTGTGCCTCCCAGGGTCGAGCCCTTGAAGAGAGGCCCTCACCTGGATATCCCCTTCCTTGACCCCTTCCAGGAGGTTAATCGTGCCCTCCAGCGCGACCCGCACCTTTGCCGGCTCCACCCAGCTCCTCAACTTGGATGCAGCGACCTTCACTGGTACCCCGTCCATGACCTTTTCTCCCACCATGGGGGCTATCTTCACCCGCACGAGGACCGTGGCCGGGCTCACCTCCACCAAGTGGAGGCCCTCCAAAGCGAGCGCCACCTTCGCCTCCACGTCAGCGGCGGCCTGAGACACGCTCACCTCCCTGGTCTTCACGCCCTCCAGTCCCTTGAGTTCCCCCTCTCCCCCCTTCAGCAGGACCCTCGGGGGATCCACCGTGCTCCCTGCAATGGTATACCCCTTGGCCGGCTCCCCCACCACGTCCGCGACCACCGGCAACCTCACCTCCACCACCGGTTCCAGCTTTAGGTCCACCGTGGAAGGAGTGACCCTGATAACCTCTATGCCCCGGGGCATGGGAATGCTCTCGGGGAGGATCCGGAACGTGGTCCACCCCACGCTCATACCTTTGAGATCGAGTACCTTGCGGATCCCGCGACCGGGCAAAGTCTGCAGGAGCGTCCTCGGACCCTGGACCTGGACGGTGATGCCAGTGGGTATGTCGCTGACCACCACCGTCTTCTCGGGGATGTTCACCAGATCCATGGGAATGATCAACTGGATCTGTCCCTGCTTCTCCCCCACCACCGCGGCCCAAAGCACGGCGGCGAACACCAGGGAGAACACCTTGGCGGCCAGGTTGCGGAGGAGGAGGTCCTTGATCTTCACGATGGACCTCCGTCAGAGGGCTTCTCGTCCTCTTGCTCGGTTTTCACCTCCGCTCGCCCTGAACCCCTCTTGGAGAGCTGCAACGCCTCGTGCAGGAATCCGCGCAGATCCAAGGGCGTCATGTCCTCGTAAAGCCTTCCGTGCCAGGCAATGGACACCTTGCCGCGTTCCTCCGAGATCACGACGACCACCGCGTCGCTCCTCTCGCTCAGACCCAGTGCGGCGCGATGTCTGGTACCGAAGGTCTTGCGCAGCGAGGTCGATGTGCTGAGCGGCAGGACGCATCCAGCCGCCACGATGCGCCCCCTGGAGATGATCATTGCACCGTCGTGGACCGGGGACTGGGGCACGAAGATGGTCTGGATCAATTCCCGGGACACCGAGGCATCGAGGGCAACCCCTCTCTCCACCACGTCCCTCAGCCCTGTCTCCCGCTCCAGCACGATGAGTGCCCCAAGGCGGCGTTCCGCGAGGATCGAGGAGGCCGCCACCACCTCCTCGATCACCTCTGGTTCCAGGTAGCGGCGGGAGGCCCACCAGCGGGGTTGGGTCCCCACCTGGGCAAGCCCCTTGCGGATGTCGTCCTGGAACAGGATGAGGATGACGAGGATGAGGTAGTCCAAAAAGTGGTTGAGCAGCCAGTTGAGGGTCAGGAGGTCCGTCCAGCGGGAGAAAAAATAGGCCGCCCCGAGAACGGCAAAACCCAAGAGTATCTGGACGGTGCGAGTCCCCCGTATGAGGAGGATGATCCGGTAGATGATAAAGGCCACCACCAGGATATCCACCGCATCCTGCCACTCCATGGAGGAAAACAGCTGCAAGAGAGCGCCGATGATCGCCTCCTTCTCGCGGCTCTCGGGGCCCGGCTCAGCCCTCGAGGGCGCAGGCCTGCCTCGGCCGCTATCGCCCTTCCCCGGCCCTCAGTATGGCGTCGGTCATCCTCACCACAGGCGCCATCCTGGCCACGTCGTGCACGCGCACTATGTTAGCCCCGTTCCAGATCCCTATGGCAACGGTCGCCGCGCTCCCCTCTTCCCTGTGCTCCACATCGGCCTGGAGGATGTGACCGATGAAGGACTTGCGTGAAGTCCCCAAGAGGATGGGCCGGCCCAACGTCTTGAAGTGCGACAGCCCCTTCAATATGGCCAGGTTATGCTCCACCGTCTTCCCGAACCCTATGCCTGGGTCCACTATGATCCTGTCCGGTTGGACCCCCCTGTCCACCGCCCATTGGATTCGCCCCTGGAGAAAGGAGCCGATCTCGTTGAGCAGATCATCGTAGGATGGGGCGATCTGCATGTCCCTGGGGGTCCCCTTCATGTGCATGAGGACCACGGCGACCCCGCTCTGTGCCACCACATCGACCATGAGCGGATCGAACCTGAGCGCGCTGATGTCGTTCACGATGGCGGCTCCTGCCTCCACGGCCCTGGCCGCCACCGCGGACTTGCACGTATCCACAGAGATGGGGACCTTGACCTCTTTGGCCAGGGCCGAGATCACGGGGATCACACGCCTGAGCTCCTCCTCCACGGGGATGGATTCGGAGCCAGGGCGAGTAGACTCGCCACCTACATCGATGATGTCAGCACCGTCGTTGGCGAGCTTCACCCCATGCTCCACGGCTCGGACCTTGTCGTAGAACCTCCCCCCGTCGGAGAAGGAGTCCGGGGTGACGTTGAGTACCCCCATGACGAGGGTCCTGGAGGAGCACTCCAGGACCATGTCCCTCGAACGCACGGTGTTGCTTGCGGGTCCCCCCATGACGCCCCCGCAGATGGTCGTTCCTCTCCCTGGGCTCGCCCCTTTTCACTCTCCCAGGGGGGAGGCATGAGGTTCACTTGGCTGTAGGCAGCAAGACCCCGGAGGGCTCTTCGCCACTGTGGGCCGCTGGCACCTCCGGGCTTTCGGGATGCCGCGCCCCTCCATCGGCAGACCTGGCCTCCCCCCGGACTATGGCCTCCAGTTCCTTGCCGTCCAAGACCTCTTTTCTCAAGAGCTCCTCGGCGAGCCTGTCCAGGGTGGTTCGATTCTCGCGGATCAACTGGAGTGCCCTCTGGTACGACTCCTCCACTATGCGCCGGATCTCCCGATCGATGAGCTCTGCGGTCTGATCGCTGTAATCGCGGTGCCGCGCTATTTCACGACCTAGGAAGATCGCCTCTTCCTTCTGACCGTATGTCAATGGCCCCAAGGCGTCGCTCATCCCCCACTCGCAGACCATCCGCCTCGCTAACTCAGTGGCCCGCTCCAGGTCGTTGCCGGCCCCGGTGGTGAAGTCTTGCAGGACGAGTTCCTCGGCGGCCCTGCCCCCCAAGAGCACCGCGATGCGGTTGAGGAGGTAATGCTTGGGATAGGTGTGTCGCTCGTCTATGGGGAGTTGCTGGGTCAAACCCAAGGCCCTCCCCCTGGGGATGATCGTCACCTTGTGGACCGGGTCCGACCCGGGCAGCAACGAGGCCACAAGGGCGTGCCCGCCCTCGTGGTAAGCCGTATGCCTCTTCTCCTCGTCGCTGATGATCATGCTCTTTCGCTCCACTCCCATGAGGACCTTGTCCTTGGCCAGCTCGAACTCCTCCATGCCCACGGTCTCCTTGTCCCTGCGGGCCGCCAGGAGGGCCGCCTCGTTGACCAGGTTCTCGAGGTCGGCCCCCGAGAAGCCAGGAGTCCCGCGGGCCAGGACCTCCAGGTCCACGTCCTGATCCATGGGGGCTCGACGGGTGTGAACCTTGAGGATCTCCAACCTCCCCTTTATGTCAGGGATGGGGACCACCACCTGGCGGTCGAACCTGCCCGGTCGCAACAGGGCGGGATCCAGAACGTCGGGCCTGTTGGTGGCAGATATCAGGATGACCCCTTCATTGGACTCGAATCCGTCCATCTCCACCAGGAGCTGATTCAGGGTCTGTTCCCTCTCATCGTGGCCGCCCCCGAGTCCCGCCCCGCGATGTCGGCCCACCGCATCGATCTCATCGATGAAGATGATGCACGGGGCGTTTTTCTTGCCTTGTACGAAGAGATCGCGGACCCTGGAGGCGCCCACACCCACGAACATCTCCACGAAATCCGACCCGCTTATGCTGAAAAAGGGCACTCCCGCCTCCCCGGCTATGGCCCTGGCCAACAACGTCTTTCCCGTCCCAGGGGCACCCACCAGCAAGACCCCCTTGGGGATCCTCCCCCCGAGCTTCGTGAATTTCTTCGGGTTTTTCAGGAACTCTATGATCTCCTGGAGCTCCTCCTTGGCCTCGTCGATGCCGGCCACATCGGCGAAGGTCACCTTGTGCTGGGTCCCGGTCATGAGCTTCGCCCTGCTCTTGCCAAAAGAGAGGGCCTTGCCCCCTCCGGCCTGCATCTGCCTCATGAAGAAGATCCAGACCCCGATGAGGAGGATCATGGGAAACCAGGAAATGAGCACCGTCATGTACCAAGGGTTCTCAGCCTCGGGGCGGGCGGAGATCCCGATACCTTTCTGCCTCAGGGTGGGGATGAGCTGCGGATCGTTGGGGGCATAAGTCCGGAACTCCGTGTGATCCACGAGTCTGCCGGTGATGTGCTGGCCCTGTATGGTCACGTGATCCACCTTGCCGTTTTCCACCGCGTAGAAGAACTCGCTGAAGCTTAGCTCCCTCTCGGCCTTGCGCGGCTGGTTCCAGAGATTGAACAACAGCACTACGATGAGCCCCACCACAAGCCAAAGGGCGAGGTTCTTGTAAAAGTTCTGGTATGGGTTCACTCCCCTGGGTTCCATGAGCTCCCTTAGCCCCCGTGGTTCGTTTATACCATATCGCGCTGGTCAATTCCATACAGGAAGATCCAGGGATCACCTCGAAAAAAGAATCTCTCCGGTCAAGAGGGGCCGGTAGGAACCCAGAGGATGCCTTCCACCGACGATGTGCCAACGGGGAGTCGATCTTGAGGATGGAGCTCCCATCCCCGGATCGGGGACTCCCACGGCGGAAAGTCCTTCTGGAGCGCAGAGTTCCCCTGAGCTTTCGATTCGGCGACGCCCAGGCGAGGTCCCTCGCCGCAACTGACGGCCACCCGCCGCCCCCGAGGCCTGAGGCCGCAAATCACCTATTCAGCGCGCGTCCCGCCTTCTGGGATCACGGTGGCGATCAAGATCCGGCGCGTCTCGGGGCGTAGCCGCACGCGCTGATCCAGCTCATTTCCCACCACCCAGACGACCCCTGCCTCGTCCACCAGCAGAGGGACCCTCCACCTGAGGCGCCTGGGGATCTTCCTGTCCACGAGAATGTCCTGGACCTTTCTCGTCCCCTTCAGCCCCTTGGGCCTCAACCGATCTCCGGGCCTTGGACCTCGCAGGAGGAGACCCCCCCGCAACGCATCCAGGTCCATGCACACAGAGCCGCCCTGAGCAGACCGGGGCCAGCCGGTGGTCCCTTCGAGTACCTCCCATCTGATACTCAGGCGCGCTTCAGGCACCGGGGTCTCCCCTGGAAAGGCCACTGGACGGTAAAGGCATCCTGGCGCCAGGGCCTCTGAGGACCCCAGGATTATCCGCCCGCCCCCCACAACCAGGCGAACCCCGCCCGGAAGGTGGAGCCATCTCTCCCCCCCCTGCTCCGAGGCCAGACGGTCCATGGCCTCCACGTGCCTGAAGGCCAACCCCCCGCATTCACCCCTGACTTCCTCGTAGGCCTTGATGAGGAGGCGACGGCGCATCGCCGGGTGCAGGCCTCGGTATCCATGGGCGGGGATATCCACGATCCCCTCACCCAGCTCGACCATTTCGTTCCAGAGCGCATCCGCATGCCCTTGGAGGAAATCGTCCTCCTCCATGCAGATCCTGGCAGTTCGGTGGAGAAGATCCCTGGCCCCCCTGTTGAAGCCCGTCATGACGGGCAGCAGCTGATGACGGATCCGGTTTCTCTTGTAAGACATCTCCTCGTTGGATGGATCTTCCCGGAAAGGTATGGATCGAGCTTGGAGATATTCGAGGATCTCCTGGCGGCCGATGTCCAGGAGGGGCCTGACCACCGCCCCCCTTCGGTAAGGCATCCCCTTGAGCCCCCTTGTGCCCGCACCCCGAAGCAATGCAGAGACGACGGTCTCCGCCTGGTCGTCCGCCTGATGTCCCAGCGCGATCCTCCGCCCTCCCCATCGCTCGAGCGCCCCTTCCAGGAAGGCGTAACGGGCCTTCCTGGCGGCCTGCTGGAGAGAACCGCCCTCCCGCCTCAACTCCCCGGGGGCCAGCACACGATGAAAGAGGGGCAGGCCAAGGCCCTCGACCATCCGCGCCGTGAAGGCCAAATCCTCGTCAGCCTCCTTTCCCCGGAGCCCGTGGTGCAGATGGGCCGCGGCGATCTCCCACTGCCAGGAAACGCTGAGCTCCAGCAGGATGTGGAGCAGCGCCACCGAATCCGGACCTCCTGAAACGGCCACAAGCACACGGTCCCGGCGATCCATGAGGCCATGTCGCCTGATGGTCTCTTGGACCCTCTCTAGGATCCCCTTCATCCGTCGGTCCACCCCACGCGCCCATCGTGGCCTTCGTCTCCTATCGTATCAAATCCGCACGTAGTTCAAAACCGACGCCGTCTTCCCCGTCGCCGAGCCCCTGGGCAAGCCTGTCACGGACCTGCACGGAAGATATGAGCAGCGGCAACTTGTCACGGGGAGTGGTGGCATTGCTCTTCGCTTCGAGTCTCCGCCGGGCCGCTCCGAGAAACGCCACCACCCTGTGATCACTTACGAGCAGCGCAGGGCACGGCTCGCGCAGAGGAGGAGTTTCCTGCTAGCGGATGTGGCCTCGGGATTGCCACTGGAGGCCGATCGTGACGGACGCGCAAGCCCGCCACGCAGAGAAAAGAGCTACACGCTGGCCTGGCAAATGGTCGACAAGGGGCTTGGACAGACCCGACCGGGGAATCGAGGCCGAAGGGCCCTCGGCAGTCGCCTTCCCTCTAACTCGCCTTTGAGCGTTCCTCTTCCATCAACTGGTCCCGATATCCTGTCACATACTGGCACTGCGGCCCCTTGCACGCCTCGATCTTCGGCTTGATCAGCTTCTTCTGCTTGCGGCCCCTCAAGGGGATCGCATTGGGTCCCTTGTAGCGGTTGTACCAAGTGCACTTGGCTGACCAGTCGTTGTTCACCATTATGGACACGATGTCCTTGACGAAATCGCAGTTGATGCTCTTGACTGCCGCCTGGAACCTGGCTTTCGGGATCTCCTTCGCCTCCTCGGCCATAGCCTCGCTCCTCACTGGGATCTGGCCCCCCGCTCTCGAGAGGCCGCAAACTCCTGCTGTCGAACGCCGCTAAATATAACGAAACTGGCACCGGTGTCAAGACCAAGAAATGCGAGTTGCCATTTCGAGTTGACTTTGATGCGGATTCGGAACAAATTGAATCGGACTCGAGCCCCTGGCGGGGAGTGGGACTTCATGACCGGGATGAGACTGCAACATCCTATCAGGAACTTGGAGGGGCAGGTCTTGCTCCCTGCCAGCACCGAGCTCTCCCCCGAGGTGCTCGACGGCCTCGTCTCTTCTCGGCCGGGAAGATCCTATCGGCCGCTCCCCCTCCTGAGACACGGGACCGTGGAGCGGGACGTCCTCATCTTCATGGAAACCGAGCCTTATCATCGCATCTTCGAGGGGGCCGAGAGGAGATCGAGGATCTTGGGTCTGATGGGAGAGGTCCAGCTGGTCCCGCCCATCTTGGAATCCTTGGATTACTTCAAGGCCCATGACCCTTACACCTACCGTCACATACTCATCGTCTTCGCCCTCTCTTCTCTCCTCGCTGGCGACATCGTGGAGCAGCACGAGGACATGATCCGAGAGGCCATGGCCGGGCCGGCGCACGACTTCGGAAAGATCAGCGTCCCCCTCGGGCTCCTGAGGAAGACAGGGCCGCTTTCCAGGACCGAGAGGGGGGTGCTGGAACACCACGCCGCAGCGGGCTATGTGCTGTTGTGTTACTACCAAGGGGAAGTCCATAGTTTCGCGGCCAAAGTGGCCATGGAACACCACGAACGCAGGGACCGCTCCGGTTATCCCCTCGGAATCCGCCTGGCAGACCCCATGGTCGAGATCATCGCGGCCTGCGACATCTACGACGCCCTTCTCTCTCCAAGGCCTTACCGACCCACCTCGTACGACAACCGCACGGCACTGGAGGTCCTCACAGAGATGGCCCTTCAGGGCAAGTTGGGCTGGGAGGTGGTGCAGGCCCTGGTCTCTCACAATCGCAAGCT
>Ga0068707_1000089_pt1 | contig 45724 bp, 37 predicted proteins | sample YNPNPMetaG_FD_66600 | JGI IMG/M metagenome (GOLD analysis project Ga0068707, IMG submission 66600) | Anoxygenic and chlorotrophic microbial mat microbial communities from Yellowstone National Park, USA - YNP NP MetaG | ecosystem: Environmental > Aquatic > Thermal springs > Hot (42-90C) >... | reverse complement strand
TCACCTCTTCGAGCACCTGTTGCTCGGCCGCACCCAGGGCGGCCGCCATCAGAAACATTTGCAACCACAACATCTCCGCCTTCCATCATGCCTGATCGGCCCGCATGGCCCGGCCTGGCGCCGCAATGATACATTCGGCAGGGAAAGCGACTTCATTTATGCGCCGCCTGAACCTGTTCCTCGCATTCCTGGCATGGTTTCCCTTCTGTCATGCCCAGCCCGAGGTCATGGGCTGGGGCAATCTCGCCGGCATCCGCGTGGACGGCCATCTCCACGCCTTCGACGCCGGCCTTTGCGTGGTCGAGCCGGGCTGGTCTCTCTGGAGCCGCACCGGCAAGGAGCGTCAGGAGACCACGTTTCTGCGGCGCGGCGACGTGGCGGAGGTGGGCCTTGCCCGTTTTCGCCCGCCGCGCAAGCTGCGCCGCCAAGGCGTCAACTGGCAATTTGCCGGCAAGCTGACCGTGGAGGCCCCGGAGCCGGGCGCCGCCCGGGTCCAGATCGAAATCAACACGAAGAATGATGCCAACGTCGAGGGCGTGTTCTATTGCGTGCAGCTTCCGGCGAGCGAGTTCTCGCGCGGCAAGGCCGAACTGATCGGCGCAGCCGCGCCGCCTGCCGAGACTCCGCTGCTGCCTTTGCCCGAAGAGCAGAATGAGTATCTCCGCGGCGCCGCCTCCGGCGTCCGCATCGCCGCGCCGGGCAGAACGCTGGAAATCCTCGCCGCGGAGCCCGCGGAAATCGTCATCCGCGACGACCGCCGCGAAGGAGTCTACGACATTCAGGTCCTGTTCCGCCTTCTCGCCGCCAATCCGCCTGCGGGCGCCGAGGCGCGCGCATCCTACTTGCTGAAAGCCTCCGGCGAGCCGGACCGCCGCCCCGTCACGGTGCGCTTCGATCCCTCCCGTCCCGGCAACCGGTGGGACGGTTTCGGCGGCAACTTCCGCGTCCAGAACCCCCGGCGCGACACGCCCGTCATCGACTACAACCTTGCCAATCTTCCGCTCGCCTGGTCGCGGGCGGAAATGCCCTGGAACCTTTGGGACCCCGATGAGGCCGCCGACCCGCTGGCTGCCGCGCGCTCAGGCCGGGTTCACCCCCGGGTGGAGGCCGCCATGCAGATGGCGCAGCGGCTCCACCGCATGGGGCTGCCCGTGATCGTCAGCGCCTGGTTCCCGCCCGCCTGGGCGGTGCTCGGCGAAATCCGCCGCCCGCCGGACGAGGACGGGCTGCGCGGAAACCCGCTGGACCCGACGAAAACAGACCGCATTTACGCCTCAATTACGGGTTATTTGCTCTTCATGAAAGAAAAATACGGCGTGGAAGCGGCCCTGTTTTCCTTCAATGAATCCGACCTGGGCATCGACGTGCGCCAGACGGCGCGCGAACACGCGTTGCTGGTGCGCTCGCTCGGCGCGTACTTCGCCCGGCACGGGCTTGCCACGCGCATGCTGGCGGGCGACACCTCCGACGCCAACCCGGTCGAATTCGTCGGCCCGCTGCTCGAGGACCCCGAGGCGATGCGCTTCGCCGGCGCGGTCAGCTTCCACAGCTGGCGCGGCTGCACCAAAGAGAACCTTGAGCGGTGGCGCGAGGCCGCCAGACGCATGAACGTGCCGCTGCTTGTGGGCGAAGGCAGCACGGACGCAGCCGCCTGGCGCTATTCGCGCATCTTCCTCGAGCCTTCGTTTGCCCTTTACGAAATCGATCTGTACACGCGCATTCTTGCGCTCAGCCAGCCCGCCTCCATTCTCCAGTGGCAGCTGACGGCGGACTACTCTCTGCTTGCCGGCAACGGCATCGCCGGCGATTCCGGGCCGCTGCGCCCCACGCAGCGCTTCTGGAACCTGAAGCAGCTCGCTTCCGCGCCGCGCCGCTCCTTCCACCTGCCGGTCCTTTCGGATCACCCGCTGGTCACCGCCGCGGCGCTCGGCGATATCGCCGGCGGCGTCTACACCGTCCATCTGGTCAACAACGGCGCCGCCCGGCCGGCGACGGTTGCCGGCTTCCCCGAAGGGGTGAAGGAGGCTCGCGTGCTGGTGACCGATGCGTCGCGCTCCATGCAGGAGCTGGCCCGCGTGCCGGTCGTCAACGGCCAGGCGCAGTTCACGCTGGAGGCCACGAGTTTCACCACAGTGACGGGCGCATCGATCCAACACTGAGCGGCGCGCCCGAGCTGCCGGATTTCCGCCCGAAGGAGCTTCCGATGCTGTGTTTCCGGTTCGCGATGCCGAAAGCGGCGGTCGCCGCGGCGCTGGCCGCCTGTCTTTGCAGCGCCGCTCCGCCCATCGACCGCAAGGAGCTCGTTGCACGCCACAGCGTCGTCCTGCGGCAGGCGGACCCGTTCGCGCCCCTGACGGTCGGCAACGGCGAGTTCGCCTTCACCGCCGACATCACCGGGCTGCAAACGTTCCCCGAATTCTATCGGGACAGCATTCCGCTGGCCACCCAGTCCCAATGGGGCTGGCACTCTTTCCCGAACCCCGCAGGATTTCGCCTGGAGGACACGCTGGAGTACTACGATACCTATGGCCGCCCGGTCGCCTATCCGACCAACGTGCGGACCCGCGCGGCCGGGTGGCTTCGCCAGAACCCGCACCGGCTTTCGCTGGCCCGCATCGGGTTTTCCTTCCCTTCCCGCGGCGGCCAAACGCGCATCACGGATCTGGACGGCATCGAGCAGCGCCTGGATCTCTGGTCCGGGATTCTCGAAAGCCGCTTTGTCCTGAACGGGGAGCAGTTCCGAGTGATGACCACGGCGCACCCGAAACGCGATTTGGTGGCGGTTCGCGTGCTCCGGTCCGGCCGCGTGTCCGCGGCCATCGGCATCGCCGTCGAATTCGCATACGCAAGCGGCGTCCACACGGGCGACCCGGCCGGCTGGAGCAGCCCGGAAAAGCACGAGACGCGCTTGACGCGTTCGGGTGCGGCGGGCGCCGAGTGGGAACGCATCCTCGATGGCGACCGCTACCGCGTCCGGGCGCGGTGGTCCGGCAACGGGCGCCTGCGCCAGAGCGGGCCTCATCGCTACGAGATCGTATTTCGGGGAAATGTGCTGGAATTTGTGGCCGAATTTTCAGGAAGCGGATCATCGCAACGTCTTCCGTCCGTTGCGGAGACGGAGAAGGCGGCCCGCGCGCATTGGGCCCGGTTCTGGCAAAGCGGCGGCGCGGTGGATCTGTCCGGCAGTACGGACCCGCGGGCCCGCGAGCTGGAGCGCCGCATCGTGTTGTCGCAATATCTCACCGCCGTCCAGTGCGCAGGGTCGATGCCGCCCCAGGAAACCGGACTGACATTCAACAGCTGGTACGGGAAATTTCACCTGGAAATGCACTGGTGGCACGCGGCGCATTTCGCTTTGTGGGGGCGCCCCGAGCTGCTCGAAAAGAGCCTGCCGTGGTACAGGCAAATTGCGCCGAAGGCGCGCGCGACCGCGGCGCGGCAAGGCTACCGCGGCCTGCGCTGGCCCAAGATGACTTCGCCCGGCGGCGAGGAAAGCCCGTCCTCCATCGGCCCGCTCCTCGTCTGGCAGCAGCCCCATCTCATCCATCTGCTCGAGCTGCTCTACCGCGTGCGGAAGGAGGAAAAGCTCCTGCGGGAGTGGCTGGATCTGGTGGAAGAAACCGCGGACTTCATGGCTTCTTTCGCCGTGCGAGGCCCGGACGGCCGCTACGTGCTCGGCCCGCCGCTGATCCCGGCGCAGGAGCTGCATCCGCCGCGCACGACGCGCAACCCGGCCTTTGAGCTGGAATACTGGCGGTGGGGGCTGGAAACCGCGCAGCGCTGGCGGCAACGGCTCGGACTGGCGCGCCGCGCGGATTGGGACGAGGTGATCCGCCACCTGTCGCCTTTGCCCGTGGTCGAGGGGCTTTATCTGAATGCCGAGTCCGACCCGGACACTTTCCGCGACCCCGCAAAGCGCCGCGACCACCCGAGCCTGCTCGGCGCGCTCGGGCTCCTGCCGGGTGGCTTGGCCGATCCGGCGATCATGCGCCGCACATTGCGCCGTGTGGTCGAGACCTGGCGATGGAACGAGACGTGGGGCTGGGACTATCCCCTGGCGGCGATGACTGCGGCGCGCGTCGGCGAGCCGTCGCTCGCCGTGGATCTGCTCCTGATGGACACGCCGAAGAACCGCTATCTGCCCAACGGCCACAACTACCAGCGCCCGGGGCTGACCATCTATCTGCCCGGAAACGGCGGACTGCTTGCTGCCGTGGCCATGATGGCTGCCGGCTGGGACGGCGCGCCGCACTCGAATGCGCCCGGGTTCCCCGCAGATGGCAAGTGGGTCGTGCGGTGGGAGGGGTTGCACCCGCTGCCTTGAGGCGCGCCGCCGGGCGGGGGCGCGGCAACGCGCCTGTTCGCCGTTTCCCGCATGCGAGGCGTCAACGGGCCCTGCGCTGCGGGGCTGCGCGTTGTCCGCGGCACGTCCGCGGCGCAGCGGGGGATATACTGCCATCGAGGATTTTCCGCAATGATCATTCGTGCCCTGGCTGTTGCCGCGCTCTGTCTCTCTGCTCTCCCGGCCCAGGTCCGGCTGACCGAGGACACGGTCGCCATCCCCACCTATGTCGCCGGGCCGCCGGAGAGGAACCCGTTTTTCTACACCGGCCGCGTCTACCAGGGAGCGAAGGGCATGGTCTACCCTTACCCGATGCAGGACAACCTGACGGACGAAAAACGGAACGTGGAATACCGGCGGGTGTGTCTCGAAAACGAGTATCTGAAAGTCTGCATTTTGCCGGAGCTGGGCGGACGCATTTTTGAAGCCGTCGACAAGACCAACGGCTACAATTTCTTTTACAGGCAGTCTGTCATCAAGCCGGCGCTCATCGGCATGCTGGGCGCCTGGATTTCCGGAGGCGTCGAGTGGAACATCCCTCACCATCACCGCGCCACCTCCTTCATGCCGGTTCTGTACCGCACCCATGAGCACAAGGACGGCTCGAAATCGGTCAGCGTGGGGGAGCTGGAGCTGCGCGACCGCATGCGCTGGGCGGTCACGCTGACCCTGCGTCCCGGCTCCTCCGTCCTGGAAGCCCGCGTGGCCGCCCTGAACACGACGCCCGTGCAGAATTCCCTGCTTTATTTCGCCAATGTTGCCGTCCACACGAACGAAAATTACCAGGTGATTTTCCCGCCGTCGACAAGATTCGCCACGCAGCACGCCAAGCGCGAGTTCGCCCGCTGGCCCATCGCCGACACGATTTACGGCGGCGTCGACTTCACCCGCGGCGTGGACGTCTCGTGGTGGAAAAACCACCCGAGCCCCATTTCCATGTTTGCCTGGAACGACACCGACGACTGGCTGGCCGGCTACGACCACGGCCGCCAGGCGGGCACGCTTCACGTGGCCGATCATCACGAGGTCCCGGGCAAGAAGTTCTTCACCTGGGGCGTTGGTCCGGAAGGCAAGCTGTGGGACAAGATCCTCTCCGACACCGACGGGCCGTACCTCGAGCTGATGGTCGGCGCCTGGAGCGACAACCAGCCGGACTACAGCTGGATTCAGCCATACGAGGTGAAGACGGTCACGCAATACTGGTATCCCTTCCACTCGATCGGCGGCGTGAAGAACGCCACCCGCGAGGCCGCAGTGAACCTGGAGGTGCGCGGCGGCGCTGCCGTGGCCGGATTCCACGTCACCCGCCCGGTGCGGAAGGCGCAGGCCGCGCTGGAGCGCAACGGCAAGCCGGTCTGGCAGTGGAGCGGCGACCTCGACCCGGCGCGCGCGCTCAGGCAGGAGATCGCGCTGCCGCCCGGCGCGAAGCCCCACGAGCTGACCGCCGTGCTGCGGGACGCCGGCGGGCGGGTGCTCGTCTCCTGGAGGCCCGAGCCGCCCGACGCGGCCTCGGCCAAGGCGCCGCTGCCGGCCCCGGTCGTCCCGCCACGGCCGCCGCAAGAGATCGCCACCACCGAGGAGCTGTATCTGACGGGGCTGCGGCTCGAGCAGTTCCACAACCCCGCGCTCGATCCCGACCCGTATTACGAAGAGGCGCTGCGGCGGGATCCCGGCGACGTGCGCAACAACACCGCGCTGGGCATCCTTTGCATCAAGCGCGGGCGCTTCGATGAGGCGGAGCGGCTGCTGCGGCGCGCGGTGAGCCGCATCACTGCGAATTACACGCGTCCAAGGGACGGAGACGCACTGTACTATCTCGCCCTTGCGCTGCAATACCAGGGCCGGCTCGAGGAGGCCGAGGCCTGGTTCCAGCGCGCGCAGTGGAATTTCGCCTGGCGGGCAGCGGCGAATTACCGCATCGCGCAGATCCGCGCGGCGCGCGGCGAGCTGGCCGCGGCGCTCGATTCCTGCGACCGCGCGCTCGTCTTCAATGCGTGGCACACGCCGGCGCTGTTTCTCAAGGCGATGCTGCTTGAGCGCGAAGGCCGGGGCGGGGAAGCCGCGCAGGCGCGGCAGCGCATCCGCGAGATCGACCCCATCGACCCGCGCGCCTCGCGCGACGGCGCCGAGCTGGCGCGCATTTTCAAGGAGCAGCCCGCCGAAGGGCTCGAGATGGCGGTTGAGTGCCTGGAAGCGGGCATGCATCTGGAGGCCAACTGGGTCCTCGACCGCATGCCGCAGTCGAACGTGCAGGCGCGCTACCTGCGCGGGTGGCTGATGGAGCGGCTCGGTCAGGCGGAGACGGCCGCGGCGCATTACCGCCTGGCTTCCTCGCAGCCGCATGACTTCGTGTTTCCGTTCCAGATCGAAATGATGCGCGTGCTGCGCGCGGCCATGAAAGCGAATCCGCAAGATCCGCGGGCGCCGTATTATCTCGGCCTGCTGCTCTACGATCGCCAGCCGGAGGAGGCGGCGCGGCTGTGGGAGAAAACCGTTTCGCTCGACCCCGGATTCGCCATTGCGTACCGGAACCTCGCCGTGGCGTATTCGCGCCGGCAGGACGGGGTGACAAAAGCCATTGCCGCCCTGGAAAAGGCAATTTCCCTGAAAAACGACGACGCGTTGTATTTGTTCGAGCTGGACAGGCTCTACGAATTCTCGCGCGTTCCCGTGGAAAAGCGGCTGTCGTTGTTCGAGAAACACCGTCAGACGGCGGAAAAACGCGACGACGCCATGAGCCGGCTGGTGGACCTGCTCGTTCTCGCGGGGCGGCACGACGAGGCGATCGCCATCATGGAGAAGCGGCATTTCCATCTGTGGGAAGGCGGCGCGCGGTTCAATCTGCGGGACGCGTGGACCGACGCGCACCTGCTGCGGGGGCACCGGAAGATGGCCGCGAAGGATTACGCGGGCGCGGAGAAGGATTATCTGGCCGCGGTCGAGTACCCGGAGAATCTCGAAGTCACGCGCGGCTACCGCGGCTCGCGCGTGCCGGAAGCGTACTATTACGCCGGACTCGCCCGGGCGGCGATGGGGCGCAAGGAGGAGGCGGAGCGGGCCTGGCGCGAATCGGCCGGCGCAATGCTCGGCGCCGACGAGGAGCCGCATCCGGGCGTGGACACGGGCGCGGTGCTGCTCTACTATCAGGCCCGTTCGCTCGAAAAGCTCGGGCAGCAGGCGCGCGCGCGGCAGTTGTACAAGGCGATGCTCGAAGCGGCCGAACGGGCGCTGGCCGGGCAGAGGGGCGGGGAATTCTTCGCCAAGTTCGGCGAAGGCCGCCCGCCGTGGGTGCGCGAGGCGATGGCCCATCTGGTGGCCGGGCTGGCGCACATGGGACTCGGCGATGCGGCCAGCGCCCGAAGCGCGCTTGCCAAGGCGCTCGAAGTAAACCCGTATCTGCTGGCGGCGCGGCTGCGGCTGGCCGAGCTGCGGTAGGCGGGCGCGTCAGGCTTTGGCTTGCAGCACGCGGCTGTGATACGAGCAGCCGTAGCCCTGCTTCGGATCCTTGTAGGCCTCCAGCTGCCCGTCGGCGGCCTCCGGGCGCGCCCTGCGCACGATGGCCGCGGCTTCGCGCCGGCTGAGCGGTTTGAAGTTCCGGGCCAGGCTGGCGTGGAAGTGCAGTTGCTCGCGGTTGAGAATGCCGCAAATCACCGTGGCGACGGGGAGCGACATGGCGTAGCGGCGGCCCAGCTCGGCGCTGACGCCGGCCTGAATCACCGGCGCTTCCATGCCGCCACCGAGCGCCTTCATCGCCAGCACGCCGATGCCCCGCTTGCGGCAGACGGGCAGCACGGTCTGTTCGAAGCTGCGGTAGCTGGCGTCGAGCACGTTCAGCGGCATCTGCACCGTATCCCATGGATGCGGCATGTCGAGCATTTCCAGATGCGCCTTCGGGTCCCTGTGTCCGGTGAAGCCGATAAACCGCACCTTGCCCGCCTGCTTTGCCTCCAGTGCCGCCTTCAGCCCGCCCTCGAGGATGCGCTTCGCGTCGCCCTCGTACTGGATGGCGTGAAATTGCAGCAGGTCGACATGGTCGGTGCGCAGCCGCCGCAGCGATTCATCGATCTGGCGCCGCGCGCCTTCGTAGTCGCGCGCGCAGACCTTTGTCATAAGGAAGACTTTCTCGCGAAGGCCGTTTTGCTGCAACGCGCGGCCCATCACCTCCTCGGCCCGCCCGTCGTGATACTCCCAGGCGTTGTCGAAGAACGTGAAGCCGAGATCGACGGCCTCGTGCATCAGCCGGATGCTCTCCTCGTCGGTCTTGTTGGCCACGGCGTGCCAGCCGCCATAGCCGAGGATGGAGACGCGCGCGCCGGTTTTGCCGAGCGGCCGCGTCGGGATGCCGCCTGCGCCGGGCTGCTGCATGGCGAGCACTTCGTCGGCGAAGGCCGCCACGCCCGCCAGAGCGGACAAGATGCTCCGGCGCGTGGGCCGGGGCAGGGAATTCAGGTCATCGAACGGGAATTCGCTCATGGAAGCCGCCTCACCCCAATTCTTTCACACAACGCGCGCACGCTCTTCGCCCTGCATCGCCGCCGGCCGGCCGACTTGCAGGGCGCCCCTGTTCGCCGCCGCGTTTGCTAGACTCGCGCACATGAGCGCGGAGCATGCTGGAGGGGACGGAATCAGCCGGCGTGGCTGGCTGGGCACCGCCTGCGCCGCGGCGCTGCCGCTGCCGGCCGCCGGGCAAGCCCGCTGGGCGCGCCAGCCGGGGGCGGGCGTGCGAATCGGGCTGAACGCCTATTCGTTCAACCAGCCGTTGCGCGACGGATCGATGACGCTGTTCGACGTCATCCGCTACTGCGCCGCGCACGGCATTTCGGGGCTCGACGCCACCGGCTACTATTTCCCCGGATACCCGGCGAAGCCGCCGGAGGACTTCCTCCTGCGGCTGAAGCGCGAGGCGTTTCTCCACGGCATCTCGATCTTCGGCACCGGCGTGCGCAACGACTTCACGCTGCCAGATCCCGCCGCGCGCCGCCGCGAAGCGCAGCTCGTTAAAGACTGGATCGACGTGGCCGCATCGCTTGGCGCGGGCGTCATCCGCATCTTCAGCGGGCGCGGCGCGCCGCAGGGGCGCTCGTTCGACGAGGTGCTCGAATGGATGGCGCCGCTGGTGCGCGAGTGCGCCGAATACGGCGCGCGCCGCGGCGTGATGATCGGCATCCAGAACCACGACGATTTTCTGAAGACTGCGGCCCAGACGATCCGGCTGGTCGAGGCAGTGGGCTCCCCCTGGTGCGGCGTGATTCTCGACGTCGGCAGCCTGCGGCAGGGCGACCCCTACGCGGAGATCGAGCAGCTGATCCCTTACGCCATTTCCTGGCAGCTCAAGGAAAATGTCGCGCCCGGCGGCAAGGAGGAGCCGACCGACATGAAGCGCGTGAAGGCGATCATCGACAGGCATGGCTGGCGCGGCTGGCTGCCCATCGAGACGCTGGGCTCGGGCGACCCGCGCGAAAAGGTGGCGCGGCTGCTTGCGCGCGTGCGCGAAGCGTTTGGAGCCTGCTGATGGCGTCCGGGCTCGCCGAACTGCTGGACCGCGCGCGGGTCGTGGACCTGTCGCAACCTTACTGGACGGGCATGCCGCACTGGCCGACGCACCCGCCCTTCGCTGCGGCGCGCACGAAGGACCACGGCGATTTCGTTCTGCCCAACGGCGCATCCAGCTCGGCGGAACTGATCGCGCTCGGCACGCACACGGGCACGCACATTGACGCGCTGTGCCATTTTTCGCGCGACGGGCGCCTGCACCGCGGGCTCGATGCGCGCGCGCTGGGCGTGGATACCGTCCCGCCGATCGTGGCGCGCGGCCTGCTTTACGACGCTGCACCGGGGGGCGAGCTCGGCGAGGACGCGGGCATCGCAGCCGCGCAACTCGAAGCGGCGCTGGCCGCCGACGGGCCGCGCCAGGGCGACGTCGTTCTCATCCGTACCGGCTGGGGCCGGCGCTGGCGCGACGCCCGCCGCTTCCTGAACGGGCAGCGGCAGCCCGGGCTGTTGCTTGACGCGGCGCAGTGGCTGTCTTCCCGGGGCGTGCGCGCCGTCGGCGCGGACAACGTGGCGCTGGAGCGCATCCCTTCTTCGGAAATGCCCGTGCATGTGCACCTGCTCGTGGAGGCGGGCGTGCACATCCTCGAATGCCTGAATCTGGAGGCGCTCGCCGAGGCGGGCGTGCGCGAGTTTCTTTTCGTGGCTGCGCCGCTGCGCATCGAAGGCGCCACCGGCGCGCCGGTGCGGCCGTTCGCGCTTGTGTTTTGAGCCGCCCCGGTCAGGCGGCATGCTGCATGGCCGCTGCGGCGGCCCGCTTCGACGGCGCCCGCAGCGCCCATGCGAGCAGGAACGCATAGGCGAAGGAGTCCGCGCCGATCTCCAGCGTGTGAATGAGCCGCAGGTTGGCGGGCATCCAGAAGGCAGTGATCAGCCCGTAGAGGCCGACCAGCACCCACCAGGCCCACCCGAGCCGCACGGCGAGCGCCTTCCACGGCCCGCCCCACAGGATCACGATGGGCAGGACGGAGGCCAGATAGAGCAGACTGCGGCCGAGCTGCGTGGCGAGAATCACGCCCAGGGGCGGCAGCGCGAGCCCGTTCACGCCCTGCCGGTATTGCTCGATGACCAAAGGGCTGATCGCCCAACCGAAGAACAGATAGCAGACAGGGAATGCGAGCCACGCCAACAGGAACCGCCACGCCCACCCGAACGCAGTGCGGCCGGGGAGCGCTTCGGGGCGCGCGCTGCGGGCAGGGAAGGCGGCGGCCACAGCCAGTGCGAGCGCGCAGCAGGGAAGAACGTAGAACACGCACATCCCGGCCAGAGCGTCCGGCCCGACCATCGTGCTGAAGATGCGCGCCTCGATCATCGTATTCAGTCCGAACGAGACATAGGCGAATAGCGCCAGCCACAGCGATCTGGCCAGGAACGCTCCCGGAAGGAGCACAGCCAGCGGCGCCAGGGCCAGCGGCAGCAACGGGGAAGCCAGCAGCGAGGCCATTGCCACGGCCTGCTGATTCGCGCCGTCCGGCAGGGCCATCATCTTCAGGCCGAGAGCCGACACCAGGAACCCGGACAGCGACATGAACGCCGCGAACACGAGGCCGCACAGCACAATGCGCGCCGCGAAAGCGGGTTTACGAGGGATCAAGGGCATGGGTTTTCCTCCAGATGGCGCGCGCGCGGCGCGCCCATTGCGCGGTGGCGCGGCAGGAAGCGATGCCATGTTCGAGCGCCAGCCTTCCGGTTGAGCCCGGCGGCCCGGCTGCTTGCCTGCCGTACGCCCGCAGTTCGTTGGCAAAGGCGGACACGGCCTCGGCGAGTTCGCCGAGGAAACGGTCCACCGAAGCGGGGCCGAGATGACGGTCCATGAAGGCGAAGCGGAGAATCAGTTCGTCCACGCGGCGCTCCACGTCGTCCCGCGTGATGGGCGCCGACAGCCAGCGTCGCAGCACGGCAAGGCCCGCCCGGGTGGGTTCGAGCAGGCGGCTGCCGGGACGCGCGCCGGAGCGGCCCGAGGCGCGGACGAGGCCGTCGCGCTCGAGCCGTGCGAGCGCCGGATAGATGGAGCCGGGGCTGTCGCTGAAAACTCCGATGGGGGTGGTGGCGAAGACGCGGCGGAGGCCGTAGCCGGTAAGGGGCTGCCGGGCGAGCAGCCCGAGCAGCGCGTATTCGAGAGCGGGCCGGCGGTTCATTGTCATACGTCTCGTACTATGTTAGTACGCGTCGTATTACAATTTGTTCCCGGCCGCCGTCGGCCTCCGGACTGAAGCGCCGCCTCCGGCTGTGCGCCGGCGTGGCGCCGTGGTCCGCCGTTCTGGTCGAAGCCTGCCAGCCCGAGCGGGCGTGCCTTTTCGGTTCCGTCGCTCGCGGCGAGGCAGGGCCTGACAGCGATTGCGACCTCCTGCTGATCGCGCCGGACGACGCGCCGCCGGAGCGGCGCCGCAGCCGCCCGGCCCGCGAGGTGCTGTGGGGCACGAGGGTGGCTGCGGACGTCCTGGTCCGGACCAGAAGTCAGTTTGAGAGCAGGAATCATCGGCCCGCTTCATTGCCGGCCATCATCCTGCGCGAAGGGAGACTTCTCCATGCCGCATGATCCGGCCCGGGTTGCCGAAGCGCGGACATGGCTGGTCAAGGCGCGCAAGGACCTGGAGACTGCCAGCTACGAACTGCGCGCCGATCCGCCTTTTTCCGACGACATTGTCTTCCACTCGCAGCAGGCCTTTGAGAGAGCCCTGAAAGCTTTTCTCGCCTGGCACGGCGTTCCGTTCCGCAAGACGCACAACATGCCGGAGCCGGGCGGCGCCTGTTGACGGATCGATCCGGCATTCGAGCCGTTGCCGCGCCGTCCGCCGCCGGAGACGAGCCCGCGGAGCGGACCTGCGGGGTGAAGCTTCCCGGGGTCGCCTGGCGGAAGGCATGCCGGGACGCGCGGTGGCAGAATGGTGGCCATGCAGAACGAGTTTTCCGGAAAAACAGCGCTGGTGACGGGCGCTTCGCGCGGCATCGGGGCGGCGACGGCGGTCGCGCTGGCCGAGGCCGGCTGCGGGCGGCTGCTGCTGCACTATGCCGCCTCGGTGCATTCGGCCGAGGAGACGGCGCGGCAGGTGCGGGCCCGCGGGGCCGAGGCCGAGCTGCTCGGCGGGGATCTTTCCACCGAAGCCGGCATTCGCGGGTTTGTGGAGTTGCTCGGGAGCCGTGCGCGGTGCGTCGACATCCTGATCAACAACGCGGGCTCGCTCATCCGGCGCGCGAAGCTCGGCGAGATGGATTACGAGCTGTTCAACCGGGTGATGGATCTGAACGCGAAGAGCGTGTGGTTCATCACGCAGGCGGTGGCGCCTTACATGGTGGAGCGGGGCAGCGGCGTGATTGTGAATGTCAGCTCGATCGCCGCGCGCACGGGCGGCGGGACGGGCGCGACGGCTTATGCGGCGGCGAAGGCGGCCGTTTCGGCGTTCACGAAAGGCATGGCCCGGGAGCTGGCGCCGCACGGGGTGAGAGTGAACGCGGTAAGCCCGGGCACGGTGGACAACGACTTTCACGCGCGGTTCTCCACGCGCGAGATGCTGGACGCGGTGGTGCGGCAAACGCCGCAGGGGCGCCTCTCTACGAACGAAGATATTGCCGGAGTGATCGTGTTCCTGTGCTCGCACGCGGCTCGGAACGTGATCGGCCAGACCATCGAGGTCAACGGCGGGATGTACATGGTCTGATCCTTTCAAGACCGCCCGGGGCGCGCCGATAAGGCAGGCGTGACCCCCTTTTCGCTCTGGATCCCCCTCGTGCTGGCCGCCGCCGCGGCGGCGCAGGAGCTGCCGCCGTTGCGGCTGAAGGCGGGCCGCGTGCCGCCGAATCTGCTGGCTTCGCCGGAGCTCAAGACGCGGGCGTTTTCCGGGTTGCGGGCGGCCGAAGCGGGCCGGGTGCACTGGCTGGTGCAATTCCCCGGGGAGCCGGATGAGGAGTTGTTCGGGCAGCTCGGCCGGCTGGACGCGCGCGTGCTGCAATATGTGCCGGACCAGGCGTTGCTGGTGAGCGCTCCGGTCGATGCGGACTGGCTGGCGGCCGGGGCCGTCTATGCCTCCGTGCTGACGGCGGAGCAGAAGCTGAGCCCGGCCTTGGCGCAGGAGGGCGAGACAGCGGCGGTGGTGGAGCTGCATGCCGACGTGGAGCGCGGCGCGGGCGTGCAGCTTGCGGCCGGGGCCGGGCTCGCCTTGCTCGAGCATCCCGACCTGCCGCCGCAGGCATTGCTTGTCACAGGCCCGGCGGATGCGCTGCGGACACTGGCGGAGGCCGATGAGGTGGCTTACGTGTACCCGGCGTCCGAGCTGCTGCTCGAGGGCGCGCCAGTGGTGGCGTGTCTGGGCGGCCTGATGGGGCCGGCCGCTTTGCAAGGCTCGAACCTGGCTTCGACGTTCGGCGACGGGTGGGACGGGCCGGGGCTGGGGTCTGCATCGCTGGCTGTGTATTTCGGCCAGTTGCCGGGGTGGCTGGATCGCGGCGCGGCGATCGGGGAAGTCCAGCGCGCGCTGAATGCGTGGGCTGCCGCCGTGCAGGTGTCTTTTCAGGAGGCGAGCGTGCGCCGGCTGCGGCGGCAGATCGAGATCCTGGCCGCGGCGGGCGATCACGGCGACGGCTTTCCCTTCGACGGGCGAGGAGGCGTTCTGGCTCACACGTTTTATCCGCCGCCGAATCAGGAAACGATTGCCGGGGATCTGCACCTGGATCTCGACGAGCCGTGGAAGCTGGGCGCGGATGTCGACCTGTTCAGCGTGGCGCTGCACGAGCTGGGTCATGCGCTGGGCCTGGGGCACAACGACGATCCGTCATCGGTGATGTACCCGTATTACCGGCGCGTCTCCGCGCTCTCCGCTGCGGATATTGCGGAGGTCCGGAAATTATACGCGGCGCGGACGGGCTCCACTCCCCCTCCCTCAGGGCCAGCCGGTCCTTCTGCGCCTGGAACGCCGCCTGCCCCGCCGGCGCAGCCGCCTTCTCCGCCGCCGGATCCCCGGCCAAAGGACCCGGCCCCGGCCGACGGTGTGCCACCCACGCTAACCATCTATTTCCCGTATTCCACCGTCTATGGGACTTCGGCCAGCGCAATTACCGTGCGCGGCATGGCGAAGGACAACGCGGGCGTGCGCGAGATCATCTGGACGACGCGGCTCGGCAGCGGTACGGCGCAAGGCCCCGCAGAGGCCTTCTCCGCGGGGCCGATTCAGCTGGTGCCAGGCGTGAATCCGGTGACAATCACTGCCGTGGACACGTCGGGAAACGTGACCCGCCGCAATCTCAGCATCACGCGGCGGTAGGCCGGGCCGGGAAGCTGGTATCGCACTCCGTGGGATGGTGCCGAAGGCTCGGCCCGCCGCAGCGGGCGTCCGTCAGAATAGGAATATGCGCGCATGGCTGATGGACGGCTACGACGGCGTGGAGCGGCTCCGCCTGGCCGATGCCCCGGACCCGCAACCCGGCGAAGGCGAGGTGTTGATCCGCGTCCATTATGCGGCCCTGAACCCCGCCGATGCGTTTCTCGCGCTGGCGCAATATCCGGCCCGGCCGCCGCTGCCGCATGTGTTGGGGCGCGACGGCGTGGGCGAGGTGCTGGCGGCGGGGCCGGGAGTGCAGAACGTCCGCGCGGGCGACGTGGTGGGCATTCTGCGATGCGAGGCGGGCATCGAGCGGTGGGGGACATTCGCCGAGAAGGTGGTGGTTCCGGCGGCAAGTGTCGCGCCTGTGCCCAAAGGCTGGAGCGAGGCCGAGATGGCGGCCGCGCCGCTCGTCTACCTGACGGCATGGCAGGCGCTGGTGCAGTGGGGCGGACTGCCCTCGCCCGGGCAGGTGCTGCTGGTGACGGGGGCTTCCGGCGGCGTCGGCGTGGCAGCGGTGATGCTCGGCAGGTCGATGGGCATGACGGTGGTGGGCCTTTCCCGCAGCGCGGAGAAAGGCCGCAGGCTGCGCGAGCTGGGCGCCGACCATGTGTTTGACCCGGCGGCGGCGGACCTGAAACAGCAGGTGCTTGGCGCGCTGGGCGGAAAGCGGGTGGACCTTGTGGTGGACACGGTGGCGGGGCCGCTGTTCAATACTGTGCTGGCAATGCTGGGCTACGGCGGCCGCATCAGCGTGGTGGGGCGCAGCGGCGGCGTGGTGCCGGAGTTCAACACGGCATCGCTGTTTTTCCGGCGGCTGCGGATCGGCGGCGTGGCCGTGGGCGACTACACGCCCGAAGGGGCGCAAACGGCGTGGAAAGAGATTGTCCGGCGGCTCGATCAGCTCGGACAGCGGCCGGTGATCGACCGCGTGTTCGCGTTCGAGCAGCTGAAGGAGGCATTCCGGCGTTTGGCCGAGGGACCGATGGGCAAGGTACTGGTGGCCGTCGCGGCTGGCGGGAAGTAGCTCTTCCCAGGGCAGCGGGCCGTCCGGCGGGCAAGCGCCGCCGCTGCGGGCAGCCCCCCTTAACCCCGAAATGGGGAAATGGGTGTCTGACCCCATTTTCCGTTCTGGCGTGGAAGCGCGGCCGCTGCGCAGGCTGCATCGCGCGAAAGAAAGAAATGGGGAAATGGGTGTCTGACCCCATTTCATGCTTTGCGGCCCACAGCGGGCTGCGGTTGACCGAAACGCGGCTATAATGGCACGGACAGAACCCGAAAGGGTTCTTCAGGAGGCTGATCGCGATGAATCGCCGTCAATTCCTGGCCGCCCCGGCGGCGGCGCCAGCCGTCCTCGCGCAAGGACGCAACGCCCGCCCGAACATCCTGGTCCTGATCGCCGACGATCTCGGGCTGCACACCGGCGCCTACGGCGACCCCCAGGCCAAAACTCCGAACCTGGACCGGATCGCGGAAGAGGGCGTCCGTTTCACGCACGCCTTCTGCACGACGGCTTCGTGCAGCGCGTCGCGGTCCGTGATTTTCACCGGGCTGCACAACCACGCCAACGGCCAATACGGCCATGCGCATGACTATCACGGCATGCACCTGCTGCCCTACGTCAAGCCGCTTCCTGCATTGCTCAAGACGGTCGGCTACCGCACGGGCATCATCGGCAAGTTCCACGTCGCGCCGGCATCGCAGTTCGCGTGGGACTATTCCTCGGAGGGACGGGGGCGCAACGTGCGCTCGGTGGCCGAGCGCGTGGGCCAGTTTCTGGCGGCCGCGCAGGGCGGCCCGTGGTATTTGCACGTGGGCTACGACGACCCGCACCGTCTCCGCAAGGGCTTCGGCAACGAATTGGAGCATCCGGGGGTCGTGAAGAACGTTTTCGATCCGGACAAGCTGCGGGTGCCCTCGTTTCTGCCGGACAATGCCGAGGTGCGGCGCGAATTGGCGGAGTATTATCAGGCGGCCAACCGCTTCGATCAGGGCGTGGGCATGGTGATGGATGTGTTGCGCCAGCGCGGCGAACTCGACCGCACGATTGTCATGGTTCTCAGCGACAACGGGATGGCATTTCCGAACGCGAAGACGAACCTGTACGATGCCGGCACGCGGCTCCCTTTCCTGGTGCGCGCGCCGGGAGTGCGGGGCGGCACGGTAAATGAGGCGATGATCCACTTCCCCGACATCGTGCCGACCATTCTGGAATGGACGGGCGCCAAGGGGCCGGATTACCCCCTCCATGGCCGCAGCTTCGCGGGCATTCTCGGCCAGGAACGGCCGGCCGGCTGGGACCAGGTGTACTTCTCGCACACCTTCCACGAGATCACGATGTACTACCCCATCCGCGGCACCCGGACGCGCCGGTACAAGTATCTCCGAAACCTGTTTCCCGAACTCACCTTCCCTCATGCGTCGGACTTGTGGGCCTCGCCCACCTGGCAGAGCATCGCCGCTGCGGGCGATTCGGGGCGCGTGGGCCGGCGGCCGGCGGCACAATACCTGCACCGCCCCTCGGAGGAGCTCTACGACGTGACCGTGGATCCCGACGAGGTGAACAATCTGGCCGAGGTTCCCGAACACCGCGCGGTGCTCGAAACGCTCCGGCGCGCGACGCATGAATTCCGGAAGCGCACGAAAGACCCGTGGCTGATCAACGACCGCGAAGGGCCGTTCGCGCATTTGGGGTGAGCGGGGGCAGCGGCGCAAGCTTCTGTTCGGAAGTTCCAACTGAACCAGGTTGCGGCAGTCCGCGTGTGGCAGAGTGCGGCGGATCAGAGCATGGCGGCGAGCTGCGCGGCGACCTCTTCACCGATCGCCAGGCAGGCGGTGGCGGCGGGCGACGGGGCGTTGAGCACATGGACGGCGCGGCGGCGGGTGAGAAACGCGAAGTCCTCGACCAGGCGGCCGTCGGGCGTCATCGCCTGGGCGCGGATGCCGGCGCCCGCCGGTTCCAGGTCCTCGGGCTGCACCTCGGGCACAAGGGTTTGGAGAGAGCGGCAGAAAAGATCCTTTGAGAAGGAGCGGCGCAGCTCGGCCCAGCACATCGAGGCGTGGCGCGCGACGAAGCGCCACAGCCCGGGGAAGGCGAGGGCATCCACGGCGTCGCGCAGGTCGAATGCGGTGCGCGAATAGCCCTCGCGCGCCAGCGAGAGCACCGCGTTGGGGCCGGCTTCGACGCCGCCGGCGATCATTCGCGTGAAATGCACGCCGAGGAACGGAAAGCGCGGGTCGGCGACCGGATAGATGAGATTGCGGACGAGGAACTCGCGCTCCGGCTTCAGGCGGTAATAATCGCCGCGGAAGGGCACGATGCGGATGTCGGTTTCCTCGCCGGCCATGCGGGCGATCCGATCGGCCTGAAGGCCGGCGCAGGCCACCAGATAGTCGGCAACAAATTCGCCCTGGGTTGTTTCGGCGACCCATTCCCCGCCGCGCAACGCGAGGCGGCGCACGCCGGCCGACAGCGCCACCCGGCCGCCGCGCCGTTCGATGAGGCGGGCCAGCGTCTCGCACACGGCCGGATAGTCGACGATGCCCTCCTCGGGCACACGCAACGCGGCCACGCCGGCGGCGTGCGGCTCGAATTCGCGGATCCGCTCCGGGGGCAGGATTTCCAGGCCGCGCAGTCCGTTGGCCGTGCCGCGCTCGAGCAGGTCGTGGAGCCGGGGCGCCTGGTCCTCGCGGGATGCCACCACCAGCTTGCCGCACACGTCGTGCCGCACGCCGTGCTCCTGACAGAAGGCGATCAGCTGCCGGATGCCGCGCACCGCCAGCCGCGCTTTGGCCGAGCCCGGGCGATACGCCAGGCCGCAGTGCATCACGCCGGAATTGTTGCCGGTCTGATGCTGCGCCACGCGCGGCTCCTTTTCGAGCAGCGTCAGCCGCGCATCCGGCCACCGCTCCAGAATCCGGAAGGCGGAAGCCAGACCCACGGCGCCGCCGCCGATGACGAGGATGCGCGGGCCGGACATCGGTTACTCCTTCTCCACCGGCGTCAGCTCCCGCCGCGCTGCGAGAGCCCGCTCGCGGGCCGGCTCCGCCGCGGGGGCGAGCGGCGTGAGGTGCCCCATCTCGCGCCCGGGGCGCGGCGCGACAGGCGCCGGCGCGAGTGCCACATCGTGAATATCGCGGACGTGCGTTTTCGGACAGGCGCCGAAGCGGGCCGAATCGCCCGGCCGACTGCGGGGCGCGACAACGGAAAGCTCGGGCCCAAAATCCACGAATTCATCCGGCACGGCCTCCGCCCGGGACGCGAAGGCGCGGTCGGCGTTCAGGGCGTCGCAGGCGGCGCGTCTCTCGACATCGGCCACCCGGCCCGTGGGCGTCTCCTCCTCGGCAGAAAGAGTGTGGACGCGATTCTCCAACCGGCGCGCGGCGATGGTGAACATCCGGCCAGGCTGCCCGCCGCCCAGCACGCCGATCATTGCGCCAGGCTCCAGGACGCGCCTCATGGCTGGGCGGGCAGGTCCGGCAACGTGGAGGCCATCACCGTGGCGGCCTGATCGGCGCGATACTTTTCCAGCTTCCCGGCCAGCACGGGGTCGTTCAAAGCGAGGATGGCGACGGCGGTCAACGCGGCGTTCACGGCCCCGGACCGTCCGATGGCGAACGTGGAAACGGGAACCCCGGCCGGCATCTGGACGATGGAGAGCAGGGAATCCAGGCCTTCGAGCGAGGAACCCTTGACCGGCACGCCCAGCACAGGCAGGGTCGTCCAGGCAGCCAGAATGCCCGGGAGATGGGCGGCCCCGCCCGCCCCGGCGATGATGACCTTGAGCCCGCGGGCGCGGGCCGTGCGGCTGTAGTCCGCCGCCAGGTCCGGCGTCCGGTGGGCGGAGGCGACTCTCTTCTCGTAAGGCACGCCGAACTGCTCGAGGATGGCGCAGGCGTGCTGCATGGTGTCCCAGTCGGAGCGGCTTCCCATGACCACGCCGACCAGAGGCGCTGCGGCTTCACTCATCCTTTCCAGCATAACTGTTGAACGTTGCGCCGCCGCGGGAGTCGCAGCGCGCCCGGGGTTCACGGCTGCTTGCCGATGACCAGCGTCGAGTCGGGCCCGGGGGCGGCGCCCCGGGCGGCGTTCACCGGACGCCAGAGCGCCTGCGAGATTGCTTCCGCCAGCTCCGCCGCCGGATCGATTTCCACCGACGCCCGCCCCCGACCTTCGATTTGCAGGCGAAACACGCCGGCGAAGACAACCTGCCCGGGGCGGAGCTCGTAATAGCGGAGAAAGCGGCTGAGCGGGCTTTCCGCTTCGCCCGGCAAGAGGAACCCGGCCAGGCCCAGACGTCCCGGCGGAACGCGGAAGCAGTAAACGGCCGCGCCCTGCGCGGAGGGCAGTTCAAGCCGCGTCCCCTGCACCCGCCAGTAACGGCGCGCAAGCTCCTGCCGCGAACCCGGCCCCGCGCGATAGTCGATGATTCCTTCGAGATCCGCTGACGGCGCCGAGCCGGGCCGCTCGAGCGAAAACCCCAGCACGAAATAGGCAGGCTCCTCGCCTTCGGGGTAAGGCGCAGCCTGCTCCGGCAGCACCTCGGCGGGTCCGTCGCAGGCTGCGATGCGGCCGATGAAGTCCCAGGCGGTGTGCTCCACCCGCTGCTTTCCGGCAGGCACGTCGCGCAGGAAGACCGGGTACTCCCGCAGGCTGCCGTCATCGCAATGGACCCGGACGCGAAATCGCGCCCAGGCCCAGTCCCTGCCTGTGCGGTTCTCGAGCTGCGCCGAAAGCGCGGGGATCCGCTCCCCGCGGCCCTCGCTCCATCGCCAGGGCTGCACGTCGGAAAAAACGAAGCCGGATTGCAACAGGAAAAGGAGCGAAAGAATCATTCGAATTCTTCGCGCCCCATGTACAGGTCTTTCAGTTCGTCCCGCAAATTGGCCAGGACTTTCCCTCTGCGGAGCTTCATGGTCGGCGTCATTTCTCCGCTTTCGATGGAAAATTCCCTGTCCAGGATCTTGAATTTCCGGATCTGCTCGAACGGGGCGAGCTGGCGGTTGACCCGGGCGACGATCTCCCGCACGGCTTTGAGAACTTTCTCCGCCCGGGCAGCTTCCTCGAGCGGGGTTCCTGGCGGGACCAGCCCGAGCGACGCGGCCGCGTCGGCTTGAATGGTGAACAGCGCGGTCACATACGGCATCCGGTCTCCGAGAAGCATGACCTGATTGATGAGCGGCTCCAGCTTGAAAAGCCCCTCGATTTTCGCCGGGAATATCTTCTTGCCGTTGGAGGAGACGATGACCTCCTTTTTTCGGCCGGTGATCCACACGTAGCCGTCGGCGTCGATTTCGGCCAGATCTCCCGTGTGGAGCCAGCCGTCGCGCAGGACAGCGCTGGTGGAGACGGGGTCGTTGAAATAGCCGGAGAAGAGCGTTTCCCCGCGCAACAGCAGCTCGCCCTCCTCCGAAATGCGCACCTCCACGCCTGGCAGCGGCTTGCCGATGGAACCCGGCCGGGGGTTCCGGATCGGGTTGAGAATGACGACGCCGCCCTCCGTGAGGCCGTAGCCTTCAATGAGAGGCAGCCCGATGGCGGCGTAAAACTCGGCCAGCTCCCGGCCGAGGGGCGCGGCGCCGCTGGCGGCGACCCGGATGCGGCCCCCGAGGCGTGCACGGATCTTTGAAAACACGGCGCGGTCGAAGAATTTCAGCGAGGCCTTTACCCATGCCGCGGGCTCGCGCCCCTCGGCGCGGGCGCGGGCCGCTTCCGAGCCGACGCCGAGACCCATGTAGAAGAGCTTGCGGACGGCTGCGGGTTTCTTGCGAATTTCGGCGGTTATGCTGGAATGGATTCTCTCCCAGACGCGCGGCGGAGCCACGAAAAAGGTGGGCCTTATGGTGCGCAATTCCGAGGGCATTCGGGACAGGCCCTCGCTGAACCACACCGGCACGCCCATGCGGATCATCAGCAGCTCCATGACGAGCCGCTGGGTGATATGGGCCGAGGGGAGAAAGGCGAGGGTGGAATCGTCTTCGCCCAGCGGCAGAACCGGCGGGCCGCATTCGCAGTTGGCCAGCACCGCATTATGGCTGACGAGCCCCATCTTCGGCTCGCCCGTGGCGCCGGAGGTCAGGTACAGAATGGCCGGGTCCTGCGGGGAAATCCCGTTCTGGAGCCGTTCGATGAATGCCGGGTCGGCGGCGATGACGCGGGCGCCGGAGTCTACCAGATCGTCGAGAGAGACGGCCGCCGGGTCTTCTCCGGAGAGAAGGAACCGCGGAGCTTGCAGGCCGGCGAGGCCCGCCTGATCCAGCGCCCGCAGCGTGCGAGGAGATTCCGCGAACACAGCGCGCGGCTGGCAGGCGAGCAACGTTTTCACCTGTTCCGCAGGGGGCAGGGAGGTGTAAACGGCGGCGGCCACGGCGCCGGCGGTCATGACGCCGAGATCGGCGAGGTAAAACTCGGCCCGCGTCTCTGACGCCAGCCCTACGATGTCGCCCTTCCGGACTCCGGCGGCATGCAGGCCTGCGGCGATGCGCTCGGCGGTCCACAGGTACTCTTTCCATGTCCACCTGCGGTATTCTCCCTTGCCGACCGGCTGAAAGAGCGCGGGCCGCGAGCCCCAGGTCTCGGCCGCGGCGCGCAGCATCCGGTACACAGTGCGCTGGTCTTTCGGGACAGGTGGCGCTGTCCTCGCCATGCAGTCGTCATCCTCCCGCGACAGGATCAGGGCGGCAGCTTGGCGCCGCCTTCTTCAGGTTACTGAATCCCTCCGCTATAAGATAAGGGAATGGCATGGGAAAGGGAGCTGGAAGCCGCGATTGAGCTGGCCAAAGCAGCCAGCCACGTCGCGCTCCGGTCCTTCGAGTGCGGCCTTGCCGCGGAAACCAAGACGAACGGCTCGCCGGTGACCGCGGTGGACCGCGAGTGCGAGCGTCTCATCGCGGCGCGTCTCGCGGAACAGTTTCCCGCCGACGGCATTCTGGGAGAAGAGGGGGCGGGCCGGCCCGCGGCGAGCGGGCGGCGGTGGATCGTGGATCCGATCGACGGCACGCGCGATTTCGTGCGGGGCAGTTTCCTGTGGTGCCACCTGCTGGCGCTGGAGGCCGAGGGCGAGCCCGTGCTCGGCGTGGCCCTCTTCCCGGCGCAAAACCGCCTGTTTTACGCGGTGCGGGGCCAGGGGGCGTGGTGCGTCACGGGCCGGACGGAAACGCAGATCCATTGCTCGGATATCGACGACGAGAGCCGGGCGGTGGCGTGTTTCGGCATGTTGAACGAGATCCCCCGGTACGAGTGGGGTGCGCGGGTGGCGCCCTTCCTGGAGCGTTTCTGGGCCGTCCGCAGCCTGGGCGGGGCCACCGACGCGATGCTGGTCGCTTCCGGCAAGGCCGAGGTCTACCTCGAGCCGGGGCTGAAGCCATGGGACGTGGCGGCGCTGGCGGTCATCGCCACGGAAGCGGGGTGCGTGTTCCATGACTTCGAGGGGCGAAACTCGATTTACGGGGGCAGTGCGGCCATCTACGCCCCGGGACTGGCCAAGGCGGTGCGGGAGTTCCTGGGACTGGGCGGCCAGCGCGAAGCATGAATCTTTCGTTGCAAATCTTGCATCTTCGTATATAGTATTAAAGGACAATCGTGTATTAACATCTTGCGCTCCAGAGGTATCCATGATCTATTCGCGCTCCGCTGAGTACGCAATTCGGGCGTTTGTGCAGCTGGCCACCGTACCCGAGGGCAAGTACGCCATGGTGAAGCAGATCGCCGAGCAGGCGGACATCCCGGCCCACTTTCTGGCCAAGATTTTGCAGCAGCTGGCCCGCAAGGGGTTCCTGCGTTCCAGCAAGGGGCCCACGGGGGGCTTCAGCCTGCGCATCCCGCCCGGGGAGCTGAACCTGTTGAGCATCGTGGAAGCCGTCGACGGGCTGGCGGACTTCGAGCGCTGCCCTGCCGGCATGGCGGTGTGCAACGACGAGGCGCCCTGCGGCATGCACGACAGCTGGAAGGCCCTGCGGAATCGTATCATGGAATATCTGGAGCGCACGACGATTCTGGATCTGGCCAAGGGCTTCGAGCAGAAGCGCAAGAACCTGGAACGGATGCAGAAGAAGGCGGCCAAACGCTCCGCGAAGAAGGCCTGACGGGCGGGCGGGGAACGGACCGCCCCGCCGGGGCGGATGCAGAGGGAAGGAGGCAGTATGCCGGAAGGCAACAGGATTGCGCCCGCGCCAGTGGACATGCTGGTGCCGATGGTGGTGGAGCAGACGTCGCGCGGCGAGCGCGCCTATGACATCTATTCGCGGCTGCTGCGCGAGAATATCATTTTCCTTGGCACGCCGATCGACGATCAGGTGGCCAACCTCGTCATCGCCCAGATGCTCTTTCTGGCCGCCGAGGATCCGGAGAAGGACATCCAGCTCTATATCAACTCGCCTGGCGGCTCGATCACGGCGGGCCTGGCGATTCTCGACACGATGAATCTGGTGGAGCCGGACATCGTCACCTACTGCGTGGGCCAGGCGGCGTCGATGGCGGCAGTGCTGCTGGCCTGCGGCACGAAGGGCAAGCGCTACGCGCTGCCGCATTCGCGCATCCTCATCCACCAGCCCTCGATGAGCGGGCTGGCCGGGCAGGCCACCGACATCGACATCTATGCCAAAGAGATCCTGAGGATGCGCGAGATCCTCAACCAGATCCTGGCCGACGCCACGGGACAGCCGGTGGAGAAGATCGCGCGCGACGTCGACCGCGACTACATCATGGAGGCCGAGCAGGCTCTCCAGTACGGCATGGTGGACAAGATCATCGCGCGGCGGGAGAAGTAGGCGTCCGGTCAGGGAACAGCACTTTTGCCCGGGGCCTGCCGCGGGCGAACGAGCCCAGGGACGACACTCTTCGCTGTGCGGCGGCGCCGGTGAGCGCCACTAGCAGGGGCCAGCCGTTGCCTGCCGCACTTCCAGATACGATTCGTAGGCCCGGTCCCAGCCGGGGTCCGGGCGCGGTTCGATCGTCTCCAGCCGGAAAGAATCTCGCACCACCTGGCGCAGGGCCGCAAGGCCGTCGATTTCGCCCGCCCCCATCGCCTGCACGAGGATGTTTCCCGCCGCGGTTGCCTCCGCCGGTCCGGCCACGACGGTCCTGCCGGTGGCGGCCGCCACGAACTGGTTCAGCAGTCCGTTGCGCGAGCCGCCGCCGACTATGTGGATGATCTCGATCCGCGTCCCGGTCAGCTTCTCCAGCATCTCGAGCACCTGCCGGTAGCGCAGCGCCAGGCTCTCCAGCGCGACGCGGATGAATTGGGCCGGAGATTCCGGCGCAACCTGCCCCGTCGATTTGCAGAATTCAGCGATTCGCCGCGGCATTTCTCCCGGCTCGATAAACTGATCGGGGTCAATCACGGCCAGAAACGGCGGTGCGCCGGCCGCCATTTCCGTCAGCTCGGCATAGGTATATTCGTGGCCCTCCAGCTGCCATTGCCGCCGGCATTCCTGCACGATCCACAGTCCGGCGATATTCTTCAACAGGCGAATTTTCCCCTCGACGCCGATTTCATTGGTGAGGTTCATTTCGAGGGATTGCTCATTGATGACGGGCGCCTCCGCCTCGACGCCCATCAGGGACCATGTGCCGGAGCTGATGTAGCACCAGGGGCGGTCGCCGGCCGCAGGCACGGCCGCCACGGCCGACGCCGTGTCGTGGCTCGCCGTGGTGAACACCGGCACGGGGCCGAGCGCGCAGGTCGAGCAGATCTCATCCAGCAGCGCGCCCAGGCGCCGGCCCGGCGGCAGAACCTTGCCGAGAATCGCTTTCGGGAGCCCCAACGCGTCAAACAGGGCATAAGACCATTGCTTCGCCGCCGGGTTGAAGAACTGGGAGGTGGAAGCGATGGTGAGCTCGTTCGCCTGCTCGCCGCAGAGCCAGTAGTTGAACAGGTCCGGCATGAAGAGAAGGCGCGAGGCGGACCACAGCCCCGGCGAGGCGGCGCGCCGCGCGGCGTAGAGCTGGTAGAGCGAGTTCAGCGCCATGAACTGGATGCCGGTCTCGGCGAAGATCCGCTCGCGCCCCGCCTTTTCCAGGGCTTCTTCGTAGGCGGCCTGATTGCGGGGATCCCGGTAGTGGCGCGGATTCAGGCAGAGCTCGCCATTGCAGTCGACGAGGCCGAAATCGACGCCCCAGGTGTCCACCGCCACGCCGTCCAGCTTCAGCTTGCGCTCGCGCCCGGCGATCCGCAGGCCCTCGCGGATATCGTGAAAAAGCCGGAACGTGTCCCAATAGAAGCCATCGGGCAGACGGACCGGTTCATTGAGAAAGCGGTGCAATTCCTCAAGCCGGAGCTGTCCGTTTTCGAGCGTGCCGAGAATGGCGCGACCGCTTTCCGCGCCAAGATCAAAAGCGAGGTATCGGGACATGAAGATCAACCCTTTTGATCGAAATCAAAAACGATTTTGCCGACGCCGTGGGCGTAGGAATGCAGCATTTCGAACCCCTCTTGCGCCTTTTCGGGAGGCAGGACATGGGTGATGAGCTCCGCGGGGATCCGCCCGGAAGCCAGCAGCGCCGCCGCCTGCGCGCCCTTGTGATTGGAGCGCCGGATCGCCTGGATCCGCAGCTCCTTCGCCAGCGCGGCATGGAGGTCCACCGGGAACTCGAGGGGCTCGGGGATGCCGATCAGAACGAGCGTGCCGCCCGGGCGCAGGCACCGCAGGCCCAGAGCGATGGTTTCCGGGGCGCCGGCCGCGTCATAAACCAGATCGGCGCCGCGGCCGCGCGTGAGGTCCATCACGGCATCGCGAAAGTCCGCCTCGGCGGTGTTTACCGTCACGCTGGCGCCCATGCGCCGGGCGAGCTCGAGGCGGTGCGGGACACGGTCGCAGGCAAAAATCATTTCCGCGCCGGCCTGTTTCGCCATGGCGATGCCCAGGCATCCGATGGAGCCGGCGCCGAGCACGGCGACCGTGTCGCCCAGACGCACGGGCTCGAACTCGTAAACATGCACCCATACGGCCAGCGGCTCGATCAGCGTCGCCTGATGAACCGTCAGAGCCGCCGGCACGCGTTCCGCGTTATGGACCGGGATCACCGCGTAATCCCGAAAGAAGCCTGGCGCTTCGGGACCGCCCTGGAACCGGGCATGGACGCAAAGATTGTGCCGGCCGCCGATGCAGAACTCGCAGTGGCCGCAGGTGAGCGAGGGCTCCACGGAGACAAGATCGCCGGGGCGGAACCCTTCCACTCCGGGGCCGGTTTCGACCACCTCGCCGACCGGCTCATGCCCAAGGATCTGCGGGTATCGAGCGGGCGTGGAGTGGATGCGGCCTTCGGCCCACCAGTGCAGGTCGGAGCCGCAGAGGCCCACGGCCCGCATTCGGAGCAGCAGTTCTCCCGCGCGCGGCCCTTCCGGCATGGGGGATTCCACCAACTCGAGCCGCCGCGGGGCGACGAGGGGAACGCTTCGCATGAAGCGACCAGAATATCTCAACCCGCGGCGCCCCGAGGGGTGCCCGCCCCACGCGCCCGGCTGTTCCGGCCAGCCGCCTGCCGGTACCTTGCAGGACAGCGCGGATTGCACCGCGGCTGCGCTTGCGGCTTCGGACACCGCCACGTCGAGGTCCGGCAGCAAGCGCTGCGCGTCCGGCGTCCCGGCACTCACCCACGGGCTCTTCGCGGGTCTTTGCCTTTCAAATCCGCGCGGCGCGCGCCATCATGATGCGTTTGACGTCCGCTGCGCGAAGCTGCGCCAGCCAGCAGGCCGCCGCGAAAAGGAAGCCGAGGTTTACTTTACCGGCAGCGCGCAAGAACCGCCCTGGCCCTGTGGCCCGCTCCGGAAACCCGGCCACGAGGCGCGGCTCCGGATGCCAGGCGTTCAAGCTTACGCCATCAGGAGAAGCGCGTCCGGCGCCACAGCATCCATCCGCCCAGAAGCAGCGCCGCGACCGACAACGCCGACAGCACGCCAAGCCAGAGGTGATCCACGCTGATTGGTTGGCGCTCCGCGTGCCAGCCCAGCCAGACGAACACGCCCGTCGCAAGCGCAACCACAGCGAACTCCCACCATCGCCGCGCGGCAGCGGTTTTCGCCAGCGGGTCACCGCCCGCCAGCGCTTCCTCGACCTCCGCTTCTTCCAGCCCGTAGCGTTCGCACTCCCGCCGCACGGCCTTGCGCCACGAGACCCGCTCCGCCTCCGGGGCCGCAGCCGCGCTGATGGCAACCGCGCCAACAATCATCACCACAGACCCGGCGATGATGAGCCCGCGGGCCGCGGCCCCGAGCCCGGCAAATTCGCCGAAGACAAGCGCGCCCCAGGCGAGCCCCCAAAGCTGGTTGGTGTTGGACAGCGGGATTCCGCGGCCGATGCCGATGTATTTCGCGGCGTACTGCTGAAAAAGATCCCCCAGCACCCAGCAAAATCCGCCCAGAAAGAGCCAGAACAGGGCCGGCCGGATGCGCGCCAGCTCGGTGATCATGGGCTGCCACCCGCCGTGGAAGGCCGCTGCGAGAGCCACGCAGGTGCCCAGTTCGCCAAAAGTGAATACCGTGACGAAGGACAACGGGTTCATGCCGCTGATGTAGGCCTTGCGGTACGGGATGTACATCGTGCCCCAGAGCAACCCCGCAGCCAGCGCCGCCGCCACGCCCATGGCGGCCGAATGCGGCGCGTTCGGCGGCTGATGGGACGTGGCCCAGGCCAGCAGCATTGCGCCGATGACAATGGCGGCGGCTCCGCCGAGCACCTTCGCCCACTGGCCTCGGCCTGCATCCCGCAGTTCATTGAACAGCAGCCAGCCCCAGAACAGCCCGACAAGGCTGTTGATGTTCCACAAGGGGAATGCCACGGAGAGCCCGACGTTGCGGATGGCGAACACGGTCAGCGTGTTGGCGACGGCCCACAGCATTCCGGCCAGCACCGCCCAGACCGCCAGGTGCGGCTTGTTCCTCAGGTCCAGCCAGACGTAGGAGGCGCCCTTGATCGCCACCGGCAGCGTCCACCGCGCGACGAACACGCCCGCCACCATGCCGAGCGAGATCAGAAACGGGGAGATCCCGGTTGTGACGAGCTTGGTGGGCGCCTCCGCCGCGCCCAGCCACGCGCCGGCCGTGAGCCCGCAAACGACTCCCACCATGTGAAGCGATGTGTTGCTGCGCCGGGCCTCGTGCATGGCGGTTACTTCAGGGCGAGCAGCAGCGCTGTGCCGAGCAACAGCACCGCCACGGGGATCCAGAACTGCGCGTCGGTGAGAATGGAGCGGATCATTTCAACCTTGCCGAAACGGCATTTGGCCTGACAGCCGGACCTTGTCAGGCTACCGCGAAGCCGTGCCGTCTTGCACGGCCCCCTTCCGGCTGCGGGCAGGGGCCTGCGCCAGGTCGTAGAACTCGTAAGTCAGCTTCCACGAGACGCGGCGGCCCGGGGGCACGGAAAGCCTGACGTAAGGCTCGGGGCAGAAGGTCTTGCGCATGCACCAGAAGACCAGCCGCTCGAGCGGCAGCGAGCCGCGGATCCGCACGCCGGCGCCGGCTGCGGCATGCTCCACGCGGATGTCGTAGTCGGAGGGATCGGCGGAAAAGCCGCGGAATTCCCCGATAGCGCTCCCGCCTTCCGGAATTTCCTTGACAATCTCGATTTTGTTTCCCGAATTTCTCACGAAATCAGCCGTAAATGGACGAACCGTTTCCAGCTCGAACGGAAATGCGACCGTCACGCCCGGACCCGCCGGCAGGCCGTCGATCACGAAAAAATTGTGGTTGTATTGCGAGGTCTCGATCGGTTTTGAGCCCGTGTTGGCCAGGGTGTGGCTGATCTCCATCACCGGCCGCTGCTTCACCAGCCGGACGGTCTTCCTGTAAAGACAGGCGTAACCGTTGGCCGGACGGATCGAGTGTTCGAACTCGATCCACGAGCTCCCCTGCCGGACGCGCCAAAGGCCGGGATCGACGATCTCATAGGTCTCGAAATTCCGGAAAGGCTCGTCGCCGGGCTTGCGCAGGATGCCCACGCCGATGCGGACGAACTCGCCGCCGGCGGGCGCCTCGTCGTATCCGAGGGCGGCGGCGCCGGTGCGGAACTCTTCCACCGGCCCCATGATCGAGTCGTGCAGGCGCGGGTCGTACCGCTCGAACCATTGCCCGAAGTACTCGTGGCGCAGCGTGCGCAGGCTGAAGACCTGTCCTGACCAGTCGAACCGCGTCCCGCGGTAGTAGCCTTTCTCCGGGTCGGGCAGGTAGATGCGGGCCGTGAGGGAGCGGTTCTTCAGAAAGGCTTGCGGCGGAGGCGCCTGGGCGTGCAGCAGGAGCAGCTGGCAGGCAAGCGCCATGCCGGCGCATGCCAACATTCCGGGCTTTGCCATACGAAACAAGCTACCAGATGGGGCGCAGGCGCGTGTCAGATGCTTTCGAACAGACACAATCGCCGGCCGAGCCCAGTTTCAAAGACCCGAACAGGCCGGAACAGGCCGTCAAAAGCGGCGAGAAAGGCCTCCCATGTATAACCGCTCTGCGGCAGGAACTCGACCAGAGCGGCGCGGCAAAGTTGCCTGCATTCCGCGGCGAAGACCCGAAGCGATTGCTGGCCGGCAGGCACATTGCCGGTGCCCACGGCGATGCCCAGATCAGCCGGCAACGCGCCGCGGTGCCAGGGGCCGCCAGCCGCAGGTCGCACGAGCGGCAACGCCGCGCCCCGGGCGGAGCACTCATCGAGATAATCCGCCGCGGCCTGCTGCCCGGATGCGTGCAGACGGACCCACGCCGTGCCGGGCACAGGCGCAAGTTTCCCCGTCTGCGGAAGCGCGCCCCGCCACTCGTACACGAGCTTTGCCCCGCGAAGCACGGCCTGTTCTCTTGCAATCACGCCCGCGAGCCCGGCCGACTGCGGCGGGGCTTCGTGCATTCGGCAGGGAGTCCAGCCCCTGCGCCGGGCCAGGGTCCGGACCAGGGAACGCAGCGCGGCAAGGTCGGCGCCCGTCGCCGGGGACTCGTGCCCGCAAAGCGCGGCCGGCAACTTCCATTGGGCGCACCACATCCTCCATCGCGAACCCCAGTCCATGCTGCCCGCGGAGCCGCTGCTCTGCAACATCGGTTCAAGGAACTGCCGGACGAATTCCTGCACGCCCGGCCAGCGCTGCCCATCGAAGGGGGCCAGCGCCGTTTGGCTGATCCACACGGGACGGCATCTGCTGAACTGCACCCAATGCGCGTTCACCTTGCACAGAGTCCAGCCGCGGGTCCGCAGCGCCCCTTCGACATCGATCACATGCAAAGCGGCGTCTCTCTGCTGGACCCAGGTCCACTCTTCAGGCCAGGACAGCGTCAGAGCGCCATTGCAGCCGTCCATCTCCCCGGCCGGGCGCCAGACGAGCCCCTCCCGGGCCAGCAGTTCCCACACGCGTTGCCGCTCGAGGACGCGATTGTTCCGCTCGGCGGATGCCGCCCCGCCCGGCAGCCATGCCGGGATTGCCGGGTTCCATGCCCCGTCAGCCATTGCAGCGCTCCGTTCTCCGGGGCAAAGCGGGGCCGCCGGCCAGGCCGCCCCACCCGCCGGCAAGCTCACTGCTGGGGTCTCATCCTCCCGCCGGGACGCGCAGGCCCGGGACCCATGCCCAGGCCGCGGCCGGGCATCTGATCGTACTTTTGCTTCTGTTCGGGGGTCAGCAACGCGTAGAACGAAGCCTCCGCCCGGGATTCGATCAGGGTGATTTCGGCCGTCGCCGCGCCGATGTCGCGCGAGGCGCGGTCGAGCCCGGCCAGGTCATTCGCCTTCACCGCCGTCCGCAATGCCTGACGCGCCGCAGCCATTCGTTCCCGGTATGGCTGCACCGCTGCTTGCGCATCGGAGAAGATCTTCAGCGCCTGCGTCTTCTGCGAGTCCGACAAAGAGAGCCACTGACTGAGCCGTTCGACCCGCGCTTGCACCATCTCTTCCGGGCTGGGCGGAGCGCCGCCGAACCCGCGCATCTGCGCCTGGACGCCCATGGCGCCCGCCGCCATCAACGCTGCAATTTGTATCCAGCGAATCATGGCTGAACCTCCTCCCTTCCCTGAACGAGGCCCGGGCCTGTTTGGGTTGCAGGCGCACCGTCAAAATTTGTAAAGTGGCGCGCCTTCCGGATGAGCACCGGGGCGAAACCGCCCACGGGCGCGCCGGAATGGCTCCACAAGGCCTCATTCCGGCGGCGAGAGCCGCGGCGGCGCGGCTTCGGGCTATCATGAAAGTTTGGCCGTACACCGGCCCCATCTCGAGGCCGTCCACTTACAGTTGCTTATGCGATTCTTGCCAGTGCTTGCTCTTTGCATGTCCGCAGTCTGGGCGCAGGACACCGCGTTGCTGTCCGGCTCGGTGCTCGACCCGGCCGGCGCGCCCGTCGCCAAGGCGCAGCTCCGTCTGGCGTCCCGCTCGACGTCATTCACTGCGGAAAAGACGGCCAACCAGGGAGGCGACTTCGCCTTTGACCTGCTTGCGCCGGGCGAATACTCGCTGACGGTTTCCAAAGAAGGCTTTGAGACGCTGCGGCTCGAAAGGGTCGTGGTCCGCGCCCGGGAACGGCAGAACCTGATCCTCACGCTGAAAGCAGGAGAAGCAGCCAAGACGGTCGCCGTGGAGGAGCCCCGTGCGGGGCTTGCGGCCGATGTTGCCGCCGTTGCCGTGATGGATCGCGCGTTGCTCGATCATCTGCCGGTCAATGGCCGCAACGCCCTGTCGCTGGCGCCGGCGGCGCCGGCCGCGGTGATCGGCGCAGCGCCTGAGGCTCAGCCCAGCGTGCTGGGCCTGCCCGCGCATCTGAACTACATCACGGTGGACGGTCTGAGTCTCTACGAGCCGCTGGCCCGGCTGATTCATTCGGAAGACAGCGTGCGGGAGCCGCTATCCCGGCAGTCGTTGATCTTCGCCCAATCCGTTCCCTCCGGCGTCGTCAGCCTTGACTCGGTCGCCGAGGCGAGCGTCCAGACGGAAAACTTCATCCCGCAACTGGCCCGCACGCCAGGGTTGCAGGTGGCGCTGGTTTCCCGCCGCGGCGAGCGCACTTTCCACGGGTCTCTCTATGAATACTTCCGCACGGACCGCTTTGCGGCCAACGACTGGTTCGCCAACGCGCTCGGCTTGCCCCGCGGCCGGCTCCGGCAACATCAGTTTGGCGCCGCAGCCGGCGGCCCCCTCTTGCCGGAACGGACGTACTTCTTCGCTTCCTACGAGGGCTTGCGGCTGGATGCGCCGCAGACGCACTTCGCTGTTGTCCCCGATGCCGCCTTTCGGCAGTCCTCTCCGGCTTCATTGCGGCCGTTCCTGAACGCGTATCCGCTGCCCAACCGCCCCAGCCTCGGCGGCGGCGCCGCCGCCTACGCCTCCGTGGCGACCTACCCGCTGGACCGGGACACCTATTCATTCCGGCTGGACCAGCGCGTCACTTCGATGCACTCCGTGTTCGCCCGCTTCCACTATGCGAAGAGCGATGCCGACGCGCGCGGTTCCGTTTTTCTCGCGCCCAATGTCATTCGCTCATGGAAGGATGAATTCCGCTCCGGCACGGCGGGCCTCGTCTCCACGCTGAATCCCGGCACGACCAACGATTTCCGCGTCAATTACACGAATGTGGCGCTGGATATGCAGAATCGTTTTGATACGTTGAACGGCGCGGAGCTGCCCGATTTGAACCGGATTTTCCCCGCCGGCTTCGGGCCGGCGAACGCGGAATACAGTTTCAACGTTCTGGGCATGGCCGGCTATTCTTTCGGGCCCGCGGCGGCGAACCGCCAGTGGCAAATCAACGCCTCGGACACGGTGACCATGGTGGCGGGGGCCCACTCCTACGTGGCCGGGTTCGATTACCGCTACATCGCGCCCACCCTGCGCAAGCCGGCCTATTCGAGCGCCTCCTGGTTCCGTGCGCTGAGCGAGCTTCAGGCGGACGGCACGCAGGCGCCGGGAGCATTTCTTTCTTCCCGCTCGGTTTCGTCGGTGGTTTCCGCCGGTATCGACGCGGTTTATCCGGCGATCCAGAATCTTTCCTTTTTCCTTCAGGACACGGCCAAGATCGGCTCGCGCGTGACGCTGGCCCTTGGCGTCCGGTGGGACATCAATTCGCCGCCGGGAGTGCGCCAGGGGCCGCGCCCTGCCGCGCTTTCATCGTCCTTCAGCAACCGGATTGTGCAGAACGAGCCGCTTTTCGACAAGAGCTGGTCCGACGTGGCGCCGCGCTTCAGCTACACGCAGGTGATTCGCGCCACGCCGGGCCGCGAGCTGATCGCGCGGTTCGGCGTGGGCGGCTTCCACTCGTTCGGGGCGAGCACCCTGCTGGCGTTTTTCGAAGGCGCGCCCTATTCAGGCGTCCGATCGATGTCATTGCCCCCGTTTCCGCTCGTCGGGACCGATCTGGCGGCGCCGTCGATGCCGCCGGCCAAGCGCTACGGGCTGGTGGTGGCGGCGGACCGCGGCCTGCAATCGCCCATCATCCGCAACTGGAACCTCGGCGTCGAAAAGCATCTGGGCAATGACCAGAGCGTTACGGTGTCTTTCCTCGGGACTTCCGGAAGACGGCTCCTGAGAAACGCCGCCGAGCGGAGCGCCAGCGCGGATTATGTGGACCTCCACAAGATCATCAGCGTGGTCGATTCATCCTGGCGAGGGTTGCAGACCGAGTACCGCCGCCGGCTTTCCCGCCGCTTCCAGACCCAGGCCGTGTATACGTGGGCCCACGCCACCGACGACGACGCCGTTTACGGAGGCATCGGATTCGCCACCATTTTCGGCAACGAGAAGGGCAATTCGGATCACGACGTCCGCCATCTGCTGAACGTGTCCGGGACCTTCCTCATTCCCGCGCCACCGGTGGCCGGCCTGAACGCAGCGCTGCGGGACTGGCACCTGGAATGGATCGCAACGGCGCGGTCCGGCCTGCCATTCGACGTGCTGATGCTCAACTCCACCCCGAGCGCGGACGCGGGCGCCGTGCAGACCCCCGTCATCCGCGGCCTTTACGGATTCGTTCGGCCGAATTACAACGGGGCGGAGATCTGGATCGAGGACAAGAACGTGGCCGGCGGCAGGCGCCTCAATCCCGCCGCTTTCACGGCCCCGGCGACGAACAAGACGGGCGACCTGGGGCGCAACATTCTCTACGGCCGGCCGATGGCGCAGCTCGATCTTGCACTGCGGCGCGAAATCCCGTTCAGCGAGAATATCCGGCTGAATTTCTCCGTGCAGGCGTTCAATCTCACCAATTCGCCGGCGTTCGCCAACCCGAACCGCAACGAAGGCGGATTTCTCGGCAGCCCGGTTTTCGGCATGCCGGTGCGCTCCCTGAACGCATCGTTCGCCCCGAATCCGACTTCGTACTTTGCACCCGGCGGCCCGCGATCCGTGCAGTTCTCCTTCCGCTTCCAGTTCTGAAGATGCAACGGCCGCCATTCCCCATGATCGGAATCCTGAAACCCATGCGCCCTGCTCCCTTGCTGCTTTCCGCTTTGCTCGCTGCTCTTGCGGCTCCGGCCCAGACGGGCCAGAGCGCACAGACTGCTCCTCAGGCGCCGGCGCCGGCGAAACCCAAGCCGGAAGCTTCCCAGCCTGCGCCGTTTTTCGAAGACAAGCCGTACATCCGCAGGTTCACAATTGGCGGAAATGCGAGCTTTCTGGTTCCGGGCCTCATGAAGAGCGGCGAGCAGAGCGAAACCCTCGCATCGCCTCCCTTGCAAATCGACTCGAAGAACGAAAACAAGGGCACGATTTTCGGCGGCGGCGTCACGGTGCAGTTCTTCCTTGGAGAGCGGTACGCAATCAATGCCGACCTCCAGCTCCGCCGCCCCCGGTACAAGCTCACGACCACGCTGTATGAAGGCGTCGACAATCCCAATACGCCGGGCGACGAGCGCAAGGTCACTTTCTACACGGAGGACACGCGCGCCCGCTATTGGGACCTTCCTTTGCTCGTGCGCCGCTACAACGAAAGCCGGTACGAGGACCGCTGGAAGTGGTTCTATGAAGCGGGCCCGGTGCTGCGCCATGTGACCGGCATCCGGAGCGCCACCGAGAAGGAATCCGGCGGGACGAAAACCTGCTGCGACGAGACGCCGGCGACGCCCGCCCACAAGAACATTTACGGCGCCGTCGCCGGGATCGGCCTGGTGCTGAAGGACGATTTCGGGATCAAGCTGATTCCCGAGTTCCGCTACACGCGCTGGTTCGGCGGCATCTTCAACAACCGCGCGGCGCAGTCCCGCCGCGACCAGTACGAGATCCTGTTCTCGATCACCTTCTGACCTTTCCCGAATCGGCGTGTGGCGCCGCAGAAGGAGCAGCGTGGCGGCCGGCTGGCCTGAGCGGCCGCTCGCTCTCGCGGGCCTGCGGCCCGCTCCGCTCGCGGCCCCGAAAGCGTTTCGTTTGCCGACGCGAAGCGCTCATGCGCCTTCGGAGCCCCACGCCTCGCCGGGCTGGTTCGGCATGGACGATCCGGCCGGTACAGTTTTGCCGCGGAGTGTCTTCGTGCCTGACCCGGGAGAAAGAGGCGGGCGCTACAGAATCGCCTTGACGATCTTCGCCGGCAGCATGAAGAGCGCGCCGATCAGCTCGAACACGCCCGCGATCGCCATCCCGAGCAGTTTGAAGGGCAGCAGCAGGAGCCAGACCAGCGGGAACAGGATCAGCGCCAGCAGCGCCAGGGGCCAGCAAAGCACCGCAAGGATGAGGAACAGCAGGAATCCTGCCATCGGCAAACCCTCCTCGCTCTGAGGATACGCATCGCGCCCCCGGTTTGTTCCCCGGACTGGAACCCGCAGCCGCCGGGCCGAATAAAACAAAAGTTGCCAGATTTGTTATGCCGCTCTAACGGGACGCGGCTACTTTGGAAACGCCACGGATGCCGGCGCATCCTGGCCGCGCGAATCCATGTTCAAGACGCTTCACCTGACCAACGCCTGGCACGGCGCATCCGGCGGGGTGGCCACCTTCTACCGCGCCCTGATGGCCGCCGCCCCCGACGCCGGCTGCCAGGTTCGCCTCATCGTGCCCGGAGAAAGGGATTCGATCGAGGATCCGAACCCGTGGGCCAGGATCTATCACATCCGCGCCCGCCGCGCCTGGTTGAATCCGGCCTATCGTCTCATGTTTCCCCTCGCCTATCTCCCGCCCGCCGGAGCGATTGCGAAGATTCTTGAGGCCGAACAGCCGGACCTGGTGGAGGTGTGCGACAAGTTCACCCTGCCGTATCTGGCCGGGCTGCTTCGCACCCGGCGCCACCCGAGCCTCCGGTTCCGCCCGGCCACGGTGGGCCTGAGCTGCGAGCGCCTCGACGACAACATTCATGCCTACCTCCGCCGCGGGCCCGCCGCGGTCCGTTTCGCCCGCTGGTACATGAAGTGGATCTACTTCCCGATGTTCGACCACCACATTACGGTGTCCGGATATACAGCGGAGGAGCTGCGCGAGGCCTCGCGCGGCCACAAGCGGCAGCGCGGGGTATGGATCCGCGGAATGGGCGTGGACGCGCGGTTGTTCCATCCGGAACGGCGCTCGCCCCGGCTGCGCCAGCAACTGTGCTGGCTCAGCGCCGCCCCGGAGGACGCGGTTCTCATCCTTTACGCAGGCCGCCTCGCGCCGGAGAAAAACGCCGGCCTGTTGCTCGACACGCTCGAGATTCTCGCATCCGCCCAGGACCGTCCCTACCGGCTGCTGATCGCCGGCGACGGGATCCTCCTGGCGGAGCTTCAGGAGAGGGCGCGGCGCTTGCCCGGGCTGGTGGCCTTTCTGGGCCACGTCAGGAGCCGCGAGCGTCTTGCCGATCTCTACGCCAACTGCGACGTGTTCCTGCACCCCAACCCGCAAGAGCCTTTCGGAATCGCGCCGCTGGAAGCGATGGCCAGCGGCGCCGCGCTGGTGGCCCCGGATTCCGGCGGAGTTCTTTCTTACGCCAACAGCTCCAACGCATGGCTTGCGCCGGCTTCGCCCCGGCAGATGGCAGAAGCGGTGCGGGCTGCGTCTCCAGGGTCTCCGGGACGGGAAGAAATTGTCGCGGCGGCCCGGCGGACAGCGGAAGAGCTGGATTGGCCCCGCGTGGCGGCGGGCTTCTTCGAGCTGTATCAGGACCTGGCCCGGGCCGTGCGCGGCGAGCAGGGCTCGACCGTCTCGCCGCCGGCTTTCGTATCCACCCCGGGCAACTGGCTCGGCATGGAGGTTTGAGCATGGTATCCCGACGCAGCTTTATGCCCCTGATGGCGGCGCCCTTTCTTGGCATCAGGGCTGCGAGGCACGCGGCGGCTTCGCTGACGGCCTACCGGGTCGACGCGGTCATTGTCCTGTTCTCAAAGGCGATCTACTCACGGGCCGCAGTTGGCGAGGGGATTCTGCTGCACGAGGAGCTGGCGCCCTCTGCCGGATTGCGGCAGATTCATCTCGCCTTCGCCGGCGGCTCCCGGCCCGACCGCGCCCGCGGGCTGAACCGTTTCGGCTACTTCAGCGAGCTGGTCACGTTCGCACCCGACGCCCAGCAGGAGGCGAGCTATTTCGGCTTCATGACCCGCAGCGAGGAGAAGTCTCTCGCCCAGGCCGCGGAAAGATTGAAGAAGGAGCAGGGCCAGGTCCCGGTGGCGGTGATCCGGGGCGAACTGCTCGGGCAGAGGCACCGATCGCTGCTTGCCAGCGCCATGCTGCCGCAAGGCTCCGGCTGGGCTTCCTGGTGCAACTGCCTGAAGAGCATCGTCCGCGGTCTGCACAGCGGCGAGCTTTCGCCGAACGAAACAAACGAACAGCCGGCCGCTGCCGGAACGACGTTCCTGCACACCCTCGCTGCCATTGTTGAAGAGGAGCAGGGCGAGCGGCAGGGGCGGCGCCAGTTTCTTTATGGCAAGACGCCGCGGGCGGTCAGCTGGACCCGCGCCGCAGATCCGGGGGCGGAAGAGGATTTCCGCTCCCGCGGCCTGCTGGGGCCAGGGCATAAGGTGGTGCGGCTCCAGGCGGCAATCACTTCCGCTGCCGGGGGGCGTCCCTCCCGTTTCAGCCTTTGGTACGATCCCTCCTCCAGGCCCGTTCTGCCATTGCGCATCGAGTTGCAGCCGCGCTCTTTCCTCCGGCTTCGCTTCGAAGCGGTCCCGGGCGGCGCGGAAGGACTCGAGTCCCGGATGCAGGAGGCTCGCGACGCCTGGCAGGCGTTAGTGTCAGGCCCCGCCTGGGCCCGTGCCTGAGCCCCGGCCCAGCGCCTCCGCCGCGTGGTAGGAAGAACGCACGAACGGGCCGGACTCGACGTGCTCGAATCCCAGTTCCTGGGCGGCGCGCCTGTATTCGGCGAACTGCTCCGGCGTGACGTAGCGCAACACGGGCAAATGCTGCAAGGTCGGCCGCAGATACTGCCCGATGGTGACGATGCTCACGCCGTGACGGCGCAAGTCGCGCAAGGTGCTGATCACTTCATCGTCGGTCTCTCCGAGCCCCACCATCAGCCCGGACTTGACCGGGATGTCCGGGCGCAGCTTGGCCGCGAAGGCGAGCATCTCGAGCGAGCGCTCGTAGCGCGCGCCGAAGCGGACCTCGCGATACAGCCGCGGCACCGTCTCGATGTTGTGGTTCAATACGTCCGGCGAGGCATCCAGCACCGTTTTCATCGCCTCGCGCGAGCCCTGGAAGTCCGGCACCAGGACCTCCACGCGGCAGCCGGGGATCCGGGCGCGGATGGCTCGGATGACCGCGGCGAAGTGGCCGGCGCCGCCGTCTTTCAAATCGTCGCGGTTGACGCTGGTCACCACGGCGTGCCGCAGCCCGAGATGCTCGCACGCCTCGGCGACGCGCCGCGGCTCGTCAGGGTCCACCGGCAGGGGCTGCCCTTTCTGTACTGCGCAGAAACCACAGCGCCGCGTGCACTGGTTGCCGAGGATCATGAACGTGGCGGTGCGGTGGTTCCAGCACTCCCCGATGTTGGGGCAGGCGGCCGATTCGCAGACCGTGTGCAGCTGTAGCCGGCGCACCAGGCGCTTGAGCTCCATGTATTCGTCGCCGACGGGCGCCGGGGCCTTGAGCCAGGCGGGGCGGCGCGGTCTTGTGTCGATGGAAACCAGCACTTCTCTCATGATACCGGCCGGGCGCCGCCATTCGCCCCGAGCGCCTGCAAGGCGCGCGTCTTGAAGTCGGATTCAGGCAGCCCCTCGAGGTTGATTTCCACGTTGGCTCTTGCGCCGGCGCGGGCCGCTTCCGCCAGCGCGATTCCGGTAGCGATGTCGGAGGCGAATTTGGCCGGTGCGGACTCCTTCAACGCCTCGAGCTTCGCCTTCAGCTCGCCCGCCTTGGTGAAAACCTCGAGCGGGACCTCGGCCGCTTGCCGGAGGGCCTGCTCGACGTAAGGTTGGCGCTCCTGTTTCGGCCGCCGCCAGGCGGCCATTACCTCGCGAAACGCAGCCGCATCGCGGTCGACCGCCTCGGTGAAAAAAGCCCGCAGCTGCTCGAATTCGGCCGGATCCTGCTTCGCCAGCCGGGCGGCCATCGAACCCAGGGCGGCGGCCATGGCTGCCGCGGCGGCCGATGCGCTGCCGCCGCCCGGGGTGGCCGAGGGCGCCGCCAGCGCATCAAGGAATTCCCGCAGCCCTCCGCGCTCGGCCATCACGGCTTCCAGGCGGTTCTCCAGGACAACGGAAGGCTGGAAATTTCCGATTTGCAGATAGTATTCGGCGGCCATTTCCAGCGCTTTTTTCGGAATAAGGCCGACAATTTCACTTTCGGCCACGGCGACGCCGTAGCGTTCCGCCTCCCGCTTCACTGTCTCGAAGACGCGATGGACGGGGGTCGATTCAAAATCGGTCAGATTCATCGAGACCTGCGCCATGCCGCGGGAGGCGAGCTCTACGCCCATCGCTTTCACATACCGGTAGCCTCCCGAAGAGAAGCGCACCGCGCGCGCAATCTGCCTCGCAATTTCCACGTCCGGCGTCCGCAGCAGGATGTTGTAGGCAATGAGAAACTTGCGGGCGCCGACCACGGTGGCGCCGGCGGTCGGGTGCAGAACCGGGTCGCCGACATCCGGGTCGCGTTCCGGGTTCTTCCCCATCTCCTCGCGCAGGGCTTCGAACTGGCCGCGGCGGATGTTCTCGAGCTGGACGCGCTCGGGGCGCTTCGCGGCGGCCTCATACAAGTAACAGGGGATGCGGAGCCTCTTCCAGAGCTCTGCGGCGGCGCGTTCGGCCAGTTGCACGCAGTCCTCCATGCTGACGCCGGCCAGCGGCACGAAGGGCAACACATCCAGAGCGCCGATGCGCGGGTGGGCGCCGCGGTGCGTGTTGAGATCGATCAGCTCCACCGCCTTCGCCGCGCCGGCGAGCGCGGCTTCCACGGCCGCTTCCGGCGGCGCCACGAAGGTGATGACGCTGCGGTGGTGATCCGGGTCCATTTCCAGATCCAGCAGCACGGCGCCGGGAGTGGCCGAGATGGCATCGGCGACCGCGCGCACCTTGGCCTCGTCGCGGCCCTCGCTGAAATTGGGAACGCATTCAACCAGTCTTTTTTCCATGGAAAACAATCTTCGCCGGGGGCGCGAGCACCCGGCCCTTTTTTACAACAATGGCGGCCAGATTGGCGCCGAAATAGTACCCGATTTCCCGGTAGTCGGAGACATCCAGGACGATGAAATCCGCCTGCTTGCCGGCCTCAAGCGTCCCGGTGCGCGAGGCGATGCCCAGCGAGTAGGCTGCATTGACCGTCGCGGCGGTGATCGCTTCGGCGGGCGTCATCCTCAACTGGGTGCAGGCCAGCGCTACCGCCATTTGCATGTTCCACATCGGGCATGTGCCCGGATTGTAGTCGGTGGCAACAGCCACGGCCGCGCCTGCTTCGATGAGCGCCCGGGCGGGCGCGTGGCGTGACAGACCAAGGAAGAGCGCCGCCCCGGGCAGGAACGTGGCGATGGTGTCCGAGCGGGCCAGCAGGGGAATGGAGGCCGGGGCGATGTGTTCGAGGTGGTCCGCGCTCCGCGCGCCCAGCTCGACGGCAAGCGCCACAGCCCCCCCGTCGGAGAACTGGCCTGCATGGATGCGCAGCCCGAAGCCCATGCGGCGGGCGGCTTCAAGATACCGGCGGGCCTGCGCCACCGTAAAGGCGTTTCTGTCGCAATACACATCGGCAAACCTTGCCAGCCCCTTCGATGCCACCGCCGGCATGACCTCGGCAATCAGGTAATCGATATAGGCATCGGGGTGCCCTTCAAATTCGGGAGGGACTGCATGGGCGCCCAGGAAGGTAGGCTCCAGCTCGAGCGGCTCGTCCTGGAGTTCGTTCAGGATTCGCAGGCAGCGCAATTCGCCGGCCCCATTGAGCGCGTAACCGCTCTTGGCCTCCGCTGTTGTTGTGCCGCAGGCCGCCATGCGCCACAGCTCGCGCTGGGCCTGGGCCCGCAGATGATTGTGGCTGGCGCCTCTGACCTGCTTTACGGAGCATCCAATACCCCCTCCCGCCGCCGCGATCTCCTCGTAGGAACGCCCGGCGATGCGCATGGCGAAATCGTCGAGGCGCGGCGAAGCGTAAAGCAGATGAGTGTGGCTGTCGATGAACCCCGGCATCACCACGCGACCTTTGACGTCCAGCTCCGTGGCGCCGCGAGCGATGGAAAGATTCTCGATGCGGCTGGCGGGGCCGACGGCCGCGATGATTCCGTTCTCGACCACCATCGCTCCGTTCTCGATGATCGACAGCTCGCCGAGTTCCGCGCCGCGCCTCGGACCGGCGCCGCCGCGGAGCGTCAGCAGCTGGCGCGCGCCCCGAACCAGCATCCTTTTTGACATCGTCGGCTTCTCCCATCCTATCCGCCGGACAGGCGGCTGTCGAATTGTCGGGAACAATCCTCCGCCGGACAATGGCTGGCGAATCGGTATCGCTCGCCGCGCACAACGGGAAAATTGCCGGCGAAATCAACACGCCGCCTCTTCCTTCCGCAACCCAATTCCTGCGCATTCTCCGCCGGAAAGCCGGATTTCGTTATCATAGGGAGCGGTTTGCACCGGCTGGAGGCCGGCAAGGCGAAGCGGACATGGATCTGTCAGCGGAGAGCCAGAAGGAAATCCGGCTGGAGCTCGAAACAATCCTGGCAAGCCAGGCTTTTTGCAGAAGCCGGCGTTGCAGCCGGTTCCTTCGTTTCGTTGTCGAGAAGGCTCTTGCCGGAGAGGCCGAAGCGCTCAAAGAGCGGACTCTCGCTCTTGCCTTGTTCGGCCTGCCCGCCGATGCCGACCTCGAGCGGGACAGCTCGGTGCGCGTCTGTGCGAGCGAAGTGCGGAAGCGCCTTGCGGCATACTACTCTTCCGCCGGGTCCGGCGGCGCGTGGCGCATCGAGCTGCCGGTGGGCAGCTATGTCCCGGTCTTTCACCGCGCAGCCGCCGAGGCGTCTGGCGAAGACAACGTTGCGGCGGTTTCCATTGGGAATTCAGCCGGTTCCGTGCACTCAGGATCGCGGGTGCTGTCGGTTTCGGCCATCGGGTTGGCGCTTCTCGCGCTGTGGTTGTCGTTCCGAAGCTCCCCGGATGCCATCTTGCGCTTCTGGCAGCCGGCGGTGAGCTCGCGGGGCGGCGTCGAGATCCTGGTCGCCTCTCCGTTGCCCCATGCGGCGGCCCCTGCCGGCGGGTTGGACACGGCGGTTCCGGAGGCTCGCGACAGGACGCCCGGCGTCTCCCAGGCGGCTGCGGTAGCGGAAATCATGCACTATCTCCGCAGCCGGGGCGCGCGCGTGAAAATCGGCGATTACCGCGAACTGAGGCCGGCGGAGGTGCCGGACAGGACGATTATCGTCCTCGGAGCCTCGGTTTTCCGCGGGCCGCATTCCTGGCTTGAAAGAGCTCCCGTACGGCTTCGCATCGACGAAAATGGACAGCCATTTTTTGTGTCGGAAACCGGGGAAATGTGGCCGAAGAAAGAATCGTCCGGAAGAACATCGTACTGCGTCATATGCAGGATTCTCCCGGAAAACTCGCAGCCGTTCATGGTCATTGTGGGCGGGCTGGAAGCCCGCGCGTCCGAGGCTGCCGCGAGGCAGATCGTCCGTTCCGCAAGCCTCGCGCGGCTGCTGAGAGACGCCGGCGCCGGATGGGAGCGGAAGAACCTTGCGATTCTTGCCGAAGTGGACCTGGGCGCCCCGGAGCCCGCCGTGCGGCCGGTCATGGTTCGCCTGTGGTGACGGGTTCGTCCAGCATGGGAATTCGCAGCCCGTGCTTTCGCGCGCACTCGATGGCTTCCGGGTACCCGGCGTCGGCGTGGCGAAGCACGCCGAGGCCGGGATCGCACCGCATCACTCTTTCCGCGCGGGCGGCCGCTTTCTCCGATCCATCCACCACCGTGACTTGTCCTGCGTGCTGGGAATAGCCGATGCCGACGCCGCCCCCGTTGTGGACGCTCACCCACGTGGCGCCGGCCGCGGTGTTCAGCAGCGCGTTGAGAATCGGCCAGTCGGCGATGGCGTCGCTTCTGTCCCGCATCCCTTCTGTTTCCCTGAAAGGCGAGGCCACCGAGCCGCAGTCGAGATGATCGCGGCCGATGACGATCGGGGCTTTGACCTTCCCCTCATGCACCAGCCGGTTCAACGCCACGGCAAAGCGGTCCCGTTCGCCATAGCCCAGCCAGCAGATGCGCGCGGGCAGCCCCTGGAAACGCACCCTCTCGCGCGCGAGCCGGATCCAGCGCACCAGCGCCTCGTTGTCGGCGAACATGCGGCAGACCAGCTCGTCGGTCACGTGAATGTCGGACGGCTCGCCGGACAACGCCACCCAGCGGAACGGGCCTCTGCCCTCGCAGAAGAGCGGACGGATGTATTCGGGGACGAAGCCGGGAATCTCGAACGCGTCTTTCACGCCCCGGTCGAACGCCATCTTGCGGATGTTGTTTCCGTAGTCGAACACGACTGCGCCGGCCCGCTTCATGGCGAGCATCGCCTCCACGTGCCGGGCGATGGAATCGAGCGCCCGCTCCACGTAGCCCTTCGGGTCGGCCGCACGGAGCTGCGCCGCCTGTTCGACGTCGAATCCCGAGGGGATGTACCCGTTCAGCGGGTCGTGCGCCGAAGTCTGGTCGGTGACGAGGTCCGGCGTCACGCCGCGGCGCACGAGCTCCGGCAACACGTCGGCGCAATTGGCGCAGAGCGCCACGGACAATGCCCGGCGCTCGTCCCGCGCATCGAGAACAAGGCGCAGCGCCTCGTCGAGGCTCCCGGCGCGGACGTCGCACCAGGCCGATTGCAGCCGCCTCGCGATGCGCGCGGGGTCGACCTCCACGCACAGGATCGCCGCCCCGTTCATCGTGGCCGCCAGCGGCTGCGCGCCGCCCATGCCGCCCATGCCGCCCGTGAGGACGAAGCGTCCCGACAAATTCCCGCCGAAATGTTTCCGCGCAGCGGCGGCAAAGGTTTCATAGGTGCCTTGCAGGATGCCCTGCGTGCCGATGTAGATCCAGCTGCCCGCCGTCATCTGCCCGTACATGGTCAGACCGAGCCGTTCGTATTCGCGGAAATGCTCCCAGGCGGACCAGCGTCCCACGAGGTTGGCGTTGGCGATCAGCACGCGCGGCGCGTCTTCATGGGTGCGGAACACGCCGACCGGCTTGCCGGACTGCACCAGCAGCGTTTCATCGGCTTCCAGCC
>Ga0068707_1000086_pt1 | contig 46366 bp, 33 predicted proteins | sample YNPNPMetaG_FD_66600 | JGI IMG/M metagenome (GOLD analysis project Ga0068707, IMG submission 66600) | Anoxygenic and chlorotrophic microbial mat microbial communities from Yellowstone National Park, USA - YNP NP MetaG | ecosystem: Environmental > Aquatic > Thermal springs > Hot (42-90C) >... | reverse complement strand
GACTTCGCTTCGGCTACGCCTTCGCTTCGTCCCCTGTTATAGAGCAAAAAAATGAATACATTTGTATGAAAATAAAAGACATCTCATACACACTTTTTGGGATACTATCTCACCCCAAAAGTAAAATAAGATAGTTCGGACCCACAAAACCCTGCAGCATTTGTTATCACATATTGGAACAGCAAGTTGCTTATTTCACCAGTTCGGGGATAATGCTTCCATGGCAGGCGCTGGGAAATGGAACTTTCAGGATGGCAGCCAACGAGGCTACAAGATCCTGGACATCAATAGGACGTACAACAGACACCCTTTCCGTACGCCAACCATAAAAAATCAGAGGCACCTGTGAATCGTATGCATAACCTGTATTGTGTACAGCCAACGACTCGCCCATCTCAGACCAATTGGGCAACAAAGCATACATAACATCCCCACTTCGGGTAAGATAAAAACTATTGGCCAGCTGCCGGTGGAGGCCATTAAAACTACCATTTTGCAATATCTGCCCCGATGTGATCACATAGCCAATACCATTGAAATCGAGCAGGAAACGGGCAATTTCACGTTGCATCTGTTCCTTGTCGATCTTAGACTGCTGCAAAAGCTGATGATTCAAATAAATTTGCTGTCCTTTCCAGAACTTAATCCATTCGCCTTCGCCATAGAGGGCCTTCAAATAGGTTTTGAGCAGCACGTAGGCCTGCCCGGCATTGAATTGTCCGGCCGGCATGCCCCATTCCTGCATAGCCTTATAGGGATACGACGCCCCATGAGGAGAGGTCAAGAAACACAATACATTGGACTTACCGAGATAGCTATCTATAAAACTCAGGAAATGAGCCAATTCCTTATCCAAACGCAGTAACGCATCGTGCATCTCGTATGATAAAAGCCCATACTGCTGGCCAATATACTCAGTTGCATTGAAATTGACCAGTAACAAATCCGGATAATCGTCCTTCCCCAGTTCCGCGTTTACTATGAGCGTAATGGCAAAATCTTTAACCAGATTATTCCCCATAGGGGTATTTTTCAGAAGATAATAATCCCGGCCTCCGTCGGTTCGTACCGACAGGGTCTTTAGGTCATAGGGAAAGACTTTTTTACCTTTTATGCCATTTTCATACCGGCTATTATCGGGAAAATTCAATCGCTGATAAACACTGTCGGGTTTGAGAAGGCTCCATGTTTGCTGAAGATAAATATCGGGAAGTTTTTTGCCATTGAAATCCTTCACCCATTGGGGCAGTTCGGGCAGATATGCACTGCTGCTAATTATTTTTCCCGAATAATTATCGAGCCAGTAAACGGCATTAGCCATATGTCCGCCTAAAAGCACAGCAGGCATAGCATCAAGTGAAACGGCAAAAACTTTTGATTGTTTAAAGAAAGCCAGCCGCAATTCATCGCCAATGGTACTGGTTAGCAGATTCTTTGGCGAATGTTTTTCGTTCGTATTTTCACACCCAACGCAATAGGTATCATTATCACCGGTTGCAGCTACTATTTTCCCCGAAAGCTGGTCGTACCATTCATTGGCAACGATTCCGTGAGCGGAAGGATAGCATCCGCTAACCAATGTAGCCATCCCGGGGGCGGTTTGCGTATAAAAATAATTCAACTGCATATAATCAAACCGTGTTCCCTCATTTACCAAACGACGAAAGCCATTCTGTTCAAAACTGTCCCAATAACGATTTAGCAGATCGGAACGAAGATTATTAACAACAATCCCTACCACCAGGCGCGGTACAGCGGGTTTATTATCCTTCTGAGCCGCCAGACCCAAAAATTGCATACCACATAATAAGGACAGACTAAAAAATTTTATTTTTCCGCTCATTGAAAGATAAAAAATCCTAAGATATCGAACAATCATAATATAGGGATTACAAAAATACGGGATTACCATTGGAAGAAGTACATCATTTATCTTTCCTTTTCCACGACAATGGTTACCCCTTTGAGTTTACCCCCCAGAGAAGGATTCATTTTTGTAATCTTAATTCTGGCCCTCTCGATGCAGGGGAAACTATAGAAGATACGATCAAGAATGCGATTGGCAAGATATTCGATCAGATTTACCGGTTTACCCATTTCTTCCCTAATAATATTGTAAATATTCTGGTAATCGATCGCATCGGCAATATCATCCGAGACGGAAGCTTTCTGCATATCGTAACTATATTCAAAGTTTACCAGAAAAGTATTGCCTACCATTTTTTCCTCGGGGAAGCAGCCATGGTAGGCAAAAAATTCCATTTCTTCGAGTTCGATATACGCCATTACGGGTAATATATTTGGGTATTAAGCATTCATCGAAATGAGAAATTCCTCGTTGGTGCTTGTTTTCGACATGCGGTCGATAAGGAATTCCATAGCTTCTATGGGATTCATATCGGAGAGGTAATTTCTCAGGATCCATATTTTATTGAGCATGGCTTTATCGAGCAGGAGGTCTTCACGGCGGGTGCTGGAGGCATTCAGGTCGACTGCAGGAAAGATACGCTTGTTGGCCAAACGGCGGTCGAGCTGCAATTCCATGTTACCGGTACCTTTAAATTCTTCAAAAATAACATCATCCATTTTCGAACCGGTATCGGTAAGTGCGGTAGCCAGGATAGTAAGCGATCCTCCGTTCTCGATATTTCGGGCAGCACCGAAGAAACGCTTGGGCTTTTGAAGGGCATTGGAATCGACCCCACCCGATAAAACTTTTCCCGAGGCAGGAGCAATGGTATTAAAGGCACGGGCCAGACGTGTTATGGAATCCAGAAGAATAACCACGTCGTGTCCACATTCTACCAATCGTTTGGCTTTTTCGAGAACAATATTGGCCACCCTCACATGTCGTTCAGCGGGCTCATCGAAAGTAGAAGCTATTACCTCGCCATTGACGCTGCGAGCCATGTCAGTTACCTCTTCAGGTCGCTCATCGATGAGCAAGATTATCAGATAAACTTCAGGATGGTTTTCGGCAATAGCATTGGCTATATCTTTCAGCAGTACGGTTTTACCTGTTTTGGGTTGTGCCACAATCAGTCCTCGTTGTCCTTTGCCAATAGGAGCAAACATATCCACAATCCGACACGAAAGGTTGGGATTGGTTGGAGAAACAAGGTTAAATTTTTCGTTGGGGAACAAGGGCGTCAGATAATCGAAAGGCACCCTGTCGCGAATAAAGTCGGGATCACGTCCATTGATTTCTTCTACCTTGATCAGCGGAAAATATTTTTCATTTTCCTTAGGAGGACGGATGGTTCCCTTAACGGTATCGCCGGTTTTTAATCCAAAGAGTTTGATTTGCGACTGTGACACATAAATATCATCTGGCGAATTAAGGTAGTTATAGTCGGCCGAACGCAAAAAACCATATCCGTCGGGCATTATCTCAAGTACGCCTGTAGCCATAACAATGCCTTCAAATTCAAAAGTTTTATCCTCTTTTTTAACTTCCACGCGATGTGGAGTGGGTTCCGGCTCTTCCATTCTTATCTGGGGTGACACTTCTGTTTCTGTAGTCTCTGCAGGTTTTTCATAGCTAATATCCTCGATCGGATAGTAAGTCTCAGCCGAAACAGCCACATCAGAAGTCAGATCCGAAGCATCTTCGCCCAGTGAAAGCAATGGAGACTCTTCTTTTTCCTCCACCTGCTGAGTTGCAATACCCGTACCCATCACTTCCGGGGTAGTTGTTTCCTCGGCTGTAGTACCTTTACGTCGCCTTTTACGAACGGTTATTTTTTTCTTTTCTTTCTCTTCTTCGGAAGATTTATTTGTCCTCGACTTTTTAAAGGTTGCCTGAATTGCTTGCTGATCCAGAATCTTATAAATAAGATCCTGCTTGCTTAAAGCATCTACCTTGGTTATCCCAAGTGACTGCGCAATTTCCTGCAACTCCGAAAGCTGTTTTTCATTGAGCTCAATAATATCGTACATACCTTAAAATTACAAATGATTTTTAATAATTACACATAAAAAAAACGAAAGGATAAAATCGGATGGCAAAGAAAGAACTGTTTGTTGAATTATGCAGCAAAATTAGGCAATTGTTCCAAAATTTCAAAAAAAAAAAATTTTTTGACGAAAATTTGACAAACGAATACGTTATTTTTTCTGCATCCCTTAATTTAACCATGCAATGTAAATAAGGGGCATAGGGTTAGTAGAGACAAAAATTAATTTTTTAAATATCTGATAACCAATAACTAACTATATGCGACAACTTAAAATAACCAAACAGGTAACTAACCGCGACACCCCTTCGCTCGACAAGTATCTGCACGAGATAGGCAGGTTAGAGATGATCAGTGCCGAAGAGGAGGTAGAACTAGCCCGGAGAATACGTAAGGGAGATTCAAAAGCCTTGGAAAAGCTTGTAAATGCCAACCTGCGATTTGTTGTATCCGTTGCCAAGCAGTATCAGAATCAGGGGCTGGCATTACCCGATTTAATCAATGAAGGTAATGTTGGTCTGATTAAGGCAGCGCAACGATTTGACGAAACGCGCGGCTTTAAATTCATTTCGTATGCGGTATGGTGGATACGGCAGTCGATTCTGCAGGCCCTGGCCGAACAGTCACGTATAGTGCGATTGCCGCTCAATAAGATTGGTTCCATTAGCCGTATCTCGAAAGTATTTGCCGAACTGGAACAAAAATACGAGCGTGAACCTACCGTACTTGAACTGGCTCAGGCATTAGAGCTTGCTCCCGCCGACGTACTCGAAGCCCTTCGTACTGCCAACCGTCCGATATCAATGGATGCCCCTATTGGCACCGAAGAGGATACCAGCCTGTACGATGTACTTGGAAACAACGACTCGCCGAGTCCCGACAAAGATCTGATACACGACTCTTTACAGAAAGAAATTGCCCGTGTACTCACTACCCTTTCGGCGCGTGAAGCTAAAATATTACAATTGTATTACGGGCTAAATAATCATCCGCCCCTATCCCTAGATGAAATAAGCGCAGAAGTAGGACTCACCCGTGAAAGGGTAAGGCAAATCAAAGAAAAAGCCATTAAACGCCTCAAAAACTCAAGCCGTTGCAAAATGCTAAAATCCTATTTAGGTTAGCAATTGGTTTGTTTAAGTAGCGGACAGCTTACTGGGGAAAGCATAGCAACGACACTATCTGACCTGACTATGTGCCAGTAAGCTTTTTTGATTTATGCACAGACCGTTCAGAATGATCAACCCATTCAATCGGCAGGAGGAAATGTTAAAACAAACCGAGAACCTTTAGGTTGACGAGGCTCATATCGAATACTTCCTCCAATATATTCAACTATGCTCTTGCAAATAGCCAGTCCCAGACCGCTACCCGAAGTTTTTGTTGTGAAATTGGGCTGAAAAAGTTTATCGCGTATTGTTTCAGGCACCCCCGTACCATTATCTTCGACAATTACCATCCGCTTATTTTGTCCCTGCACAATTATACCGACTGTCCCCTCTTCTCCGGCAGGGAAAGCCTGCACAGCATTATTAATGAGGTTGATAAACACACGCCGCATCTGCTCTTTATCGGCCATAATCCAACATCCATTTTCGTCAAGATTCAGTTCAAAGTTAGTTTTTGAGTCCTGATACAACGTTACCACCTCTTCGATGATATGATTGAGGTTAATTTTGTCCTTTCGGGGTACAGGCATTTGGGCCAGACTCGAAAAGGCTGTTGCTATCGACGACAGATTATCAATCTGCTCAATGATGGCCTGCATCACTTTTTGAAAATACTCGATATCAACATTTTGCTCGGTTTGCATTCTCCGCTGCAATTGTTGAATGCTCAATTTAATAGGGGTAAGCGGATTTTTTATTTCGTGGGCAACCTGTCGGGCCATTTCGCGCCAAGCCGATTCACGCTCCACCCTCGAGAGTACCTCAACCGAATGTTCCAGTTCCTCAACTTTTTTATTGTACTCGTCAATCAGATTACCTAACTCATCCTGGCTATGATACTCAATTTTGACATTACCTTTTCCTAACTTCATCCGGGCAATGCTCTCCTGAACAATCAGCAGGGGACGTGTTAGCTTGTTGGCCGTTACAACAGCTATAGTTACCGCTATCATTATGAAGATGATATAAACATTGATAATGGCCAGCAAAAAAGTCGAAATTTCATCCGACAGTTTCGACTGCTGCGTAAAATAGGGCAAATTTACATAGGCTATAACCTTCCCCTGACGATTCACCAATGGCGTATAAATGGAGAAATATTTCTGCCTGCCTATCCATTCATTCTGCACAAATTCCGTTTTGCGATTCTTCGAAAGCTGATAATAAGCCAATGGATTAATGCGATTGCTGCAAATACCCTTCTCAAAAATCTCGGAACGCGAACTGGCAATAAGCCGACCATCGATACCGTACAGATGTATGTCGGTACTGAAAAGACTCGACAAATGACGCAGCAAACTTTCAAGATTACTATACTCATCGGAATGCCAGATGTAGCTCAATTTCTGCTCCTGCGACAAATTGTTGTAAAGCTCCAGATAAATGCTCTGCAATTTCTCCCCAAAAGTCTCGTAATACTTACGGCTATACTGCTGAAGAATAAAATAAACAGTAATACCAGCAACAAACAACAGAGAAAACAGTAAAGTACCGATAATCGTAAGCTGAATCCTCATCCGAAACCCACGCTGCAGTATGTTGAGTTTGATAGTTTTTTGATTGGCCAGCAGAAACATGAAATTAAACAAAAAGAAATTGATGATAAACAAATAGGAAAACGACACCAATATGTCGACCAACGTCGGACTTTGCCGGCTTAATATAATCAACACTTCAGGATTGGGACGATAAAACAAATGATCATAGCCTCCAAATCGTTCGTAATGAAATTTACCCGGAAAATCGGGATACTTTTCGGTACTGGTGTTGTAAATAAAACTCCCCGATTGATACGAAATATTCCCCCGGTAATATTTTGCATACGAATATTTTTTCAGTTGGTCGTTATTATCGTACTGGCTTAACAATAGCTGCGGATATCCGAGCACATCGGTATTAAACCTCGACTCAAGCTGAAGGTAAACATTTACATATTGGTTGAGATGTTTATATGGAAATATTCCAAAATAACCTATTCTACCATAATAATTTTTTAAAAAATAGAAGTTGGCACTGATTTTTTCCGTATGCCGCTGAATCACAGAATCGAAAAATGCAAAACACGGACTGAATCGATATTCGGGTTTAATAAGCACCGAATCATCCGGTGTACAAATAGTCAACTGTAAATCATAACGATCGAGATAACCCGAAAAATAACGCTTCTTTACATACTTATATATCCATGGATAATCAATTCCCTGGGCAAACAGCTGTCGATAAAGGGTAGTATCGAATGCTATTTTTTTATTTAAATCCCGAAGAAGCAATTCAGCAACTTTATCACGCTCTACGGCAAGACTTTGAGCAAGCTGTTTCTCGGTGTTGGCAATTCTTTGGTTTCCAATTTTGAAGGTAACATACACCGCATACAGCGAAAATATTCCCAGAATCAGTACTATGTGGAAATAACCAAATTCACGTCTTAGAATTCGTCGGATATAGATTACCAATAATAGGGATTGCATAAAAACAAGAACCGACATCAAACGTTCTTGCAGCACAAAATAAGTTACTAAGCTATTGGCCACCACTATCAAAAAACAAAAAAGAACAAACTTCTGCCGGGAGGCCTGACGAATGCATAAATCGAGCAAAAGCAAAAACCCCGAAAAAAGCATGGTAAAAGAGGTGATAAAAATAATGGATACCATGCCCGATGCAAAAAGATCGGTAATATTGTAGGTTATATTGGTGTGAGTCAGGGTATGTTCAAATAAATAAGAGGCACCATTAAAAAAAAGTATTACAATAATACCCTGCAAAATTGACTGACCGAAAGTACGGGTAATATCCAACTGCTTTTGTCGGGTAAAGACCAGATAAATGGTAAGATAAGCAATCAGACTGAAAACAAAGATATCGGCCGGTACAAAGGAAATAGACCCAACCCCGAAAATTTTATCCTGAAACGAATGAAGTTCCATCAACAAGGTAGGAAAACCCGTCAAACGAATCACCAGATACAATCCCAACAACATGCTGTCAAATCCCATGATAAGCATAGATTTTTTACCGGCATGTTCCTGTGTAAGCAACCGATAGCAGGCCAGAGCAAAGAAAAATACAGCTATCAGCAAAAACAAAGGAATAAGCACCAGATTGATCCCCTTGTGTCGGACAGGCTTTGAAAAGTCGAGCGAGAATACACCAATGCCATGGATATTTTTAATCAAAAATTTCTCCTTAAAAACGTTTGAACGTACCCCTACCGATGCCGGAATCTGAAACACGGGATTAAACTCATTGGTAAGATATTGGTTCTGAATAACATAATTATCCTTAATCAAAAGCAAACCAATAACCTTATATTCTTTTACATTCCGGGAGATAGCATAAAACCATCCATTGGACAGTTGGATAAATTGTTGAAAATCGGTAATAAACGGCAGGATATCAATTTCGGGGATTCGATTATCGGACCATAGTAAGACACTGTCGGACTGATAGATGTAAAAGTAAATTTTCTGTTTGGCGGCCAAACGTCTAAAATCAAGATGTTTGGAGCTAGGGATAGCATCCGGCAACCGGTTATTGAGCAGCGAAGTAATCTCGTCGAGTTGGAGTTCAAGTTCATTTTCGGCCTGCAGAAAACGTTCCTGAAACCGCCGGTGCAGAAGCTGATGATAAGCCGGGGAGGTAAAATAAATATCCAGCAATGCGGCAATAACAATAAACAAGCAGGCATACAGAAAGTATGCCTGAGCTTGCCGAATATTGCCGGGCTTAGAAGCCATTGCTATTTTTCAACTATTTTTTGGGGACATAATCGGTTCGTAAGACTTTAAATTCGGTCCGTCGGTTGATCTGGTTAGCAAACTCCTGCTGGTCGGGGGTAAGTGTTTTGATAAACGACTCGGTAAGGATAGTGCCCACGGGCAGGAAAGGATACTGGCGGTTAATTTTTTCGTCCACCATTTTCGGTTCCGACTCACCGTTACCCTTTGCCACTAGGCGGTCGGGAGCTATTCCCTTTTCTATTAGATAGTCTACTACGCTCTGAGCGCGACGCTGCGAAAGTTCAAGATTGGCTTTTTCGTTGCCAATATAGTCGGTATTGGCCATGAGCAGGATGGTAACGTTGGGATTGTCGTTGAGGGTTTCCACCAGCTTATCCAGAGCAGCCTTAGATTCGGGACGCAAAGCAGCACTAGCAAAATCGTACACGATATCGGGTATTTCAATAGGTCTATCAATGGGAGTCAGGTTGATAGAAGTCTTAAAATCTCGGCTTCGCTGCTCTCCTTTAGTGGTCACGCGTGCTTTGTTATTTAGGTAACCTTCTTTAAGCGCCACAAACACATAATCGGTGTTCGGCTTGAGGTTGAACTGAAAATCGCCCTCCTTACCGGTACGGGTTTCGGTGGTAATACCATCGCTTCCTATGCTCTTCACGGTAGCATCGGCAATGGGTTTCTCGGTACGGTCGTCGATTACACGGCCAGCAATAGTAAACCGTAGGGGCGGCAATACAAATATGTATATATCATCGTTGCCACCACGGTTGGAGGTCAAAAAGCCTTTTTCTTCGTTGGCCTGAAACACGATTCCAAAATCATCGGCATTGCTATTGATAGGATAGCGCATATTTTCAACCTGCCAGGTACCATCGGGCTGTGGCTTGGCCTTAAAAATATCCAACCCTCCAAGACCTATTTGACCATCGGATGAAAAATAGAGCGTACCATCGGGATGCACGAAGGGGAACAATTCGTTGCCCGGAGTATTAACCGTAGGTCCCAGATTAACCGGTTTGCCCCATTCATCACCATTTTTTGTAACCTTCCAGATATCGTAACCTCCTATTCCTCCCGGCATATCGGCAGCAAAATAAAGGGTTTGCTCATCGGGTGAAATGGCAGGATGCAAAACATCAACGCTATCGCCTGCCAAATCCAGAACTTCGCCCTTTGAAAACGATTCGCCCGAAAGCTGAGCCACCATAATCTGCGAGCTGGCTTTCTTCACTTTAATGGGTCGGCAACTGGTATAATACATTACGGTGTAGTTGCTATTGATAGAGGGAGTACCCTCTTCAAACTCGGTATTGATCTCGCCGCTAATGGATACTGGCGTACTCCACCGACCCTGTTTGTCGAGCTTGGTAACATAAATATCGTAGGGTAGCTCACCAGTCCCCTCCCGTACCGTTCCCTTAGAACCATTGCGGTTGGATGCAAAATACAAAACCATATAATCGCCCCGACCAAAAGCAGGACATACATCGCTAGCACGAGAGTTTACATCCTTTAAATTCTCAACAATATAGCCATTGGGATTATCTATCCAGCGCTGCGCCAGCTGACACGACTGAATCCCGTTTTCACCCCGTGGATCATCGGGCACCAGTTCCTTATACCGACGATACATGGGTTCGGCCTCTTTGTACTTGCCTTGTGCACGCAAAGCATCGGCATAATAAAGATAAATCAACGGATTCTGATACTCACGGGTAATGGTTTTCTTGTACCAAAGTTCGGCATGCACAGGATCCTGAAGATGCCGATAACACTCGGCAATGTAAAATATTATTTCCGTCTTTTTGTTTTTGTCTTCCACCACTTCGTAGGCATCGCGATACTGCTCGATGGCTTTCAGCCACTCGCCTGCAGCATACGAATCATTAGCCTTTTTCAGTTTCCCCCCCTGCGCCATTAGCCATAAAGGGAACACCAGTAACAATACGGCAATGCTATAACGTCTCATCCGAAATTCCTTTTTTATCGGCCAACTGACCCATCTCGGAACAAATGCTTTAGCCATTCATTAGCTCCTTAACAGCAGGCCTACATTATTATTAAATGACAAATCTATGAAATTATTGTAACAAAAATAATATTTATTCCACAATGTAATCACCCATAGTCTGTGAGTTTATTCCACGGCCAGTCCGACCAATCGATTCTAGAATTATTCGGGTATAAAGATTCTCAAAAAACACGATGAACATCCAAAGCTATATCGCAAATATGGGGTAATAATTGGTCCCTTGACATGGCGTAGTCTGTGACTTCGCCGCATCTTACAGGCAGTCCCCTGACTGCCTGTATTTTTATTATTTCCCGACCGTCCCCCTGAAATTTTCATTGGTTTGTTGTGAGGCAACGCATCATGGGGGTTTCATTCGAAAATAATTTATAAGTTACTGACTTCCATTTGGTTATTCTTACCTTCTTTTATTAGCCACTCGGCCGGATGAAACTCGCAAATTCGTTTCATTCGTTTGTTGTGTTTACAGCGTCAACAGGGTCGTTTCGGTGAGTTATCCCACATATTTTTGCAAACAATTTTGATTTATATTTGTTAATTATTAAAAACAAAAAATATTCATAAGACCCTATGATTAAATGTGTTGTAGAAAAACTAAAAATGTCTAACAAAATTTGCAAACCATGAAAACCCTTACCCGTATTATTGCACTATGGGGCATGATGCTAACGACTTGCCCTCAGCTGTTGTGGAGTCAATGCTATGACCCCACCCGGTATTTTGCCATTGACTCGGTCAATAAGGTAACAAAAAAGGTCTATTTTACCTTTAAAACCGACTCAGCTACAAGCGCCTACTTATATTATTACTATGGCTCTCAATATCACAACATGACCTTGACGCTAGTCAACGGAGAGGTGAGAAATTCTTTCGATTACCAAGGAGAACCAGACGTGATCAACGTCATGATCAGTTATTATTACAATTCTAATTATTGTGACACCACAAAAACTGTCGATCTAAGCTGTAAAGGAGTATCAGCCTATCAATACAATACAAAAAAGTGTGCTCAAGACTTTCAACGCAAGATACAATTAAATTTTTTTGATAGTTATGATAGCTCTGGAGATACCGTAACCATTTTGTTAGCTAATAAAAATAATTCACCTATCGACACACTTCAATTAAGCGACGACTCACTTACAACAGAATACCAATTTAATCATGTAGGATTTGACACCCTACGGGTAACCTACCGTAAACAATTCTGCGAACGCACCGAGCAAGTACCCATTCTGATATCGGGCGACTGTCGTAATTTTTCCTGTGACAAAGACCTACAGATAGAAGCAACAGGAATCAATAACCGAAAGATAACCATTAATCACCCTCAGGCTAGTTTATATCACTGGAGTTTAAATAGTCCATACGGTGAGGACACAGCCACTACCTCTGCAAATAATCGTAATTTTTCGCTGGCTGCAAACACGCCATATTCGTTATGGGTTGCCGCTATCGATCCTACCCAATGGTGTTATGCCGATACGTCGATAAAAATTACTACCTCGTCGTGCTATACCCAGTTCTCTGGGTGGCCTTCTTATGGTACCACAGCTTATTTTTCTCTGTCAACACTACCCACCGACACCAATACCTATGTTTTATCCTTTGGCGATGGAAAAGATACCACATTGAATGGACCCTTTAGCTATACTTCTTTGACTTACACATATGACACGACTGGGGGAAAAAATAATTTTATTGCGGTGCTGAAAGTTATCAATCGCAATGGAGAAACATGCAATGTAATTACCCAGGCAATAGCCTTTAAATCATGCAACACCAGCTTTAGCAGCTATATGACGGGTAACGACCCGTTGGAAAAAACATTTTATATCTATGCAAATACTTTCGGTCCCTATGATTCCATTCGTTTTGTGATCGATTTCGGAGATGGTCAACAATACGCCCTTACAAGCGAAGGGGTATCGGCACAAGTTACACACCGATATCCCCAGAACGGAACCTATACGGTAAAGTTGTTGTCAGTATCATATGTAAATGATAGCATTGTATGCAGCGATGAAAACACAGCTACTGTGATTGTGGGAAGCTCACCGTTGACGGCTGACTTCAGCTACTACGAAGATAACGGTACCTTTAAATTTTTTGATAATTCAGTTGGTGTGATTACCAACTATCAATGGGACTTTGGCGATGGAAGCACCTCAACTGCCCAAAATCCGAGCCATAGCTACGCTGCCGATGGAACCTATCAGGTATGTCTTACGGTCAAAGATGATGTTGGACGCGTGCATACCCAATGTAAGGAAATTGTAAAAGGAACACCAGGTTGTCTTACTCGGGCAAACTTCATAATCTCTCGCAACCCTGCGCAAGCGAACAAAATTACCTTCAATAACCTTTCAACCGGTGCTACAAAATATTATTGGGATTTTGGCGATGGTAACGTTTCTACCGACGAAAGCCCTACCCATACCTATTCAACAATTGGAATTTATACCGTTAAGCTCTCTGCATACGCAGAGGATTGTTACAGCACCTATAAACAAAAAATAACGGTAGGCGTTTTGAACTGTCTTGCCCGCTTCGAACGGTTTGTTAATAGTACCAGCGGTGAAGTAACCATAAACAATACCTCAATAGCAGATAATAATAATGCCGTGTATTTCTGGAACTTTGGAGATGGTAGCTATAGCTCGTCTGCCAATCCTCCGGCCAAAACCTATACCAAAGACGGAAAATACACCATAAGTCTTCTGGTATACGATCCTAATACGGGTTGTTACGATTATGCTGAACAGGATGTTTACATCGACCGCACCTGTAAGGCACAGTTCAGCTACTACATCGATAGTGCTATCCACAGCATTCAATTGCAGAACTTATCGGTTAACGCCAATAAATATTTCTGGACCTTGGGCGATGGTAGCATCTCGACCGATTTAAATCCCACTAAGAACTTCAGTAATGCAGGAATCTACAAGATAGCTCTCACCATTGCCAACACGGTTACCGGCTGCCTCGATAGCCATGAAGAATACATAACCATTGGTCATTCGGCCGACTGTGAAGCCGACTTTGTTTACAGGGTAGCTCCCTCAACCAATCAAGTATTCTTCTTCGACCGATCGAAAGGCAACATTACCAAATACCTGTGGAACTTCGGCAATGGTACCACATCGACACAACAAAATCCTACGATAACCTACACCAAGCCGGGAGCCTACAACGTATGTCTGACGGTCGTAAGCGCTGGGGGCATCAGTAACATCACCTGCAAAAAAATAATCACCTCAGGCAATACCTGTGTGGCCAATTACGATTACGTGGTAGGACCTGGCCGTAAGGTATACTTCAACGAGACCTCACTGGGCAACCCTGTCAATTATCAATGGAATTTTGGTGACAGCGCACAGGCAAGCGGTCGAAAGGTCGATCACACCTATGCTGCAAACGGGTATTATCTGACCAGTCTGAAAATTTCAAATGGTAGCACCTGCAACAGCTCAGCATACCGGTTGATCAACGTGGGTATGCCAGGCAAAATCAAAGCTGGTATAGTGGTACTGAGCAACAGCAGCTCCAACAAAGCTGGCGGCTATCCAGTCGACTTTATTGGCGCTGGACTGGGCGATGATGTCCGTATCAAATGGACCTTTGGCGACGGTACTGAGGATACCACTACCACCTCGCCGACCCATGTATACAGCGCACCAGGTACCTACACTGCCTGCTACATTGTAAGCGACCCCATCACCGGTCAGGCCGATACAGCATGCACTGTGGTTACCGTTACCGACATCTCCCACCCCATCGCATCCAGCGACAACCTGCAGGTATATCCTGTACCTTTCAATGATTTAATCAATGTTACCTTGTCGCTAAAACAAGCCACAAAAGTGCAGATAAGCCTGTACGACTTGTCGGGGAGGAATATCGTACTGTCGAATCACAACGTTGCAGGCCCAGGAGATGTATCGATGGGTCTCAATACCACGCATATCAAATCGGGCACCTATATACTCAGAGTCGATATCGGTGGACAAAGATTCACACGTCTGGTGGTAAAACAATAATATGCGGCAAGCAAACAGGGAGCGTTAAGCTCCCTGTTTTTTTGCCCTAACCAACAACAAAACGGATTAGCCTTTAATGTAAGAATTGGCAATCAATTCCCTAAGCTGATTGATCTGCCGTCGGGTACCAATAACAAACAGCTTATCGCGTGGCGAAAGAGGGGTTTCGGGTAAAGGATTTATGACAAAAGTTTTACCCTGTTGCTTGATACCTACAATCCTTGCTCCCGTATCATTATACTGTTCCAATTCACGAAGCGTACGTCCATTGAAATAATCGGTCAGATGTTCTAGGGTTACCTCGTCGAGGATCACATTGCCTTCGGTAGTCTGCATGAGAATATCTACAAATTCCACTATATCAGGCTTAGCGACAAGTCGTGCCATACGCCTACCGCTCATTTTGTCGGGTAATATTACATTGTTGGCCCCCGCTCTTCTGAGTTTTAATTCGGCACTATCGTCGCTTGCCTTACTGATGATGGAAATTTTAGGATTGAGCTGACGAGCGGTCAACACCAGAAAGACATTCTCGGCATCATTGGGCAAAACGGTAAGAATGGCCCTAGCCCGATCGATGCCAGCGCTAAGCAGCACTTCATCGTGTGTGGCATCCCCCTCTATAAAAAAAGCCTTCTTATTATCAATTATATCGTCTTTTTTGTTAGGATCGTGCTCAATTACTACCACGGGAATATTATGCACCAGAAGCTCCCTGGTGGCCTGAGATCCATTACGACCATATCCGCACACAATGATATGGTCGTGTAATTTATCAATTTGTTTCTGCATTTTTTTTACCAGATAATAATTTTGAAATACACCTTCGACAACAAACTCAGTAAAAGCAGTAACCACATAGGCAAAGATACCAAAACTTACAATGATGAGAAAAGAAGTAAAAATCATGCCTACTTCCGACAGGGGATGTACCTCCGTGAAGCCAACCGTAGCAATAGTAATAATGGTCATAAAAAAGGCTTCGACGAGGGTATAATTTTCAATCCACATAAAACCGGCCACACCGACCGCAACAATAAAAATCAGCAACAGAAAAGCAAAATATATTTTTCGGAATGGAGATCTAAAATGCATACAGTTTTTTCGTCATCATTTGGTTAAACACTTCACATTGCAAACAACGTTGTAAAAGACAATGTTTATTATAAATCTGCAACAAGGCTTGACTTTCGGAGGCATTGCGAGCTAAAATGCCAAAGTTACGCCATTTATCAATAATACTATTCTGCTCGGGTCCGATATCTTCCAAAATTCTGATGGCCTGCCCCTTATAGTCGTCCCTATCCTTTTCGTGACCATAGGCAAACAAAAGGGGAACCAGGGTATTAATAGCCAGCAATAGAACCGCCGATCGGGAGAGCTTCTTTGGGTAAAGTCGGGCCGGTTGGTCGGGCTGATAATGATTGTCCCAATAGGATGAAGCTGTTACGTCGAAAAGGCTAAAAATCTGATCGCCGGTATGTATATCGAGTAATTTTTGGAAAAATGCCGGATTTTTATGCAGGAAGGCAGCCAGTTGAGCTATTCGCACCGCAGGAAAGTTGGCAGGACGTATACGCATTTTTTTCCATAAATGTCCCTCCATTGGGGTAAGGTTATATTTTTTCCTGAGAAAAACATACTCACGGTACAACAGCTGCGGATAATCCTCATGAAAATTCTCGTGCAGTAATCCTGCTTGCCCCAGCAGCAGGGCTTCCAACGTCTGCAGGTTATGAGCAGAACGTTGTAAAACTGCAAGGGGTAACGAACGCATCAACATCTCGAACGGAGCCTCATTCACCTTAAATCCAAATGCCTTGCCCAGCCATATCATAGCACAATGTTCCCAGTCGTAATGATTAGCCTCCAAAATCTGGTGAATAGCATGGGCACGTTCAATCAAACGCTCGGCAATACCTTTCGACAATAAGGCAGCTATGTACACCGGATCGACCCTTGCGATAAAATCCTTACAACGCACATCGGTCTGTATGGACCGATATTTCTCATACCGCTGATACAATCCGTTATCGACAGGCAGTTCTATTGAGGGTATAACCACACCTTTTGAATTGATGGCCGGCTGATCGTTTTTGTAAACGACATGTAAAATTACATTATCAAACAACGGATTGGTATGATGTCCATGCCTGTACCAATCGGAAGCCACAACATGAATCTCGCAGTTACCCACCCAAAGGGTGTCGCCAATTTTTATACGGGTATTGTAAAAATCAGGCCCTTCATCCATATTCCGAATGCCCGGCGATATAATTTCAATAGGTTCGCTCCCCTCTGGTGTATACACCGTTTGGTTGAACAGATGATGCTGCCATATATAGTGTAAAAACTCTTCCGTCATTTCCCGAATACCTTTATTGTTCGCTTCAGTTCTGAAGTAGGACAAAGAATAGATGCCTTACGATAATAAGCCCTGATGTAAGACATGCGCTATCAAATGTCAATGATGCAAACTCAGGAATGGGATAAATTTAGTAAAAGATTCGGTACGACCGTGTGTTGTATGCAAAAAATTATGGCAGCTGAATAATATTTTGCAACTTTATTCAGCAACCGTTTCGGTTGGCACAAATAAAATCTCCTTATAATTATTTTAGACAAAATAATACGTAAATCGCCGGTCAAGAAAGTGTCGGTAAATTCATTGTATCGATAACGATTAATGCGTTGTTAACATTTTACCCCCTATGTATTAACAAAACTGTCACTATAATTTGTGCTAAACTCCGCGACAAACCATTAATTTTGTATGCATAATTTTAGGTTTGCCAAGTTTACCCGCCTTATTTTCGGGTTTAATTGGTTAGTAGTTAAACGCAAAAAAGCTGCCTTTAGGGCAGCTTTTTTGCGTTTTGTTTGGGAAAGCGGTTTTATGCTTTAGGGCGCAGCTTGCGAACTTCAGCACCGGTAGCCCAAATTTCGCTTTCACGGAGTTCTTTAAGTTCTTTTTCGAGTTGTTCTTTGTAATTGGGGCCGCTGGTAGCCTCGAGCACGCGTTTGCATTCACGGCCATCTTTTACCCGCTGATAGAGATCTTCGAATACGGGCATAACGGCTTCTTTGAACCGCGGACGCCAATCGAGTGCTCCACGCTGTGCTGTAGCCGAACAGTTGGCATACATCCAGTCCATACCTTTTTCGTCGACCAGGCGGATAAGGCTCTGAGTGAGCTCTTCGACAGTTTCGTTAAAAGCCTCGGAAGGGCTGTGGCCATTTTTGCGGAGAACCTCATACTGAGCATCCATAATACCAGCCAGAGCTCCCATCAATACACCACGTTCGCCGGTAAGGTCGCTGTATACCTCTTTTTCAAAGGTAGTAGGGAACAAATATCCCGAGCCAATAGCGATACCCAGCGCCAAGGTACGTTCCAATGCCCTGCCCGTAGCATCCTGAAATACAGCATAGCTGCTGTTGATACCCGAACCAGCCAGAAAATTACGACGTACACTGGTACCCGAACCTTTCGGTGCAACCAAAATCACATCGATATCGGGCGGAGGAATAACACCGGTTTGTTCCTTATAGGTAATCGAAAAACCGTGTGAGAAATACAATGCTTTTCCTTTAGTCAGATGAGGCTTGATTACAGGCCATAGCGCACGCTGGGCAGCATCCGACACCAGATACTGAATAATAGTTCCTTTGGCTGCAGCTTCTTCAATAGGGAAAAGGGTCTTGCCGGGAACCCATCCGTCATTGACGGCCTTATCCCAATCGGCCTTAAATTCCGGAGCCTGTCCAACAATTACGTTAAACCCATTGTCGCGCATGTTAAGCGACTGCGCCGGTCCCTGAACACCATAACCAATAACAGCTATGGTTTCATTTTTTAAAACTTCCAGCGCCTTACTTAAGGGAAACTCTTCGCGGGTTACAACTTCTTCTATAACCCCACCAAAATTAATTTTTGCCATGTGTATTAATTTGATAATTAATAGTTTAAACGAACTAACTGTTCTTTTCCTTCTTTTTCCGATACAAAGATAATTTTTTTTCATATTCAACATCCCGCAACCTAATGTGTAACATTATAATTAAATTTGTATGCTTTAGCATACAAGAATTATGGAAGATATTGCACGAATACTCATCATTGAAGACGAAAAAAAAGTTGCCGCCTTCATTCAGAAGGGTCTTGAGGAGCATAATTTCAGGGTGGATATTGCCCACGATGGGTTAACAGGCAAAGAAAAAGCTACAAAAGAGAACTACGACCTGATCATCCTCGATATTAAACTTCCCCTGATGGATGGTTTTGAGGTATGCAATGCTATCCGTAAAATCAATCATCAGGTTCCCATTCTGATGCTCACAGCGCTGGGGAGTCTTGAAGATAAGGTCAAAGGATTTGATTACGGTGCCGACGATTATCTACTCAAACCCTTTGAGTTTGAGGAACTGCTGGTACGAATAAGAGCTCTCCTCAAACGATCCATCCAAAGAATATCTAAGGAACCCGAGGTTATTATCCAGATAGCCGACTTAATTATCGACCGTAATGCCAAAACCGCCACCCGATCGGGGAAAAAGGTGGACCTTACAGCCAAGGAATACGCCCTGCTCGAATACCTCGCCCTGAACGAGGGTAAAGTTATATCGCGACTTGAACTTACCGAGAAAATCTGGGGCATTGACTTCGACAGCGGTACCAACGTGGTAGATGTTTACATTAATTTCCTGCGAAAAAAGATTGATACCGGATTTCCCAGCCGACTGATTCATACCCGTGTAGGCTTGGGGTATATGCTTAAGGCCGAAGAGGAAAATCAGCAAGGAGGATAACAAACAATGCGATAACAAAACCCTACGTAGATACTAAAAAAGATACCCAAACCTCTTCTTTATGATACGAAAGATAAGCATTCGAAACTTTAGACTTATCAAGGATCAAACGATTGATTTAGACCAAGCTGTTGTAATCGTTGGTCCTAATAATGGCGGGAAAAGTACATTATTACAAGCATTATTGCTCTTTTCAATTGCCATCAGATCGTGGAGTGAGCAAAGAATAAATAAACAAACAAAAGCACAGAAAAGAACGGGTGTTGCTATTACATTGAATGAATTGTATCATATACCGGTTACTGATTTTAGGGAATTATGGACCGATCTGGCAGTAAGAGAAGGTAGTAAAAATGCTGTGGGTAAAGTCATTACAAAAAATATTAAAATTGAGATAAGAGCGCAGGGATTCAAACTAAATGAAAATTGGGAGGTTGGTTTTGAATTTGACTACGGACGTGATAATTTAATATATGTACGATTGGCTCAGAAAGAAGATGGGAGTTATTACGATTTTCCAGAGGTCTTAAACAATGAAACCATTGGTTACCTGCCTTCAATTTCGGGGCTCAAGGCTACGGAAGACAAACTTGAACTGGGTTCGATCTTACGGCTTATGGGTAGTGGTAACACAGCCGATGTTCTACGTAACATATGCTACCTGGTATACCAAAAAAATGATAAATCATACTGGAATCAGCTAGTTAAAGAAATTGAAGATATCTTTAGGATAACCTTAAATCCTCCCATCTATTTTCCCCGAACCGGACTGATTAAGATGAGCTATAATGAGGGTTCAAAGAAAGAAATTGATCTTCTGGCCTTAGGAAGTGGCTGTCGCCAAGCAATCTTACTTTTAGCCTACTTACATGCATTCGACAACACTGTGATTCTTCTTGATGAGCCCGACGCCCATCTTGAATTCATAAGACAATCAAATATTTACGACAAAATATCCGATTTGGCTAAAAAAAAGAATAACCAGATTATTATAGCATGTCATTCCGAGAGCGTATTGAGGCGTGCTTTCGGAAAAGACAAAGTTATTTCCGCAATTTTCGGAAAATTCGACTTGGTCAATCATCCAAGCTATATCAGCTCAGCCTTGCAAAAATATGGTTATGAAGAGTTTATTATTGCCCGTCAGCGTCCTTATATTTTTTATTTTGAGGGAACCACCGATTGGGATTTTATTAAAGCCTTTGCTCAAAAATTATCATATACCGAACTATTAACATTTTTTGAAGAAAATGTTTACCCCTACCCCGTTGCCAATGATATTCAGTGCACAAAAAATCATTTTGCAACCCTCAAAAAATTTATCCCCGAATTAAAAGGTTTTGCACTTTTCGACAATTTAAACCGCCCAATTGAAAATCAGCAAACAGGACTATACATATATCAATGGTCGAGACGGGAAATTGAAAATTATATTCCTTTACCAGAAACCCTATACCATTATCAATCTTCAGATTCGACTCTAGGAGGCGCCCTGTGGAGTTCACGTTTTAAGGAAATTGTGGAAGAACGGATCCCAGCTGCCGCCATTCGTAATAATGAAGACCGATTCTGGTTTACCTCCAAAATAAGTGATGATCTTTTAACCCCGGTATTTGAAAAGTTTTTGGACGAGTTGAATGTACCACGGGGTTTAATGGATAAATCAAAATTCTATCAACTTGTCGAGTATATTCCCGACACTACTTTAATATCTCCAGAAATGCAAAATGTTCTGGAACAAATTGCTAGTCATTTTGGTGTTTAAAAATAATTGAACCATGCACATGGCAAACAAAAAAATCTTTAACCACATTAAAATACAAAATTACATGGAGTAAAAATATAAGGCAACATAAGACCAAAAGGTGTAAACCTAAATACAACAATAGGGTGAAAGTTATGCACGAAGGACTCAAATTATGAATAGTCATAGGTTTTATTGTTGGAAAGATTAGAAAAATACGATTTTAACTACATAATGACAAATGGACAACTGACTATAAACCATAAATTTACAAATGAAGATCAAAACCAAACTTACCATAAACTTCACATTGCTGGTAGCTGGAATATTGGCCGTAGCGTCGATCAGTGTTTATCTTTTTTCCTTACGCTACCGACAGTATGATTTTTACCTTCGTTTGCGACACAAGGCGCTCAATACAGCTACGTTATTGCTCAATATTAAGGATATAAGCCCTGGACTGCTGAAAATTATTGATGAAACTACCATTTCTACCCTCAGAGACGTCAAAGTATGGGTACTGGACGAATCTAAAAACATACTTTACAGCAATACCGACTCGGCATCAACAGCCCACATTCTTCCAGCATTCTCCTACATGCGCTGGACCGATAGTAATTTCCGTACCAAAGACAACAAGGTGTACCTGTGCATAGTATACGATTACAACAAGCACAAATATTACGTATTGGCCACAGCCGAAGATTATTATGGGATGGCTGAATTGCGAAATCTACGTTTTATTCTGATCATCGTATTTGCCATTTCGTTGCTGCTCACTGTGCTGGCTGCTATTTTAAACACCCGTCAGTCGCTGCAACCCATCAAGGATCTAATCCGTCAGGTGGATGAAATAAAAGCATCGAACCTACACAGCCGTCTTTCGGTAGCCAACAACAAGGACGAAATTGCAGATCTAGCTAGAACATTTAACAAAATGCTCGAACGGCTCGAAAAAGCCTTTGAAACCGAACGGATGTTTGTCTCGAATGCCTCGCACGAACTCCGTACTCCAGTCACAGCCATCAAAGGCCAGATTGAAGTTACACTCCTCAAAAGCCGTTCGCCCGAGGAATATCAAAAGGTACTGCAATCGATTCTCGACGATGTGAACAATATGAGTACGATCATCAATGGGTTTCTCGAACTTGCCGAAGCCAATACCGAACCTGCACGAATAAAATTTGAAAAAGTCAGGCTCGACGAACTTATTTTTGCCGTTCAGGACGATCTGGCCCGGCAAAACAAGGGATATAACGTTTATGTCGATTTTGAAAAATTCCCCGAGGAGGAAGACAGTATTACGGTTTGTGGCAATCCACGCCTACTCAAGATTATGATTTCCAATGTTATTGATAATGCCTGCAAGTTCTCACCCAACCGAAAGGTAACTGTTAAAATTGATTATAACGACCATGCTGTTGACCTGAAATTTATCGACGAGGGCATTGGTATTCCCCCCGATGAGATCAAATATATTTTTGAACCCCTGTACCGTACCAAAAACAGTCGGGGTCAAACCGGCAGTGGTATTGGTCTGTCAATAGTTAACCGCATTGCACTGCTCCATCAGGCACAAATAGATGTCCATTCTGAGTTAAACAAGGGAACTATTTTTCACATTTCCATACCTCGAAAGGTATCCCTCGAAAAGACGGAAACAGAGAAAAGCCTTAACTGATCATTTGCAGAAACTCATCTTCGGTAATTACCGGGATACCAAGTTGTCGGGCTTTTTGAATTTTTGAGAGGCCTGGATTTTCACCGGCGACAATGTAGTTTGTTTTTGACGAAACGCTATCGGCCAGCCTGCCTCCATGAGCTTCAACCAGTGCTTCCAGTTCCTTGCGGCGTTCGGGCGTAGCATAGCTACCCGTGATAACAAAAGTTTTTCCGGCCAGCACATTGGACATCCGTACCTGCACCTGCCCCGATTCTTCCACTTGCATACGCACGCCATGCTTCCTTAACCTTTCAACAAGCAACTGATTATCGGCATCGCTAAACCAATCAATAACGCTTCGAGCTATGATTTCCCCTATTTCAGGCACTTGTGTAAGTTCGTCATACCGGGCATTACGTATAGCATCGATATTTTTAAAATGCAAAGCCAGCTTACGGGCTACCGTCTCTCCAACATACCGAATACCCAAGGCAAACAACACCCTTTCAAAAGGTACCTGCCGTGAAGAAGCTATGCCTTTGAGGATATTTTCAACGGTTTTTTCCCGGAAACTTATTTTTTTTACCTTTCCGGATATAGGATCTTCAATCACCTTCTCCAGCCCATAAAGCTGATCAAAGGTCAACTCATACAGATCGGCAGGATTACGAACAAGGCCTTTGTCGAAAAGCAGTTCAACCTTTCCCTCGCCCAACGATTCGATATTCATGGCCTTACGACCGATAAAATGCTCAATTTTTCCCTTGAGTTGGGGCGGGCAACCTTTTTCGTTGGGACAAAAATGACGGGCCTCACCCTCGTTGCGCTGCAAAGGCGTGCCGCATTCGGGACAATGGGAAATAAAGGTAATCCTTTGCGAAGTAGCAGAACGTTTTGACCGGTCGACATCGACGATTTTAGGGATAATTTCTCCACCCTTTTCAATCACCACGTAATCATGATCATGCAAATCGAGCAGGGCAATCTGGTCGGCATTATGCAGCGACGCCCGTTTAACGGTAGTACCACCGAGCGGCACAGGTTCGAGGTTAGCCACCGGCGTTATGGTTCCTGTTCTACCCACCTGAAATGATATGCTAAGCAGTCTGGTAGTGGCCTGCTCGGCTTTAAACTTGTAGGCAATAGCCCAACGGGGCGACTTGGCAGTAGCCCCCAACTGCTGCTGCAGGGTTATATCATCGATCTTAACGACTACACCATCAATATCGAAGGGTAAATTTTCACGTTCCTTGTCCCAGTGCTGAATAAAGGCATACACCTGATCAATATTATCGCAAAGGGCAAAATAAGGAAGTACATTGAATCCCCATTCCCGCAGGAGTTGCAGCGACCGGTAATGGCTGGTTTCGAAAGGAGGATCGGTAAGCAGATAATATACAAAACAATCGAGCTTGCGCTTAGCCACCTCGCTCGATTTCAGGAGCTTTAACGTTCCTGCAGCTGCATTGCGAGGGTTGGCAAAGGGTTCCTCACCATTATCGATACGCTCCCGGTTTAAACGCTCAAACTGTTGCCGGTTGAGCATAATTTCTCCTCTTACTTCAAAATTCTCGGGCGCAGAAGGATGATCAACAACTAACGGAACGGTTGGAATGGTTTTGACATTGGCTGTAACAATGTCGCCTTTTTCTCCGTCACCACGGGTAACGGCATAGGCCAAACGACGGTTCTCGTATATAAGGCTGATCGAAGTGCCATCATACTTAAGCTCACACACATACCGATACGAACGATATCCCAAAGAACGGGCAATACGGTCATTAAATTCGCGCAACTCCTCGTACGAATAGGTATTTGCAAGCGACAACATAGGATAACGGTGAGGCCGCTGCTGAAACTCATTACTAATATCACTGCCTACCCTTACCGTGGGCGAATTGGGGTCGTAAAACTGCGGGAATTGTTTTTCAAGATCTTCCAGCTCTCTTAACAAGCGATCGTACTCGTAATCGGAAATCAAAGGCTTATTGAGCACATAGTAATGATAATTATAGCGATGAAGTTCCTTACGCAAAAACTCAATTCGCTCCTGCGCCTGTTCAGCAGTCATAGGTGTAAAGCTTAGTAGGTCCGGAATTCAAACGGAAGTTTCAGGGTATACTGATAATGCTGCCCCAACTCCATCACCGACTCATCATCCTCCTCATAATACCATACCACCAGACAGTCATGTCCTTTTTCATGTTGTTCCTTTGCCAGTCGGAAAATATCGAGCATTGCCTTTGAAGAACCGCTGTTGATGTACTCGAGCTTAATATGAAACTGAGTCAACGGCTGAGGCGATTGGTAATATTCCTTAAGCCATGTCAGCAACTTATCATAAAAAACACCGGGATTTTCGGGAATAGAACGTCCCTCTATAGTCATAACTCCCGTTGTGGCGTTAAAACTGACTTGTGGTGTATTGGAGGTTTTTTCAACAAAAAGATCGGTCATGATTGAAAAGTTAGGTTGAGACAAATATAAGAAAATTATTCAATGTACATAGAAAAAATTTAGATTAAGTAATTGGCAATATGTACGTTCCGCTTAGTGCAATAATTACATAAATTACAAACACTTACTCATAGCGCAGCGAAACAATGGGATCGACCCGGGCCGCTTTTCGGGCTGGCACAATACCCGACAACAGACTTACCAGCAAACACAAAATAACTCCTACAAAAATCCACAACCAGGGGATCAGAAATTTTCCTCCCATGACCAACGACACTACATTGCCAATACCTATTCCCAGCACTATGCCCACTACTCCTCCCAGCTGTCCGATGAGAATAGCCTCGATAAGAAACTGTTGAAGGATAGTAGATGCCTTGGCACCAATGGCTTTACGGACACCTATCTCGGTAGTACGTTCGGTAACCGACACCAGCATAATGTTCATCAGCCCGATAGCAGCTCCAAATAGGGTTATAATGCCAATGAGGGTTGCAGCAAGAGTAACCAGACGAATATTACTGATGAGCATCTGCGATAATGAATTACTTGCCTCAATATCGAAGTCACTTTCGTCGGATGGGCTTAAACGTCGGATAATCCGAAACAAGCCCTCGGCTTCCTGCATGGCAATATCGTAAAGTTGAGGATCGACAGGCTTGATATTAATTCGATACGATTGATCGGGAGTAGGAAAATACTGGCGTGCATTGGTGACCGGTATCAGACAAATACGATCCCATCCTCCAAAACTTGATCCTTTCTCTTTAAAAACGCCAATTACCCGATATTTTCCTCCGGCAATGGTAACCAACTGCCCCACCGGGTCGATGTTGGTTTTGAATAGTTTCCGGGCCACCTCAGCACCAAGAATGGTTACATGCTTAGCCATAGCAATCTCATCGGCAGTAAAATTTCTTCCAAGGCCTATTTCCCTGCCCGAGGTAATAACATCATTTTCATCGACCCCCCAGAGCTGGATATTGGGATTGGTTTTTTCGGTTCCATACTTAACGGTTGTCATTCCCGATACCTGAGCCGAAATAGCCACTACAGCGGGAAAATTAAATCGCTCCTTAAACTCTTTTGCCTGCTGATAGGTAATGTTTGGAGTATTAAGTTTCCGTTCCTGACGTCCTGCACGTTGCACCTGAACATCGCGCCGGATAATGGCAAAACTATTGGCACCCATAAGGGAAAATTCACGGGTAAGGGTATTTTTGATGGCATCGATTGCCGTAAGAATGCCTACCAATGCCATAATCCCAAAGGCAATAATAAAAATGGTCAGAAAACTTCTTACCGCATTGGCCCGTAGCGAACGGACAGCAACACGGATATTTTCAATAAAAAGAGGTTTTATCCTGAACATTTACAGTTGCTTTCGTTGGGTCAAATGTAAAATAAAAAAAGGCTCCAGCCAATTTTTCAGCCGGAGCCCAAGAAATTTTTTTACCCTAAAAAACTATTCTATTTTAAACTTGCCAAGATCATTAACATTTGAGTAGCGAATGAATTCGGCACGTTGTTCATTCTGCGAACGGGCAAACTTCAGATATACCTCTAGGGTTTTCCAATAATTATGATCTCTGTTGGTATCCATGAGCAGCAGGTATCCCATGATAATAAATCCGGCCATTTCCACAAGGCGACGGGCGTGGAAGTCGACAAATTCATTATTGTTAGTGTCAACTACTTTTTTCACTGCCTCTTCATAAGCCTGTGTCATCGATACCAGAATCCGTCGGTAGGTTTCGAGTTCTGGTTTAATATCGGTAGCTTCAAATTCTTTGATACGTGCCAGATAAGCTCCTGTGGTTACGCCACGGATAGCAGCCACAACCTGAAGCTGGGTAGTACCCTCATAGATGGAGGTAATACGGGCATCACGGTAAATACGTTCAACCGGATAATCTTTCATAAAGCCCGATCCACCATGAATTTGCACGGCATCATAAGCATTCTGGTTACAGAATTCTGAAGCAATACCCTTAGCCAGAGGGGTAAACAGGTCGGCCCATTTCTGGTATTTTTTCAGTTCTTCTTTTTCCTCTTTGGTTAGTTCACGCTCCTCAGAAATATGGATAAGGGTTTTGTAGATATCCACATAGCGAGCTGTTTCGTAGAGCAGTGCACGGGAAGCATCGAGCTTAGCCTTCATTACCGAGAGCATTTCGTAAATAGCAGGAAATTCGATGATAGGCTTGCCGAATTGCTGACGTTCTTTGGCATATGCCAGAGCTTCGCGGTAAGCGGCCTCGCTGATACCAACCGACTGGGCAGCAATGCCCAAACGTGCCCCGTTCATCAAAGCCATTACATATTTGATAAGACCCAAACGGCGTTGTCCGCACAGTTCGGCAGGAGCATTCTTAAATACCAGCTCGCAGGTTGGTGATCCTTTGATCCCCATCTTATTTTCAATACGCCGTACGGTAACCCCCCCATTGCGCCGGTCGTAAATAAACATAGAAAGACCACGTCCATCGGTGGTACCTTCTTCGGAACGGGCAAGTACCAAGGCAATATCACCATCGCCATTGGTAATAAATCGCTTCACCCCGTTGAGATACCACTGATTGGTTTTTTCATCGTAGGTAGCTTTGAGCATTACAGCCTGCAAGTCGCTGCCAGCATCGGGTTCGGTCAGGTCCATGGCCATAGTGGCCCCCTGACATACCCGTGGCAAGTAACGCATTTTTTGTTCTTCCGAAGCAAATTCATTGATTGTTTCGGCACAGTCCTGCAGCCCCCAGATATTAACAAAACTGGCATCGGCACGCGATACAATGTCGACAGCCATGATATAGGGCACAATGGGAAAATTCAATCCCCCAAAACGCCGCGGTAACGACATACCCATCAACCCGGCCTGCTTCAAAGCATCGAGATTGACCTGTGTGCCGGTGGCATATTTTACCCGGCCATTTTCTAACTTCGGCCCTTCATGATCAACCGACTCGGCATTGGGCGCAACCACCTCGGCACAAATCTCTCCCACAATCTCCAATACCTTGTCGTAACTGTCCATAGCATCCTCAAAATCCTGAGGTGCATAATCATATTTATCTTTTTCCGTAAAATTTCTTTCCTTAAGTTCAACTATCCGCTTCATCAAGGGATGTTGCAACTGAAATTTAAGATCGGGATTATCGGTATAAAAATTGCCCATAATTTTCTGGTTTAGTTTGTTGAAACATTGTAGCTATTTAGTATTTTGCTTATAATACTTTATCATTTTGGGAATCACATCTTCGACATTCCCGGTAATGACATAATCGGCAATTTTGTTGATCGGAGCGTAGGGGTCACTGTTAATGGAAATGATCATGCTCGATTCCTGCATGCCGGCTATATGTTGGATTTGGCCGGAGATTCCACAGGCAATATACAATTTTGGACGAACGGTAACGCCAGTTTGGCCAATCTGGCGGTCGTGTTCGGCAAAACCGGCATCAACAGCGGCACGGGAAGCTCCTACTTCGGCCCCTAAAACTTCGGCCAGTTCGTACAGCATCTGGAAATTTTCCTTTGAACCTACTCCATAACCACCGGCAACAATGATAGAAGCGTTTTTGATATTCACCTTCGACTTTTCCATTTGCCGTTCGATGATGCGAACTGCAAAGTCAGCGTCGTTGATGTATTTTTTAGCATCAAGCTTTACGATCTGCCCTTTGTAGTTGGGATCCAGAATTTCCTTCTTCATCACCCCTTCGCGTACGGTAGCCATCTGGGGACGACAATCGGGGTTAATAATGGTAGCAATGATATTTCCCCCAAAAGCCGGCCGAATCTGGTACAGCAGTTTATCGTAAGTTTTATTGGTCTTGGTTTCGGTATGCGAACCTATTTCCAGTTCGGTACAGTCGGCTGTAAGACCGCTGTGCAGAGCAGAAGAAACGCGCGGACCCAGATCGCGACCTACTGTTGTGGCGCCCATCAGGGCAATCTGAGGTTTCTGCTCCTCAAAAAGTTTGACCGTGATCGAGGCATAGGGTAAGGTAAGATAATGTTCCAACGAAGCATCATCAACCACATAGAGGGTATCCACCCCATACGGGAATATTTGTTTCTCAATCCCATCGAGTTTGTAGCCAATGGCCAATGCTTCTAACTTACAACCAAGTTCATTGGCCAGCTTACGACCTTTAGTAAGAAGTTCAAGGCTAACGTCCTGAACCTTACCTTCCTCTATTTCACAAAAAACTATAATGTTGTTCATTACTTCAAAATTTTACATTTAACCAATATCAGCCGATTGTGTGATTTTCGATCAACTCCTTCATCAGCTGATTAATGTCTGTATCACTGTCAGTAAGGCGCTTAGCCTCTTTAACCTGAAATACGATGTTGTCGATCTTTTTTACCTTGGTCGGAGAACCGCTCAGTCCCAATTGTTCACGATCGCATTCAATATCGTTGACGCTCCATTCTTTAATGTTCAGATAGGGTTTTTCACTGATCAGCGACAGATAGTCTTCCGACTTTTCAACCCGTTCGCTGGCAGTAGTTGCATGTTTGTACTTCATCAATAACTTGGCATTTCTGGGACGGCATGCAGGAGCCGATCCATTGACGGTAACCAGCAAGGGAAGTTTACCTTCAACAGTTTCTACGCCTCGCTCCAGACGACGTTTAACCCTGATTACCCCATCTTTAACAAAAAGTACATCCTCGGCATAGGTGATCTGAGGTATGCCCAGCTTTTCGGCCACCTGGGGTCCTACCTGTGCTGTATCCCCGTCAATAGCCTGACGACCGGCAAAAATCAGATCGAAAGTGCCTATTTTGCGGATGGCACACGAAAGTGCATACGATGTTGCCAGGGTATCCGAACCAGCAAAAGCTCTGTCGGTGAGCAAAATCCCATCATCGGCACCCCGAAACAGGCCTTCCCGCAGAATATCAGCAGCCCTTACCGGACCCATGGTTAATAACGTAACGGTAGTTCCGGGAATCTGATCCTTCAAACGTAAGGCTTGTTCAAGCGCATTCAAATCCTCGGGATTAAAAATGGCAGGCAATGCTGCCCGGTTAACTGTCCCATCGGCTTTCATGGCATCCTTGCCAACATTGCGCGTGTCCGGAACCTGCTTAGCTAATACTATTATCTTAAGTCCCATTCTATTTAAAGTTTATTTAGACACTACTTTTTTGAAAAAAAAACGAGCAAATATAATAGTCGGTTTTAAATTAACCTGACAATCAGTATAGTTTGGAATGTTTTTAAATAAACCGGATAACAAGGGAAAATTCGCTGGCGAAATACCTTAAAAATCGATCAGCTTATTACACTCCAGTTTATATTTTCTTTTCTTGTTTTCGAGAGGAGGATTTTAAGTTTGATATTTTCGGAAGTCTCGAGAAGGGGGTCTTTGTCGACAATATTCATTGCAATATCTTTGGCCATTTGAAGTATTTGCTGGTCTTTAGCCAGATTGGCGATATGGAGTTGAAAGGGCATACCGCTTTGCTGTGTGCCATCGATGTCGCCGGGTCCACGTAACTTCAGGTCGGCTTCAGCAATCACAAAACCATCATTTGACGTTTCCATGATTTGCATACGTTTTCGGGCCTCTTCCGAAAGCTTGTGGCTGGTCATCAGAATACAATAGCTTTGTTCGGCCCCACGCCCTACCCTGCCTCTCAACTGATGTAACTGAGACAGGCCAAAACGTTCGGCATTTTCAATTACCATCACTGAGGCATTGGGCACATTGACCCCAACCTCTATGACTGTAGTTGAAACCAGAATATGGTATTTACCCTCCACAAAACCTTTCATGGCCTCATCCTTTTCGGCTGCCTTCATCTGGCCATGTACCATGCAAAGATTGTAACGTGGCTCCGGAAACAATTTCTGTAGCTGATGATATCCCTTTTCCAGCGCCTTCAGATCGAGCTTTTCAGACTCTCTGATAAGAGGATAAACGATATATACCTGTCGGCCTAAATCTATTTCTCTTCTAATCAAGGCAACCACTTTATCGCGCTGTAAGTCGGTAAAATGTTTGGTAACAATAGGTTTGCGTCCCGGCGGTAGTTCATCAATCACCGACACGTCGAGGTCGCCATAGAGTGTCATAGCCAACGTGCGTGGTATAGGCGTAGCCGTCATCACCAGCACATGGGGAGGACAAATATTTTTTTGCCAGAGCCGTGCCCGTTGGGCCACCCCAAAACGATGCTGCTCGTCGATGACCACCAGTCCCAAGTTTTTAAACTGAACATTATCCTCAATGAGCGCATGGGTACCAATGAGAATATGGATAGTACCGTCAGTCAGTTCCTCGAAAATCCGACGCCGGGCAGCCTTTCGGGTTGAACCGGTAAGCAACTGCACCCGCACTGGCAGATGTTCCAACAACCGCATAAAACTTTCGTAATGCTGATTGGCCAATATTTCGGTTGGCGCCATCAGGCAAGTCTGAAAACCATTGTCCAGTGCAATAAGCATGGTCATGAGCGCTACCAGCGTCTTACCGCTACCTACATCCCCCTGCAAAAGACGATTCATCTGATGACCCGACCCCAGATCCCAGCGTATTTCTTTAATTACCCTTTTCTGTGCAGCCGTAAGCTCAAACGGCAAATGTTGCTGATAAAAGGTATGAAAAAGATTACCCACCTGCTTGCAAATCAGCGTCGATGGCATCTTTTGGCGAATCGATTTCTGATAGGCAAGATTGAGTTGAATGGCAAACAACTCTTCGAATTTTAACCTAAACTCCGCCTTACGTAACCCATCAACCGAACGGGGATAATGAATGTTCTGCAATGCCTCTCGGATGGGTGTAAGATTCAAGTTCTTTATCAGATAGGCCGGCAGGGTCTCTTCAACCTCTTGCAGATATTTTTCCAGCGAAACACCTATAAGTTTATGCAACCACCGCGAGGTCATAAAATATTTTTTCATTCGCTCGGTGGTATTGTAGTAGGGTTGCAGCGCAGGCCTGAAACTTTGGTCGTCGGGGTTATAAGGATCGATTTCGGGATGTGCAATGCTATATTTACCGTTGAAAAAATTAGGTTTACCGTACACTACATAAAGGGTATTTACAGTGTAGGTTTGCTGCACCCACTTAAGCCCCTGAAACCAGACCAGTTCAATAGCACCGGTATCATCAACAAAAGTAGCGACCAGCCTTTTTCTGGCTCCTTCGCCCACTACGCTATAACCCACAATTTTACCGATTATCTGAATGTAAGGCAAATCGGGCAAAAGCTCATTGATTTTGTAAAAACGGGTCTTATCTACATGTTTAAAGGGAAAATAAAACAACAAATCCTCAACCGTGACTATTTGCAAATCCTCAGCCAGAATCTCAGCACGCCTGGGACCAATACCCGGTAAATATTTTACAGGAACATCGAGTGAACTCATGGGTATTACTAACTCGTAAGCAAAGTTACGATTTTAATTTAAAGTTTTTCCGGGCATGTAGAATTTCATCCCTGTGTCGCATTGCCCACTGCGAAAGATTGTTGAGTTCCTCGAACAGACTTGCCCCCATAGCGGTTAGCCGATATTCAACCCTTGGCGGAATTTCGGCAAAATACCGCCGTTCAACCAATCCATCCTCCTCGAGATGCCGTAAAGTATGGGTCAACATTTTCTGCGAAATACCCTGAATTTGACTTTTCAACTCATTAAAACGCAATACCCCCCTTGTTCCCAATGTGGTAATAACATAAATCGACCACTTGTCCCCTATCCTGTCCAACACATCCTTGATTGGACAAAAATGTTCCTCACTCATAATTGTTATTTATTCTGTTCGGTATCCTATGAAAAAAATTGTGTCAAAATTATAAACAAAAAAATTGAGGCCTTGTTATTATATCAGTATAAAAAATTAATTTAGTATAAAATAGTAACTAATGTTTAATCTATTAATTGTTAAAGCTATGAAAAAAATGTTGAAGTTTTTCCGGGTAAATTTTTTCCGTCTGATGGTAGTAGGATTACTTTCAGGTTTGTTCTCACAGGGCTTAACCCTGGCACAGTCGAAATGGCAAGTCGATAAAGCCCATTCCAGTGTAAAATTTTCGGTGCAGCATCTTGTTATCTCTGAGGTCGAAGGTAGTTTCCGTAGTTTTGATGGCAGCATCGTAAGCAAAAACGATGACTTTACCGATGCGGTTATCGATTTTACGGTTGATGTTAACAGCATCAACACCGACAACGACATGCGCGATAATCACCTAAAGGGTGAGGACTTCTTCAATTCCGCCAAATATCCCAAAATGACCTTTAAAAGCAAATCGTTTAAGAAAGTCAGCGGCAACAAATACGAACTGGTAGGTGATCTGACCATAAGAGACGTAACGAAAACGGTTAAGTTTGATGTAACTTACGGGGGCACTGTAAAAGATCCGTATGGCAACATTAAGGCGGGATTTAAGGCCACCACGGTAATCAACCGTTTTGACTATGGGCTGAAATGGAATGCTGTCACCGAAGCTGGAGGAGCTGTAGTTGACAAAGATGTAAATGTTTCACTCAAACTGGAATTTGCAAAAGTACAATAACAACCTGATTCATTCATTGGCCGGCTTTCTCAATATTATACAGAAAGCCGGTTTTTTCTTTCTGACGGGTATTTACTGTTATTGCCCAACATTCCCAGGATCATAAGAAAAGCTGTAAAAACAATAACCTGAATAATTAACGATTCATTGACCAACGGCAAGGCATGTTCCTGAGGGATAGATAAAAATAAGAGTATCGTAATTAATCCTCTTGGAGCCATGAATACGAGAGGAACGGGAGTGATTGTAAATGTCCGAAGCAGAATCAGCCGGATACTATAAATAACCATAATAATACCCAACGCCCATAGAAGGGAACTAATATTGATAAGTTTCTCAGCGTCAATCATAAATCCAAACAAAAGAAAAAATAGCGACCGTATCAGAAAGGTCATTTCAACAGTAATTTCTTTAAATCGTCGCACTTCATGTTTCAAAATTTCTGGTTGTAGTTTTTCAATGTACCTGATATGCGACAATTTATCAAAATTAGCCAAGAAAAGCCCTAACGATAAAATAAAAAGCAAAGCAGGAAAGTGCAACTCTTTGGATACAACATACACCAATATGATAAGTAATACAATGGGGGTATATTTGATATGATGTTTCAATTGTCGAAGCAATAATAACAGACCCACTGTTACCATAAGGGAAAGCAATACAATAAAAATAATTTGTATAAAAAAAATACCCACAGCTCCTAATCCGAAAGTTGTATTATAAATAAAGAAATTAAACAAAAGAACGCCTATAATATCCGAAAGACTACTTTCGTATGTTACAAATTCTCTCTTTTCGATCGGAAAATGACGGGCCGAAGGAATGGCAATTGCACTACTGATAATTGCAAGAGGAAGTGCATTAATTACGCAACTTCTAAAGGACATGGGCGAGAAGGAATGAAATGCTGCAGCCATAATCAGGCTCAGGATAACCACAGAAAGTGCAGCCACCGCAAAAGATTTCATAATTAAGTGAAATCTCGAAGCACTAAATTCCAGTTCAAGCGACCCCTCAAGTACAATCAAGATTAATCCAATAGTACCCAACAAGGGTAATACAGGACTCAAGTCAGGTATGCCGATTAGTTTTATCTCAACCACCTGTCTTATTCCCCATCCCAATATTAACAAAAGAAGAACCGACGGCAACTTTGTTTTTGAAGCTGTAACATCAAAGACATACGACAACAATAACAAAGTGCATAAGGTAATGATTATAGCACTGGTCATATACGTTTTTTATTCAGAAAAGTAGGGCAACAGAAGGTCTTCGAACCGATAAAATCCTCTTTCTTTGTTTTCAAGATTTTTGGCAACAAATACCGCTCCATTGCCAAAAGCCTCGCGGGATATGGATTCGTGTATCAAACGAACCGTCTGAAAAGGGAATCCGAAAATGATTTCGTGTTTGCCCACTATACCTCCTGCACGCACCGAATATATTTGGGACGGATCCACATCCAAAGCATCTGCTATTTTTAACGCAGTGCCCGAAATATCCTGTTTTTGCTTAAAATGTTCTTCAAGTATGACAATATCAGTCCACGGAGCAATCTTCTTCAGAAATTTGGCTGCAAACATCAAATAATTTACCCCCAACGTTATGTTAGGCGACCAGAATACCACCGTTTTTTGAGCCAGCTCGTGTAAAAATCTAACCGTCTCCTCACAATAATGTGAAATAGCAGATATTATCTTGACGCCTTTTTCAGCAGCAACATTACCGTATTGATGGATATTATCCACGGTCGAAAAGTCAATAATGTATTGAACAGGATATTTTTCCAGAAGTTCTTTAGGTTCTAATTCCTCTTTAGAATATATCATTGCCGGATCGCTGGAATCGATACCCAAAAAATCTGCAGCAGAATGATGTGATAACAACATTTGTTTCCGAACCACCCATTCGAGTCGAAATTCAGAATGTCGCAGCAGAACAGAAGCAACTGCTTTCCCTGCACGGCCAAATCCCATTAAGCCTACTTTTATCATGATTGACTTGTTTTTATTATTAACGAATTTTCTGCTCTTTTTGTATTTCCAATTTCCAACCAAGTACGAAAATCTTCTTCAAAGACTAACGTAATATCTGAAGTAAGTAGTTAGTATCCCAAAAAGTGTGTATGATATTTTTAGTTCTCATACAAAGTTAATCTATTTTTTGAAAGGGGACGAAGCGAAGTCTTTTGCTCCGCGAAGTCTGCGGATTCGCTGCATGTAAATGGTGGTCGCCACACCAACCGTATAGCGGATAAATTTTGCCGATACTTTCCAACAATCAATCTTCTCAATCGTGGTGCTTACATTTTTGCTTTGCGATATCGGAGGCTTATTTATTTTACCGCAAAGGCAGCAAAGATTCTTCGTAAAGAACGCAAAAGGAAAATAAATTTATCCAAAGCCTCTGCTTAAATTGAAATTGCACACCGATAACACCAATTTGACGAATTAATACTGATTTTATCCATGAATATCCGTATCATTCGTGTCATCCGGGTTCTTTTATTTTAATTAATCATTAATTATCTGACAGTTTTTATTGAATAAAATTTAAAGTATCGTTCCATAAATTTTTATTAATTTTTGGAACAACAATTCATAAATTTCGATGAAACGAGTATGTTGACGTTGCAAACACAACAAACAGATGAAACGAACTTGTGAGTTCCAGCCGGCCGACGATCAATAAAAGAAGATAAATACAACAAAATGTAAATCAGTATCTTAAAAAATTATTTTCGGATAAATAAGTGAAAAGTCAAAATGCTCATCGCAAAATCCCCAACATAGTCTTGCGGAGCATATCGAGGGCAGCAATGGTAGTTCGTTGAATATTCCGCATGCGATTGTCGCCAAAAAGAAAATTTTTGCTTACCACTGCCCTAGAGGATGCAATAGCAATCCAAACCGTACCAACATGTTTTTCGGGAGTTCCGCCATCGGGACCGGCAATACCTGTCACAGCTACAGCGTATTGAGTGTTAAATTTTCTGATACAACCTTGTGCCATAGCCTCGGCTGTTTGCTGGCTTACAGCTCCATATGCAGCAATAATGGCGGGATCAACCCCAAGTTCGTTGCTTTTTACTTCATTGGCATAGGCTATTACCCCTCCTTTAAAATATGCCGAGGCACCAGCGACCGATACGATTGACAAGGCCAGATTTCCGCCTGTACAACTTTCGGCAGTCGCTACAGTTGCGTTTCGCTCGAGCAACAACCTACCCACCACACCCTCCAGCGTATCATCGTCGTAGCCAAAAATGTATTCTCCAATGATTGCTTGCAGACGCGTCTCAGCTGCATCAATCATCTCCTGTCCCCGCGGATCATGATACACCGACAGGCGAAGTTTAACCATGCCAGGGGATGGCAGATAAGCCAACTTTACTTCGGCAGGCAAAGACTTCTCCCAGTCAGCAATAGTTTCTGCCAATTTGGACTCTGCAATACCGGAAGTAAGTATAGTACGGTGATATATGTGTTCGATCCCATACTTCTTTTTTAGTACAGGTATCACCTGTTCGTCGAACATTTTTTCCATCTCAAAGGGAACCCCGGGCAAAGCAAAATAACTTCGTCCCTCCTTCTCAAAAAACATACCTGGCGCCGTACCAATAGGATTGGGCAAAATAGTGCAATTGTCGGGCACCCAGGCTTGGTTCCTGTTTAGTTCGTTGAGTACCCCCGCACGTTTTTGAAGAAAAACTTTAATTTGCTCAAGAATTTCGGGATTAAATTTCAGTTTTGATCCAAAATACTCACAAAGAGCAGGCTTAGTAATATCGTCGGAGGTCGGCCCTAAACCACCCGTTAGGATAATCACTTCACTCTGCTGATGGGCACGTTGCAGGGCACGCAAAATTTCGTCGCGACTATCGCCCACAACAGTAGCCTCTATTACCCGAATGCCATTAAGGTTCAGCTTGCGTGCAATGTTCGCAGCATTGGTATTTACAACCTTACCTATCAGCAGCTCATCCCCGATAGCAATAATAGTAGCCTGCATCAAAATTTTTTAATGTTTACTGTATTGAGTCAATGTTGTAAGGCGTGCTTTGATATACGTAATAGTTAAGCCAATTGGCAAAAAACAAATTGGCGTGGCTACGCCAAGTAACAACTGGCCGCTGGGAAGGATCATCGTTAAGAAAATAGTTCTGAGGAATATCTATATCCAGCCCCTTATTTTTATCCCTTACATATTCGTGATGCAGGGTGTGAGGATCGTATTCGAAATGGCCGGTAACAAATATTTTGCGCCCGTTACGATCCATTACAACATGCACCCCAGCTTGGGGAGAGTATGCAACAATCTGTAGTTCGGAAATTTTTTCAATATCTTCACGACGAACCTCGGTATGTCGCGAATGAGGGGCCATAAATACATCATCGAATCCGCGTACCAGAGGCAACATAGGATCGGTTACTCTATGTTCGAATACACCAAACATTTTGGCCGGCAATTTATACTTAGGAATACCATAAAAATGATACAATCCCGCCTGTGCTGCCCAACAAATAAAAAGTGTAGACGTTACATTATGTACCGTCCAATCCATTATTTCCTGGATCTCCTTCCAGTAATCCACCTGCTCAAACTCAAGATGTTCAATGGGTGCCCCGGTAATAATGAAGCCGTCGTACTTATGCTGCATTATTTCGCGATAGTCCTTGTAAAAGGTTTTCAAATGTTCCTGAGGCGTATTTTTTGAAATATGGCTTGCTATGTGTACCAGCTCTAACTCAATCTGCAGAGGCGAATTGGAAAGCATACGGATAATCTGGGTTTCGGTGGTCTGCTTGATGGGCATCAGATTGAGTACAGCAATACGCAATGGACGGATATCCTGATGGATGGCCGTCGATTCGGTCATGACGAAGATGTTTTCCTGACGCAAAACATCTATCGCAGGAAGTCGATCGGGTACATTAATTGGCATAGTTTACTACATTTGGAAAATTGTTGCAAAGGTAAGGTGTTTGGTAAAAATCGCAAAGTCAAATTACAATTGCAAGAAATTGTCGAGCATTTTCCCCAGAATACGATTAATGTCGGTCAAAAGATGGATTTTTGCTCGCATCTCTGCAGCCGACTGGATAAAAGGACTATTCTCCTGCAATTCAGCATCGGCATTATCGAGAAAAAGTTCCAGCAAATCGGGGGTAACTTCAAGATGAAATTGCAACCCCAGTATCCTGTTTTTCCATACATAGGCCTGATTCTCACAAGCCTCGGACCGATACAACAATTGGCATTCGTGCGGAAGATCATAGGTGTCGCCATGCCAGTGAAAAGCCGTAAAACGCTTAGGGAGTCCATCGATGAGGGGATGTTTTACACCCGTATGGTTCACATCGTAGAAACCTATTTCCTTCCAACGATTGCGATAAACCCGAGCCCCAAGCACATGTGCCAATAGCTGGCTGCCCAAACACACCCCCACAATCTTCTTTTGATGGTCAATGGCTTCGCGAATAAATGCTTTTTCTACAGATAGCCAAGGATATTTGTCTTCATCATGAACCCCCATGGGACCACCCATGATTACCAACATATCGTAAGCCTCATGCACAGGCAAAGTTTCCTGCATGTGAAAACGAGTAAAGCTTACCGAAAACTGCTTTTTCTTGGCCCAATGCAAAATGTATCCAGGCTCTTCAAAAACTTCATGTTGTAATACATGCAGACGCATTTCCTTGTAATATTTTTATATTAACCCACATCATGCCCAATTGTTCAGCTATTCATAAAAAATGATATTGGACTTTAAAACCCAACCATTTAAAAATATCAATGTTACCCATATTCTCCCTGCACAATTTTACTAAAAAACAACATTTAGCTATGGCCTTTATACCCGTGGTATTTTACCATCCACACTTGTTCTGAAAAAATATTTAAAAAGTGTAAAAATAACTATATCTACATATTTATTGGCATTAAAATATTTTCAAAGAATAGTCCAAACAGCAATGTAAGAAAAATCACTTGCAGGTTCCTCTTTCAAATTAATGGAATGTGTATCTTTGGAAAATCAAAAACCACCCTGTTAGCATGTAATCATGGAAAAAAACTGGATTATAAAGGAACAAGGCCATCCTGCTGATGTTAAGCATATTATGGAAGTACTGGGGGTGGAATTTCCCATTGCCAATCTGTTGGTACAACGGGGAGTAAAAACATTCGATCAGGCCAAAGCCTTCTTCCGTCCCAGTCTTTCCGATTTGCACGATCCCTTCCTGATGAAGGATATGGATGCTGCTGTTCTTCGACTGGAACATGCTATCAAAAACAGGGAAAAAATTATGATCTATGGCGATTATGATGTAGATGGCACCACCGCTGTTTCGCTGTTTTTAACTTTCTTAAAATCCTACACCCCATTTCTTGCCTACTACATCCCCGACCGCTATACCGAAGGATACGGAATTTCCATTAAAGGAATCGACCACGCCGCACAGTCGGGTGTTAGCCTAATTATTTCCCTCGATTGTGGCATCAAGGCAACCGAAAAAGTAGCTTATGCCCGACAAAAAGGAATCGATTTTATTATATGCGATCATCACACGGCCGGAAGTACCTTACCCAAAGCCGTTGCTGTACTCGACCCCAAACGCCCCGATTGTAATTATCCCTACAAAGAACTATCGGGTTGTGGGGTGGGATTTAAATTGCTACAAGCCTACTGCATCAAAAACAATATCGATTTAGAATATTTATATGAATTTTTAGACCTTGTTGCAGTAAGTATAGCCTCCGACATTGTCCCCATTACCGGCGAAAATCGTATACTGGCCTATTACGGACTAAAAAAACTGAACACCGCCCCGCGCAGTGGACTTAAAGCTATCATCAAAATTGCCGGTATAGAGGGGAAAAATATTTGCATCGACGATATTGTATTTAAAATAGGGCCACGCATCAATGCAGCCGGACGAATCGATACCGGCAAGTCGTCGGTAGAACTGCTGACTGCCGAAGATGAGAAAATAGCCTTTGACAAAGGAGATTTAATCAACGACTTTAACAACACCCGAAAAAATATCGATGCCACCATTACCCGGGAAGCACTCGATATGATTGCCTCCAACAAGGAAAATCAAAACCGATACACAACAATTGTCTATAAACCCACCTGGCACAAAGGTGTTATTGGTATTGTAGCCTCACGATTGATAGAGAGCTATTACCGCCCCACCATTGTTTTTACCGACTCCAATGGATTAATCACGGGATCAGCCCGTTCAGTTGCGGGATTTGATCTGTACCGGGCTATCGAAAGTTGCAGTCATCTGCTCGAAAGCTTCGGAGGACATATGTATGCTGCAGGACTTACACTCCGTAAAGAAAATTTTGCCGCCTTTCGTAAACAATTCGAACAGGTAGTGGCCGAAAATATCCTTCAGGAACAAATCATCCCATCGATTGAAATCGACATGGAACTAAAACTCAAAGATATTACCCCGAAACTATACCGAATTCTGAAACAATTCGAGCCGTTCGGCCCAGAAAATATGGCACCGGTATTTTTCACGGAAAATGTTGCTGATGACGGAACGGGACGTCCGGTTGGAACACAGAAAGAACATCTCAAACTTAATATCCTTCACGAGGACGAGCCCTTTAAACCATACGCTGCCATTGGGTTTAATCTGGCACACATTTACCCCCAAATCGCCAACGGCACCCCGTTCGATATTTGCTATTGCATCGAAGAAAACGAATACCGCGGGCAAAAAAGTGTACAATTACGCATCAAAGATATCAAGCCCGACAAAAGTGTAATCCCTGAAATTAATAAATCTATGACAAAATTGAAGCAAAATAACTGAGAAACTTAAATTCACCACCTATGAAGTACGGATTTTTTGATGATCAATCAAGGGAGTATGTTATTACTAATCCTCAAACTCCCTGGCCATGGATTAATTATCTGGGCACCGAGGATTTTTTCTCGCTTATCTCAAATTTTGGGGGAGGATATTGTTTTTACAAGGATGCCAAGTTCCGGCGGATCCTGCGTTATCGTTACAACAATGTCCCCATGGATGCTGGCGGAAGATACTTTTATCTCAAGGATGGAGATACCCTCTGGTCGCCAGCGTGGAAACCCGTAAAAACTCCTCTCGACAGTTATGAGTGCCGGCACGGAATGAACTACACCACTATTACCGGTAGTAAAAACGGGGTAAAAGCCAAGGTGCTGTTCTTTGTACCACTGAAAACATGGGCAGAAATTCACAAGCTTACGCTTACCAACGAAACCCATGAAACCAAAAAAATAAAACTCTTCACATTTGTTGAGTGGGCGCTCTGGAATGCAGCCACCGACATGGAGAACTTTCAGCGTAATCTCTCCACCGGCGAAGTCGAAATTGATGGATCGGTACTTTACCACAAGACCGAATACAAGGAACGCCGCAATCATTATGCATACTATGCTGCAGCCAACGTTGCAATCCAAGGCTACGACACCGACCGAGAAAGCTTTTTCGGATTATACAACGGCTTCGACGAACCGCAAGCCGTGATCGAAGGCAAACCCCGCATGTCCGAAGCTCATGGATGGTCGCCCATAGCTTCGCATTACATCGAAATAGAACTAAAACCAGGCGAAAGCAAAGACCTGATATTCGTCTTGGGATATGTCGAAAATCCCGATGATGAAAAATGGGAAAGCAAAGGCGTTATCAATAAAAAAAGAGCAAAAGAAACTATTGCCCGATTCCAGACCCCGCAACAGGTCGACGCAGCACTGGCAGAATTGAAAAAGTACTGGGACAACCTGCTGAGCATATTTAACGTCCGATCACACGACGAGAAACTCGACCGTATGGTTAACATCTGGAACCAGTACCAGTGCATGATTACCTTTAATTTCTCCCGTTCGGCCTCATTCTTCGAATCGGGTATCGGACGTGGCATGGGATTCCGCGATTCCAATCAGGACCTCATCGGATTTGTACATCAAATCCCCGAACGCGCCCGCGAGCGTATCATCGATATCGCCTCAACCCAGTTTCCCGATGGAAGTTGCTACCACCAGTATCAACCTCTAACCAAAAGAGGAAATAATGATATTGGTAGCGGATTTAACGACGACCCCCTGTGGCTTATCCTTGGCACCATCAGCTATATCAAGGAAACTGGCGACTTCTCTATTCTCGACGAAATGGTCCCCTTCGACAACAACCCCGCATTGGCCAAACCCATGTTTGAACACCTGAAAGTTTCGTTCGACCATGTAATCAACAACCTAGGACCCAATGGCCTACCCCTTATCGGCCGGGCCGACTGGAACGACTGTCTGAACCTCAACTGTTTCTCAACCAATCCCGATGAATCGTTCCAGACTACCGAAAATAAGACCGAAGGTTCAAAAGCCGAATCGGTCATGATTGCCGGCCTATTTGTTGTCTATGGCAAAGAATATGCAAAGCTGTGCCAGAAACTGGGTAAACACGACGAAGCTCAAAGAGCCATGTTGCATGTGGAAAAGATGATCCAAGCTGTTAAAAAATATGGCTGGGATGGCGAATGGTTTATCCGCGCCTACGACTACTACGGACGTAAAGTAGGCAGCAAGGAAAACGAAGAAGGTAAAATATTTATCGAATCGCAGGGATGGTGTACTATGGCTGAAATTGGAAAAGAAGAGGGTCTGTGCCACAAAGCGCTCGACTCGGTAAAAAAATACCTCGACTGCGAGTACGGTATCGTGCTCAACCAACCCGCCTTTTCGCGATACTACATCGAATACGGCGAAATATCGAGCTACCCTGCTGGCTACAAGGAAAATGCCGGAATATTCTGCCACAACAATCCCTGGATAATGATCGGCGAGACCAAAATCGGCCGGGGTGACAGAGCATGGGAATACTACAGGAAAATATGTCCGGCATACCTTGAGGATATCAGTGATCTGCACAAAACAGAACCGTATGTATATTCGCAGATGATTGCCGGTAAAGATGCATACCGTCCGGGTGAAGCCAAAAACTCCTGGCTTACCGGTACAGCAGCTTGGAATTTCTATGCTGTTACCCAGTACATACTCGGCATCCAGCCCGATTACGACGGCCTGATTATTGACCCATGCATCCCTTCCGATTGGAAAGGATACTACATCACCCGTAAATTCAGAGGGGCTACCTACCGTATCGAGGTAAAAAATCCCGACGGAGTTCAAAAAGGCGTAAAAAAGATCCTCCTCGACGGAAAAGAACTAAACGGTAACCTTGTACCCATTCAACCAGCCGGTAAAACTTACCAGGTCGAAGTAATAATGGGTTAAACAGCTCCATTTTATAAACACCGACGGGCAAAAGTTTCTAACTTTGCCCGTCTTTTTTCATAGCTTGTGCTACCGTATGGATCATTGTTCTCTTAATAATACCTTCTGAACAAAATGGGATACCCTTTGCGCGAAGTCTTAATACGATAAATAATGCTAACATTGGTATAATAGTAAATATCATTAGAACGTGAGACCTTGGTAGACAAACCATCGAGATAATCGGAGAAAAGATAACGCAAGCCGATTTCAGCACTGAAAGCATAACGATTATCGTAAATCATCTTTACCATGATCCCGCCCAACGCTGCAGCTGAATAATGAAATCCAGGTTTTACATTATCTATACGGGGTACATAATCTCCTGTTCCACGTCTGATATCGGAATTATATACCACACCCCCTAAGCCACCAAACACATACATTCCCCTATTGGTATAAGTGCTCAGTAACCCCCGTCGGTTGTAAATAGCAAAAGACGAACGCCGTCGTTCTTCCTTAATCAGAGCATGCTCGTACTGCAGGGTATGCTCAAGACCAAATGTATTGAAACGATATTTTCGATAATCATTATCCCCCCCTTTATCCGTACCCCCAATCATCAGAAGTATCAAATTCAACTTAACAGCATTTACTTCGGAAGTTTTGTACCGGGCACCCACCATCAGGGCTGGACGTGTAGTGAGCAGGTTAATGTCTCTTAATCCAAAGAGATTATTTTTTGTTGGCGATGTTCCGCCTATGTCCCCAAAATAATTAGTAAAACCTACCCCTGCAATGGCTTCATAGCGCATAAGCCTCCACCGCTGCGCCATAGCTGTCGTGCTAAGCATTATCAGCAAAACTATGAGCCCGAATTTCCGCATGGGTAAATTTTTTCCTTACAAAGTTAACAAAATAATACATTTTTGGTTGGCAATCAGTTACGAATATCAGCCCCCCACATGAGTTTTTTCCGAATGGTCTGAAAAAAAGAGTGATCGGGCAGACAGACCAGATCTACCTCAAAAGGCGCCAGACGAACTTCAATCGGATGTTCACAATCAAAAACACTGGACTGCGAGTCAAGAGTCACCATATATTTCCCCGAACGTGAAGTGGCCCGCAACCCAATGACACGATGATGCGGGATAATGAGCGGCCGTACCGAAAGGTTGTGCGATGCAATTGGAGTAATGATAATCGCCTCGACATCGGGCGAAACAATAGGCCCACCCGTACTCAGAGAATAAGCCGTAGAACCCGTAGGAGTGGACAATATGAGCCCATCGGCCCAATACCGGTTAATCTCTTCCCCATCAATTGTCGCTTCAATGGTTATTAGCGAAGTATCGTACTTCTGAACAGTAATTTCGTTTAAAGCATAGGGAAAAGCCAAAAAGGGATTGTATTCACAATGAAAACCAAGTAAAGTTCGACGATCGATACAATATTTGCCTTCGATTAGCTGCGCAATCGAATCTTCAATCTCATCCTGTGCAATGTTTGCCAGAAAACCCAACCGCCCCGTATTGATCCCTGCAATAGGTATCTGCTTATCCTGTACATATCGGATCGATTCCAATAGGGTACCATCGCCACCCAAACTGAAAAAAAGTTTAAAATCGGCACTTACATCAGCTGCCTTGCCGAAAAGCTTATGGGCAAAAGATAAATCCACTCCCATGTCGCTGAGATGCTGAGCAAATTGCTCATGAAGGTACAGATCCAGATCGTATCGGGTAATAGTAGCAAAAAACATATCGACACCCTTCCTGTACGATGGATCTATCCGACGCCCAAAAATGGCAACTTTCATCCGTATATAATTTTTAAGTTACTGACTTCCTTTTGGTTATGCTTACCTTACTTTTATTAGCCTCTCGGCCGGATGGAACTCGCATGTTATATATTTTCATCTGTTTGTTGTGTTTACGGCGTCAAC
>Ga0068707_1000078_pt1 | contig 47807 bp, 53 predicted proteins | sample YNPNPMetaG_FD_66600 | JGI IMG/M metagenome (GOLD analysis project Ga0068707, IMG submission 66600) | Anoxygenic and chlorotrophic microbial mat microbial communities from Yellowstone National Park, USA - YNP NP MetaG | ecosystem: Environmental > Aquatic > Thermal springs > Hot (42-90C) >... | reverse complement strand
CAAAACCCCCGCCAGAATCATCGAGCCAGCAGTGGGTGCTTCCGTATGCGCATCTGGTAACCAGGTATGAAAGGGCCAAACTGGCACCTTCACCGCAAAGGCGATCACGAAAGCCCAAAACGCGATCGCTTTTACTGTTACGACCGGCAGCCCCATCAGTTCACCTTTGTCAAAAGCAGGCCAGATAGAAATCAATTGCGGAATGTCATAAGTACCTGCAATCACACCAATCAACTGGGAAGCGAGTAACAATCCTAATGAACCGCCCATTGTGTACAGAATAAACTTCAATGAAGCATAATTACGATTCGCACTGCCCCATTGGTTAATCAGGAAATACATCGGAACTAAACCTACTTCCCAGAAGACAAAGAAAAGCAACAAGTCCAGCGCCAGAAAGACCCCCAACATGCCAGTTTCCAGAAGCAAAAACAGGATCATGTATGCCTTAACACGTTCAGTAATGCTGAACGAAGCCAGAATCGCCAAAGGAGTCAAGAATGTGGTCAATAATACCAGTGTCAGCGAAATGCCATCTATGCCAAGATGATAGGCTGAATTAAGCGGCGGGTACCATTGCAAATATTCTTCCAACTGAAAACCGCTTTGCTGAGGGTCAAATTGCACCCAAAGCACCACTGCCAACCCAAACGGAATCAGGCTGGCGATCAACGTTCCCCAACGCAACAAAGACACTCGCCCCGACGGTACAAAAAGTAATATCAACGCTGTCAAAACCGGCATAAACAAAATGAAAGAAAGCAAATGCTCACGAATGATATTCATCTATGCACCTTAAGCCAGAAGAAAATACAGCACTCCGCCAAGGATGACTATTGCGGCAACCGTCAGAATCATATATTGCTGCACCCGACCGCTTTGAATCCATTTCAAGTTAGTGCCCAGTCTGCGCGTCCCAAAAGCAACCGTATCGCCAGTACCCGTAATGACGGGAATATCGAAATAGCGGCTGAAAGCGCGTCCCAGCCAAAGACCCAATCGTCCAGTGCCATCCACAACCCCATCAATCACGCCACGGTCCACCCACTGAACGGTGAAAACATCAGCTAGCCATATTGCCGGTCGAACGAACATTTGATGGTACAACTCATCTATATAATACTTATTCTTCAAAAGGGTATAGACTGGGCCTATGACAGATTGCAATGGGTCCACGGTTCCTGCCGGCACGGCACGGTAAACCCACCAGCCCAACAACAAACCAAGCGGCGCTACTATCAGCGAGATAATCAGTGGTAATGGGCTGTGCCCTACAAGCCCCCCTTTACCATGTTCCAACAGCATACCACTGACAAAATGCTCAAACCAGTTTGGAAACAATCCACCTAAAATTGGAAAATTCTCTGGAATACCTACCCAACCCACAGTTACGGCAAAAAATGCCAGCACGACCAGCGGCAAAGTCATTACAAGCTTTGACTCGCAAGCATGTTCTGCTGAACCTGTGCGCGGATTTCCCAGAAAGGTCAACGTGATTTGCCGAGCCGTATAAAAAGCTGTCAAAAAAGCAGAGAACGCCAGAACACCAAAAACCACTACATAACCACTATTCAGCGCTCCAGACAGAATTTCATCTTTCGACCAAAAGCCTGCTGTCACCAACGGAAATCCTGAAAGTGCCAATCCACCAATCAGAAACGTCCAGAATGTAATCGGCATTTTCTTTCCCAGCCCGCCCATATTGAACATATCCTGCGGATCAATATGCTCGCCAGTATGTAATGCGCCGTGCTCCATCCCATGGATGACCGAGCCGGAGTCTAAAAAAAGCAAAGCCTTGAAAAACGCATGAGTTACCAGATGAAACGCAGCCGCAACATATGCTCCCACGCCCAACGCTGTTATCATATACGCTAGTTGGGAGATGGTCGAATATGCCAGCACCCGTTTGATGTCCCTCTGTGCCAACGCAATTGAAGCAGCGAATAAAGCAGAAAATGCACCGATGGTTGCCATTACCATTAGGGTTGGCGTCAAAGCATCTCCCGGCATCCAGCCTGCAGAAATAAGCGGGAAGAAACGCAATACTAGATACACACCTGCTGATACCATCGTCGCCGCATGAATCATCGCCGAAACAGGTGTCGGTCCTTCCATAGCATCCGGAAGCCAGACATGCAGCGGAAACTGAGCCGATTTTCCCACCGTTCCGAAAAAGATCAGCAAACCCACCAATCCCGCCCAGGATAATCCCAAAACCGGTGATGCTGCCTCTGCCAGTTGCTTCAAAACAACGGAATTAGAAAGGATCAGACGATAATTAAGTGTACCGGTTAGCCAGTACAACGCCGCCAACCCCAGCAACATAAACATGTCACCAACGCGTGTGGTCAAAAAAGCCTTAACTGCTGCGTCCCGCGCTGAAGGTTTTCCATACCAGAACCCAATCAGCAGGTATGAACACAACCCCATAATCTCCCATGCCATATATAACGTCAGGAGATTATCTGTCACCACCAACGCATACATCCCAAAAGCAAACAGAGCAATGAAAGCAAAAAAGCGGGCATACATCGGTTCGACTGAAGGAACTCGTCTGACCTTGCCATCTTCACCTGTCACACTTGCGCCATGTGGTTGCAAGCCCGGGCGATCCTGCTCACCAACCGGCTGGCCATAATTGTGATAGCCAATGCTGTAGATGAAAATCATCAAGACCGTCCAGGCAACGAAAAACAACGTTACTGCAGCCAATGGGTCAATCTGCACCCCAATCCTGAACCACCCCTGTCCTAAAGGCAGCCAGTCAATCTGCGAAACAAACGGATGTTCGCTCAATTCTGGTGTAAGCACTGCCTGATAGAAAACAATCATACTGGCAGCCCAAGATAGTGCCGCCGAGCCCACTGCAAGCGTGTGGCTAAGTTTGCGATTCCTGAAGGTAAAAACAGCGATCAAAAAGAAAGCCAGAACTGGCGGCAGCGGGATCAACCATATCAGGGCTTCGATTGTCATCCTCCCTCCCGAGGTTTATCCTTTCAGCAAACTCAGTTCTTCAACAATCACTGTATTGCGCCGGCGATAAGCAGAAATAATCAGCGCCAGACCAACTGCCGCCTCAGCCGCTGCCGCCACAAAGACAATGGCAACAAAAACCAGACCGTTCAAACGCATTGCATACAGATAGCTCCAAAAAGCCAGCAGGTTGATATTGACCGCGTTCAACATCAACTCCACTCCCATTAAGATGCCAATCGCGTTTCTACGCGCCAGCACACCATACAATCCTACACAAAATAATAGAGCTGCAAACATCAAATACCACGAAAGGGGAATCATCGCCTGCCTCCTTTCCGCTCTATGGCAATAAAAATAGCACCCACCAGTGCCGCTAGCAATAATAACGAAGCCACCTCAAACGGGATGACGAAACCAGCAGGGTCAACCAGTGCCAGCCCAAGCGCAGCTATGTCTTCTGGGTGTTCGTTGACAGCCTGTCGGTCGGGATAAAGCCCTCTCCAACTTGATAGGGTCACCGCAAGACCAATAAACACCATCAAAGCCAACAGGATAGCCACCCACCAGAAGCGATTTACACTGGGATATTGTTCCTGCACAATACGGCGAGTTAACATGACTGAGAAAATAATCAAAATGGCAATTGCACCAATATAGATCAACACCTGCGCAACAGCAAAAAAGCTTGACTGGAGCAGTACAAACAAAACAGCTATGCCGGTCAAAGCCAAAACCAACCATAATGCGGCATGCATCATTTTGCGCGCGCTGACGGTCATCACCGCCGCACCAAGCGTGACGCCCGCAGTAACTAAGAAGATAACCTGTGTTGCACTCATAAGGAGGTCCCTGATTCGTTTTGCATGGATGGAGTTTGTGGCAGACGCGCTACCGGGCGCACTACAGGCGCAACCACCGGACGCGGACGACGAGTTTCTACAAGCTTCAGAATCTCATTGAGGACAAGAAGAATAATCACATTCATCACCACCATTCCAATAACTCGAATGAATGGCTGAGAGGACGGAATGAGTTTATCCAGCAAGGCAGTCAAAATCAAAACCGCCATTGAAAGTGGCGTCAACAACTTCCAGTTCAGATTCATCATCTGATCAATACGAAAGCGGGGCAGGGATGCACGCAAAAGGATAACAATAAAATACACAACACTGGTTTTGATCATTAGATAGACAAACCCCAACATGGGATACTGAGCTGCACCCGGTCCACGCCAGCCACCCAAAAACAGCGTCGCAAATAGTAACGCAATTGTAAAAGCGTGAAGAAAATCAGCCACAAAGAAAAATCCAAACTTCAATCCGGAATACTCAATATTGAAACCGGAAACCAATTCCGACTCAGCCTCTACGAGATCAAATGGCGCACGCCCGACTTCGGCAATACTGACAATAAAAAATATCAAAGCTGTCATAGGCGCTAGAAAAATAAACCAGACCGATTGTGCCTGAACAATGTCATTCAACCCCATCGAACCGGCAAACATTACTGGAATTAACAGGGTTACCACCAGAGGCACCTCATAAGAAATCAACTGTGCCACCGCGCGAAAAGCTGCTAGAACAGCATACTTATTATTTGAGCCCCAGCCAGCCAAAATAACCGCCATCTCCCCCAACTCGCCAACCGCAATGATGTATAATACCGCCACGTTCAAATTGACACCGTACAGAGTCATTGTCAACGGAATCACTGCCCAGAGCATCAACACTGCCCCCACCGAAAGAATCGGTGCCAGATTGTATAACAGCCAATCTGCTCCCACAGGAGTAATAAACTCTTTGGTAAAAATCTTACCAATATCTGCGATCGTCTGAAAAATTCCCCACGGACCAACCCGGTTCGGGCCTAAACGGTCCTGAATACGTGCCACAACTTTACGCTCCACCCAGATTAGAAAAACAACCAGTAAAAGGGCTGCCGTACCTAAAGCAAATGCCCCAATAAGAAAAAGAACGAACTGTGCCCAGCTAGCCGGAAGCCCCCACCCAATCAGCAAACCATACAATAGTTCCAAAAGAAAACGATAAGGGTCAGCCCAGAAGCTCATGTAACCTCCAGGAATTAAGCACTAAACCCATTCCAGAGCGCCTTTGCGCCAGGCATACCACAATGCGAATAGCAAAATCAGAACGAAAATAATTGCCTCGGCAACATAGAAAACTGTCTGGAATTGATAGGCAACTGCCCAGGGATACAGAAAAATTGCCTCAACATCAAAAACAAGAAAAACCAGAGCATAAAGATAGTATTGAACCTTGAATTGAGTTAGGCTTTGCCCAACGGTTTCCACCCCACACTCATACGTCGAGTTTTTTATAGGATTCGGTTTTTTGGGACTAAGGATACCAGCCATAATGAGAGCTGCTGAGGGTAAAAACAGGGAAACAACCAGAAAAATGCCGATATACAACCAATCAGCCAGCATAGACTCTCCTCAAAGAATAGTCACCATCTCTGACAGTTGCTATAACATCATTGTATCATAATTCACAAATTTCACCGTCTGGGGTCTGATTCATCGCAAATCATAATCCTGTTTCCAGAAATGTGACAGGTATCGCTTTCAATCTTGCTTTTTGGATCTCCCACCTCCTTGATACAGGTCACCACAACTCGCAGAATATGTTTCTGTCTCTCAATATGTTATCTACAACATGCATCAGGCTTTGAAGTGATTTTTGGTCATCTTACTCGAGCGTGCATACCGCTCATTAGATGAAAATCAACCACCGCGCCCAGACCATAGTCGGCAGACGAAATCCCACACATCTGCTCGGAGATTTTCCAAAGGCGCTGAGCAGCCTGCAAATCCATTGCGTACCGGCTGGGCATCTTGGGATGACCATCGCGCCAATATACACCTTTTGCCGTGCCAGGAGACAGATTGCTAACCAGATATACTAGTCCTTTCGCAGCCTCCTCTGATGGCTTGCCGCCTTTACGGCGGATATTCCAGACCAATCTCGAAATCACCGAGCTGTCCTTAAGTCCAATCTCTGTGTTAACCAGACCCGGGTCAGCAGCAAAAGCACGTATAGAGCTCTGTTCACCCAGCCGTCGGTTTAACTCTACCGTAAAGAGCACATTTGCCAGTTTGGACTGTTTGTATGCCAGCAAACCATTGTACCGGCGGCGCAACTGAATATCATCCCAACGCAGCCTCGTATTACGATGTGAAGCAGAGCTGACAGTCACCACACGCGCCGAGGGTGCTTTCCTCAAAAGCGGCATGAGCAAGTGGGTAAGCAAAAAAGGTGCCAGATGGTTCACAGCCCATTGCAGCTCAAAACCTTCCTCGGTCAGGGTTAGCCAGTAAGAGAACGTCCCTGCATTGTTGATCAACCCATCCAGTCGATCTACGCCAAACCCGGCTAATCGTTCCGCAACAGCATCAGCTAAGGCATGAACCTGTCTTTGTAGCCCAAGGTCAGCCACACAATACGCCAGTTGCACTTCAGGATTCAGATGGCGCAAATGATCTTCAACTTGTTGGCAACGCTCTCTTGAACGTCCCACACCGATCACCAAAGCCCCCTGACTCACAAGCGCCTCTGCAGTTGCCAGTCCTATCCCGGAAGTTGCACCCGTAACAACAATCACTTTTCCTGTTAATTTCTGTTCCATGGCTCTCACATCTCAATTTCTCACCATCGCCGCGCCAACAAGTGTTCTAGAAATAAGCCTTAACTCAATTCTCTAAATAGTCTCTAAGGCATGATGATCTGTTTGTCACCAATGGGGTAACCCACCAATACGCCGTTTTTAAAATCACTCTATCCAATCACCGGGGCGAGCCTGCTCACTCTCTAAGCAGCACTGTCTTGTGCAATCTCGGATTTTTCTTTGGCTTTCTTGCGCTTCCAGAAGCTGCGCAAAGCATCTTCCAAAAAGGGTATGCCAAAAACGAAACTAAACACTGAACCAATTGCACCAATCCAGCGTGCCAATGGCGCCGACATCCCCAGTACTGTAACCGCCCGAATCTCAACCGGCCGCGCAAGCAAAGCGCGCTGATCCTGCGGTCCGCCAGCTTTGGGAATCAGAGTCAAATATAACCACAACACCCCACGAAAATTTCCCGGATGATTCGGGCTGAGACTCCACACAAATACAACAGGCACACCCGGCTGCATGGGTTGTTTTACTGCACCCTGTGGCTGAACTTCTAACCCCGCTATATCCAGTCGTGCTTCAACAATCACATTGTATGTGTCATACAGGTTCGGGATTTCCACCGGCTCGCCGCTAACCGCATGTCCAACAGCCTCAGCAGTAGGTGTAACCTGTCCGCTCTCATCCATGACCAGCGACAGCCGCAGGACATCCGCATCGCCCGCCCGAATTTTCTTAGGCAATTCCACAACAATCAACCGCCGTTCCATCTCCAGTGCGGTGGGCGTAGATAGAGGCACACGGGTTGCTACCGGTGTTTGGGTAACCAGAACAGCCGCAGTGGGTTCAACAGTAATAGTTTGTACCACCGCCGGCATACACCCCCCAAGCGCAAGCAAGCATACCAGCGCACCGGTAGCAAAAGCTGACCACCAATCCCATCGCCGGCTCACGTCACCTCTCCAGACAAACCACCTACCCTACGGCAAAGGCACTAGCAGTGTCGGCATGGTCAATACCTGTCGCTGAATTGGAAAAGGCAAGCTTGCATAGATTAACAACGCCAGCGAAAGCAGAAACAAAACCAGAAACAACCAGAAACGCAGTGAACGTTTTTTCATAAACCACAGTGTTGTTTTAGTTTTCCAGCCAGACAGTTACCTGCCTCTCAAATTTCAGCGAAAAAAACCAAATCCTCAATAAATTGTCTTATCTTTTATTATACAGAAGCCAGTCCAGAAGTTCGTGAATAACCAATCGGGAATTAAATCCTGCTCATTGCGCGCAGTATAACACACATGTTTTTGTTTCAATCCCTGTAGCTGAACACGCGCCGGAAAATGAGCTACTGTAATGAGAGTTCATCTGCCCCAATATCGAATAGAACATTTCCATCGCCATCCCCGTCCAGCGGTCGCGCATTGCCCTCAAAATCCACATCAGGAGCGCCAATAGCAGAACCAGCATCTACAGCCTGCGAACCGCGGCGAAGTCGAAAATTTCCATGAGCAGGGTCCTCAAATTGCGGATCACCCAGTCTGTAATCGTCGCCGTATACCTCGTCTTCATAACCACGATATCCGTCAATCATATTGTGATCCACCAACACATTGTGCTTTGGAACCTCAGCAGCAACAGCAATTTGGAAATTCAGGTTTTGGCTACATACATTATTGCGAATAATTACATTTCGCGCTTGGGCATTGTCAACGATGATGCCTCCGCCCCAATGCCGCCCGTTTTCATAAAGAGTGTTGTTTACAATAAAGATGGTATCCATTGGATGATTATCGGTGCAGCAGGGCGAAATTTCTATACCGTACGTACGATTGTGATACGCAATATTGTTTTCAAGCCGGATATGTGATAAAAAACCTCCTTGCTCTGATGCAATTGTAAATCCTGAACTTTCTCTTGAGCCGAATACAACGTTTTGAGAGACTTCAACGTCATACGTTGCTTTGTCCCAAGCATCAATGTATATCCCTACAGCGCGTGGACGATTGACGACATTTCGATAGATAAACCCATGAGACGATCCATCCTTAGCATCTATGCCCTCTTTTTGACAATCTACCACAGTATTGTCCCGGACCTCAAAGTGAGTGGTGCCGGCTATGGTAATGCATTCTTAGCCACCGCCAACGCCTCCTGCTTCGATTGTATTACCAGCTACGATGACATTTTGGCTATCCCAAACACCAATGCCTGATGACATTGTATTGAAGGTTGCACTGTTTTCAATAGCAATATGGTTCGAACCCTTAACCAAAATCGCTGCGTTATTAGAAAAGGGCCCAGAGTTAATGAAGCGTAAGCCCGTGACACGAATATAGCTTTTATGCTCAATCTCAAAAAGACCAGCAAGGTCATCTGACAGAATGACACCGTCTCCATCAATAGTGACAGTTTCACCCGGATAGGCTGCATATGTAATCTCGGCACCCAGGCTTCCAGAATTTTTAGCAATGATTTGCTCGTGGTATATTCCTGAGCGAATATAAACGATACTACCTGCAGTAAGAGTGTCGGCTGCTTTTTGGATCGTTTGCCAGGGCTGATCTATCGTTCCAGGGTTAGCATCATTACCCGTGGGAGCAACAAAGTATGCCCCCCTTGGCAGTACAGGTATTCCAGTGGGTATCATGGGTAAAATCACAGTTGGCACATTCGTCGGTGTAACAGCATCTGGACTTGCGGACGGTGACAATAGTGTTACCACCGGCATCTCAGTAGACACAATAGTCACGGGAGTCTCAACAATAAGGGTCTTCACCGCCCTCGGGATGCAGCCCACAAGAAGTACAAACAGGCATATCAGTGCCACTTTATTCACTCCCAGCCACCACCCCAGCCGCTTGCTCATTTCAATTCCCCAGGTTCATAACCGCCTATCAACATACTTTGACAGACTGATTGAATCCACCAAAACGGATGCTTGTTTTCTCGTTTTCAGAGTGAACAGCAAAGAACTTCTTAATCATAGCACGAATTTCACGTGAAAGGATCTAAACCTTTTGGAAAAATAAATGCATTTACTACTCATGCGTAGCCAAACCATGATCATGATCTGCGAGATTTAACAACCCTAGCCAAGAATCTCTACAAAATGCCGTAGGAAATTCTCTGGATATGAATGCCCCTCAAAACAACCAACTTGTCTACTAAAAACCCAATTCTTTATTCCAATCCCTTCGCCTCTTCCCAAAAAACATCCATCTCCTCAAGACTCATCTGATGCAGATCGCGTCCGCTCTGGCGGGCTTTCTCTTCGATATACTTAAACCTTCTGTAAAACCTCTCATTTGTTCTGCGCAACGCCGACTCGGCATCCACCCTGTACCAGCGTGCCAGGTTGACCACTGCAAACAATAAATCGCCCAACTCGTTCTCGCGCTCGTTTCCATCGCTGGCATAGAGCAATTCATCCAGTTCTTCATGCACCTTCTCTACTACTGGCGCAATATCGCGCCAGTCAAATCCGACACGCGCTGCCCGAGTCTGATAAGCCTGTGCCTGCGCCAATGCCGGCAATGCTTTTGGTACACCTTCCAGCAGACCTTTGACTTCATGCTCCCCATTGGCACGGCGTTCCGCAGCTTTCAATGCTTCCCAGTTACGCACTACCCGATCCGAACTATCGAGTTTTAATTCTCCAAATACATGCGGGTGACGACGGACGATTTTGCGATGAATCCCTGCCAAAACATCGGTCATCTTAAATTCCCCAAGCTCAGAGGCTATTTGGGTGTGCAGTACAATTTGAAGCAACAAATCCCCCAACTCCTCGCGCAACCCCGTCGGATCATCCGTGTCCAGTGCTGTCAAAACTTCATAGGCTTCCTCTAAAAGATTGGTGCGTAAGGTCTGATGTGTTTGTTCACGATCCCAAGGACAGCCCTCCGGCGAACGTAAATGTGCAATGAGCGACTGAAATTCTTCAAACGAAGTTTCTTTCTCCATCGCCGGAAGGAATAACGCTGTCAGCAAACCGATCTGTGAACTGCGATCAATTTCAAACAACAGCAAATCTTCCACAATCTGTTGTTCTGTACCAGCAGCATGCACTAGACGTACTGGATAATTATCGGGATAAACCTCGTTCAACGTTAGCTTAACATTTGCGGCAATCTCGCGCGAATAAATTTGCGTAATCAGCACTGGCACCGATGGGGGAAAAATCGGATGATACGCAAAACCAAGCTCCAACGCATCCACCAGCATCATTTGCGGAAAGGGGTCCACCCCTAAAGCTGTAAACGTTGGCTCCAGAAAACTCAATCCCTCGATCACCTGCACCGGGATACCCACTGTCCTCGCCCTGCGCACAATCTCCGGGCAGGTCGCTTCGGCAACGTACGGATGTCCGGGAACCGCATAGGTCACCCCCGCCGGTCTTTGACCCAACTCCAGCACCCGTTCCACAATTTGCTGATACACTCCCTCAAAGGTTTCATTCCGCTCATAGAACTCATCAAATGAATACACTTTCAAACTAGATGGAAGAGCTGAAACAAGCGGATGATGACGCGTCCGAAGATATACCTCAGGGATCTGACAAAGCCAATCCCACGCTGCACGGGTTAGATGCTGCGGGTTGCCGGGTCCCAAACCCAGAATAGTAATCCCACCCAACAGGTCTTGTTTACTCATACAGGATACCTTTTATAAATTCAAGTTCCCCTCTCCTCAAACCCAAGAAGAGGGGAAAAACCATCAGATGTTCTCGCAAAGCAATGCCCCTGCCAAATGTGAAAGCGTAAATGACAGAGAGACGCTGCCGTGCAAAAATCAACGTTTTGTGTAGGTTGGAGCCTTGCGAGCGCGTTTGAGACCTGGTTTCTTTCGCTCTTTGATGCGCGGGTCACGGGTCAGGAAACCGCCCTTACGTAGCGTGGCGGCAACCAATTCAGGATACATCTTGACCAATGCGCGCGCCAAGCCCAGCTTAACAGCATCGGTCTGACCGGTGACACCACCGCCGCGTACCTTGACGGTGACATCGTAAGCGTTTCGCTCATAGCCGGCAGCTCGCAGGGGCGCCAGAATAGCTTCCACATCACCTAGCCTGGTGAAAAAGTCTTCCAAAGGTTTCTCGTTGACCGTAAAGTGCCCGCTGCCCATCATCACACGCACACGAGCTGTGGCTTCTTTACGACGACCAACGCCCTCAAAATATTGAACTGACATTTTTTCTCAACTCCTTTAAAGCATGGGGCGCGGATTCTGCGCTACATGCGGATGTTCGTTTCCCGCATAGATTTTGAGGCGCTTGAGCAACTTGCGACCCATCCTGTTATGTGGCAGCATACCCCAAACCGCAGCGCGCACGACGCGTTCCGGATAGGTTTTCATCATGTCGCGTAACCGGGTGGAAGTAAGTCCCCCCGGATAGCCAGAATGGCGGTGATACCATTTGGTTTCCAGCCGCTTTGGGCTGAAAGCCAGTTGGCTGGCGTTAATCACAATCACATAGTCCCCTATATCCACGCCGGGGGTATAGGTGGGCTTATGCTTACCCAGCAACACACTGGCAATTCTGGTGGCTAACCGACCTAGATTTTGCTGGCTCGCGTCCACCAACACCCAGTTTGGTTCAACTTTTCCTTTAATGACGTAGGTCTTTTCCACTGTCATCATCTCCACTGACAAAATTTCTTGTTCTCAGACTCTTGCCTGCTAACTCCCGGCATATACAACCTGTTTCAAAACCAGACCTTTTGCTGGCGCAAGACCGGGAGGTAAAGATACCGCCTGATGAATAGCCATCTCCAAATCTTTCAGGCTGATTTTGCCTTGCGCCACTGCCACTTGGACAAACACCATTCGGCGAACCATATGATAGAGAAACGCATCGGCAGTAACTTCAAAATGAAGATGTCCTTCTATCTGTCGCCAGCCAGCCGCCAATATAGTTCGACGTGTACTGCCTCCGGTACGGAGCGGAGTCCCAAAAGCAGCAAAATCATGTGTACCGACGAAAAGCTCGGCACCAGCCTGAAGGATTGTCAGATCAATCGTCGGCCAGACCCGCCAGGCATACCGCTCATAAAGCGGGTTGCGCTGTGGCTCGCAATAAATGTGATATTCATAACAGCGAGCAACAGCATCATAGCGCGGGTGAAAATTCGGGCTTGTTGACAGGACATTTCTTACTGCAATATCTTCTGGCAGATAAGCATTCAGCGCGTAACCCAGTTCTTGCGGCGCATGCCGCCAATCCAGATCAACCGCCACTACCTGCCCCGCCGCATGGACACCACTGTCCGTGCGTCCAGCCGCCAGCAACGTTTTACCCTGCCATCCCAATTTCCGCAAGGCAGCCTCGACCTCCACTTGCACGGTGCGCTCCCTTCCCTGGCGCTGAAAGCCACAGAAGTGCGTTCCGTCATAGGCAAGAATCAACTGGTAACGTGCCATCCCAATCCGGTTTTTCTCCGGATGGTTTATCCCTCAACCAGGGTCAACAGGACTATCTCGGCGTTATCACCCTGCCGGGGTCCTAAACGAAAGATACGCGTATAGCCTCCAGAACGGTTGGCATAACGCGGTCCAATTTCATCAAATAATTTCTTTACCGTATCCGGATCATTGCCAAGACGAGCCGCGGCCAACCGGCGGGCATTGACTTTCTCAACTTCGCTGGCTTTTTCGCTGTTCCGTGCCAGCGTGATCAATCGTTCCGCCTCACCACGAATAAACAAAGCTTTGGCGCGAGTCGTTTTAATCTTTTCATGCGCGAACAGTTGCCGCACCATCGTCCGGCGCAATCCATTGCGTTGGCCTTTGCTTCGTCCAAGTTTTTTACCAGCAACCTGATGTCGCATCTTACTTACTCCATAGTTTTCTCTTCTTGCAGATAGCCTTTTTCTATCATTTTCTGTCGCAACTCGTCCAGACTCTTTTCACCAAAGTTACGTATGGACATCACTGCCTCATTGCCCTTTTCGAGAAGTTCCAACACATCACCGACAGTGGTAATGCCCGTACGTTTAAGTGAATTGAACACCCGGACAGAAAGGTCAAGATTTTCAATCGGCGTTTCAGCAGCTTCGCTTGTCAACCTGCCTGCGACCTGCTCTCTTTCAGGGCTGACAAACAGCGGCTCTTCTCCAATGCCAGAAATATAACGCAAATGCTCAATCAAGATTTTTGAAGCTGTTCCCAGAGCATTTTCTGGCGTTATTGTGCCATCTGTCCAAATTTCAAGTAGCAGGCGGTCATAATTGGTGCTTTGCCCAACGCGCGCAGCGCCCACAGACCAGTTCACCCGCCGCACAGGGCTGAAAACAGCGTCCACTGGCAGCTCTCCAATCGGCAAACGACCGCTGCGTTCATGCGCTGGTGAATAGCCACGCCCGCGTTCAACTGTCATGTCAATTTCCAGATTCAGCCGGCTAGCATCCACCGTGAAGAGATAGAGATCCGGGTTAACGATCTCCACCTCGGCGGGTACTTGAATATCGGCCGCGGTTACAATACCGCTGCTGCGCACATCCAGGTGAAGATGAGCTGTGTCCACATCATGCAAGATCATGCGCAATTGCTTAATCTGCAACATGACCTGGATCACATCTTCGCGCACCCCAGGAATATCACTGAATTCGTGCAGTACATCCGAGATGCGAATAGACGTAACCGCCGCACCCTCCAGAGAGGAGAGCAAAACTCGCCGCAGCGCATTACCCAGTGTAACACCATACCCTCGCTCAAGGGGACTGATGACAAACTTGCCGTAATTGCGCGCTTCAGCTTCTCGTTCAACCTTTGGTGTAACCAAATTACTTAGCATTGTCACGGTTCACCTCTTTCCAGTGCACCCCATATCCCCGCGCACTGGAGAAATCAATACTAGCGCGAGTAGTACTCAACAATGAGCTGCTCGCTCAGGTTTCCATCAATCTCAGCCCGTTCCGGTAAGCGCAACACGCGCCCGCTCAAGGTACTCAAATCTCGGTCAAGCCAGAGAGCACAATTGCGTTTCTCCGCGAAATCTGCCAGCTCCTTGAAGAAGGGACGAGACCGAGAGCCTTCGCGCACGGAAATTTTATCGCCCGGTCGAAGAAGCATAGATGGAATGTCTGTCCGCCGGCCGTTAACCAGAAAATGACCATGCGTAACTAGCTGGCGCGCCTGAGCGCGATTTTCTGCCAGTCCCATGCGGAAGACCACATTATCAAGACGCAATTCCAGGGTCTGTAACAGGTTCAGACCAGTCAGACCACGCTTTCGCAAAGCAACCGAAAAATAGCGGCGGAACTGCCGTTCCAGAATACCGTAGAGACGACGCGCTTTCTGCTTGGCGCGTAATTGACGCGAGTAATCCGACACCCGCTCACCACGCGATTGACTTGAGCGACCATGCTCACCCGGTGCATAACTGCGCCGTTCAAAGGCGCATTTAGGCGTAAAACAGCGTTCGCCCTTCAAAAACAACTTCTCACCTTCACGCCGGCATAATTTACAAACCGGACCAATATATCTTGCCATATTTCTCCCTCACTCCTACACGCGGCGTTTCTTTGGAGGCCGGCAACCATTATGCGGAACCGGCGTCACATCTGCAATCGAACGCACCTTGATCCCCATGGACTGCACTGCGCGAATTGCCGCCTCGCGCCCGGGACCAGGTCCCTTAATGATCAGATCAACTTCCTGAACACCCATACCTTGGGCAGCTTTGATTGCCTGTTCAGCAGCCAGACGGGCAGCAAAGGGTGTGCTCTTACGAGAACCCTTGAAACCCGCCGATCCAGAGCTACCCCAGCAAACAGTGTTACCTTGCTGATCCGTCACTGTCACAATCGTGTTATTGAAGGAAGCGAAAATGTGCACCTGTGCAGAGGACAGTGTGCGCTTCGTTTTGCGCGCAGATGCTGCGCGACGCGTTGAACGTACATTTTGTGCCATATTCCCTCGTTTTCAGACTCGTTTCTACCTCCAACCTTCTTGCCATCAGCGTTCAACCAGGCAGCCGCAGGGAGAGGAAGGTTTCCCAAACTGGTTGAACTGGATGCATGGCAAGAAAGGCTATTTCTTCGCTGCTCCTCGACGGCGTCCACGACCTGCCACAGTCTTGCGTGGGCCCTTCATCGTGCGGGCATTGGTGCGTGTACGCTGCCCGCGAACGGGCAAATTCCGTCGGTGGCGCAACCCACGATAGCAGCCGATTTCAATCAAACGCTTGATGTTCATCTGCACCTCGCGGCGCAGATCACCTTCGACTTTATAATTCTTGGCAATATAATCTCTTAAAGCACTCGCTTCAGCCTCGCTCAGATCTTTCACCCGTGTATCAGGATTCACTTTAGTTGCATTCAAAATCTGACGCGAACGAGAAAGCCCAATGCCATAAATGTAGGTCAAAGCTACTTCAACCCGTTTATTGCGCGGAAGATCAACACCTTCAATTCTCGCCATACGTTCCTACCCCTGTCGCTGCTTGTGCTTAGGATTTTCACAGATAACGTATAATCGGCCGCCTCGCTTTACAATTTTGCATTTTGCGCACCGTTTACGGATAGATGTAGATACTTTCATAATCTCTCCTTCCAAAAATACAGCGGCTTGACAGCCAAAGTTATGATTATACCGAACGATACAAAATATGTCCAGCCTCTACCTGCCAAGGATTCCGACCATCATCTAATAAAGTCAAAATCATTGGTCCATCTTCGGTGACTGCCACCGTATGCTCAAAATGAGCAGTGTAGCTACCATCCCGAGAAGCTACCGTCCACTGATCGCTCAGCACTTTGGTTTCCGGTGTTCCAATTAAAACCATTGGCTCTAGAGCAATCGTCATGCCGCGTCGAAGAAGCATCCCGCGGCCGGGACTGCCATAATTTGGCACTTGTGGGCCCTCATGCATTTGACGCCCAACCCCATGACCAGTATACACTCGAGTAACATAAAAACCATTGCCCTCGACAAATTTTTGTATCGCCGAGGACACATCGCCAACCCGTTTTCCAGGCATCATTTGCGCGATTCCAACAAACAACGCCTGCTCAGTGACATATAGTAACTTTTTAACTTGCTCAGACACCTCGCCAACTGGCGCAGTGAACGCCGAATCGGCTACAAAGCCTTCATACACTGTTCCACAATCTACAGAGACAATATCACCCTGTTGCAATTTCCGTTTGGGATTTGGAATACCATGTACCAGCTCATCGTTCACACTGACACAACTGCTAGCAGGGTAAGGATACGGCCCGGGATAATTCTTAAAGGGTGAATAAACACCATACTTTTTTAGAACCTCTTCAACTGCTGCGTTGACATCGGCTGTCGTAGCGCCTGGACGGATCACAGCATGTGCCGCTGCCAGAGCTTCGGCGTTGATCCTTCCCGCCTCTCTCATGATGGCAATTTCCTCAGGGCTCTTGATTGTGATCTGGCGATCCCAGCTCATACGCGCACCTTCGCTATTGCTTCCAACAGTTTCTCTGATACAACTTCAATGGGTTGAGTGCCATCTATCTCAACCAAAAGTCCACGCTCACGGTAATAAGCTATCAAAGGCGCAGTTTGTTCCATGTACACGCGAATACGATTTTTAACCGTTTCGGGTTTATCGTCCTCGCGTTGATACAATTCGGAACCATCAATATCACAACGTCCCATTACCTTTGGCGGATTATACTTTTCATGATAGACATGCCCTTCAGCGCGGCATGACCAGCGCCCGCCCAACCGCTCAATCAATACTTCGGGCGCAACCGAGATGTATGGGACAAGATGAATTCGGCTTCCCCATGCTGCCAGCAAATCATCCAGCGCTTTAGCCTGTGCCGGTGTACGCGGGAAACCGTCCAGCAGAGCACCTTGTTTGCAATCTGGTTGGGACAACCGCTCACGCACCATTGCAATAGTAACTTCATCCGGCACCAGCTCACCACGATCCATATAGCTCTGTGCCAGCTTTCCCAATTCAGTTTGTAACTTCAAGTTCTCGCGAAACAGGTCGCCAGAGGAAATATGAACCAGTTTTTCCTTTTCGGCAATCACTTTTGCTTGTGTACCTTTTCCGGCACCTGGAGGTCCCAGCAGGACGATATACAACGCCATTGTTTCCTTACCCCTTGAGCAGGCTCTCTTCGTAACCGTGCAATTTAAGCTCTGCTTCAATGATATTAAACGTATCCCGCACAACGCCGACAACGATGAGCAAGCCAGCCGAAGAGATCAGGAACAACCCCGCCTGACGAGCGCCCACCGGCAGTATCATCCCCAATAAATAGGGAAGCACAGCAATAGCACCCAGAAATACAGCGCCGGGCAGCGTGATGCGGCGCTGGACTTTTGTCAGATACTTTTGTGTGGGCGCACCACGTACGACACCAGGTATCTGCGCACCTTGCTTCTTCAGGTTTTCACCGTAATTCTGTTGTGTAAAAAGCACATCGGTATAGAAAAACGTAAACAGCACAACAGTCACAAAATAAACCAACGAGTACCACCCCGTATTTGCCCCGAAAATACGCGTAATTCCCAACGCCACATCCTTAATAAACTCAGATTGCGACTGCACAAAATAACTTGCCACAATGGTTGGGAAGGTAAGGAAAGATTGGGCAAAAATCAACGGAATCATACCCGCCATGTTGACCATCAGTGGCAGATTACTGCGCACCGGCATGGACATACGATTGCCAATGCGCCGTCCCGGGAAGAGAACAGGCACATTGCGGCGTCCCTGCTGCACAAAGACAATAGCAAAGATCGCCAGACTCAAAATGATCAGAATCACTAACAACAGCCACCAGCCGTTAGTTCTATCGCTAAGAATTGAGCCCAAATGACTGGGAATACGTGCCACAATTCCCGAGAAGATAATCAGCGAAAGACCCTGATTGGGAATGCCATACTCCGAAATCAATTGCCCCAGCCAGATGCCAAACATTGTGCCTGCCACCATGCTCAACAGGGTTGCCAGTGTAGGAAGTAACGCCTCGCCAGAGAAGCCATAAGCGGTCAGGATGGATTGTCCAGGTACGAACGAGTTAAAAATATTGATCTGTCCAACTGCCGAAAGCAAAGCCATCGGAACAGTCAGTATCACCGTCCAGCGCTCCATAAACTTCTGACCTTCGCGCGGATTGTCTTTCATTCTGCGCTCCAGTGCTGGAATAATTGGAACTAAAAGCTGCAAGATAATTTGCGCAGTGATGTAGGGGTACACGCCCATTGCCAGAATCGAGAAATTGGACACGGTACCACCCGAAAGCAAATCCAGCAAGTTAAACAGATTGCCCGCCGCCCCACCTTGCTGCGCAAGTTGCTCCAACACCGTCCGGTCAATTCCCGGCACAGGAATATTCGCAGCCAGACGGTACAAGACCAGAATCAGCAGCGTAATTAACAGCTTCTTTCGGATATCAATTGACTTCCACAGATAGCGCCAAGCTGAACGCTTCATGTGTGGTTCTCCTTTACCTGATTTGATAATCAGGAGATAATTTCAACGCTGCCACCCGCAGCCTCAATCTTGGCGCGCGCGCCCTTGCTCACACGATGCACGCGAACCTTAAGCGGCACATTAACTTCACCGTTACCCAAGATTACAACCGGATTGCTGTTCTTCTTCAGCATATTCTCGCTGGCTAACAATTCCGGAGTCACTTCCGTCCCGGCGTTAAATCGTTCCAGTTGTGACAGGTTGATTTCGTTATATTCAACCTGATTAGGTGGGGTGAAACCTTCACCTCGCATAAAGGGTAACCGACGATAGAAGGGCAGGTTACCGCCCTGTCGGTAAAGATGTCCGCCTTCACCAGAACGTGCACCCTGTCCTTTTGTGCCGTGGCCAGCCGTTTTTCCCTGTCCGGCAGCAATACCGCGTCCTACTCGCTTACGCGCCTTTTTAGCACCTGCATTTGGAAAAAGATCATGCAATTTCATTGCTCTACCTGCTCAACAACAACCAGATGATTTACTTTCGCCAGCATCCCCCGCAGGGTAGGGCTATCCACATGCTCAACCGTTTGGTTCAAACGTCTCAAGCCCAATGCCCGCACGGTGGCTTTATGGCGTTCCGAATAACCAATCGCACTTTTCACCAGTGTGATGCGTAACTTCTTTACAGGTTGATTCTTCCTATTAGGCATGCTGCTTCCTCCGCTCCCAGAATGGAATCAGGTCCTGTGCAGACTTTCCACGACGAACAGCTTCCTCATCAGCGGATTTCAATTGGTCCAGTGCAGAAAACGTTGCCTTGACTACGTTCAGAACATTTGCACTCCCCAGTGACTTGGTCAAAATATCCCGGATACCCGCTGCTTCCAACACAGCACGGACACCACCAGCTGCGATCACGCCTGTACCGGGTGAAGCCGGCTTGAGCAAAACGCGTGCACCACCGACTTTACCAATTACTTCATGCGGTATCGTCGTACCAGTAATGACAACGTTTTTCATCGCTTTGCGGGCATGCTCGCTGGCTTTACGCATCGCGTCCGGCACAGCGTTCGCTTTGCCAACGCCCAGACCAACTTTGCCGTGATTGTCACCAACAACCACTGTGACACGAAACTGAAACCGGCGTCCGCCTTTTACCACTTTCGCTACGCGCGCAATCTCAATCACGCGCTCATCGTACTGTTCATCAACTAAAGGTGTATATTCCATCAAGTCCATCGTCAAAGCCTCTTTTCCGTTTCTTCGCCTTAGAACTCCAAACCGGCTTCACGAGCACCGTCTGCCAGAGCTTTCACTCGTCCAATGTATTTGAAGCCGCCACGGTCGAACACAACCGTGTGAATGCCTTTTTCCCTGGCACGCTCAGCGATTGTCTTGCCAACCAGGCGAGCCTGCTCTGTCTTGTTCAGGCCTTTGACTTTATCACGTAGTTCATGATCTATACTTGAGGCTGCCACCAGCGTATGCCCAGCCTGATCATCAATCACCTGAGCATAAATTTCTGCTGTGCTCCGAAATACATTCAGACGAGGGCGTTCTGACGACCCCTCAAGATGCTTGCGCACTCGCTGGTGTCTTCGCAACCTGGCTTCTTTTCGAGATAATTTTGCCATAGCTACTCCTACTTCTTGGCCTTTCCAGATTTACCAGCTTTGCGGCGAATTTTCTCGCCCAGATAATGAATCCCTTTGCCCTTGTAGGGTTCAGGAGGACGAATTTTTCGGATATTTGCGCAAAGCTGGCCAAGCTGCTCCTTATCAAAACCCATCACTTTGATCTGTCGTGTTTTAGTATCCACATCAAATGTGATGCCTGCTGGCGGCTCAACGACAACTGGATGAGAGTATCCAACATAAAGCACCAGATTCTTGCCATCCATTTCTGCACGATACCCGACCCCATCAATTTCGAGAATTGTAGTGAAACCAGAGCTAACACCTGTCACCATATTCTGAATTAAGGCCCGCGTCGTCCCATGCAATGCCCGTACAGTGGGCTCATCGGAATCGCGCTGAACAAGTAGCTGGTTTCCTTCCATCGAGATTGAAACCAATGGAGAAAAGCTGCGCTTGAGCTCGCCCTTGGGGCCCTTCACCTGCACTTCACTCCCATCAATATCGACCTGCACACCAGCCGGAATAGTGACTGGCAAACGTCCAATTCGAGACACGTTCTTACCTCCTTATTCCCGCAGGTCACCAGACCTTGCAAATGATCTCGCCACCCACGCCCAATTGACGAGCGCGCTGGCCGGTCATAACACCCTTTGGCGTGGACAGGATAGCAACGCCTATCCCGGACAGCACCCAAGGAATATTCTGCTTTTGAGTATAAACACGACGCCCAGGACGGCTCACCCGCTCAATACCCGTGATCACAGGCCGGCGCTGGCGTCGCTCACCCACGTATTTGATCCGCACACGCAGGGTTTTGTGAGAAGGCTTGCTACCCTCTACTTCTTCATAATCCTCGATAAAGCCTTCTTCTTTCAGAATTCGAGCTATCTCGAGTTTTATCTTCGAGGCTGGCATTGCTGCGACAGCTTGTCCAGCCATCACCGCATTGCGAATGCGAGTTAACATATCAGCTATCGGATCGTTCACGCTCATTGTTGTTCCCTCCGCCTGCCTACCAGGATGACTTTACAACACCAGGAATTTGTCCCCTGAGTGCCAAATCACGAAAACAGATCCGACACAACCCAAACCTGCGCAGGTAACCACGCGGCCGTCCGCAAACCCGACAGCGATTCCGTACCTGGTTGGGGTATTTTCGCCGCATTTCACGATACATCATGCACTTCTTTGCCATATTAACCCTTCCTGAAAGGCATGCCCAGCATTTCCAACAGCAAAGCTGCCTGGTCATCAGATGAAGCGCTGGTCACAACCGTGATTTCCATCCCGCGGATCTTGTCAATTTTGTCATACTCAATCTCGGGAAAAATCAACTGCTCACGCAAACCCAATGTATAACTGCCTCGCCCATCGAACGCATCGCGTGAAACCCCGCGAAAATCGCGCACGCGCGGTAATGCAATGTTTAATAAGCGGTCTAAAAATGCCCACATTCGTTCACCGCGCAGCGTTACCTTGCATCCTATTGCACGACCTTCGCGCAGTTTAAAATTAGCAATGCTTTTACGGGCTTTGGTGATAATCGGCTTCTGCCCGGTGATCATCATCAAATCATTGGTTGCTGCGTCTAACGCCTTCGGATTATCCAATGCCTCACCCAAACCAATATTGATGACCACCTTCTCGATACGCGGAACCTGCATCACATTAACGAGTCCCAACGATTTCATCAAAGCTGGCGTTACTTCTTTCAAATACTTTTCTTTTAACCTGTTCATTGGTACACTCCACGCGGGTCATTTATTCATCAATCAGAGCAGCACATTCTTTGCAAACCCGCTGCACCCTATTTCCGTCTCGCGAAAGGCCAACCCGGGTAGGTTTATTGCACTTCGGGCAGACCAGCATGACATTTGAAATATCAATAGAGGACTCGAAACGAACTTTTCCGGGATTGACAGTTCGACCCTGTGCCTGAACCTGACGCTGATGTTTGGTGCGCAGATTGACGCCCTGAACAACTACTCGATGTTCATCCGGCATTACTTTGATGACTTCGCCTCGTTTGCCTTTGTCCTCATCACGACCGGCGATAACTTCAACGGTATCACCTTTACGAATCTTCACTTTCATTTCCAGCTCCTGTCCCTATAATACTTCCGGTGCCAGGGAAACAATTTTCATAAAACCCTTCTCACGCAGTTCGCGCGCTACGGGACCAAAAATACGGCTACCACGCGGGTTGACACCTTCATTGTCTAGAATCACCGCTGCATTGTCATCAAAACGGATGGATGAACCATCTTCGCGCCGCCATTCCTTAGCACAGCGCACGATCACTGCTTTGACAATATCACTCTTCTTCACAGAACCCTGTGGAGCGGCAGATTTCACTGTGCAAATGACCACGTCGCCCACATGACCATAGCGGCGTTTGGACCCGCCCATGATATGGATGACCAGCAACTCGCGCGCGCCCGTGTTATCAGCTACCTTCAAACGTGTTTCCTGTTGAATCATGGCTTACTCTCCCGACTCAAGATCTTCCACAGATCGCTTGATGACTTTCTCAACAACCCAGCGTTTTTGGGCAGATAACGGGCGAGATTCAACAATCTGCACTTCGTCCCCAACCTGACAGGCATACTCATCGTGTGCCTTCACGCGCTTTGTAGCATGCACCACTTTCTGGTAGAGGGGGTGTCGAAATGTGCGCTTAATTTCAACGACCACTGTTTTTGTCATCTTATTGCTTTTTACAACCCCAATCAGACGACGACGCTCGTTCATTTCACACCTTCCTGATTCACGCCAAGTTCACGCTCGCGCAGAATGGTCTCAAAGCGCGCAACCATACGGCGAGCTTTGCGCAAACGGCTGGTATCGGTCAACTGCCCAGTGACGAACTGGAAACGCAGGTTCATTAACTCCTGACGTGCATCCGCCAATTTCGTTCGCAGTTCTTCCGTAGACAAAAGTCTAATTTCTGCCGTTTTCATTCTTGCTCTCCTACTAAAACGCCCTCATGGCGCGCAACAACTTTGGTTTTGATGGACAATTTATAAGCCGCCTGTTCCAAAGCCTCGACAGAGACGTGAGGCGGCAACCCACCAATTTCAAACATAATACGACCCGGGCGAACTACCGCAACCCAGTACTCCACACCACCTTTCCCTTTACCCATACGGGTTTCCGGCGGCTTTTGTGTATAGGGCTTATCTGGAAATATGCGAATCCACAACTTACCACGGCGGCGCATTACACGCACAAGAGCGCGGCGTGCAGCCTCGATCTGCCGCGCGGTTACCCAACCGGGTTCTAACGCCTGCAAGCCAAACTCGCCAAATGTCACCTCGGCGCCCCGTAATGCTTTACCACGCATTCGGCCACGTTGTTGTTTGCGGTACTTAACACGCTTTGGCATTAACATCATGACAACCTCTCATCCCAGCCAGGAAACACACCCGGCTTTGTGATTATTCACTGACATACACACCCTCTGTGGCTTCGACTTTCTCTTCCACTTCTGGCAGAACTTCACCTTTGTATATCCAGACCTTGATGCCGATTTGCCCATAAGTAGTTAAAGCTTCTGCACGGGCAAAATCAATATCAGCCCGCAAGGTCTGCAACGGGACACGACCCTCGCGCAGCCAGACACTGCGCGCCATTTCCGCACCACTTAACCGACCGGCAACTTCAATCTTGCAACCCTGCGCGCCCTGACGCATGGCTTGCTGGATGGCACGCTTCATCGCACGGCGATAGCTAACACGCCGCTCAATCTGACCAGCAATGTTCAGCGCAACAAGATAGGCATCCAAATCTGGATATTTGATCTCTTTGATTTCCAGATCAATCTTTTTACCAGTCAACGCTTCCAAATCCTGGCGAATCTTTTTGACCGTTTCGCCTTTGCGTCCGATCAAAATACCTGGTTTGGCAGTATTGATGACAACCTTCACCTTACCCGGGAAGCGCTCTACTTCAACCAGCGAGACACCCGCCTTACCTGCTTCCTGATGCACCAACTTACGAATGGCTAAATCCTGGTGAAGTTGTTCGGTATATTCCATACCATCGGCATACCAACGCCCATCCCATGGGCGGTTAATTTTCAGACGAAATCCAATCGGATGAACTTTTCGACCCATATGCTCTCCTGATGTGCTTCTCCTACTGTTGTTCTCGCAGCACAATCGTAATATGCGACGAGCGTCTCAAAATCGGCTTGAACCGTCCACGTGCGCCGAAGCGACGCCACTTACGAGTCGGCGCTTCGTCTGCTGTAATCTTGTATATATATAAATCATCCCGGCTAACACCAAAGTTTTCCTCAGCATTAGCCACCGCAGATAACAGCAACTTATGCACATGACGAGCAGCTACTTTAGGTGTAAATTTCAGGATGTTCAAGGCTTCCACTGCCGGTTTTCCACGTACCAGATCAATCACCAGGCGAGCTTTTTGAGCCGAAACACCACAGTAACTCAGTTTTGCACGAATATCGGTCGCCATAGCTTACCTCTTGCTTGATTTCTCTGCCACGTGCCCACGAAAATGTCGGGTGGGCGCAAACTCACCCAGCCGGTGCCCTACCATATTCTCGGTAATGTAAATCGGCACATGACGGCGCCCATCATGAACTGCGATAGTGTGTCCGACAAATTGCGGGAAAATTGTGCTCGCCCGGCTCCAGGTACGAATGACCTTCTTTTCGCCTCGAGCATTCATGGCTTCGATCTTCTTGAGCAATTTGGGCGATACAAATGGCCCTTTTTTCAAAGAACGTGACATAATGCGTCCCTCACTTACCAGAAATTTCCTGGACCAGACTACCGACCGCCGCCCTGGTTGCGACGACGAACGATATATTTATCCGTCTGTTTGTTGCGACGGGTTTTATAACCACGCGTTGGCTTGCCCCACGGAGTTTTCGGTCCGGGCATACCAACAGGTTGACGTCCCTCACCGCCACCATGCGGGTGGTCACGCGGAGACATTGCCGTACCGCGCACAGTCGGGCGAATGCCTAGGTGGCGCTTGCGTCCTGCTTTGCCAAGTTTGATATTGCTATGCTCTACATTGCCAACCTGTCCAATGGTTGCGTAACAAACCTGACGTACTAACCGGACCTCACCGGAAGGCAAACGAATCTGGGCATAGTCGCCCTCTTTCGCCAGTAATTGGGCTGATCCGCCTGCAGCACGCACCAGCTGACCACCGCCGTTCGGCCTCAGTTCGATATTATGAATAACCGTACCAACCGGAATGCTGGAAATAGGTAGACTATTGCCTGGACGAATTTCTGCACCAGCACCAGCCATCACGGTATCGCCCACTTTCAAACCAAGCGGAGCGATAATGTAACGCTTTTCACCATCCGCGTAGGTCAACAATGCCAAGCGGGCTGTGCGATTAGGATCATATTCAATCGCCGTGACCCGCGCCGGGATATCGCGTTTATCGCGCTTGAAATCAATGATGCGCAGGAAACGGCGATTTCCCCCGCCACGATGGCGAACTGTCACACGACCGTAAAAATTGCGCCCGGCATGTTTTTTCAATACGACAACCAGCGAGCGCTCCGGCTCGGTCTTTGTAATTTCCTCAAAAGAATAACCGGTCATACCTCGCAGACCGGGTGTTACCGGTTTATATACCTTAACAGCCATCACTCTACCCCTTCAAAGAAAGGAATCCGATCGTCTGGCGCCAGGGTAACAATCACCTTTTTAAAACCGCTCTTTCGGATGCCAATCCGGCGACTGCGGCCTCGGCGAGACAGTTTTCTCGGTGTGTTGATGATATTTACCCGCAATACGGTCACTTTAAACAGGGTTTCTACTGCATCTTTGACAAGCGTACGGGTAGCATCATCCGCCACTTCAAAGGCGTATTGATGCAGTTTACTTAACTGATAATTCGATTTTTCAGTCACCAGTGGACGGCGGAGTACATCATAAATTGTGCTCATCTTTTCCTCCAGCCTAACCCAGATGGGTGGTTATCGCTTCCAGCGCCGACAAAGGCATCACAACCTTGTCAAACACCATCAAATCGCGGATATTGAGATAATTCGCCAGTAACACTTTGGCATCCGGAATATTATTGGTTGACCGAATAACCATCTCATAATTTTCCTTGTTTGGGATGAGAATAAGCGCGCTGGCATCTCCGATGAGTGTATCTAAAGCCTGTGCCATCAAACGCGTTTTTGCCTCTGGCAGTCTTAACTCATCCACCACAACAATTCCCGCTTCTGAAGCCTTCACTGAAAGTGCTGAACGCAACGCCATGCGACGCATTTTCAATGGCATGGCTTGTGTATACTTGCGCGGGTGTGGTGTATGCACCTTACCGCCGCCCTTCCATTGAGCCGCGCGAATGGAACCTTGTCGAGCGCGTCCGGTGCCTTTTTGCCGCCAGGGTTTTCTCCCACCGCCGGCTACTTCGCCGCGTGTCTTGGTATCATGAGTACCCAGGCGAGCATTTGCCATCTGACGAACATAAGCCTGATGCATCAAATCCAGATAAATTGGGGCTTCAAAGATACTCGGTGGAAGCTCCACTGTGTTGACCTTCTGGCCCTCCATGTTATAAACATCCACTACCATAGTTGCTTCGCTCCCTTGATACACGAAAACAGCCCTACGCGTGAAAGCGTTTACTGCTTTCGCGCCTCCTTTATCAATACTAAACCGCCGCGCGCGCCCGGTATAGCACCCTTAACGCCTATCAAGTTGCGCTCAGGATCAACGATAGCGACCTTCAGGTTCTGCGCAGTGACTCGATCATTGCCCATATGACCTGGACCACGCGACCCTTTATACACACGCCCAGGTGTGGTTCCAGAGCTGCGAGAGCCGGGGGCACGGTGACGATCAGATTGACCATGTGTCTTTGGTCCACCTTTGAAGTGGTAACGTTTTACACCACCCTGAAAACCGCGACCTTTACTGGTACCCACTACATCCACACGCTCGCCAACATTGAAGACATCCACCCTGACAACATCTCCCTCAGCAACTTCCGGATTCTTAGTCCGAAACTCACGCAGAAAACGCAAGGGGGGCAGATTTAGACTATTGCGTTTAAGGTGACCCAGTTCACCACCCGTCAAGCGCTTGGGTTTGGTTTCCTCAAACCCCAATTGGACTGCAGAGTATCCATCCTTTTCGGGCAAACGAACCTGAGTAACATAGCAAGGCCCAGCTTCGATCAGGGTGACCGGAATTGCCACACCATCCTCATCGAAAATCTGAGCCATGCCGATTTTCTTGCCAATCAGCCCTTTAAACATCTCGGTTTTCTCCTTCTATTTCATTTATTTTCAAGAGACTGTCAGTCTGGGCTTGACTGCATCATCTCCTGCAGTATAGTCAGCGGCTTGCTGCGACACCCTGTGTCTTGTTTCGTGCGCCCACAATACCACTCTTGTACTGCCCTGAATTCAAAACCTGTTTAGTATACTACAAATTTTCTCAAAATGCCATAGATTGCCAGCAATTTTTCTTGCTGGCAATCTCAAAAAATCTTAAATTTTAATTTCAATATCTACGCCTGCTGGCAGGTTGAGTCGCATTAGCATATCAATCGTCTTGGCATCTGGATCGAGGACATCAATGAGACGGTTATGGGTGCGAATTTCAAAATGTTCGTGCGAATCTTTATCAACAAAAGTAGAACGTCGAACAGTAAACCGCTCAATTTTAGTGGGCAAAGGAACTGGCCCTACTACATGAGCACCACTGCGTTCTGCAGTCTCAACAATGCGTCTGGCAGACTGATCCAGAACACGATGATCGTACGCTTTGAGACGAATTCGTATCTTCTGTTTAGCCATACTCTTCTGCCTAATCATAAACTTGGGTGATCACACCGGCGCCAACCGTCAAGCCGCCTTCTCGAATGGCAAACTTCGACCCCTGCTCCAACGCCACCGGCACAATCAACTCCACTTCCATGTTGATATTGTCCCCAGGCATCACCATCTCTACCCCTTCCGGTAGTTTGATCGTGCCCGTTACATCCATCGTCCGTATGTAAAACTGCGGACGATACCCAGGAAAGAACGGCTTGTGCCGCCCTCCCTCTTCCTTCTTCAGTACGTACACCTGCGCCGAAAACCGCGTGTGCGGTTTGATGCTCCCAGGCTTCGCTATCACCATCCCCCGCTCTACATCCGTCCGCTCGATCCCACGCAACAGCAAACCTAGATTGTCCCCAGCCAGCCCTTCATCCAGCGTCTTGTGGAACATCTCCACCCCCGTCACCACCGAGTTCATGCTCTTCTCTCTCAACCCTACAATCTCTACCGCATCCCCTACCTTGATCCGCCCGCGCTCTACTCGCCCCGTCACTACCGTCCCTCGCCCTTTGATCGAGAATACATCCTCCACAGGCATCATGAACGGCTTGTCTACCTCCCGCGGCGGCTCCGGTATGTAGTTGTCAATCACATCCAACAACTCCCGAATGCACGCATACTCCGGCGCATTCGGATCCGTTGACGGACTCTCCAACGCCTTCAACGCACTCCCTCGTACGATCGGCGTCGTCTCCCCAGGAAATCCATACCCCGTCAGCATCTCCCGCAGCTCGAGCTCCACCAGCTCTAACAGCTCCGGATCATCCATCTGATCAACTTTGTTCAAAAATACTACTATGCTCGGCACTTCTACTTGCCGCGCTAACAGCACATGCTCCTTCGTCTGCGGCATCGGACCATCCGGCGCCGCTACCACCAAGATCGCCCCGTCTACCTGCGCCGCCCCTGTGATCATGTTCTTGATGTAATCCCGATGCCCAGGCATGTCTACATGCGCATAGTGCCGCTTCTCCGTCTCATACTCGACATGCGCTATGTTGATCGTGATCCCGCGCGCTTTCTCCTCCGGCGCATTGTCTATACTGTCATACGGCCGATATTCCGCCTTCCCTAAAAATTGACAGTACTTCGTGATCGCCGCCGTCAGCGTCGTCTTCCCATGATCAATGTGCCCCATCGTCCCTACATTCAAATGCGGCTTCGTTCGTTCATACTTCTGCTTCGCCATTCTTTCTCTCCTTTTATTAAAGCAAAGAAATTCAGGTTACGGCGATGATAAGAGCCCTCAATGGGACTTGAACCCATGACCCCGTTCTTACCAAGAACGTGCTCTACCGGCTGAGCTATGAGGGCTTGCCGTTCCCTACAATTTTGGTCTTGCGACCAGTGGGCGGTGAAGGATTCGAACCTCCGAAGGCGTTCCGCCAACTGATTTACAGTCAGTCCCCGTTGGCCACTTGGGTAACCGCCCGCACTTGAGCTGTTGCCAGCTCGCAAGTGAGATTGTTTTTTGGCAGCTATACAAACCAATCTCACTTGCCAGCCCACAACCTGAGCCGACGATGGGAGTCGAACCCATAACCGACCGCTTACAAGGCGGTTGCTCTGCCGTTGAGCTACGTCGGCAAATGACAAGCACAGTGTTAAACAGCGAACTAGCGGGTAGGATTATACCAAACCAATGATATAAAGGCAAGGTTCGCGCTTTACTTTTTATTGCATTTTTTGCTTTATTGGCAGGATCCGTTCTCTTTTGATGCCTTGAACCAAACTTAACAAACCCAAATATCTGCATGGTATAATCACATTTCCAAAAACTGTCTGCTGCTGGAGAACAAATGCCAAAAGCGCTCGACTTCCAATCTATCATGCTCACCTTGCAGCATTTCTGGGCTGACCATGGCTGCCTTATCTGGCAACCTTATTATACACAGGTGGGTGCCGGGACAAATAACCCCGCCACCATTCTGCGCGTTCTCGGCCCAGAGCCATGGAATGTTGCTTACGTTGAACCTTCTATCCGTCCGGATGACGGACGCTACGGTGAAAATCCCAATCGGCTACAACAACATTACCAGTTCCAGGTCATCCTCAAACCCGACCCCGGTAATCCACAAGAGCTTTATTTGCAATCATTGGTGGCGTTGGGGATTGATCCGCACCGGCACGATATCCGATTTGTAGAGGACAATTGGGAATCGCCTGCTTTGGGCGCCTGGGGATTGGGATGGGAAGTCTGGCTGGATGGGCAGGAAATCACCCAATTCACCTATTTTCAGCAGGCAGGCGGAATGCAGCTCGATCCGGTCTCCGTTGAAATCACCTACGGGCTGGAACGAATTGCTATGCCCTTGCAGGGAGTAAGCAATTTCAGAGATATTCACTGGAATGAGCGTTTTACTTATGGCGATATGAATCTGCAAGGCGAACAGGAACACAGCAAATACTATTTTGAGCTGGCAGATGTCGAACGTGTTCAGAAAATGTATGAGCTGTTTGAGGCTGAAGCAGAAAACGCACTGGCGCATGGGCTGATTCTGCCAGCACATGATTACATCCTAAAATGCTCACACACGTTTAACATTCTGGACACGCGCGGCGCTATTGGGGTAACTGAGCGACAAGCATTTTTCGCACGTATGCGTGACTTATCACGTCGTGTCGCCGAAGCTTATCTGGCGGAGCGGAAACGACAAGAATACCCTTGGCTACCAGCAGAAGTCAAAACAACAAAAACCCAAAGTGATGCCCCAGCACTTAACATACCCGCAATCACTACACGAAGTTGTGATTTTTTGCTGGAAATTGGCACCGAAGAGCTTCCTGCTGGTGACCTGCAAGTTGCTCTTGACCAGTTGACCGAGCGCGTCCCAATCTGGCTGGATGAGTTGCGGCTTACCCACGGTGAGGTACAGGTATGGGGAACGCCGCGCCGGCTGGTGGTGCATGTCAGAGACCTCGCCACACGCCAGACAGACCGCCAGACAGTTTATAAAGGACCTCCAGCGCATCGTGCCTATGACACTGCCGGTCAACCAACACCCGCAGCCGAAGGGTTCGCCCGCAGTAAGGGCGTTGCTGTTGCTGACCTTGAGATACGCGAAATAGACGGCGGTAAATATGTAGTTGCACTGGTACATGAAGCCGGACGTCCAGCCGTCGAAGTGCTCAGCGAAGCGCTTTCGGGGTTGATTGCCAATATTCACTTCGATAAACCGATGCGCTGGAATAGCAGCAATGTTTTCTTTTCTCGACCTATTCGCTGGTTGTTGGCGCTTCTAGATGATAAGGTGATCCCCTTCAGCTATGCTGGGGTAGAAAGCGGGAGAAAGACGCGCGGTCTGCGTTTCTACGAACCTGAGGTGATTGAAATTCGGGATATTTCTGGCTATTTTCAGGCGCTTGAATCCCAAGGTATCCTGATAAATCCTGAGAAACGCCGCCAGAAAATCAATCAGCAGGTGCGGCAACTGGTCCAAGAAGTGGCGGGGAATGCGGATTTACTGGATGAAGACCTGTTGAACGAAGTGACTCATCTGGTAGAAGCTCCAACCGCTTTTCGTGGAAAGTTTGAAGAGTCTTATCTGGCTCTGCCGCCCGAAGTGCTGGTTTCAGTGATGAAAAAACATCAGCGATATTTTCCTGTCTGGTCAAAAGGCGGAGGGCTCTTACCTTACTTCATTGGCGTGCGAAATGGTGATACAGAACACCTTGAGGTAGTCACCAATGGGAATGAGCAAGTCATTCGCGCCCGTTTTTCGGATGCGTCTTTCTTCATCAGTGAAGATCTCAAGCACAAACTGGAAGATTTCCTGCCGCGTCTAGGTACGTTGATGTTTCAGACAAAACTTGGTTCTATGCTTAATAAATCACAACGCATCGAAAAGCTGGTGGAACGTTTGATGCCCATGTTAAATCTGTCACCAGATGAAGTCAATACGGTACGCCGGGCAGCCAGATTGTGCAAAGCGGATTTAGTAACCCACATGGTTATCGAGATGACTTCGTTGCAAGGAATTATGGGACGCTACTATGCATTGAAGTCCGGTGAAACACCGGCGGTAGCGCAGGCGATATTTGAACACTACCTGCCTCGATTTACAGGTGACAGCCTGCCCGAAAGCAATGCGGGACTGTTGATTGGATTAGCGGATCGGTTGGATACACTGACGGGTCTGTTTGCTGCCGGTCTGGCGCCTTCCGGCACGAAAGATCCATTCGCACAGCGCCGCGCTGCGCTGGGGCTGGTTCAACTGTTGATTGCCCGTGACCTCGATTTTGACCTTCGAAACGGACTAGCAGAAGCCGCCAGGCTGTTGCCAATCCCAGCCAGCCCGGAAAGCCTCAAAGAGTGCCTGGACTTCATCGCCGGGCGGTTACGTGTCATGTTGATAGATCAGGGTTATCGCTATGATGTCGTGGATGCGGTGCTGGCAGCCCAAAAGCACAATCCAGCAGGTTGTATGCGAGCAGTGAAGGAGCTTTCCGAATGGGTAGCACGCCCGGACTGGCATACAATTTTGCCAGCCTTTGCGCGCTGCGTGCGTATCCTTCGCACCCAACCAGGGGAATACACCTTACGACCAGAATTGCTGGATTCCGAAGAAAAAATGCTGTATCAGGCACTGTTAAAAGCCGAAAATGCCGCCCGCCGCCCTGGATCGGCTGCAGATTTCCTTTCCGCCTTTGAACCGATGATTCCGGCAATCAACCGCTTTTTCGATCAAGTGTTGGTGATGGCTGAAGATGCGGATATTCGCGCCAACCGCCTGGCGCTGCTCCAACGCGTTGCCAATCTAGCGGTTGGCGTAGCTGACCTATCCTTGCTGGAAGGCTTTTAGTCCCCAATTGCTTTCAATACGGCAGTGGAATGAGCCAGTAATTTTCGCCATCCCCTTCAGCCGTCCAACCGGTTAGACCGCTGTTTTCGACTTTAATCTTCCACCACACCCAGCCATCGGTACAAACCGGGCCCTCAATCAGTTGAATGCGCGTGTACGGCCCAATTTCGCCCACAATTTTAGAGTGCAAATTCGGCTCTACGCGCACCCGATTGGGAATAGGCGGCGATGGATTCACTTCTGCGAAATCACCCAAACGAAACTGAGTTGGGTAGCTACCCTGACAAACTTCACCAGGCGGTAACTTGGGGAGCGGTGTGCTGGTCGGCTGTAAGCGCCGTCCGGTTTCAACCTGCGTTACAAGCTGACCGCTAAGCCGATCAATTCGATATAGCCGCGCTTCGATTGGACTGTGCGCCCAGATTGCTTCTTCTGAAACGATCAGTTCGGTCAATTCTGCCCCCGTTCTCGCCAGCGCAGTGACAGCCAAAGTAGATGTATCTACCTTTACAATATCCCCGCTGTTCAACGCTACCCAAATGTTGGCATCATCTGAAACCAGGTCCAACGGATAGTCACCCTCTGCAGCCACATCCACCACTTGCAGAATACGTCCATCTTGCGGATCAACACGATAAATATAATGCGAACGTCGGTCCTGGGAGATCGTATAGATACCGCTGGGATGAACTGCAAAACGTGCAAACTGATGAACATACTCCGCAGAAGTCACCGCTTTAGGCAAGGTAACGTTCACCATTTGAACGGGATCTATATGTCCCAGCAGCGTGAAAACCTCCATCGCTTGCAATACCCAAACCCCTGTACCATCCACTTCAGCCTGAAAAGGCTGGGCGGGCAATGGGTATAGCCCGATGATGGAATCTCCCTGCGGCGTGAGCCGCGCCAGGTTTGCAGTGCCCTTGCCTTGTGCTTTGCTCAAACAAGCCCACACCCCACCCTTCCCAGCAGTAATACAACGTACCCCGCCTTCCAGAAACGTTTGTCGGGCAGTTTCCTGACCAGTATAGGGGTCAATGCGGGCGATGAATGTTTCACCAGGCTTGGTTTGGTAAAGCCAAATCGTCCCCTCGCCAACTGCCATGCCGCCCGGATCAGCCGAAAGGCGGATATGCGCAAACATACTGTTCACCGCCGGGTCAATACCCACCAGCGCCGGCTCAGCAGGGTTGATCAGCCAAACCCCAATACCAGATGATGTCTTTGGCGCAACCTGCACCACAACCGAAGTTGCCGTTGGGGGTACCATCGCCGTTGCCCCCGTCAATCCAGAAGATTCCACCGTCATGGTTGCATGAATATCCGGTGATAGTTGCTCTATCATCGGTTCAGGAGTCAACGGCTGACCGGGTATTTCACATCCCACCAGCCATAACAAGAGAGTTAATGAAAACCAGAACCGCAATTTCATGTGCTAAACCTCGGCTGACAAACTTACTCACATAATTGCAGATTGCATCACAAACAAAACTTAAGCTCATCTATATTATCCCACGCAAACGATCGAAAAACAAAAAAACACTTCTTGCGATTTTTCCGCGTCTCTATTAAAGTTAATTTCATCATGACACTCACTATGCGACAAAAACTCAGTTTCAATTTGTTCTTTTTCCTTACCGCCCTGGAAAGCCTTTTTGTCATCCGGCAGTTGCTTGCCATTCCCGCTGACCCGCGGCGCGCTATGCTGGGCGGTTATTCACCATTTCGCCTGGGAATGCTGGTAGTGGTCTTCTTGATTGGCGCCGCTTGTCTCGCTCTCCTTGTTCTGCTCAATCGCCGCACCCGTTCGCTCAACATGCTCTTACGGCTAAGTCGGTTTATGGCACAGCGCGATCACGGCTTTTGGTTTATGCTGCTGATGCTGTTGACTGGTTATGCCATCCATTTCCTGAACGGAGCGCTGATCAGTGGACGCTTTGCTGCGTTGCAAACTGTAGCGTTGCGTCTGTCGCCGATGCTGGTCTGGGCGGGATGGCTTTGCTTTCAAGCAGCGTTCTTGTCAGTACTGGCTGGCATGGACACAAAACCATTGAACAATTTCTGGCGCGAACAAAAAACCATTTTGCGGATCAGCTTGATCAGTGCAACAATATTGTTGCTCGGCTTCAGTTTTCTGGCAATTAGCAAATTGGGAATTCAGCCCCATGCAGTAGACTGGTTCTACCCCAACGCGCCAGTACTGGCTTCGCAGGTCTGGCTTGGACTGGCTTTGGTAACCACCATACTTTGGTTTACGCCAAACCTGCCCGCGCGCAGGCTCGACATCCTTCTGGCAAGCGGCTTGTGGCTGATGACAGTATGGCTCTGGCAGGCTGTGCCGCTGAATCCCAGCTACTTTAACCCACAGCCTGTGCCGCCCAACTTTGAATATTATCCTTACTCTGATGCAGCCGGTTATGACTTGAGAGCACAAACACTGCTGATTGGCGAGGGATTTGGCGGACGTGAACTCATTTTTCGCCCGCTGTATGTCTTCTCATTAGCAATTTATCATGCTTTGGCTGGTCAGAACTATGACAAGACAATGCTGGTACAGGTCATGGTGCTGGCATTTTTGCCAGTGATCATCTATTTTCTTGGTAAAGCATCGCATAGTCGTTTGGCTGGTCTGCTGGCTGCTTTATTTATCCTGTTGCGCGAGCGCAATAATATCGCTTTGGGAGGTATGATTCACGGTGCTCATGCTCATGCCCGCCTGATGATGACAGATGTGCCAACAGAGTTGGGCATAGCATTGATTGCTCTTCTGACCGTTCTATGGCTGCAACAGACTGATTGTCGCCGCTGGTTACCATGGTGGATTGGCGGCGCGTTGGGAGCTTTAATATTGGTGCGCACCCAAGCAATTCTGTTGTTAGCGGTTCTTGTCGTCAGTATTGTTCTTTTTATACGGCAGCGGGTCCGCCTCTGGGTAACCGCGGTTTTACAAATCATTTCTGGAATGACTTTGTTTCTTGCACCATGGGTGATACGCAATTATCACGTCTCTGGCATGTGGGTACTGGAAACAGCTCCCTCCGTTCAACTGGCTTATGAAGCGCGCTACATTACTGGTATGCAAAACACCAATCCACTGCCCGGTGAACGCGGTGATGCTTACAATGCCCGCTTGACACGTGTCATCAGAGATTATATGTTAACTCATCCAATTGAAACGGTACGTTTTACGACAGCGCATTTCTTCCATAACGAAATCAATATGCTCTTGAGTCTGCCGCTCGACAATGACAGCAAAGGACTCAAAGATTATGTTACCCGTCACGAATTCTGGTTCAATCCACTTGAACAGCCGTTACCACCCGGCGAACAGATAATGCTAGGGATCGACCTGATTGTGATAGCTATTGGACTGGGAGCAGTGCTCAGCCGACAAAGCAAGATTGCATGGCTACTTTTGTTTCTTCACTTTGGCTATAACCTCAGTACAGCACTGGCAAAACGTTCGGGCGGGCGATTTTTCCTGCCCGGGGACTGGGTAGGCATTTTCTTTTACGCTTTGGGAGCGGCGCAAATTTTAATCTGGCTGGCTCTCTGGTGGAAAGTGAACCTTCCTATCTCCAAGAGTGTTGTAGATGCTTCAGAATCGACTTTTCTCTCCCTGTCTTCGCAGAGTCGCCACAGCATTGTTCGCGGGGCTTGGGCAGCAGTCAGTGTACTGATGCTCGGCGCACTACTGCCACTCGCAGAATGGGTCGTCCCACCTCGCTATATCAAAACCGCAGAACAAGTTATCCAAACCGGCGTTTTCACCGATGCGGAAAGAGCCCGTCTGTACACCCTTTTGGAGATACCAGACTCGGCGGCATATTACGGGAGAGGCTTATATCCGCGCTACCTGACCGCTGGAGAAGGACTGCGTTCTTCAGAACCCTATCGAAACGATAACCGGCTGCGCTTTGAAATCATCGGGACGCAGTCCAACGAGGTATTTCTGCCATTGGCAGAGCCGCCCACTGTCTTCCCCAGTGGCAGTGACGTGATAGCAATTGGCTGCATGGACAAAGGTTACCTGGACGCGCAAGTTGTTATCGTCTTGAACGATTCAGAAAATTACTTTTACTGGCGCTCAGAATCCGTTTACCCTCCACCGTGCATGACAACACCTGCGCCGTAAAGCTTGTCAGCCCTGTCTGCATCAAGTATGATAGAGAACATCATAAGTGCATTTTTACGCCTTATGTGAAAACATCTTATGTGACTGGCTGGTATCTTGTACGTACAGGTCGCCGTTAACCTCCCGCTAACCAGCGGGGTCTTTGATTATCATTTGCCGCTCGAGCTGGAAGGTCAGGTACAGCCCGGCTGTCTTGTAGCTGTTCCATTCAGTCGTCAAACTGTTCAGGGCATTGTCCTGCGCCTGCTGGAAAGCACTTCGCTGTTGGAGACGCGTCCGGTTGAGGCGCTGCTTGACCCTCAACCAGTCGTCACCAAAATTCAAATGGCGCTTGCTCAGGTTCTGGCGGAAGAAACTCTTACCCCGTTGGCGATCTGTCTTGATCATATGCTTCCGCCTGGTCTTAGCCAGCATGCCGACAGCGAATATTCCCTTCGCTCCGGCAAGCCGCTCAAAGAGGAGGTAGAACTTTCCCCATTTCAGCACAAACTGCTGGCATTGATACGTGAGCGCGGTGCATTGCGCGGAAGACAGATAGCTGCCGCTTTCCCACATCGGGAATGGAAACCCGCTGCGCAGGCTCTGGTGCGCTGGGGATGGCTGCAAAGCCGCCCGGTGTTGCCACCGCCCAGTGTGCGACCGCGCCTGACGCGCAGGGTGCAACTTATTGCATCGTCAGAGATGCTGGAAACACATTGGGAAAGGCTGGGGCGCGGCGAAGCAGGCGCGCGGCGGCAGGCAATGATACGCTTTCTCCAAAACGAAGGTGGAAGCGCAGAGGCTGCCTGGGTCTATGCCGCCAGCGGGGGCAACCTGGCAGACTTAAAGCATCTGGAAAGATTAGGGCTGGTTGTATCGAGTAAAAGCGAGGTTTGGCGTGACCCGCTCGAAGCCATTGAAAGCGTCCCGCAAACACCTCCGCAATTGACCGTTGATCAAGAGTCCGCCTGGCAACAGATGAAAGCTGGCATCTATCTGGCATCCCAAAGACAGCCGCTTTCTCCCTTTCTTTTGCATGGCGTCACTGGGTCCGGAAAAACTGAGCTTTACCTACGTGCAGTGGAAGAAACGCTGCGTACAGGACGGCAGGCAATCGTTCTTGTGCCGGAAATTGCTCTGACACCGCAAACAGTGCGCCGTTTCCTGGCGCGCTTTCCTGGTCAGGTGGGACTGATTCACTCACGCCTCTCTCCCGGCGAACGTTATGATACCTGGCGGCGGGCGCGGCAGGGTTTGCTTTCGATCATTGTTGGTCCACGCAGTGCCCTGTTTACCCCTCTGCCAGACCCCGGTTTGATTGTGGTAGACGAGTGTCATGATGACTCATACTATCAGAGTGAAAATCCGCCTTATTATCACGCCGTCTCAGCCGCCATCATCTACGCACGTCTGGCAAACGCAATGCTGGTGCTAGGCTCTGCCACCCCTCCAGTCAATCTAACCTATCGGGCAGAACAGGAAGGCTGGCATATTCTCAAACTGCCGCTCCGCATTCTAGCACACCGTCAGGCAGTAGAGAGTCAGCTCCAGCGGTTGGCAATGCACCCTGCCGTTCAACAAGGATATAGCCCACCCTATCTGAGCCAAAATGGCGATAGCGCCGTTTTACCCTTGCCGCCTGTGCAAATTGTGGATATGCGTCACGAGCTCAAAATGGGGAACCGTTCCATCTTTAGCCGGGCTTTACAGAATGCCCTGACGCAAATACTGGAGCGCCGACAGCAAGCCATCCTGTTCCTCAATCGTCGCGGGCGCGCCACTTTTGTGTTTTGCCGCGAATGCGGCTATACCCTCCGCTGCCCGCGCTGTGACTTGCCACTTACCCTGCATGCAGACCTGCATAACAACTTTGAAGAAACGCTCATCTGCCATACCTGCAATTATCAGCGCAAGCTGCCGCGTAAATGCCCCGAATGCAACAGCCCTCATTTTCGCATGTATGGTCTTGGCACGGAGAAACTGGAAAGCGAGCTATTGGCTCAATTCCCATCTGCCCGCGTGCTGCGCTGGGATGCCGATACTACGCGCCAAAAGGGCGCACATGATCTGATTCTCTCGCATTTTTTGCGACATCAAGCGGACATTCTGGTTGGAACACAGATGCTTGCCAAAGGATTGGATTTGCCGCTGGTAACACTGGTTGGAGTGATTCTGGCGGATGTCGGGTTAAATTTCCCCGATTTCCGCGCCGGCGAGCGAACCTTTCAACTGCTGACACAGGTGGCCGGACGCGCCGGTCGCAGCCCGCTGGGCGGCGAGGTGATCCTGCAAACTTTCCAGCCCGATCACCCCGCTATCCGATATGCCGCGCAACATGATTATGAAGGCTTCTATCGCCAAGAGTTAGCCGCCCGTCAACGGATTGGCTATCCACCCTTTAGCCGCCTGTTAAGGTTAACCATATCCCATGCCGACGCTCAGACTGCATCGGATAGCGCTTTTCTTGTAGCGCAACAGCTCCAGCGCCGGATTGAGCTGGAAGGGCATCACGCCACCGAAATGATTGGTCCGGCGCCATGTTTCTTTTCCCGGCAGGGAGGACAATATCGCTGGCAGGTCATTTTACGCGGACCTGCCCCATCCGAAGTGCTAAAGAGACATTCCCTAGAAACGCTATCTGGCACAACCCTGCGCATCGAGGTTGACCCGCCGAACTTACTCTAACCTCATGGAATAGCCCGGGCGTAAATGCGCTCGAACTCATCTTCGTATATTTTCGCCAGCGCTTCATTATGAATAATCAGTAGATTTTCCTCGTTATACCGTTCCGCACTGTTGGTGAAATTATACGAACCCATCACAACCATTCTGCCGTCCACAAGGATCACTTTGTGGTGCATTTGACCTTCTAATCCGTCCAGACGCACATCCAGACCAGCCTGACGCAGCCGCTCATATTCCGTGCCCTGATTACTATCCATCTGTTGACTTTCCATGACACCGCGCACTTCTACACCAGCTTCGGCGCGTTCGATCATCACCTCTGCCAGAGCATCGCTGGTGAAAGAATAAGCGAGGAAAAGAACCCGCTTCTGCGCCCCTCCTACTAGCGTAACCAAGCGAGACAGCGGCTTATCCTCCGGCGAGAAATAAGTTTCGATTTTCGTATCATCTGTTTGAATAAACGGGTGAGGCGTATTGCGGCGCTTGGCATCACCAAACTTGCCAGTAAACATTTCCTCAAAATCGGTCAAATAATTTTGAACGACATATGAATTGCGCAGCATCAGAACATTGTTATGGTCATCGTACGTTCCAGTGTAGGTTAGATTTAACGATCCAGTCCAAACCTCTGCTTCATCAATCATCCAATACTTGTTATGCATAAGGCTCTCAAGCTGGTCGCCAACAATGGAAATGCCATTATCCATCAACCGCCGTGGTTGTTTGCCATCCATTGCATCGCTTTCCATGACTACACGCACTTGTAAACCGCGCTGTCTTGCACGAATCAGCGTATCGGCAACATTTTCGAGGCTCAGGTTATACATCGCCATCCTCAGGCTGAACTTCGCTCGATCAATGGCTTGTATCAGCAGCGTGTCCAGCCCGCCTTGACGCAATTGCGCTTGCGCAGAATACGGATTGGTAAAGAAAACGGTTAATTCCAGCGCATTTTCATTATTCGGCGAATGATCAACCGGCAAGTGTGCCTCCCAAAAAGCCGGTGGCACCGTCTGGGTTATCCAACCTGCCGTCCCGTTTTCAAGCATGTTCTTCGACGGTGCGCAGGAGAGTAAAACAGCAAAGGCAACAAGCAAAATCATTGCTGCTGAGAACCAGTTTTGATACTTTTGCTGCAAAGCCGGCATAAGTTTCTCCATAGCTCACAGGCTGTTCAGGAGGTAATACAAAGTGATTCCAGGAAGCAAAACTAGATTGATGAAGCCCGTGCCATACCCTGACGAAAAGACACTTGAACAGCAAACGGGAATCACTATACTTGGATAGAGCACAGATAACACCAACATCTTGGCTTATTTGAGGCTCATTATAATAAACATTTTCCTTTCAGGAGCAAGCTATGAAGACGATTGGTTTGATTGGGGGTATGAGCTGGGAATCATCCAGCGAGTACTATCGCCTCATCAACGAAGCCATCAAAGCGAAAGTTGGCGGTTTGCATTCGGCAAAATGTATCCTCTACTCACTGGACTTTGCTGAGATTGCAATCCTTCAGCGGCAAAATAGATGGTCAGACGCGGCAAAAATTCTGATCGACGCCGCCAAAAGTCTCGAAAACGGCGGGGCAGATTTCCTGATCATCTGCGCCAACACCATGCACAAAGTGGCAGATGAGATCCAGGCAAACGTCCACATCCCCCTGCTACACATTGCCGATGTAACTGCAAAACAGGTCAGAGAGGCTGGCATCTGCAAGGTCGGCTTGTTGGGTACACGTTACACGATGGAGGAAGACTTTTACATAAAGCGACTCAAGCAGAAATTTAGCCTGGATGTGTTGATCCCAAATGCTGAAGATCGCCAACTCGTCAATCAGGTGATTTTCGATGAACTGGTTGTTGGAAAAATCTACTCAACCTCAAAAAAACAATTTATTCGCATCATCGAGCGGCTGGTCAACGAAGGTGCTGAAGGGATTATTCTGGGGTGTACGGAAATCGGATTGCTGATACAAGATGAGGATTGTCGTGTGCCGATCTTTGACACCACGAAGATTCACGCACTCGCTGCGGTCGAGTATGCACTGACGAGGAATCCACCAAAACCACTACCAAAACTACCTTGAATTCGAATGGAAAATTCACTAATATTACAAATGGTGGAATTCTCACTCAATTCAGGGAGGGAGCATGTCGAGCTATTTTGTTTTACCTGAACAAGTCGAAACGCAGGTTTTTGACTGGGGGAACTTAAAGTGGATGAGCGCACCAAATGTTACCGGCGCGCAAAAGTTCAGCGCCGGAGTCGTACTTTTGGCGCCCGGCAAAGGACACATCACACATAACCACCCTGGCACAGAAGAAATCCTTTATGTGGTCTCCGGCTATGGTCGTCAGCGAGTGGCTGATGAAGAAACCGATCTTCGCCCAGGAATGCTGGTTTTCATCCCAGAGGGTGTTGATCATAGCACAATGAATACAGGCTGGGAAACACTCAAACTGATTGCCATCTACGCACCGCCGGGACCCGAAATGGCTTTACGCGAATTGCCAGACTGCCGTGTCCTGCCACCCGGTGAACTGCCATAAAGTCTCAACGCATCAATAATGCAATAAAAAAACAAATATACCATTTTCGGGAAAGGAGCAGTATATGACCAAAACTGTTGTAATCGTGGGTGCCCTGGACACCAAAGGCAAAGATTTTGCTTATGTCCGAGATCTCATTGAAAGCACGGGACTGAAAACACTGGTGGTGGATTTTGGCGTCATGGGTGAACCGTCTTTCACACCCGATATTTCGCGTGCCGAAGTCGCCCAGGCTGGCGGTGGTGATCTGGCTTATCTAGCCAGCGGCGAACATAAAGACGAAGCCATGCAGGTCATGGCAAGGGGTCTAGCAGTTATCGTCCGTACGTTGTATGATGAGGGCAAACTGGATGGCATCCTCGGCATGGGTGGGAGTGGCGGCACATCCATTGCCACCGCTGCCATGCGCACGCTGCCGGTCGGCGTCCCCAAAGTGATGGTATCCACTGTCGGCGGCGGCGACGTATCCGCCTACACTGGCAGCAAAGACATCACCTTCATCCCCTCGATCGTGGATGTAGCGGGACTCAACCGCATCAGCCGCGCCATCTATACGAATGCCGCCGGCGCAATTGCCGGCATGGTGCAGATGGAGAAACCTGCCACGGCCAGCGATAAACCACTCATTACTGCCTCGATGTTTGGCAATACTACCAAGTGTGTGGATCAGGCACGCAGCATCCTGGAGGAAAACGGCTACGAGGTACTGGTCTTTCACGCCACCGGCACCGGGGGCAAGACGATGGAAAGCCTGATTGCTGATGGTCTCATCACCGCCTCTTTAGATATTACCACCACCGAACTGGCGGATGAGGTTTGCGGTGGGGTACTTTCCGCCGGGCCGGATCGCATGATGGCTGCGGCTCGGGCAGGCATCCCTGCCGTGCTGGTGCCGGGTTGCGTGGATATGTGTAATTTCTGGGGTATTGAAACGGTGCCGAAGAAGTACAAAGGACGCAAACTCTACCAATGGAATCCCAACGTGACCTTGATGCGCACCAATGTTGAGGAAAACACCAAAATTGGCGAAATGATCGCCAATGCAGCAAATCAATCCATGGGTCCGGTTGTCATTCTCATCCCACTCAAAGGTGTCTCCATGCTGGACAGCCCCGGCGGTGATTTCTGGGATCCAGAAGCCGACCAAGCTTGTTATGATGCCATTAAACGCAACCTAAAACCGGGCATACCAGTCATCGAAATGGATCACAATATTAACGACCCAGAATTCTCCAGTAAAGCGGCTGAACTGCTTCTAGAAATGCTGAAAAAGTAAATATTCAGGAGGAACAATGGCTATTTCTCGCGAAGAAATCCTCAAACGCCTGCGCGCTCAAGTGGCGGCGGGCAAACCGATTGTCGGCTGCGGTGCTGGGACCGGAATCAGCGCCAAGTGTGCCGAAGCCGGCGGTGCTGATCTGATTATCATTTACAACTCCGGCCGCTATCGCATGGCAGGGCGTGGCTCGCTGGCAGGCTTAATGCCTTATGGGGATGCCAACGCCATCGTTGTTGAAATGGCTTCTGAAGTTCTGCCGGTTGTTAAAAATACCCCCGTCCTGGCGGGTGTGTGTGGCACCGACCCCTTCCGCCTGATGCCGGTATTTCTCAAACAGCTTAAAGAAATCGGCTTTTCCGGTGTGCAGAATTTCCCCACAGTCGGACTGATTGACGGCAACTTCCGCGCCAACCTTGAAGGCACCGGCATGGGCTATGACAAAGAAGTCGAAATGATCCGCCTTGCCCACGAGTTGGACATGTTCACCTCTCCCTATGTCTTTGACCCTGATCAGGCGGTGGCAATGGCAAAAGCTGGCGCCGATCAGCTTGTGGCACATGTTGGGTTGACCACTTCCGGAACAATCGGCGCAGCGGTGGCGTTGACGCTTGACGAAGCGATCGATCGGGTGATGGCAATCGCTGAAGCCGGCAAAAAAGTGCGCTCCGATATTCTGGTGATTTGTCACGGTGGACCATTTGATGAGCCCGACAATGTTGGTAAGGCGCTGACGCGCATGCCGGGCGTGGTGGGCTTCTTTGGCGCTTCCAGTATTGAACGTCTGCCCACCGAACGCGCAATTACCGGTCAGGTGCGTGATTTCAAAAACCTTACACTCGCCTGAAAACGCTAACGGCGGACTTCTTCCACCTCTGCATACCAGCGCAGGCGCGTGCCAATCCGCGCACGCGCCTGCCATGCAATTGTCTTTGGCGCCGTTTCCATCGCCTGAAGCAGCTCACCAATGCGTGAGGTGATCGCCGCAATTTGCGTTGCATCCAAGGCTATTTCTCTTTTTTCCAGTAGCGTTTCCAGTTTGTGCAGTGTCAAGTTAATCGTTGTATAAAGCCCCCAATCTTTGGCGCATAGGGAGGCAATAACAGTTTTGTTAATCTGAGCTTTGTCTCCCTCGCCAATCGGATAATCCAATAGAAGCGCCAGCAAATCCAGCGCGTCCTTATGGTTGAGTTCAACAATCTGCGCTTTGGTAAGAAACAGCTCTGCCAGCGGCAGGGTGAACGGCTCAACCGTCAATCGTTCACCAAGTGGAATTTTATGACACATTTCAAAATCGCCAATGAAAACATCTACAAACCGCTGAAATGTCTCGTCATAATACTGTTGACGACGGTCTCCATTGAGCGTATTCAACTGACGATTGGCAACATAACCCTGTGTGTGGAAAAACCTGCCCAGCCGTAGACCGCCTTCCCGGTCCGTCAGCATGTCCATATCGGCATAAGAGCGCTGTAAAGCGGGAAGGCGGGCGGAGGGGCATTGCAGATGAATCGCCAGTCCGCCCACCAGCCGCAAATGAATACCCTCTTGTTCGGCAGCTTCAACAAGCCGACGTGCTTCATCAGCAATTGCGGGAAACACCTGGCTCATTCAGCCTCACAGGCAACATTCACTCAACTGGAATCTCTTGATGCACTTTGCGGATATCAATTCCTGTTGCACGGCGGTAAAGCTTGAAGCCCCAGTAAATGGCTGTCGCCAGCATATAATTAACCAACATGAAGATCACCGAGCTGGTGTTTTGCAGCCCGATCCCATACAACCTCAGCGGATCAAAAAGCCAAAGGTATAGCAGAAAAATCAGAAAAGCAGCAAAGACTACGCCTGCGACACTGATCAGCGGCAGTCCCAACACTTTATATTTGGCAATCGGCGACGCTTCATATAACTCTTTCTTCCGATAAGGCAGCAAAATGGCAGCAATGGTTGAACCCAGATAGGTCACCGCGATCACGAGCGTCGAATCCAAGGTCAGCGAGCGGAAATTGAACACGTTCCAGGCAAACAACGCCGAAACGATGATCGAAGGAATCACCATCAGCAATAGCGCGTAGACTGGTGTGCGCGTTTTTGGATCGACCTCGGCCACTTTTTCCGGCAACAAACGGTCAAAAGCAGCGGCGAAGATCACGCGCGTTGAACTTAGAAAGACCGTCCCCGACCAGCCAAACCACCACAGGCTCATCATCACAATGACCAGTAACTGCACCAGCCGGTTTGGCGTCATCAATACCGCCAGCAATGCCGGATAGGGCCAGATCGGTAATGGCGGCGCCTGATCGGTATATCCCCAAGCGTAATTCCACCAAGCGCCGTTAGCGCTCACATAAAAATCCCACGTAAACGTTTTAGAAACCAGCAGGAAGAAAACTGCCCCCAAAAGCGTAGTGACAATTAAAGCGCCTGCCATTCCCCACAAGTTGCGCTTAAAATCAGTTGCCCCGCGCACCTCGCCATACAGCGTTGAACCCCAGTTAGGCCAGAGATTGAAGAACACAATAAACGGCATTGCCAGAAAAATGGCTTGCAGTGAACCGCCAGCCAACGGTGAAACCGCACCTGCCGCCTCACCAGCCTTCAGCGTAGCATCATAGACATCCGGCGGCGCGCCAAACAAAGCCGGCGCCTGGCTTGCCAGCCCAGTCTGAAAGCTCTGAGAATTGCCAAAGAACAACAAGCCGAATACAACCAGCAAACCGATCATTCCGATAATAAACGAAACTCTTTGAATGCGGGCGTACCACTTCATTCCCAAAGCAATATAGACCGTTGCGATCAGACAGACCAGCAGCGAAGCCAAAAACATCCCAGCGTTGGTCTGCCCGAACCACAACGCTGCATCGCGCGCCCCCAAAATACCCAGTACAGGGGTAAGAAAAATGTGGCGCAGCATATCGCCATACAGCGGCACCCACAGCCAGAGGATAAACCACCAGCCAGTCACCGCCAGCACAAAGCCAATTCCACCACCCAGTATGCGGCTCTGCCAGACGTAATCACCACCAGAACGCGGCATGACCGCCACCAGAGCAGCGTATACTACGCATTCCGCCAGGATAAAGACAGCGCTGATCAACAATGTCGGCAGCATCCCGCCTTCCAGAAAATACATCTGCGAGAAAATATACAGCCCCAGAGTGACTAAGTTAATGGAAAAAGTTGCATAGATGAAAGCGTCCCAAACCGACCATGCTCTCACCAGACCAGTCGCTTTGCGGACAAACAATGATGAAACATCAGCCTCGGATTTTGTCATTTTTTCAACCTCCTCGTCTTTAAGATAACCTGATCCTGTCCATTAGGAATAAACCGATTATACAGCAAATAAATTCACTTGGCTCAGAACAGAAAAGAATTTGACAAATAAAATCTATTGATTCCTCACTTGCAAGCAGTAAACCTGCCGATTCACGAAATCTCGATACGACTTTTTGAACACATGATATCCATTATGCTATAATAAGAAAAGGAATAAGCAACATTGTGAAACACAGTCATCTTACCTTTTCTATTATGACGGTTCTTTTAGCACTGGCGCCGCTTGCGCCGCTGCAGACTCTGACTTCTGCCGGCACATCAGCAGCCTCTGTGCCCTTTGCTCCTGGTCAGCTTATCGTGGGTCTGATGGATGGTTACACGGTGGAGATGCTCGAGCTGCCGCAGGGAGCATCCATCTCCGCTGAAGAAAACGATTTGCAGACACTCAATGCAGTCCTTGTTAACGTACCGGTCGGCAAGGAAGAGACTTATCGCAATCTTCTGCTGCAACAGGCTGGCGTGCTTTACGCCGAAGCAAACTTCCGCGTACAAGCATTGGTTGTTCCCAATGATCCGCTATGGCTACCTTCTTCCTATACCCCCGATGGGCAGTATGCCCC
>Ga0068707_1000074_pt1 | contig 48060 bp, 43 predicted proteins | sample YNPNPMetaG_FD_66600 | JGI IMG/M metagenome (GOLD analysis project Ga0068707, IMG submission 66600) | Anoxygenic and chlorotrophic microbial mat microbial communities from Yellowstone National Park, USA - YNP NP MetaG | ecosystem: Environmental > Aquatic > Thermal springs > Hot (42-90C) >... | reverse complement strand
ATCGTCCTCGGATATCTCTGTACTTTGGCAGCCGAAGAGGCTTCGGGGCCGGTGGAACTTCCTTGCGTGGATTACGCGGGTTGCTACCTGAGCAAGGGGGTGTTGATCCTGAAAAATCCGGTGGCGGACTTCTATCCGGGCTATGTGGGCATGGGGATGAACGCTGCAAGTCCACAGTGCAAGATCGTGGTCGAAGGTCATGTCGGTGATTACCTGGGATTCAGGGCGCCGCACGCAAACCTGGAGGTCAAGGGCTCGGCACGGGACAGGGTCGCCATGGCCGTGGGCCAAGGCGACGTGAGGATAGAAGGGGATGTGGCCGGGGGTCTGGGGGGAAACACCCACGACACCCGCCTCGAGGTGGACGGCGACGTGGGTCGGATCAATCGAGACCATCACGGGTGCACCATCATCGTCAGTGGGGACGTCCATTGGGGGATTTCCGAGAACCAGGCCGACTGCTTCATCAAGGTGTGCGGCAACGTGGGTCTGAAATACAAGAAGACCGGGAAGATGCAGGACATCGCAGCTGGCCTGACAAAGAACTCGGTCCTCCTGGTCGGTGGGGACGTTTACGGCAATCTGGGCAAGCGCATGGAGCTGGCCAAGATATTCGTGTGGGGCAGGGTGTACGGAGAAATAGAGGTGTCCGACACCCAGGGCGGGTTCATATACCTGAACAAGAAGAGCACCCCCTTCCTCCAGAGGATGAAGAGCTCCATCGGAGGAGCGGTGGGGATCAAGTACGCCACCCTCAAGGAGAGCGGATATCTATTCGCTGAGGGTCCGGAGGACGTCAAGGGCCTCATTGTGGCCTGAGCAGAGACAGGGAGCCGATGGGAATATGGGCAGGCGATAAGTGGGGCAAGGTGGGGATTTGGTGGTGGGCCTTGCCCCTGATCCTTTACGGCTGCGGGGATCGACAGGAGACCGCCAAGCCCCCCAAGGTGAACCGCCCTCCCGTGGTTACGGAGGTCAAGATCTCACCTGGTGCCCCTGCGAGCGGGGAGACCTTGAGGGCAATTGCAGCCGCCGTAGACCCCGACGGGGATCCCATCGAATACCTTTACCGGTGGGAGGTCAACGGTCAGCCGGTTCCCGGCGAAACCGGCCCCGAGTTGCCTCCCTCGAGGGTCTCGAGGGGGAGCACCGTGGTGGTGTGGGTGGCTGCGAGCGATGGGAAGGCCGTCGGTGGGGAGGTCTCCTCGCGCCCGGTGGTCTTGAGGAACGGGGCGCCATCGGTGAAGCGGATCCGGATTTCACCCTACCCCGCCTTCCCAGGAGACGAACTGGAGGTCGAGGTGGATGCGGAGGATCCCGACGGAGATCGTGTGGAGCTGAGTTACTCATGGAGGGTAAACGGGGAGCCGGTCGAGGGCGAGTCCTCCGAGCGGTTTTCCACGGCACACCTCCGCAGGGGGGATAGGATCGTGGCCCAGGTGGTGCCGCAGGACTCCGAGCAGACGGGAAAGCCCGCTCTGTCCGAGGAGGTGACCCTCGAGAACCGACCCCCCAGGTTCTTGTCGCAACCTCCCGAGAGCCTCCTGGCCCCCGGGCATTACAGATACGAGGTCAAGGCGGAGGACCCTGACGGAGACCCGTTGGAGTTCAGACTGGAAGGCCCCATCCCGGAGGGAATGAGGATAGATCCGCTCACGGGTCTGCTCGAATGGGTCTTCGATAGCCCGCCCGAGGGCTCGGTCTTGGTGGACATCGTGGTCAGCGACGGTCAAGGCGGGGAGGCGCGTCAGAGCTACGACTTCAGCGTAGGGGTCCCGGCGGCCTCTTGAGGGGCACGGGAGTTTGCCCCCAGGAGTCCTCTCCAGGGGCTCGGGCGGGCCTCGCTCGTCCGCGCTCGATGCCGGGGTGCGGCGTAATCCCTCCAGCATTGTCCCCACTTTCGGGCCATCACAGCCCCTGTCTCGAAGGTCCTCTCTGATCGTCTGCCTTCCGCCCAGTGTCGACGGACGTCCGTCCTGCGCATCCAACGGGCGCGGCGGGGTCGTCTCGCCTCTGCGACCCCGGACGACCGCCGCACTCCCTTGACGCGCCGAGGGGTGGGGGGATAACATCTGAGGTCTCGAAAAGAAACCTCGAAGGGGGAAGGATTGCGGGACATCATCCGGTCTTTGATCGACTCTTCCTTGCGCAGATGCGACTTGGCCGGTGCGCTCGGCGACGCAGATCGGTCCTGGGTGGTGGAGATACCCAAGCGGCCGCAGCACGGTGACTACTCCACCAATGTGGCGCTGGTCCTTGCATCCGTGGCAGGGAGACCTGCGCTGGAACTGGCGAGGGAGATAGCTGCCGGCCTGGAGGACCAGAAGGGTTACATAGACCGAGTGGAGGCGGTCCCTCCGGGTTTCGTGAACTTTTTCCTGAACAAGGAGCTTCTCAGGGAGACCATCCGTGAGGTCGTCAGGCTCCAAGATTCCTACGGGCGCTCCTCCCTGGGCAGCGGGGAGTTCGTCCAGGTCGAGTTCGTAAGCGCCAATCCGACGGGTCCCCTCCACGTCGGGCATGGCCGTGGTGCGGCCCTGGGAGACGCCCTCGCCAATATCCTCGAGGCCACCGGTTACAGGGTATTTAGGGAATACTATGTGAACGATGTCGGCAGGCAGATGGAGATCCTGGGCCGCTCCGTCTACCGGCGTTACCTCCAGGAGCTCGGTGTGGATGCGGAGTTCCCCGATGACTTTTACAAGGGGGCCTACATCAGGGGGCTGGCGCGTCAACTCCTTCGAGAGGACGGTGAGAAGTGGACAGAAGTATCGGAGGCGGAGGCGCTGCCCTATTTCATGGAGTACGCCAAAGAGCGGATATTGGCCGAGATCCAGAGGGATCTGGAGGAGTTCGGGGTTAGGTACGACGCTTGGTTCAGGGAGTCGGACCTCTTCAGGGACATGAGCGTACAACGGGTCCTGGATGGCCTCAGAGAGAAGGGGCTCGTCTACGATCTGGACGGGGCGCTGTGGTTTCGAAGCAGTTCCTTCGGGGATGAGAAGGACCGGGTCGTGGTGAGGTCCGACGGAAGGACCACTTACTTGGCTTCGGACATAGCTTATCACGCCAACAAGTTCGAGAGGGGTTTCTCCAGGGTGATAGACATCTGGGGTGCGGATCACCACGGGTACGTGCCGAGGATCAAGGGGGTCATCCAGGCATTGGGACGGGACCCGGGGTGCCTCAACGTCCTGCTGGTCCAGATGGTCAGTCTCCTCAGGGATGGGGTCCCGGTGTCCATGTCGACACGGGCGGGGGAATTCGTTACGTTGCGAGAGGTGATGGACGAGGTCGGCGTCGATGCGGCCAGGTACATGTTCCTGATGAGGAGTCATGAGAGCCAGCTCGACTTCGATCTGGAGCTGGCCAAGAGACAAGAGAGGGAGAACCCTGTTTACTACGTTCAGTACGCCCATGCCCGCATGTGCAGCATCCTGAAAGAGGCGGAGCAACGCGGATTGTCCTTGCCAGGACCCGAGGATTCGGACCTTTCCCTCCTATCCATGGCTGAGGAGTGGGAACTGGTCAAGGACATCGTGCTCTATCCGGAGGTAGTGGAGACGAGCGCGAGGAAACTGGAACCTCACCGTCTGACCTTTTTCCTGGATTCCCTTGCCGCAGATTTCCACGCTTACTACAATCTCGGGTGGCTGGACAAGAAGGCCCGAGTCATCTGCGAGGATCCGCAAATGACTCGGGCGAGGCTCCTGCTGGTTCGCGCCCTGAAGACGGTGGTAGGCAACGCCCTGGGGTTGCTGGGTGTGACGGCCCCGGAAGGCATGTGAGGGCTTGCCATGGAGGAGTGGGAAGAGGAGGCCCCGGCGGAGGAAAAGACCCAGGGCATTCACTGGCTCCAGGCCCTGGTGTGGGGGGTCTTCCTCTCGGGGGTGATGTTCGGACTCGGTTTCTTGGCCGGCAGCCGGTGGGGAGAGCAAAGGGTCTCCGAAACGGGCGCGGCCCGCGTGACGAGGCTCATGCCTCCTTCGGTGGAGGTGCGTCCCCCTGGAGGGGAGGCGCTGCCGGCGGAGGAGGGCGAGACAGGTGGCAGGGTGTGGGGGATCCTCACGGGACGGGAGGGCCCTCCATCTGTCCCGGAGGGCCAGGGGCCCGCAAGGCCCAAGGCACAGGAAGGGCCTCCCAGGGCCCAGACCCCCCAGTCGCCTTCCCAGGACCAGAGGGAGGTCTCGGCTCCTCAAAGCCCTCCAGTGACGTCACCGTCCCATGGTCTACGTCCCGGGTCGCCCAGGTACGCTCTTCAGGTGATCTCCGTGCAAGGGCGTGAGAAGGCGGAGTCCATCGTGAGGGAGCTGACCGGTAAGGGCTATCCGTCCCCCAGGATCATCCCGGCCGAGGTGCCGGGTCGCGGGACGTGGTATCGGGTGAGGGTTGGGCCATTTCAGACCAAGGAGGAGGCCGAGAGCTGGGCCAGACAGATCCGGGATCGCGAGCGGATGCAGCCTCAGATAGTTCGAGACATGGACTGAGAGAGGCCTTCTCTCATGTGGAGAGGTCGTTGCTGGAGCGGACAAGGACGGGGGAGAGCGGATGATGGACAGGGGGTTCACGTTGTGGTTCACAGGGCTGACGGCTTCCGGAAAGACGACGGTGGCAAGGCTGGTGGCCGACTGGTTGACGGAGGCGGGGTTCAAGGTGGAGGTCTTGGACGGAGACGAGGTGAGGGAGAACCTCAGCGACGGCCTGGGGTTTACCAAGGAGGATAGGGACAAGAACATCAAGCGCATAGGGTATGTGTGCAAGCTTCTCTCGCGGAACGGGGTGGTGGCCATAGGGGCCGCCATCTCCCCGTATAGGGCCACGCGAGATGCCATCCGCAAGGAGATCGGGGACTTCGTGGAGGTCTACGTCAGATGTCCCCTGGAGGTATGCGAGCAAAGGGACTACAAAGGGATATACAGCCGCTTCAAGTCCGGAAAGATCCAGCATGTCGCGGGGCTCGACGACCCGTACGAGGAGCCCTTGGCCCCCGAGGTGATCCTGGAGACGCATCTTGATCCCCCGGAAGAGTGCGCATCCAAGGTAATCACGGCCCTGGAGGAGCTGGGGTACATCGGATCCGGGCGGTTGTGGGGCCGGGCCGAAGGGCGAGGGGGGAGGCTCCGATAGGGGATGGCAGGGCTGTTGCCAAGCGGATTCAACTGTGTTATGAGTCTCATGGCAAAAGGGCTTTGTCGGGGATCGGTCCCCTGGACAGCGGGAGGCTAAGCCAGAAAGGTCGTTCCTCTCGAAACGATGTCGAAGGATGTTGGGGTGGCGGAGGATCGCCGTAAGGGGTCGAGGAGAGGATCTGATTGGCTCATTCGTGAGACGGTCCGCTTCAATCGGATACTGCTGGACATCCTCGAGGGAAGGCCTAGGCCCTTTTTGGATTACAGCCTGCGGTTGAAGGAGATAAGGGAACTCCTAGGTCGGCGCGAGGAAGACCGAAATGCGGCTGCGGAGATGTTCCATGGATTGGAGCGGATGGTCCGTCGTCTGACCGAGATCGGAGTGATCGACAAGATGCCAAGGAAGGTCCGTATCCGCAAGGTCAGAGGTAGCCCGGGGGAATCTTTTCCCACAGGCACGGTACGCGAGGGGTGGGAAAAGGAGGAACCGCAGGTCGGAAAGCGTTACTGTCTCTACCAAGACAATGGCAAGATCTACCGCACAGGCACGATCCAGCGGGTGGGCCCGGATGGGTTCGTGACAGGCTATTCCACGTACAAGGTGGAGGTGCTCCAGGATGATTCAGGGGAGCCGGCCTGAGCATTTCCACTGACAACCCGCCACTGACGACTCTATTTGCGGCCAAAGGCCTCTTCGGCCGGCCGGGAATCTCTTTGGGGAGGTAGGCTGTGGGGGCCAGGGTCTACTTCGTGGAGATAGAGGACGGGCTTCCAGCCAAGGAGCAGGCCAGGGCAATCGGCAGGCTCTACGACGCCGCCGGGGTCTCCTCGCGCATATCCAGGCGGGACCTGGTGGCCATAAAGGTGCACGTAGGGGAGAAGGGCAATGTCACCCACGTGAAGCCGGACCTGGTCAAGGAACTGGTGAAGAAGGTCAAGGCCTCGAGGGCCTTTCCCTTCATCACGGAGACCAGCACCCTGTACATGGGCCAGAGGGAGAACGCGGTCAAGCATATTCTCTTGGCTCACGGCCACGGATTCTCCATTCAGCGCACAGGGGCCCCCTTCATCATGGCGGATGGCCTGGTAGGGACCTCGGAGGTGGAGGTGGAGATCTCCGGGGAGCTGAGCAGGAGCGTGAAGGTGGCCAAAGAGGTCTTGACAGCGGATGCCCTGTTGGTGGTCTCACACGCCACCGGGCATATGGGGACCGGCTTCGGCGCCTGCATCAAGAACGTGGGCATGGGGCTCGCTTCCCGTATGGGGAAGATGCGTCAACACTCCTCCATAAAGCCGCAAGTGATCGCAGAGCGATGCCAGCTCTGCAAGAAGTGTCAGCGTTGGTGCCCGCAGAGGGCCATCGAAGAAAGGGAAGGGGTCTCCTTCATAATCCTGGAGAGATGCATCGGCTGCGGTGAATGCCTGGCCGTGTGCCGTTTCGACGCCATAAGGTACGACTTCCGCAAGGAGTCGGCCACACTCCAAAAGAGCATGGCGGAGCATGCCTTGGGTGTGCTCAAGGACAAGCGCGGCAAGTGCTTTTTCTTCAACGTGCTCATGGACATGACCAAGGATTGTGACTGTCTTCACACCCCCCAGGAGAAGATCATGCCGGACATCGGGATCCTCGGTTCGGAGGACCCTGTGGCGGTGGACACCGCCACCCTTGACCTCACCAGGGAGCGGGCTGGCTCGGACATCTCGCGCCTCTCCTACCCCGCACTCGACCCCATGGTGCAGATCGTGCATGCCGAGAGACTGGGGCTGGGGACGAGTCGTTACACCCTGGAGCGGGTCCCCTCAGGAAAGAGGATCGCTGCCCGCAGCCGGGGGAGAACAGGGCAGTGAGGCCGGGCCGAAGAGGGATCACTCCTTGTCGGAGAGCGAGGGCCATTCTTTCCAATCCATTCCAGCCTTCTTCTCCCATCCGGACTCGAATCTCTGGTCGAAGAAGCCCTTGAGTTTCTCCATCAGGCGCTTCCACCCAGGCAGGTATTCGTGGGTCAAGACGTCCTCCAGGAAAGGGACGATCTCCCCCAGCTTCTCTTTGGGGAGGTAGGCCCTGGCGCCCATGTCGAAGGAGCGCTTGAGGGCCTCAGGGGACAGGGCATGGGCCGTGAGCATGGCCACCGGGAAGTTCCGGCCCAAGGCCCTCTCCAGGAGATCGAATCCTCGGACACCCATGATGTCGAGGATGACCAGGTCGTAGGTCCAGCCCGAGAGCATCTCGGCGGCGGCCTCGAAGGTCGTGGCCTTGTCCACCGTGCAGCTCGGGCAGGAGTCCTTGATCTCCCCCTCCAGGACCATCAAGACATCGGGTTCGTCGTCCACAGCCAGGATCCTCTTCTCGTCCAGGACAGAACTCCTCATGGCCCCCTCCTCTGCGCCTTCGGATGAAAGGGGAGGGATCCGGACCGTGAAACGGCTCCCTCTTCCCTCTGTGCTCACGACCACTATGTCCCCGCCCATGGCCTGCACCAAGGCCTTGACTCCAGCCAGGCCGAGGCCCAACCCTGGTACGTCAGGTGATCCCTTTCCCCCCATTTGAGGGCATTGCTGAGCAGGTTCCTCATCACCTGCCTGACCTTGCGCCAGTCGTGGAAGAAGGGATCCCTCGCGTATCTTCCGGTTACCTCTACCAGGAATCCGTGGATCTCGATCGCCCTTTGAAAAGCCTCCCAACCTCGGGCCCGTCTGAGGTCCTCGAGCCCGGTCATTCCTGAATTTTCCAACACGTCCAAGAGTGCCTCCCTCAGGGCCTGTTCCACTGGGAAGGAGGCGGCCTGGAAGACACCGTCCTCGGATCTGGCGATCTCCAGCATCTCCTGCAACAGGATCTCCGCCTTGCGGCTGTTCCTCAGGACGCGCTCCAGGCCGCTTCTCTGGCGTTCGGCCAGGGGACCGTAACGCGCTTCCTTCTCGAGGAGGCTGCTGACGGTGGACGAGATCACGGACAGAGGTCCCGTGAGGTCATGAATGATGAGATCGATGAGTTGTTCCCTGGTCCCCATGATTCCTCGCCCGTTCAAAGGCCCTGGTTCGGAGTGGAAGGGGCCGGGTCCCCGGCATGGCCATCCTCGGGAGAGGCCGGAAGGGAAACCCAGAAGGCGCTGCCCCCTGAGGCCAGACAGTCCTCGGTGACCCTGCAATGGGGGCATTCCGAGATCCTCCCCGGGCACTGGTCGCTCCCCGATGGCATGTGCACGCATCGCCAGCTCTCCATGCCCAGGTGGAACCCGAAGCGTTCTCCGTGGGTCTTCATCAACATGAGCTCGAGGCCCTTGCCCCCGGCGTTGAAGTCATAAGGCCTCTTCGATGAGTACTGCTCGACTTCCTGGATCGGGAAGAGTCGGTCGAAGACGTAGCCCTTGTTCTCCTCGCCGAAACGCAACTGGTCACGGGGGTGTGACGGCATTTCTCTCCGCTTCAAGTCTCCGGCGCTCGATTTTCCGAAGGATTTGGCCCCCGGGGGATGCTTGCCCCCTCCCTCGGTCGGCCTCGGCTTCGCTTCGGCCGAGAGGGCTTCCCCCAGGTCCAAATCCTGGGAAATCGAAGCGCCTCCGCCAAGCCGCTCCGAGAAACGCTGTCACCCTGCGGTCACTTACGGTGAAACCTCTACCCTGCCCAAGCCCCTCGCGGTCCCACGCCGGGATCGGGGGGGCCGGAGACCAACTTGCGCCGCTCCATGGGGGAAGACCCGAACTCGGACAACTATTGCCGCCCCACTGGACGATCCTGCTCGGCCGTGGGAGACGAAGAGGTGAGAGCAGGAGTCGACGATGAAAGGGCTGAGCAGTAGGAGGTTCATCAAGGCTTCGCTCTCGCGACCGGGGCAGCCCTCCTGGGGATTCTTGGAGGACCGGCCATGGCAAGCCAGGTGACTCGGGTCGCGTTGACGCAGACCGAGGACAGGGCCCACGGGGTGAGATCGTCCCTTGTGGCCCTGGATATCAACCCGGTGAAAGGCAAGGACGTTTTGCTCAAGCCCAACTTCGAGACCGCCGGTCCGATCCGAGGCTCCACGCACAACCAGACCCTGATCGAGCTCGTTGGGCAGCTCTGGGGGATGGGTGCCAGATCCATCACCCTGGGGGAGCGCAGCTACCCTCCGACGCGGGAGGTCATGGTGGCCAAGGGGGTATTGCCCCCTCTTGGACAAGGCCGGGGTGAAGGTGACGGACTTCGACGGGCTGGAGGAGAGGGACTGGGTCCTGCTGAGACCAAAGGACAGCCACTGGCCAGAAGGGTTTCGCATCGCGAGACCCCATCCTGGAGGCAGGGTGCCTGGTCTCCTCATGCTGCCTGAAGACCCACCAGTATGGAGGGGTCTTCACCATGTCGTTGAAGCTGCATGTGGGGGTCGTCCCGACCTCTCGCCATGGATACAACTACATGAGACACCTCCATAGCTCTCCCCATCAGAGGAAGATGATCGCTGAGATCAACGCGCCATTTCGGCCGGACCTCATCGTGCTCGACGGGGTCGATGCCTTTGTGGACGGAGGACCTGCCACCGGCAAGCTGGCCAAGGGTCACGTATTTCTCGCCTCCACAGACCGAATAGCCATCGATGCCACAGGGGTTGCGATCCTCAAGCTCCTCGGGAGCAACGAGGCCGTCATGAGGCCAAGGATATTCGAGCAGGAACAGATCGCCAGGGCCGTCGAGCTGGGGCTCGGGGCACCATCCGCTGCCTTCATCGAGGTCATCGCAGCCGATGAACGCAGAAGGGCATACGCGGATCGGGTCTCGGAGGTGCGCAGAAGCGGCTTGACGCCGCCGGGTGTGCCGCCTGCCTCTGCCTGGAGTGACGGACAGTGTCGAGCTAGACCTCTCTCGAGACCGGCAAAGGTCGTTAGGGTCCCAGCCTACCACGCCACCTGGTTCTCCTCCGCTTGCGCGTCCCTGTACTTGGTCTCCAGGAACTCCCTTCCTGTCGTGGGGTAGAGGGCGCAGGTCAACACGTCCTCCTCGGTGCGGGCCAGCTCCTTCAAGGCGTGGCGGATCGAGTCGAGCTCAGGCTCCAAGATGTCTGCGGGACGCCCCTGAAGAGGCTCCTTTCCCCTCTTGTATCCCTTCAGGGCCTTCTGCCGCACCTCCGGGTCTATGGGCCTGGGGGTCTCTCCGTAGAGGCCGAAGCACAGGTCCTTGACCTGGTTGCTGATTATCTTGTACCTCCCGAAAAGGACGTTGAGCACGGCCTGCACGCCCACGATCTGAGATGTCGGGGTCACCAGCGGCGGGGTCCCCAGTTCCCGCCTCGTGACCGGGAGCTCTCCATAGACCTCTTCCAGGCGATCCAGTGCGTTGTTCTCCTTGAGCTGGTTCACGAGATTGGAGATCATCCCCCCCGGGATCTGGTGCTCCAAGACGCCTACGTCGATGGTCGCTACCTTCGTGTTGTCCAAGAACCCCATGTATTTTTGGGCGATGGGCTCCAGCTTTCGACTCAAGGCCAGGAGCCTCTTCAGGTCCAGTTCCGTGTCCCATGGGGTCCCGGCCAATGCCGCGACCATGGGCTCCACGGCCGGCTGGGATGTGCGCAGGGCGAACGGGGCCATGCAACAGTCGATGATATCCGCTCCACCCTCGACGGCCTTCAGGCAGGCCATGCTGGCCATGCCGGATGTATAGTGAGTGTGAAGGTGAAGAGGGACGCTCACCGTCTCCCTGAGGGCCTTGAACAGGTCGTAGGCGTCGTAGGGTGAGAGTATCCCGGCCATGTCCTTTATGCATATGGAGTCGGCACCCATGTCCTCCAGCCGCCTGGCCTTGTCCAGGAAATATTGGAGGTTGAACACCTCCCCACCGAGTCTGCGCCCGGTCAGCGAGTAGCAGATGCACCCCTGAAAATGCCTGCCATTGGCCTTGACCACCCCGACACAGGTCTCGATATTCCTGAAGTCGTTCAGGGCGTCGAAGATCCGAAAGATCTCGATCCCTACCTCACACGACTTCTCCACGAAGGCCCGAACCACATCGTCGGGATAGTGGCGATAGCCAACGAGGTTTTGTCCCCGAAGCAGCATGGACAACGGGGTATTGCGGATCACCTCCTTAAGGACCCTTGGGCGCTCCCACGGGTCTTCACCCAAGAAGCGATGCATGGCGTCGAAGGTGGCGCCCCCCCAGGCCTCCATGGCCCAGAATCCCACCCGGTCCATCTCTTCGGCAACGACGAGCATGTCCTCTGTCCTCATCCGGGTGGCGAACAAGGACTGATGCCCGTCACGAAGGGTGTTGTCCTGGATCCGGATGCGTCGCTGCTCGTGTCCGTCCTGCACCAAGCTCTCCATTTACTCCTCTCCTCCTGCTCAGTTGGTCACTGGGGTGGCGGCATTGGTCTGTTTCGTCTATGCCCGATTTCCGAGGGATTTGGCCTCCGGGGGATCCTTGCCCCCTCCCTCGGTCCGCCTCGGCTCAGCTTCGGCCGAGAGGGCTTCCCCCGGGTCCAGATCCTGGAAAATCGAAGCGCCTCCGCCAATTCGCTCCTAGAGACCCAACCACCCCTCGATCACTCCACCCTCTTGCTCGCGATATCTGTTGGGCCTGCTCGGACTCAAAGAGGCATGGTCTTGAAACGGTCAATCTTGGCCGTGCAATGTCACCACCGTGACCCCGTCCCCTCCCTCACCTCGGCCCCCAGGCCTGAAGGCCGAGGCCCATGGCGAGGCGGACAACCAGCTTCGGACCGCCTTTTTCAGGGCCCCGGTGCCGTGGCCATGGATTATCCGGACCTCATCCCGGCGGCTGATGATGGCCCTATCGAGGTATCGTTCGAGCAAGGCCAATGCGTCCTCCACCCGCATGCCACGCAAGTCGATCTCCGCAGGTAGATCGACAGGGGGTGCATGCTCAGGGGGGGTCCCTCGAGTCGATTCCTGGGGGACTTCTGCCTGATGCGGTTCCACCCCGCCCAATGATTCCATCCCCACCACTACCTCCATGCCTCCCAACTTCACGCGGACGCGCCCCTTGCCATCCGAAGGTTGTTCCATCAGGACCCCTACCTGGCCCAAGGGGAGGACCATCACCGGATCCCCTGGACCTACAGCCCCCAACGGCCTGTGATGGGAGTGTGGGGCCACGGGAGGGGGACGCAGCTCCTCCTCGAGATACCGGATCTGGCCACGGACCATCTCCACATCCTTGCGTGTTCTGGCCGCCTCCAGGGAGGCTAACGCCTCTCGAATCCTGCGGCGCGCATCCTGGATCTCCGACGACAATCTCTGTTTTTTCTCCCGCAAAAAGGCCTCTCGATCCTTGCGCGAGAGCGAGAGCTCCTCCTCCCTCCGGGCCAGGGTCTCTTCAAGGCGTTTTCGCAGAAGGGTGACATCCTTCCTCTCGTTCTCCAGGGCCCCCCTCTCCCTCTCCAGATCCCTCAGCAGCCCCTCCAGGCGGGTCTCGTCTCCCTTCATCAGGGCCCTGGCCCTTTCCAGGATCTCACGGGGCAGGCCCATGCGCTCAGCGATCTCAAGGGCCGAACTCAGCCCCGGGATCCCCAACTGCAGGCGGTAAGCCGGCTTCATCCGTTCCCAGTCGAACTCCATGGCGGCGTTCCTCGCACCCTTGCGAGTTTGGGCCCATGCCTTGAGCGCCGGGTAATGGGTAGTGACCAATACCCTGGCCTTGCGCTCCAAGAGCTCTTCCAGGATCGCCAGCGCCAACCTGGATCCCTCCTGCGGGTCCGTGGATCCGGCCAGTTCGTCCAGGATCACCAGCGAGTCCTCCTCCACATGCTCGAGGATCTGCCTCAGGTTGAGCATGTGGCCCGAGAATGTGGACACATCCCTGGTGAGGTCCTGCTGGTCGCCGATGTCCGCATAAACTCCCTTGAAGGCCGGAAGGAGGGAACCTTTGTCAGCCGGGATGTGGATGCCGCAACGCGCCATGAGCAGGGTCAAGCCCACCGACTTCAGCAGCACGGTCTTCCCCCCGGCATTGGGCCCAGAGATCACCAAGACCCTTTCATCTGGGGAGAGGAGCAGATCGTTGGGCACTACCTCGATCCTTCGCAATACCAAGAGGGGGTGACGAAGTCCCCTCAAGGCCAGATGCCCGGCCGGGCTGGGTTGGGGCCTGGAGCCTTTGATGGCGGCCGAGAGCCTCGCCTTGGCATGGACCAGGTCGAGCTCGGCCATGACCTCCTGGTCCTGGCGGATGGCCGGGGCCGACTCGCCCACAAATGAGCTCAGCTGCCGCAGGATCCGGTCTACCTCTCTGTCGACCTCCATTTCCGCCAGTCGCAGGGCGTTGTTCATCTCCACCAGCCACGGAGGTTCCAGGAAGTGAGTGGCGCCGCTGGAGGAGATGCCCTGGACGATCCCGTCCATGGCCCTGCGGGCATCTGCGCGGACCGGCAGGACGAACCTCCCCTCCCTGACAGTGTAGTAAGAATCCTGAAGGACGCTCGAGGACTCCTTGTCCTTCAAGAACGCATCCAGTCGGCCCGTGACCTGCTCCCTCTTCCTGCGCACCTCGCGCCTCAGGGCGCCCAGGGTGTTCGAGGCCTCGTCCCTCACCCGGCCATCCGGGTCGATGGCCAGTTCCAGGGCCTCCCTCAGATGGGGGATCTCTTGGAGCAGGGAGGCCAGGTCCCACAGGGCGGGGAAGAGCTCGGCCCTCTTAAGAAAAAAGGCACGGCCCTTCTCCACCGCGGCCAGAAACTCACCGACCCGGCGAAGCTCCTCTCCACCGAGCCTCTCCCCTCTCTCGGCCATGTCGAGGATCGGCCCCAGGTCATCGAAATGCGTCAAGGGAATGCGGCCTTCCCGCTCCATGAGCGCCGCCATCTCGCTGGTCGTCTCCATCTGACGGGCCGCCTCGGTGTCGCTCTCCTCGGGAAGAAGGGATTGGCACAGGCGCAGACCCAAGGGGCTGAGGGCGTGTTGGGAGAGCCGCTTGCACAGCTCGGGCCACTCCAGGAACCTGAGGGTCTTTTTCGTGATCTCCTGGTTGTTCTCCCCGGGATTCAAGAAGAAGAGATCCTTTCCGACTCGGGAGATGCTTGGCGAATGAATGCTCGTTCGCTCGAACTTGGTACCACATCTGCCCCTTGCTTGTCAAGCGCACGGTTCCGGTTGCGGGCATGGTCTGCGGGTAGTAGAGTAATGACCCATGGCACGGATCAAACGGCTCAAGGTGGCGGTCCTTGTCGACCACAGGCCCAATCACCCGGGGGAGGTGGGGGGGCTGGCGGGGACGTGGGAGCAACTCTCCCGGGTGGTGGCAGAGACCATGGCCCTGGAACTCACCGTCTTCTTCCTCGGGGACGAGCCCCGGGTGGCGCAGGTGGGGGAGAACGTCAGGCACGTGCAGGTGAGGCCAGCCATGGGGACCGAGCGCCTCCCGTTCCTCAGCGGGATCCCGACCAAGACGGACCTGGCCCCTTTCCACCCCTCGCTCTTCGGCCGGCTCGGCGGGTTTGACGTCCTGCACACCACGGACGCGTTTCACGCCTTCGCCAAGACCGCTTTGTGGAGGTCGAGGTTCTACGGCATCCCCCTGGCAACATCGATACAGACCGACATCATCGCCTGGGCAAGGATCTACACCCCCGGGATCCTGCAGCGGATCCTGCCCGGACGCTCGTTGGTGCGCTGGCTTCTGGAAGACTACAGGTATCTGGAGCGTCAGGAGCGCTCCATGAGGAGGCGTCTGGGAAGGTACCTGCGCCGGTGTCAGGCGGTCTTCGTCTCGCACCGGAGGGACGAGGAGATGGTCCGGCTCCTGGCGCCTTCGGCCTTTACCTCTTTCCTCAGGCGGGGCATCGACTTGAATCTCTTCCATCCCAGCCGAAGGGAACGCGAGTCACTCCATCGGCGATTCGGCGTCCCGCTTCATTGCCCCTTGCTGCTCTTCGTGGGGAGGATCGACCCGGTGAAGGGCGCGGTCTTGGCCGCCCGTGTTGTTCGAGGGCTGTTGGACAGGGGCAGGGCCGCGCACCTCCTCTTGGTCGGCGACGGCTCTCAAAGACAAGAGGTGGCCCGGGTCCTCGGGCCACATGCCACCTTCACGGGAAACCTCCCACACGAGGAGCTGGGCTGGATATACGCCAGCGCCGATTTGCTCCTCTTTCCGTCCGAGGCGGAGGTGTGGCCCAACGTGGTGATGGAGGCCAGGGCGTGCGGGATCCCGGTGATGGCATGCGAGAAGGGGGCGGCCCATGTGATGGAGGGCCGGGGAAGGGATGGGATCTTGCTGCCGGATCGGGACCCCGAGGGATGGCTCTCGGCAGCGGAGGCCCTCTTGGACAGACCGGACGAGATGAAGGAGATGGGCCTCAGGGCCCGTCAGGTCATGGAGGGGGAGGCCCCGTCGTGGAGCCAGGTCCTGGAGGAGGACCTCCTTCCTGTCTGGCGACGGATCGCAGGATCCACAGGGTGAACTTGTTGTCGTGGGCCGCTGGCGGCGGGAGGGAGCGGAGGTCGAGCATCTCCACCGCCTCGCGGGTGGCGGCCAGGGCCATTGGCCTGGCTGCGATGATCTCGTCCAGGAGCTCGTCGGCGGAGATGATCCAGTCGGGCTTCGAGACGGTCTGGATGTGCGGCGCGGGTCCCGACTCGAACTCCACCATGAGCACCCTCCTCCTGGCGTAGAAACCCCACCCGCCCGTTCCTTCGAACTGGCGATCGGAGGGGTCGGCAACGATCAGGGGCCAGTGGGCCGGCGTCTCCCTGGCCACCAGTTGCCCGAGATAGGCACGGCTCTCCAATGGCGAGATGCGCTCCTGGACGTTTGAGAGCATCAAAGCCCCAGGGACCATCACGGCCGCCAGGAAAAAGGCGGCATAACTCCCTTTGCCTCGCCAGATGAACCAGGCGCCAGTCACCGAAAAGAGACCTACTATCCCCAGGCATATCTGGACGGTGATCCGGGTCCCGGGCTCCAGCAACAGCGGTGAGATCCCCTCCAGGATCTTTCCGATCCAGGGCAGGCACCCCAGGATGGCGGCCCCCGTCAGGGACACCAGCAGGGCCGGGCCCGCCCTCGCGAAGCCGGGGAAATCCCGGGAGAGGGCCCCAAGCCATCCTGCGACCACGCAGATCATGGCGGGGATCGCCGGGACAGTGTAAGGGTGGTTCCTCCCGGCGGAGAGCAGCACGGACACGAGGACGACGAGCCCGAAGATCCACGCAATACGGTGCGCGGCCCCGTGGCCCCGGACAGCACCGACGGTCCAAGGGATGAGCAAGGCCACGGGGCCCAGGAGTCCGAGGAAGCTGAGGAGAAGCTGCCACCTGGGGAGGGCCACGAAGGGGTACCCCCCATGGGCGACCACGCGCTCCAGCTGCTGCCTGACCAAGTGATGGTGGAGAAAACCCGGTTGCTCGACTTCGACCAATATGAACCAGGGCGCGGTCAGGATCAAGAAGATGAGCCCCCCGGTGAGCCAAGGGACATCCTTCAGGACCCTTCGGTCCACCATCAGGGCGAAGAGGATCAGGGCCCCCACGGGGTAGACTAGGGCCGTCAGTCCCTTCGACATGACCCCCAGGCCGCAGGCTGCGAACCCGAGGCTATACCATCTCCTACCCCCTCCGAGATAACCGTTTAAGAAGGCGGCTAGGGCCGTGACCATCCATGCCATGGCCAGGACGTCGCTCATGAGCATGCGCCCGTAATACTGAATGCCAGGTGCCCCCAGGAAGAGCGTTGCCCCCAGGAGCCCTTTGCCTTTGCCGAAGATCCTCCGGGTGAGCCACCCCACCACGATGGCACTCCACAGAGTCGCCAGGATCACGGGAAGCCTCGCCTGCCACTGTCCGACCCCGAGGCATTTGAAAGAGGCAGCGACCATCCAAGGCGCCAGAGGCGGCTTGTTGAGATAAGGGGTCCCATTGAGATGGGGGATGAGCCAGTGGCCTTCCTGTGCCTCGCGGGCCATCTGGGCGATCCTGGTCTCGCGGTAATCCCTCAGGGGGAGATAGTGGACCCGATGGAACAAGGTGCTTGCCAGGAGGATCACGAGGATCCAGAAAAACGTCCTGGGCGGGGCCGAAGCGAGGCTCTCACGCATGGCGGCAAACGAAGGGGGCCCTCCGCGGTGACATGCCACCGCGTTTATCGAGTAGGTCCGTCTGGACTGAGGACCTCAGGGTTCAGCAGATCCGGAGGCACCCTCCCCTCGAGGGTCTCCAGGCAGTTGTGCACTGCCCGCTCTGTCATCCTCCTCCTGGTCTCCACGGTGGCGCTGCCCACGTGAGGGGCGAGGACCACTTGCGGGAGCTTCAGGAGGCCGGGCGTGACCAGCGGTTCGCGTTCGTAGACATCCAGGCCGGCACCGGCGATCCTTCCTGTCTCGAGGGCCCGGCACAAGGCCTCCTCGTCCACGACAGCCCCCCGCGATGCATTTATCAGGATCGCCGTTGGTTTCATCATCCGCAACTCGCGGTCCGAGATCATGTGATGGGTCTCGCGGTTGAGCGGGACATGGATGGTTATGAAGTCCGATGCGGAAAGGAGGAACTCTAAATCGGCGTATTCGGCCTTGAGTGCGACCTCCTGCTCCGCTGATAGGCGCGATCTCCTGTTGTAGAGGACACGCATGGCGAAGCCTGAGGCCCGCCTCGCCACGGCCATTCCTATGCGCCCCATCCCGACGATACCGAGGACCTTTCCGTGGACGTCCGTTCCCAGGAACTCGAGAAAGCCCCATCGCTGGAAAAGCCCCTCCCGGACCCTTCGGTCGCCTTCGGCTATCCTCCTTGCCGCGGCCAGGATCAACGCCCAGGTCAGGTCCGCCGTCGTCTCCGTGAGCACATCCGGGGTATTGGTCACGGGGATCCTCAACCTTGTCGCCGCGGCCACGTCCACATGGTCGTACCCCACGGATACCGTCGAGATGACGCGAAGTCTGCCCGCCGCTCTCAGGACCTCCTCATCCACCCGGTCCGTCACCGTGCACAGGAGGGCATCCGCCTCGGAGACGCCCTCGATGAGATCCTCCCTCGACAGGGGCGCGTCCTGATCGTTGTAGACGACCTCGCAGGAATCCCAAAGCGGCCTGAGTCCATCCAGGTCGAACCGCCTTGTGACCAGGACCCTGGCCTTCACGCTCTCTTCCTCCCCCTCTCCATGGCCAGCAGTTGAACCTTTATGTCCAGCCCGCTCGAGAACCCGCCGAGTCCCCCGTCCGATCGCAGGACCCTGTGGCAAGGTATCACGATGGGGACGGGATTGCTCCCGTTGGCCCGGCCCACTGCCCTGAAGGCAGCGGGATGGCCGAGCTCGGAAGCGATATCTTTGTACGAACGCGTCTGGCCGAATGGGATCGCCTGAAGGGCCCTCCATACCCGCAGTTGAAATGGCGTCCCCCGGAGGTCCAGGGGGAGATCGAACCTTTCCCTTTTCCCCTCGAAATACTCCTGAAGCTGCCCTATGGCCCTCTCGTTGGACTCGCCATCGTCCACCGCTTCCAGCCCCCAAGCCTCGGCCTTTGCCTCCAAGTGCGCCCTCCCTCCCCGCAAGGATATGCAGAGCAGACCCTTGGGCGTGGAGGCCACCCATATGGGTCCCCAGGGGCCCGAAAATGAAGCGATCGCCACGGGCACTCTCATACCGAACCCCGCTCCCGGTCTCTTGTTCAGGCACTCTTGAAGGCGACGGCCATTCTATCCCTTCCCGCGGCTTCTGCAGGATCTTACTCCAACGGGCCCGCAGGAAGCAACAGCATCGAGGTTGTCAGTGCGACGGCCCTTCGGTTGGGGATCGTAGCCATGGCAAAGGCCGTGCAGAAACCCCCGACCTGGACGCCCATCCACGGCAACAAGGGGCGGGTTCGAAACTTGCCCCTGGACGAAGGGCCGCCCCCAAGACTGAGGGGGCAAATGTGTCCGAAAGTCGTCATCTCTCAAGTTTGTCATTCACATCCCACCTGACCCATCTGTGTCATATCCTTTTCTCTAGCACCCGCATGGGCCCACAAGGAGGTGAAACTCTCCATCGCCACGGGAGGGACCGGCGGGGTCTACTACCCACTTGGGGGAGGCATGGCGAGCGTCATCTCCAAATACGTCAAGTATGCGGAGGCCACCGCGGAGGTCACCAGCGCATCGGTGGACAATTGCCTCCTGGTCGGTGCTGGAAAGGCGGCCCTGGCCCTGATTTTGCGGCTCACATGATCATCTTCTATTACGCCATCCTTTCAGAGGTCTCCCCGCCCACGGCACTCTCCTGCTTCGCGGCAGCGGCCCTGACCAAAGGGAACCCATACAAGACCACCTTGTACGCCTGGAAGTACACCCTCCCGGCCTTCATCGTGCCGTTCATGTTCACGTTGGACCCCAGGGGAGTCGGGATCCTCCTCAAGGGGCGTGCCACGGGTGTCCTGTGGACGGTCGTCACTGCCCTTATCGGCATCGCCGGCCTGGCAGGGGGAGTGGAGGACTGGTCATTCAAGAAGACGCTCCTCTATGAGAGGATCATGCTCTTGGCGGGAGGTCTCCTTCTGGTCTACCCCCTTCCCGTCACCGATGCCCTGGGGCTCGGCCTTATGGCAGCTGCGGTGGTCTCCCAGAAGCTGAGGAAATAGCGGAAGTGCTTCGGCAGAAAGTGTTCACCGGTCTTCCCCGTTTCGAAAGACTTCGTTGGCTCCTTCAATCTTCTGGCCGATGACGCCGTCGAGGGCCCCAGGGGATCCGATCCACACTTCTTGGCATGAAGTTCGTTTATCGCAATCCATCGAGTAGTGTTGGCTGCGATCCAGGGAACCGAGCATTGGTCGTAACGTGTGGATTGGGGGTAGGCTGCTCTTTGCGCCGCGGAGGCAGGTTTGAAACCCGCCCCTGCAGGCCGGAGCGATCGGCCACCCATCGACGGCGTGGAGACAGGGGGAGGCCCTTGCGTGAATCTTCGTGCGAGGTCTAGGGGGGTAATGGGCAAGGTGCCTGCCTGCGCGTTGCAGACAGATAGGGCTTCCGTTTTTCGAACCGCAAGAGGGTGATCGGGAAGATGTGAAAAGAAGGGCGATGGGACTTTCCTCCTCCACTTAGACGAGGAGGTATTTCTCGTCCCCTTTTGACTTGACAGTGCGGCGCTTATGGCATACTAACCGTTGGACGTGTTTGAAATCCAATCCATGGAGCGTCAAAGTGAAGCCTGGTGGATCGCGCATTGTCGGGATCCGCACTTCTGCCTTGTGTCTGCTCATTGGGCTCGCAGCGTGTTCGCGGACGTCGCTGGATCTGGACGGCCTAAAGCTGAAGGGCATGGCCCTGACTCCTGGACTCTCACCACAGGAGGTCGTCCATGTCATGGGCCCCCCTGAGGAAGAGGGAAGATCTCCCCGACGGTTCTTGAGGCCGCCCAGACTCTACATGAAGTATTACCGACAAGGCATAGAGATCGCCTTCGACAGCGAGGGCAGGCAGTACGATCCCGTTTCGGCCCGTTTCGTTCGCGCTTACATCTTCCTCCGGCCGGAGGCGAGGTACGCGGCCTTTTCAGGAAAGATCACCCATGGGATAAACGGGCAGTGGGACCTGCGGCGGCTGGAGAAGGCCCTCGGCCCCCCCGAGAGGACACAGACCGTGGGTTCGGAGCTGGAGTGGACCTACTGGGAAAAGAGGCAGTTCCAGCTCGTCTTCATCGCCGAGACATCGACCCGCGAGCTCAAGGCCCTGATGATCCTCCGCCGCGACAGGGATCGTCCCAAGTGATCCAGTGCGTGATGGGATCACCTGGCCAGCCCATCCAGGAGGGCCGCCACGTTCTGCCCGAGGACCCTGTGGTTGTACCCCCCTTCCAGGATCGCGAAGCAGCCTCCCCCGGCCCCCTGGGCCGCATCGCGCACCTTGCGCCCTATGGACCGGTAGTCATCGGTGGTGAGTAGGCCTCCCCAGTCCTCCTGGTGGAAGTCGAAACCGGCCGAGATCCCGATCAGGTCGGGCCTCACCCCGGTCAAGGCCTGGTCCACCTCGGCCAGGTAGCCCTCTCTGTCCCTGGCAGACGGGTTGTGGATGGTCACCCATCCCTTGTCTCCCAGGATGTTCACGGTACCGTCACCGAAATGGAGGTCTATGTCCAGGACCAGGGCGCGTCGTATCAGGCCCTCTTCCCTCAGGGCCAGGAGGGCGATGGCCATGTTGTTGAAGTAGCAGAAGCCCCACGAACTCCCAGCCGAGGCATGATGTCCCGGCGGGCGGATCAGGCCGAAGCAAGGCTCCGTGAGCCCGATGCGTGCCGCCTGGATGGCCCCGCCCGCTGCCAGTGCGGCGATCTCGTAAAGCCCCATGGCGTTGACGTGATCGATGTGCGCCTTGGTGTGGGCAAGGGCGATCTGATCCATCGTGGCCGGGGTCGGCTCAAGGAAGGCGACCCGGTCCTCTATGGCAGCCACCACAGCCTCCATGCGGCCTGGCTCCGCCGCCGGGTCATGGGTGTAGACCTGGGTGAATGATGGATGGTAGATGACCTTCATGGCCTTCCTTTCCTCCTGTCAGCGGCCGCCCGGGCGGGAAACGATCGAGACTTGGCTTCGCTGGCTTGGAGTGTAGGAAGGAAAGGGCCGGGTGTCAACAGGGCCGCCCTTGACTTATCCGTTGGGGGGCCGTAGTAATACCGGCGGAGAAACGCAGGTGACGACCTTCCCGGAAAAAAGTCGCAGGTTTTTTTCGCGGCAAGCGGCTCTGGCCGCGGCCTTGGTTGTGCTGACCTGCACCGCCGCCGAGGTCGCCCATAGAAGCGGGGCGCTTGAGTCCTTCGAGGACTCCTACTATGACCTCTGGCACAACCTGGCCGGGCAGAGACGCGAGCCGAGCCACGTGGTCATCGTCGCCATCGACAACCAGACCCTCCTGGATCACAGGGACGAGCCCCTGGTGTTTTGGGGACCGCATTTCGCCAGGGCCATCCACGCCATTCGGTCAGCAGGGGCCCGGGTCATAGGGATCGATTACCTCTTTTCGGTCAGTCCGGAGTCATGGCTCAAGAAACTCGATCTGCCCGGGAGCGAGATCAGCCGCACATACGATGTCCCCATCAGACAGCAGCTCGCCTCGGGGCAGGTCGTGCTCATCGGGACCGTGGCCGTCAAGGAGGACGGAGGGGGGGAGATCCTCAAGCCCGTAGAGGACTACGTGTTCTCCCTCCCCGGCCGGGAGGCCGATGTCGGGCTGGCCAACTTCTATTCCGACCCAGACGGGGTGGTCAGAAGGTTCGTCCCGGCCCTGTTGGAGGAACACGTCCACCCCAGGCTCACCTTCGCCACGCTCTTGGCCCTCAAGAGCGCCCGGCTCGACCCGGAGGGGGCCAGTTGGTCCTTTGGCGGCCACCAGATCCCGAACGGGACCCAGCCCTGCCTCATAGGCTTTCTGGGTCCTCCCGGGACCTTCAGACGCATATCCTTCGGGACCGTGCTTCGCGCACACGCCACCGGCGACCTTGCCAGACTCGATCTCAAGGACAAGGTGGTCATCGTGGCGGCCGAGCACGTCGGGTCTCAGGACATCCATCTGACACCTTACGCCCGAGGCCTATGGGGTTCGGAGGGCCGCATGATGAACGGGGCCGAGGTTCACGCCAACATCGTCGAGACCCTCCTGACAGGAAGATTCCCCAGGACGGCCCCTTTTTCAGCTCGCCTCCTCTGCCTGGTCCCAGTCGTCTGCGCAGGGACCTTGCTCTTTCTCAGGTTTCATCCTTTCCGAGGGCTTTGCCTCGGGATCATGCTCGCTCTGTTTTGCGCCCTACTGGGCTATCTCTTGTTCCAAATGGACTGGATCGTACCCGTGGCCGGCCCCCAAATGGCGCTGGCCGTCAGCTATCTCGGCACCCTGGGATTCAGGCTCACCGGTGAGGAGCGGGAGCGGGCGAGGCTTCGACAGATGTTCGGCCGGTACGTCTCGGACGAGGTGGTGGAGAAGCTACTCGCCTCCGGACGAAGACCGGATCTGGGAGGAGAGGCCCTACGCGTCACGGTCCTCTTCTCCGACATAAGGAACTTCACCACCATCTCCGAGCGCCTGAGCGCCCATGAGGTGGTGGAGATGCTCAACGCCTATTTCGGTCGTGCCTGTGAGCCGATCCTCTCCCAAGGGGGCACCGTGGACAAGTTCATAGGGGATGCGGTGATGGCGGTCTTCGGGTCCCCTGTCCCGTATCCAGACCATGCCGTCAGGGGTGTAAAGGCCGCGCTGGGGATGGCCGAGACAGCCAAGGCGTTCCGATCATGGATGAACAGCCGGTTTCCCGGAAGGCAGCTCCCCGAGTTCGCCGTAGGGATAGGGCTCCATACGGGTGAGGCCGTCATAGGAGACATAGGGTCCCCCAAGAGGATGGAGTTCACGGCCATAGGGGACACCGTGAACACCGCGTCTCGCCTGGAGGGCGCCACGAAACAGCTCGGCTGCACCATCGTGGCCAGCAAAGCGACCGTGGAGGAGGCGGGCCCATCGGTTTTGGTGGGAAGACGTGATAGAATCTTCCTCAAGGGGAAGGAAGGACCTTTGGAGGTCCTGGAGGTCCTGGGCTACAAAGAAGGGGAAGGAGGGCGGCCATGAAGGCTCTTGTGAAGGGGGTTATTTGGCTCGGTTCCATCGTCTTCGTCGCTGGTGAGACGTTTTCTCCCGGGGGATGTATTGGGCAGGCCCAGCCCATTCCCCCGGATGTGGGACTGGTCACACAGCTCTCCGGTGAGGTGACCTATTCCAACGAGGCATATCAAAAGAGCCCCGAGAAGGCGGTGGCCTTGATGAAGATAAGAAAAGGGGACCGCTTCAGGCTTCCGGAGGGGGCCAAGCTCCAGCTCGTCTATTTCTCCAGCAACAGGCAGGAGTCCTGGAAAGGGCCCGCGGAGCTGGTGGTCGGGGAAAGGGAGAGTCAGGCCCAAGGCGAAAAGGGCGAACAGACGCAGCCCGAGGTGACAACGCTCCCGCCTGGCGCCTCCCAGGGGGTGCAGCGGATCCCAGCCCTGTTGAGGCGGGCCGGGCTCAGCCGCACCGGGGGGCTCCAGGTTAGGGGTATAGCATCTCCTCAGGCCCGGGGCGAACTGACATCGCATGAAAAGGCTGAAATCCAGATGGCCAGGCAGCGTTACCAGGAGTTCAGGAAGGAGGCGAAGCCAGACGACCTGACCCCCGAGCTCTACCTTCTAGGCATTCTGGCGGATTACGAGCAGTTCGACGAGATGGAGAAGGTCCTCAAGGATGCCAGGGCCAGGGGACCTGAAAACGAGGTCTTGACCGAGCTGGAGAGGTGGGTATCGACCCAGAAGGCCCAGCGTCGGGAAAGCAGGTAAGGGGATGGATATCGACCAGGCACTCCGACGGCTCGCCGCGGACTACTTGGAAGCACTGAAGAAATCCCTGGGGGACTCCCTGGTGGCGGTGGTGCTCTTCGGTTCCGTAGCCAGGGGGGAGGCCACATCTGTGTCGGACATCGACCTCCTGGTGGTGGCCTCCGGGCTTCCAAAAGGGAGGTTCGCGCGCCTGAGGCTGCTGGAGGCAGCGGATGAATCGGTGGAACCAGGCCTGGAAAAGTTGAGGCAGAGGGGCATCGTCACAGAGCTCTGCCCCATCTTGAAGACCCCCGAGGAGGCATCGCGGATCACCCCCTTGTACCTGGACATGACTCAAGATGCAGAGGTCCTTTACGAGAGGGGCCGTCTCTTCTCGAACACCTTGCAGTCCCTCCGGGAGTCCCTGATACGTCTCGGTGCCAAGCGGGTCAAGAGGGGAAAGACGCGATATTGGGAACTGAAGCCTGACTTCATTCCTGGGGAGATCTTTCGCATATGACGAACCACGAGATGGCCGCAAGCTACCTCGCTGTGGCAGAGGAGATCCTGTTGGAGGCAGAGAGGCTTTGTGGCCGGAGGGTTTGGAGTCTCACCGTACGGCGCTCACAGGAAACCGCGGAGCTAGCGCTCAAGGGCGCCTTGCGGGCCGTGGGCGTGGAGGTGCCGCGGCTTCATGACGTGGGGGTGTTGTTGAAAGAACACAGGGGGAGTTTCCCTGACCAGTTTCGCGGGAAGATAGACCGTATTGCCTCCATTTCGCGTCGCCTCAGGCGGGAAAGAGAGATCAGCCTTTACGGGGACGAGGAAACCGGGGCCACCCCCCAGATGCTCTACACCGAGGAGGACGCTCGTGCTGCGCTGGCGGATGCAAGATTCGTCTTGGAGTCCTGCCGGGATTTGGTTGCGGACCGAGGCGCTGTGGACCGCACATGATGTCAGGGTCCCGAGAGAGCCGGGAAAGTGCAGGATCCTCTGAACGTTCGTCTGCTCTGGCCTGCATCCCGCACCGATCCCTTGACTGCTTGGCCGGGGTTGCTCCTGTGGCGAGCTGTGCCGTGCCCGGACCGTCAGGTTGCAAGACCCCAAGGGGAGAGAGCGAGGCAGGGGCCCCGAGGCCTGCCCCGGGGGGTAGGCAAAGGCGTCCGGAGGGGTTAACATGAATGTCGTGCCCGTGGTAGCCGTTGCACCCGGCACCGCAGCTCACGAGGAGGGGCAATGGAGCATTTGACCGAGACGGCCAGGGAGTTCGTCTTGGACGAGGGGGCTTGCGCGGTCGGCATCGCCACGCTGGATACCCTCCGAGGGGGACCTCCCTCGGCGGAGCTGAGGTATGTCCTGCCCCAGGCGAGGTCGGCCGTGAGCTTCGCCGTGGCCCTGGATCAGACGCTCATCGAGCCCTTCCTCGCAAAGCGGGATCGCCGGGCTCACGAAAGGGACAACATCCGGGCCAACACGCTGTCAAGCGGCATCGCCTTGAACCTGGCGAAGTGGCTGGAGCAAGAGGGTTACCCCTCGGTCCCCATAGCCTCCAACAACGTCTACAGGCTCGAGGTCCCCCGGGGCCGGGTGGCCATGGACCCTGATATCTCCCTCAGGTACCTGGCCGTGCGCTCCGGGGTGGGCCACTTCGGGCTTTCGGGAAACGTGATAACCGACAGCCACGGGGCCGGGGTGATCCTCGGGGGGGTTGTGACCTCGGCGGAACTCACCCCCACTGATCCTCTCCCCGGGGAGGAAAGCTACTGTGACGGGTGTCGGCTCTGCATGGCCTGCTGTTGTTCGGGGATGATGTCCCGTGACGAGCTGACTACCGTCAGCCTCGGGGGCATGGAGTTCTCCTATTCCAGGCGTCTCGACTACCTTCGTTGTGAGTTCGTCTGCGGGGGGTTCACAGGGCTGCATCCGTCAGGGAGGTGGTCCACCTGGTCTCCCGGCCGTTTCCGCATCCCGGAATCAGACGAGGATTTCAGGCCAGCCCTGGTGCGCGGCATCAAGGCCCATGCGCAATGGCCCGACATGGGGGGCGGCTTCCACCACATCCTCATGGGTCGCAAGCTTCACTTGACCTGCGGCAACTGTCAACTCGTCTGTGTCCCGGAGAGGAAAGAGCGCGCCAAGCGGCACGAGCTCTTGACCGGGAGTGGGGTCGTGGTGCAAGAGGCTGACGGCTCCCTGGAGGCCGTCACCCCGGAGGCCGCCCGTGAGCGGTTGGCGGCCATGCCCCCTGAGAGAAGGGCCCTGTATGAGGAGATCTGACCCCTCGGCCATGGGGGAGGATCTCCCCTCCAGCGGATACCTCTTGTTGGCGATCCTGACGGTGACATGGGGTTTGGGCTGGCCCATGATGAAGACCGCCCTGGGGGAGTTCCCGCCCTGGACCTTCAGGACCATCTGCGTGATCCTCGGAGGGGTGGGCGCCCTCGGCCTGGCCAGGGCCAGCGGCGCAGGCCTGGCCGTCCCTGCCGGCCAGTGGAAGCCCCTCCTCTTGGTATCCCTGGTGAACGTGACAGGCTGGAACATCTTTTCGGCCTATGGCCTGCTGTTGATAGAGGCTGGCCGTTCCGCCATCATCGCCTACACCATGCCGGTTTGGGCCTGCATACTGGCGAAATTCGTCCTGGGCGAAAGGATGACGACGGGACGCTGGGCCGCACTGCTGTTGGGCGCCTCAGGCCTGGCCGTGCTCATAGGCCCTGATCTGCGCGCCTTGGGAAAGGAGCCCCTGGGCGCCCTTTTCATGCTCGGGGCGGCCATGTCGTGGGCGTGGGGCTCGGTCCTGATAAAGTCCTTCGAGTGGAAGATGCCCGCATCCCTTTTCGTGGGGTGGCAGTTGATACTGGGTGGTGCCCCCATCGTGGCAGGCTCCCTCGTGCTCGAGGCCAAGTCCTTTTCATCTCTGGAGATCTCCTGGGGTGGCGGGCTGGCCATGGTCTACGTGGTCCTGGTGGGGGTGATCTTCGGTTACTGGGGCTGGATAAGACTCATAGAGCTCTTCCCCGTGAGCCTGGCGTCCATCGGGACCCTCGCAGTCCCTGTGATAGGCGTCCTGAGCAGCGCCTTCCTCCTCGGGGAGGCCGTGGGCCTCAGGGAGATGGTAGCCCTGGCCTTGGTGGTGGCCGCCCTCGGGATGGTATCCGGGAGACCCGGAGAGAAAAAGAAGGAGGAAGGTGGATGAGACGCCTGCCTTCGTTTCCCGGCGCACATGGGCTTCGACCTATGACGCTCTTTGCCCTGTGCGTCGTGCTCGCCTGGGGATGCGCCACTGTAGATGTAGGCCGTGAAAGGTTCCAGGCTTCTCCGCCGAAGGGTGGCCCACCGGTGTGGGATAGGGTCTACGCAGCCACCCAGATTTCCCCCGGGGATGTGTGGAGGATCTACTTCAAGGGGACTGATCCCGACGGTGACCTGCGATTCGTTTACGCGTGGGCTGGGACCTCTTTCAGGCCCACTACCCCTTTCCGCTTTTCCATTGACATCGATCAAAGGGGGGTTGTATCGGGCTATCTGGAGTTGCACACTTCCCAGCTCGGCGGAGGGATCGCTCCCTCCTCCATCAGGGTGCAACTGGCCCTGGAGGACCTCTCGGGCCTCAGGAGCGAGCCCATGACCTTGGCAGCGGAGCTCTACCTAGGCGCTCGATATGAGGGGCCTCCCCCTGGTCTGTTCGAGGAGCGATCCCTGGGAAGGATCCCGGTGGAGACAATCCCACGCGGTGCCGGGCCTGGGCTCTAGGGCCGGGCCCAGGGTCCTCTCTCGGCGAGCTCCGATCTTCGGCCTTCGTCCGTTGGGCAGCAAAAGGATTGCTTCCCGAGGTCAATCCGAGGCCTTGCCGACCCCGATCCTGGCGTCCAGGGCGAGGCAGCCCTCTCCCTCGTAGAACACACGAAGCGGGTTGATGTCTATCTCCCGCACCTCCGGCAGCTCGCACAGGAGCTGTGAAAGACGAAGGAGCGCCTCCACCACCGCATCTATGTCCGAGGGCTTTCCCCCCCTTGCACCTTTGAAGATGGACGCCCCTCTGAGCTCGTGAATCATGTCCACCGCGTCCCGACGGGTTATGGGGGCCACTCTGAGGGATATGTCCCCGAAGACCTCGACGAAGATCCCCCCCAACCCTACCATAACGACCGGTCCGAACTGGGAGTCCTGCCGTCCGCCCAGGATCATTTCCCGGCCCCCGGTCGCCATCGGCTGGACGAGCACCCCTTCGATCACCGCCTCCGGATAAGCCCGCAGGATCCTCTGGGTCATGTCCCTGTAAGCCTCTGCCACACCGTGCTCGCTGCGCAGGTTGAGCTGCACCCCCCCCACGTCGGACTTGTGGGAGATCTGCCTGGATATCACCTTCATCGCCACTGGAAATCCGAGTCCCTTGGCGGCCTCGATGACATCCTCTTCCCCCCTCACCGGGATCCCGCGCACAATCGGGATGCCATACAGGCTCAGCAGCTCCGCCGCCTCGTGGAGGAGCAGGTCCCGTCCCTCGGCCATGGCCTTTCCCAAGACGGCCCTCGCTTTTTCCTTTTCTACCGGGAAGGTCTCGACCTCCTCCAGCCCCTGGACCCTTTGCCTCTGGGCGTGGTACCACCTGCTCATCTCAAGCGCCCGGACCGTCTCCACCACCTGGGTGAATACGGGGTAGTTGAGGTTCTTCTTCAGGTAATTGACCTCCTCCGCCTCGGTAGAGACGTATATGGCAACAGGCTTGTCGTATTTCCTCGAGAGCTCGACGATGCGTGCGAAGAGCTCCCGCGAACCCTTTCCCTCGAGGGCCGCAAAGAAGGTGTGGAGGAATATGACCCCGTCCACCTCCTCCTGGGCCAAGGTGCGGTCGATGATCTTGGCGTAGAACTCCAGGTCGAAGAGGTCCCCCAGGTCCAAGGGGTTCGTCAGCCTGATCACCGAGCCCCTGGAGTGCCTCTCTATATCCTCCAGGAAGTCCCTGGGCAATTCCGCGAGGGTCAGCCCGGAGGTCTCGCACGCATCGGCGGCTATGACGGCGTGCCCCCCGGAGCGGGAGATGATCGCCAAATTCCTCCCCCTCATGGGTGGAAGATGCAGTATCTTGAGGTCGTTGCCCAGGGATGTGGCGTCATGAACCCTTGCGATCCCGCATTGCCTGAATGCGGCATCCACCACACGATCGTCGCTGGAGAGGGATGCGGTATGGGACGAGGCGATGTTCTTCCCGTATCGGCCGATGTTCGCCTTGAAGGCCACAATGGGCTTCGGACACCTCCTGGCTATCTCCATGAGTCGCCGCCCATCCTGGATCCCTTCCAGGTAAAGGAGTATGAACCTGGTCCCCGGATCGTCGATCAGGTAGGAGAGGAACTCCTCGGTCTTTATGTTGAGCATGTTTCCTGCAGAGACGAACTTGTTCAGGCCCAGACCCTCGTTGGCCATGAGGCCCAGTACCGACATCCCCACCCCGCCGCTCTGTGAGATCATGGAGATGTCCCCTGGGCGTATCTCCCGACTCAAAGGGGTGAAGGGGGTGCACAGCCCGTTCTCCATGTTCACCACCCCGATGCAGTTGGGGCCCACGAACCTCATGCCCCACTTCTGTGCCACCTGGACCATCTCGTCCTCGATCCTCTTGCCCTCCTCCCCGTATTCACGGAAGCCCGCCGATTCCACCACCGCCCACCGGACGCCCTTTTGACCGCACTCATCGAAGATCCCAGGGACTGTGGGGGCGGGGGTGAGGATCACGGCCAGGTCCACGTGGTCCGGGATGTCCAGGACCGACTTGTAGATCCGCCTTCCGGCAAAGACCCCCCCCTTTGGGCCCACCTCGTAGATGATCCCCTGGAACCCGAACTGGGTCAGGTTGTAGACGATCCCCCTGGCGATGTTCGTCGGTGAATTCGAGACACCGATCACGGCCACGCTGTTGGGATAGAAGATCTCTCGCATCCTGCCTCCTCAAGGCCTGATCGCGTCCTTCACGGCGGCCTTCATGTCATCGAGCAATGCCGCGGATGACATCTCCATGGCCCGGCTCATGGCCTGGACCAGACCCAGGGGGCCTCGCGCCTGGAGAGGCTCCGCGAACCTGTAGCGCCTCTGGTATACCACCCTCTTTGTGACCTCCCTCTGGCCGAGGTCCAGGAGGGTCACGCTCAGGGCGAGCACCGCCTGTGCCCCACCCTGTTCCTCCGACTCCAGAAACTCTTCCACAGCCCCCTCCAGGACGAACCTCGTCTCCTGCGGGTCGTGGTAGGAGAAGACCGCCTGGAAGACCCCGGCACTCCTGAGGTCCCTCAGGAGGAAGTCTGTCACCATATCGCCAGGGGGCACCCTCCAGCGATGGCCGTCGTAGACATCCAGCTTGAACGGAGCGGATCTGCAGACCATGGCCTGCCCGCTGTAAGCCTTGGCGGCGGAGAATCGCTCCACCCTGAGGGTGGTCTCCATGGGGTTCGAACCACGTGCCTTGGGTGCCGGATATTCCAGCGTGTACTGCTCGATGATGTATGGCGTCCTTCCACCGGCGCAGGCGCCGGCCAAGATCCAGCTCACCGTCACGACCACAAGGCCCAAAACCCTCAAGAGGGCACCGCGGTGGCGCAAGGAGCCCATGGTCATACCCCTCTCTCCGTCGCCCGTCGTCCCTTTGTGTTGCGCCGCATTGCTACTGTCTCCTCCCCTGGGGAGGCGGCTGGCCGAATATCAAATCGGACGGGGCCGCGCTCAGCCTCTCCAGTAGCAGTTCCAACGTCTCCGAGGCCCTTCGCAGGTTCTCGCTCGTGGCCGTCATCTCCACGGCCAGAACCCTGGTCCTCCTGTCCACGCCTTGTACGAGGCGGTTGGCGTTGCCCACTGTCTCGGCGAGGTTCATGCCCTCCAACTGCGCCCTCATGTCTTTTATCAGGCCCCGGGCCTCGCTCACCGTGGCCTTGGCCTCCAGGAGCACCTCCTGGAACCTAGCCTCCTCCAGGGCCCTGTCCAACCTCGCGGCGGCCTTCTCCAGATTGGCCGTCGTGGATTCCAGTTTCGCCATTATGACCCCCATTTGGTGCCCGCCCAATAGTTCCTCGCCGGCCCTCAGCGTGGCCTTGGCTTGGTCCGATACCCCCTTGAGATCGGCGTCGTTAAGCATGCCTTGCAATTGCTTCATGAGGGACTCGGTCAGGCCAACGGAGGACTTGATCTGCTCGGATATGCCCTTGAAGTCCACCTGCCTGATCACTCGGACCATCTCGTCGATGACAGCGAAGACCTGGGTCAGCTGGGAGGGCCGCGAGGCAATGACCGGATAAGGAGGGGTAAAGTCCAGCTTGGGTGAGAGATCCGGTTCATCCGGATCCTTCTTGTCCAACTCGATGAAGACGATCCCTGTGATCCCTGCCATCTTCAGTTGTGCCACCACTTGCCCCAGATCCCCCTGAAAGTCTATCTTCATGAGGACTTCGATGAGCTTGTAGTCCGGGGCCACCCTTATCTTGTCGACGCGACCCACGTCCACCCCGAGGTACTTGACGCTGGAGTCTGGCTGGAGTCCCTGGACGGACTCACTGAAGTAGGTCACGTAGGTGGACGCCTTTTGAAGGTACTTCGACGCGCCCAGCCAGACGATAACTGCCAAACAGATGAGCGTCCCCGCCGTCATGAAGAGACCGATCTTGAAATTGGAGGCCTTCCTCGGCAAGACGCGCTCCTGCTAATCGGTTTGGGGCCTTCTGTGAAAGAAACTGGCCACCCTGGGGTCCGTGGAGTGATCCCTCAGATCGTGCGGATCGCCCTCTGCTATGATGCCCCTTTCGGACTTGTCCAGCATGATCACCCGGTGGGCTATGTTGAATATGGAGTCCAACTCGTGAGTGACCACCACCATGGTCGTGCCCATCCCCTCGTTGATCCGGTGGATGAGTCTGTCCAGTTCAGCGGAGGTCACCGGGTCGAGCCCCGCCGACGGCTCGTCGAAAAATAGGATCTCCGGATCCAGGGCCATGGCCCTTGCCAGGGCAGCGCGCTTTTTCATGCCACCGGATATCTCCGAGGGAAGGTGGTTCTCGTAACCTGCCAAGTTTACCATCCCCAGTTTCATCCTCACAATGAGGTCGATGGCGGGGGAGGGCAAGTCGGTGTATTCCCGGAGCGGCAAGGCCACGTTCTCGGCCAGGCTCATGGAACCGAAAAGGGCGCTCGACTGGAAAAGCACCCCTATCTCCTTTCGGACCTCGTCGATGCCCGTCTGGTCCTCTGCGGTGATCTCCACCCCTTCGATCACCACCTTCCCCGCAGCGGGTCTGTGAAGTCCGATCATGTGTTTGAGCAAGGTGGACTTCCCGCAACCGCTCCCCCCGACCACGACGAATACCTCTCCCCTGCGGACCTGGAAGCTGACATCCTCCAGGATCGTCTCATCCCCGTAACGGGCGGTCAGTCCCTCCACGATGATTATCGGTTCACCCTCTTTCTTCAAAGGAATACCGGCCTCTCGTCCTCGCCCCCTGTCGGGCAAGATCCATGTAAAGCAACACTCGCCCCCACCCTGGCCTCATCAAGAGATGTAGTGGAGCACGACGGCGAAGGCGGAATCGGCCACGATGATGAGGAAGAGGGCGGAAACAACGGCCGAGGTCGTGGCCGCCCCTACGGCCTGAGCCCCTCCTTTTACCTGAAACCCCCTCTGGCAGCCGATCCCGGCGATGAGCATCGCAAAGGCCATGGACTTGACCAGGCCGGAGACTATGTCGAATACGGTCATGGTCTTCATGGTCTGCTGCAGGTATGTGTAGATGGTCAGGTCCAGTCCCGTCACCCCTACGAGGAGCCCCCCTGCAATGGCGAAGACGTCCGCGAAGACCGTCAGGATCGGCAGCACCATTACAGCCGCCAGTACCTTGGGCACAGCCAGAAAGGTCGTGGGATCGAACCCCATCACGGTCAAGGCGTCCACCTCTTCATTGACCTCCATGGTCCCGATCTCGGCCGCAAAGGCGGAGCCCGACCTCCCCGCCACCAGTATGGCGGTCATGATCGGCCCCAGCTCCCTCACCATGCCGATGCCGACCAATGATGCCACATAGATGTTGGCACCGAACTGTTTCAGTTGAAGCGAGGACATGAATGCCATGATGAGGCCCAGCAGGAAACTGATCAGGGCCACTATGGGCAACCCATCCACGCCCACCCGTTGCATGTAATAGCGCACCTCCCCCCATCTGACGGACTTGGGATGGGTGAGCGCGCGGCCAAGGGCCCTGAGCAGCTCGCCCACGAAGGCAAGCACCTCGTAAAGATCGGTGACGAATCGAGTGACGGCTTCTCCCAGGTATTCGAAGAAGCCCTGCGTTTCGCCAAAGGGTTTGAGGGGCTGGGTCCTCAAGGCCGCCTTGTCGACGAGGCTCATGATGCCCCTGGCCCTCTCGTTGAGGTTGACGAACCTGAAGGGGATGGACCTGGCCTGCGCCTCTGTCTCCAACCGGTCCAGGAGCAGGGCCCCGGCGCTGTCGAGGTAGTCCACCCCCTCGAGGTCCACGGTCAAACTGGACGGGGGGGGGTCGCGCCAGAGCAGCTGGATCTCCATCATGGCATCCTTGAAGTTTTCCACGGCCAGACGGCCGGAGATGGCGACGGTGATCTCCCCCCCGTCCACCCCTTCACGGCGTATGCTGAAAGAATCCCTCTGGCCCATAGCCCCTTCCAGGTCTTCCCCCGCAACTTGTGTCCTCGCAAGCCGCATCCGCCTGCCCAGCTTCCAGATCAAGATTGATACCACATCGCGGGAAGAATTCAAATAGTGCGCAGCCATGTCTCTTTGCCTCGCGCCTTTTCGATCATCCCCTCGCGGTTGGAGAGCGGGGGGTCTCTCCGCGCGTGGCGCACATAGAGGCGCTTTGCCCCCTCCTTCCTCCCTCGCGCGCAAGCACTTGCGCAAGGGCCTCCTTTGCCCGCCCGTCGTGGATGGACGCCCGATGGCTAGAGCATGAAAGTGGGTGATCAGGGGGTGGTGGCGTTTCACGGAGCGGCTTGCCTGCCTGCCGCGCCCCGCTTGGCGCAGGCAGGGCGGAGGCGCTTTGATTTTCCAGGACTGCGACCTTGGGGAAGCCTTCTCGGCCGAAGCGCAGCTGAGGCCGACCGAGGGAAAGGGCAATGCTCCCTCGGAGGCCAAATGTTCTGGAAAATGGGGCATAGACGAAACAGACGAGACAGACCAAATAGACCAGACGGACCAGATACACCAGACAGACGGAATAGACGGAACAGACCAAATAGACCGAACAGACGGAACAGACCAAATAGACCAGATAGACTGAAGGACCAATGCCTTCACCTCCCCGTGACCAATGCCCATGAAAGGGCGGGTTTCGAACCGGCCTATCCGGGGCAAGGAGTGGTCTGCCGCAGCCGAGTCGTTGCACAAGAAGAGCGTTGACGAGTTCGTCCCGAATCGTCACCCGGTGGATCCCACGAGCGCCAGAAGGGCCGGGTGGTTGACATGGTCCACCGATCTGGTAATGTGGAGCATAGAGCCTGTCGGCCCTCCCCTGTTGGCGGCAGGCTTTCATGTTACCCCGTGGTTTCCTCGAGGTCGCAGGAGCGGAGAGGAACATGCGCCCTCGATGGGTGGGGCCAGGGGCGACGACGTTGCGGAGGGACGGGGGCCATGAGCATACAATTCGAATGCGAATGCGGCGAGACCCTCGAGGTAGGAGAGGAATTCGCGGGAAAGAGGGGTAGGTGTCCATCCTGCAAGGCCATAGTCCGCGTTCCGGAGATGGCGCCGGAGCCCTTGGAGTTGAGGGAGTCCCTCGCGGAGGATCTCGAGGAGTCCCAGGGCGGCCAAAAGGGTGAAGCGGGCCAGTCTCCAGGGGATGACCAGGGACCGGGACAGCAGGGGGCGGCTCCGGATCGGGGCCCATCACAGTCTTTGCCCTGGGCGTCTTGGGTGGGATGGAGGAGGGCATTCTTGTTTGCAGTGCCCTTTGTGGCGGTTGTAGGGGTGCTCCTGTATCTCCTGCTGGGGGCGGGCTCCAAAGGATCGGGTCAAAGGGCAGCAGAGCAGCAGGGGGCGGCCCCGGCGTCCAAAGAGGCCCGGCCCCAAGTGACCGTGGTCGTGGAGAGCACTTCGGCCTCGGCGCCGCAGGCCAGCGCGGTCTCCCCGGCAACTGGGACCCCCGAAGAACGAAGAGGGGGGGATCCAGAGGATGTGTCCCGTGGCCTCCCAGGGGCCCAGGCGCCCCTCAAGGAGGGGGCGAAGGAGGTCGTTTCAGGGGCCTCGGAAAGGAAATCATCCGCCCCGGCCGCGAAGTCTCCCGGCAAGGCCGTCGATGCGAGCGGACGCTACACGGTGCGCGTGGGGTCCTTCCGGGAACAGGGTAGGGCGGAGCGTTTGGCGGCCGACCTGAAAAAGAGGGGCCTGGAGGCCTTTGTGTGGACTTCAGAGGTCCCCCAGAAGGGGAGATGGCACCGGGTGGGGGTGGGTCGTTTCGAGAACCGGCAGCAGGCCCAGCTCTTCGCCCGGGGGCTCAAGGAGAAGACGCGACTGGAGACCGTGGTGACGAGCCTACCCTCCGGTGGGAGGTGAGGGCCCGAGGGGGGCGGCGAAGGCGTGCTGGGTAAATGCATGAAATTTTTCTTGTCTTCCGGCGTCTTTTGGAGTAAAATGATGTCGATGTAACAGGGAGGGGAAGACATCGGCTCAGCCTCAGGCCCGGTTTCGCATCCGGGTTTACGATCTCAAGCCGTCACTGAGGTTGACCGGCTCGACACGCATTCGAAGCTCAACGATGACGGGGAACAGGGAGAAATGAAATACAAACTGGACAGGGTAGGGCTTTTCTTCGAGAATATGTCGGAGCCGCAGTTGATCACGATTCGGTTGCCGGATGACTTTCACAAAATGGATCTCAACGACCGTATCCTTTTTCTCGCCAACGAGATCAAGGCACTGGAGTCAAAGTATCCCGTGTACAAGGATTCGTTGAGGCGTCATACCTCCTTGGTCAGAATCGAACAGGAACAGGCCGTGTACTCCGTGGAGTACCTTCCTATCCTGGACGACGAGTACTGAATGATTTCATCACCTTAGTCCTCCGGGCAGTACTCCCTTTTGGTGCGTGCCTTCGCCAGCCCCTGCGGGCAGAGCTCCGTTTCGCAGGGGCCCTCCCTTGGGGTTTCGCCCAGGATTCACGACTCGGAGATGGTGGAGTTCTCGATCAGCTCCTCGGCCAAGCGAGGCATCTCCTTGGCGCGCTTTATCCTCTTCTCCTGGCTCTTCAGAAAATGATTTCGTCTCTCCAGTCGGACAAGATACAGCACGAGTGCGGCGAGCAGGAAGTATTCTAGGGGCATCAATAGATTCCAGATGGTCATGGCCTCACCCCCTTGTGTTCAAATGTGTACGATGCGTTACGAATCGGTTGCGCCTGAGGCGCCCCGGCTGCCTGGTCTCTTGCACCGGCCTTGCCTCCCTTGGTCCTTCCATCCACGCAGTTTCCTTATAGCAAAGGGAATGCCAGAGCCCACGCATGAGGTCGCTCTCGCCTTCTCCCGGATCCCTTGGCCGTACGGGCGATGCTAGAAAAGGGGGCGCCGCCGCAAGATCGCTCCGCCCAGCGTCCCGTGCAGGGATTCACTCGCCAGCCAGGTTGTGATAGTGAATTGAGACGAGGCGAAGGTCCCGACCGAGGAAAAGATCCCGGGAGGCTGTGGGGATGCGAGGATGGGAGCTCGTCGAGAGGCGTTGTCTGGCCCCACTCGTCGGCCTTTTCATGGCTGCCCTGGTCTTTTGGGTCTCGTTGGTCCCGCTGGATTTGAGCGTGATTCGGTCCCTGAGGCTGGGAGAGGAGGTCTTGGCGAGGGGGTGGGCCCTCCCGGATGATCCCCGGATCTCGGCCCCCCGAGACCCGTGCTGGGTGCACCAGGGGTGGCTTCTGGATGCTGGGCTTGCCTTGGTTTTCAGGGTCCATGGTCCCAAGGGGGTGATGCTGGCCAAGGCGGGCTTGGTGGCCTTGGCATTCTCGATCCTCTTCTCCCTCCTGGGGCGCAAGGGGACCCCCTTGGCGTGGAGGGCCCTGCTCGTCATCGGGTCTTTTTGGCTTTCGCATGTGGGCCACTTCCCGCCAAAGGCCGCGGCGGATCTGCTGTTCATGGCCGCCTCGGTCTACCTGCTGGCCTCCGGTGAAGGGACCAAGAGGCGCCGCTGGCTCCTCGTGCCGCTCGTGGCCCTCTGGGCCAATGCCTGCTGGGGCTTCGTCCTGGGTCTGGCAGTGGCGTGGGTCTGGCTCGCCTCGGAGCTTTTCCTCGAACGTGACGAAGGGAGGCCTACGCCCGTACTCTTTCTCCTCCTGGGCCTCGGCGTGGCCGGCGGGGCGACCCCGCAGCCCTTCTCCGCCCTCCTGGCGGCGCCGAGGGCGGGCGCTGACTGGATGGCCCCGTATTTCCATCTCGCTGCCCCCAAGTCTCTTCTGACTGCATTCTTCGGGATACTGACCCTGATCCTCCTGTCCAAGGGGCAACTCCACAAGGGGTTGACGCTCGCCTGGGCAACGAGCTTCGTGGGGGCGCTGTTAAACACCGAGTGGATCCCCCCCTTCGCCTGGACTTGCGGCGTCACCATGGGAGAATTGGTGAACTCATGGGCTCGGGTCCCGAGGAGCACAGGCCGTGCGCCGTCAGGAGCGGGCCTCCTTTGGGTCAAGGCAAAGGAAGTAGTCCTATGGTCGGCGAGCGTGGCGCTTGCCGGCTCCCTTGCATGGGCCGAGGGCGGCCCCCGGCAATGGGCGTTTCGCTCGGAGGTCTATCCCGGGGCCGCCATGGCCGTGATCAAGGCGCAAGGGGCGGGACAGAGGCTCCTCAACGAGGCCAGATACGGGGATTCGCTGTTGGCCGCCCTCTATCCGGCCACACGGCCTTTCTTGCTCCAGGAGTTCGGCTCCGCATCTCCCCAGGTCTACAGGGACTATCTCAGGCTGTTGCCGCCGCCCAATCCCAACTGGGCGAGGAAGGCGATGGGTGAGGCCCGCTCCTGGTATCCCCCCAAGGGGGTCCACCGCGAGTGGAGGGAGGTCCTGGGGCGCCATGGGTTCGAGTGGGTCCTGCTCACTCCAGGCTCCCAATTGGCTCAACTGCTGGGGCGGGAAAAGGGGTGGGGTGTGGCGGCGGCGGATCCGCAATCCGTCCTTTTTCGAAAAGGGGAAAACGAGACCGCCGCAGTCCCGCCGGAGGGCGTGTACTGGCCTCCCCCCGCCCGCAGTGGCGTTGCCCTCGGCCTCGAGGCCTTGAAGGCGGGCAACCCGTTTCGCGCCCTCTGGCATCTCAGGGGGGCTGCGGGGCAAGGGGATCCAGTGGCCCTCTGGGGGAGTGCCCAGGCCTACCGGGCCTTGGGCCGCAAGGCCCAGGCATTGGAGGCCTTGAGGGAGGCGCGCCTGGCGGACGCAGAGGGGAGGCTCGGTCCGATGCTGGAGGCGTTGGATAGAGAGATCCTGGGGTCAGGACCGATGTCCGGGGAAGTGCCGTGATGGGAGCCAGTGGGAACTCCAGGCTGAGCTGCACGGGTTTGTGCGTCCTATTGGCCGTGGCGGGGCTTTGCTGGCACTGGATCCGGTTCGGGGGGGACGGTTGGTTCTATCTTGCCACAGGCCGATGGATATGGGAAAACCAGGCGCTTCCCCAGTCCAATGTCTTCGCCTTCACCACACCGCTTCAGGGCTGGTCGGAGCAGAAGTGGCTGGCGTGCCTTGCCTTGTACATCATGGATTCCGTGGCAGGGCACCAGGGGGCGTTGGCTGCGCTGTCCCTTGTGGCCGCCTGCGCCCTCGGGCTGTGCTGGGCCTCAGCCGCGCGGCGATCCGCCAGTCCTGTCTTGAGCGCTGCCCTGGTGTTCCTCGGGTTCTTTGTCATTCGGTGGCGGCTCACCGCGCGGGGCGAGACCTTCGGGATGCTTCTCCTTGCCGCGGTACTCTATGCGGTGGAGAGACACAGGGCGAGAGGGGGAGGGCTTGGGGTGCTCTGGATCGCCCCCATCACCGGCCTTTGGGCCAACCTCCATGGGAGCTTCTACCTGGGGGCGCTGATCCCCGCGGCGGTCCTGGCCTCGGAGGCCTTGAAGCGTGTGTTTCGGATCGACGGCGGAGTCCTGGATGCCGGCGGCCTCAGGACCCTCGGCCTGGCCGCGTTCTTGGCCGTTGCGGCCATGGGTGCACACCCCATGGGATACGGCGTGGTGGGGCAGGTGCTGTGGCAGCTGGGCGCGCTCCACCGGGAGGTGGATATCTGGGGACCACTGGACCTCCATTCCACCCCTGATCTGTGGGCGGGCATCTACATGGGGGTGGTGTGGCTCGGGCTCCTCGGGTCAAGGGAGAAGGTGGACTGGGCGGACCTCGTGTTGCTCTTGCCGATGGGGTTCGAGGCCGTGCTCTCCCGCCGCTTCGTGGACCCGTTCGTGCTGGTTTCGCTGCCTGCGGCTGCTCGCCATTGGGCAAGCCTCCTCGGGCGGCTCGCTGGGGTGTTGAATGGCGCTCCTCTGAGGCGAGGGATGAGCGCGGGGATGGCCGGGTTGGGATGTGCCATGCTGATCATCCCTGCCTCCGAGCATCTCCCGATCCCTCGCCAGGCCGAAGGTGCCGTCGAACACCTCCTGGCTCAGGAAGTGCGGGGGAACCTGTTCAACTATTACACGTGGGGCGGATACATCATCTGGCGCGGGTATCCGAGCTTGAAGGTCTTCATAGACGGCCGCGACGAGCTCTACACCAACGGGGTGTTCGAGGACTACCTGCACGTGATGGACGCGCGGCCCGGCTGGGAGGAGATACTGGATATGTACGAGATCGAGTGGGTCCTGCTCCCCAACGAGCAAGGCATCGTGACCTCCCTCAGGGAGGACCACCGCTGGGAAGTCGCCTACGAGGACGCCGGGGCGATCCTGATGCGGAGGAAGGGGGCAAGGGGTTAGACCGCGGCGCCTGCCAAGGCTCACGGCTGCGTCACATGGATGGTCAGGGTGCTCGACCCCACCTTGTTCTGCAGCCTCAAGGTGTAATCGCCCGTGGGAAGCCCTTTGGGGACCGTGCAGGTGACCCTCGTATCCGTCCAGCTGCTCACCTTGGCCTTCTTGGGCCCCCGCAGCAGGGCCGGATTCTCGAACTGAACCGTGCCCTTTCTCGTGCCGAAGTACTCTCCGGTGACGGAGAGGGGCTCGTACCATCCCACCGACGCCTTGTCGGACCCCGTCACGCTGGGTCCCATGAGGGTGAAGCCCCCCTCCAGGGCGTCCGCCAGCTTGGTGTCGCGATTGGTCAGCTCCACCGTGTAGGGACCGGGCGAAAAAAGCCCATTGGTGGGAAAGGTGCAGACCACCTGGGTATCGCTGTAGGAGACAACAGCGGCCTTCTTGCGGAGCCCACCGCCCACGAAGTAGACCCTAGGGGCGCGGCTGCCGAAGTTGTACCCGCTAAGCGTGAGCACAGCGCCCGGGCCTCCGCGGTCGGGCGAAACCCTATGGATCCAGGTCCCGGCGGGCCTCTGGACCTCCACGGAGACGGCCACTTGCCGGTCCCCGCTGTGGGTGGACTCGTTGACGAAGGAGAGGGTCCCTGTATGCGTGCCAGGGGAGAGGTCGTAGACCTCCTCCATGATCAGGGAGACGGTGACCGAGGTGTTTCCCCTGGGGGGGAGGGTCCCGCCTCCCGAAGAGAGCGAGGCCCAAGGGACGTCCACCGAGGCGGACCAGGTCAAAGGGGCGTCCGTGTTGTTGGTCAGGACATAGGAGAGGCCCTGGGGCGAGAAGACGCCCCCGAGCATGCCGGAGGAGTGAAAGGAGGCCACGGGGGCGACTCCCAGGTCCGCCACGGGGCCAGGGCCGACCTTGCCCGAGATCACCAGAGCGTAAGGCTGCGGGCCGAAAGGCACGTTGTAGCCCGCGACCCTGGCGACCCATGTGCCGGGCTGGGGGTTGGAGATCACGACCCCCTCGACGTTGTCGGTCCTGTCCGGGCTGGATCGGCCGCGGTGATAATGGAACCCTCCCAGGGGGTCCACGAGCTCCAGGTCCAGGTCGTTCACCAGCCCCCCGTTGGCGGCCGGGGTGCCCGGATAGTCGCTCCAAACTAGGTGGGCCTTGAGGGGCTCATCTCCCGCCTTGACAGAGAAGGGGTGTTCGATGAACTGGCCTGCCCCCAACCCTGCGGTCTCGTCGAAATAGAGTATCTCCCTCCCACCTTGAGGGTAGACCGCGTCTTGCAGGTTCACCCTGCCCCATCCCTCTACCGGGTTGGGCAGGGGTGGGTTCGGGATCTCCTGTGTGGGGCCGGTCCCGTACTGCCCGGGGGAGATGTCCTGGGCCGCATCGATCAAGGCGGCCTTGATGAGGGCGGCCGAGGGGGCTGCCATCCCCTTCTCCCTGATCAGGTAATCGCGAAGCAGGGCCGCAGTGCCGGCAGTGAGGGGGGCGGCCATGCTGGTGCCCCCCATATAGGCGTAGTAGGCGTCGTAATTCTCCCAGAAACTGTCGATGGGCGCCAAAGATGAACGCGTGGAGAGGATGTAGGTCCCGGGGGCCACCACGTCCGGCTTGATCCTCCCGTCCAGGCAGGGACCCCTGGAGCTGAAGGCCGCCATGCCGGAGGGGTTGTCGGAGATCCGGTCGCTGCGGATGGGCTCCGTCAGGTAACGTGTATCATCGCCCCAGAGGTAATCGCCCCAATGGTCCGTGAAGTCCAGCCTGTAACCCTCCGTGGCCCCCACGGCGATGCAGTTCTTGGCAGTGGCCGGGGGCGTGACGGAGTAGAGGTCTATGACCCCGTCGTTGTTATCGTCCACGCCCTCGTTCCCAGCCGAGAACAGTATCAGGTAATCTTTGTTGTTCCAGACGTAGTAGTCCACATCCTCGCTCGCCATGTTATAGCCGGAAGGAGAGCCCACATACCCCCAGGAGTTCGTCTGGATCCGGGCCCCGGCGCCCCTGCATTGATCGAAGAGGATGCCTAGGTCCCCGGGGACCCAGAGTTCCCCTGTACTGTTCTTCATGATGGCCTGGAAGACCAGGCTTGCCTTGGGGGCAGTGCCGGCAAAGGAGGTATCCGGGAAGCTGTTGGATGACGGGTCGCTCCCTGATCGGAGCCCGTTGCCCAGGACCGAGCCGGCCACGTGGGTCCCGTGTCCGTCGGGGTCGCTGACATCTCCGTCGCCAGCCACATCGAATATCCGCAGGACCCTGGAGTTCCCTGCGCCGTCCTCGAAATCGTCGTGGAGGGAGCCCGGGCTCGTGGATCCCCGATCCAACCCCGTGTCCGCGACACATACGATCTGCCCCTGGCCGTAGAGCCCCCGACTGTCCCTCGGGGCGCGCACGGCCATGATGTCCGTGCTCACGTTGTTGTGGAGGACCAATCTTTGGGCCTCTTCCACCCACCTGATCCCCTCCAGGGAGGAGATGTCCTGCAAGGCATCGGCCCTGACCCTGACCTTCAGCTTGGTCCGCCGCGGACTGGACCACTCCTCTTCTATACGTCCCCCCAGGGACTCTATGACGGAGCGGATAGGACCCAGATCCTCCCCTGGGAACACGCTCACGAGCATCTCCGTTTCCTCCGTTCCCCTGAGGAGGGATTTGAGCTCCAATGCCCTGTGCCTACGGTACTCGGGCAGATAAGGCCCCACCCACCGCACCCCCGGAAGGGATCCCAGGGCCTCGCGAAGAACGGGGTCTGTCCTCACCACGAAGGCGAACTCGGGCACGTAGTCCATCACGGCCGCCCCTGCCCTTTCCAGGGCCTCCCTGTCGGAGGGGGTGACGGGGCGGGAGAACTGGACCACGGCGTATCGACCCCCATCGCCGCCCCCCACCGGAGGCAGTGTCCCGTCCCTCTGGACGCCCTGCGCCCGCATCCCCTGTTTCAGGGGGTCGAAGGGCGCCCCCCCCAGGTGGAGGAACAGATCTTTTCGAGAGCCTGGATGGACAGAAGGGGCGGAGTTGCTTTGGAGGGAATGCAGCTGCTCACTGGAAATCGGTCGTGCCAGAGACAGACCGGACCACGCCAGCAGCAGGGCCAGGACGACCTTCGTATATCTGCGAGCCATGGCAGGATCCTCAGGAGTCAACTTCTCTTTAGACTTCACTCCTCTCGAGAGAGTTTATCGGAAGCGGAGCGGACAAGGCAAGGACGATCCGCACCAGGGGGCAACCGGCCGAGGGGATCGGCTTCTAGGCCGTCCCTGTCCCCTTCAGCCTCTTGGCCAAAAAGACCATCCGCCTCACCAGGGCCTGTGCGGAGCGGAGCCCATATTCGTCGTCAAGGACCCCATGGCGTCGCTCCTTGCTGAAGCGGCCTGTACCTGCCTCCGACGCCACAGCCGGAGCGCCCCACGGACAGGCGAGTCCCCCCACGGGGATCATCTGGAAGGTGAGGAAACTCACCACTATGCTCTGCAGGGCGGTCTCGAGTCCGGCGTTCCTGAACCAGCTCACGGCCATGGCCCCGCCTATCTTGTCGGCAAGGCGCCCCCTGTAGAGGTTTCCATGGGTGAAGGCGCGCAGGCGATCCAGCATCGAGGCCATATACCCGGACAGCCGACCTATGTAGACCGGGGTGGCAAGGAGTAGGGCGTCCGCATCCAGGATCTTGGGGTAGAGCCCCTGCATGTCGTCCTCCTGGGCACAAGGCCGCCCTTCTCGCTGTTTGGTCAGGCACCAGTTGCAGTGGCGGCAGTCCGAGATCTGCTTTCCCGCCAGGGTTTCCTTCTCCGTCTCCGCCCCGATGGAGCGAGCCTCTTCGAGCGCCCTGTCCAGGAAGGCCTCCGTGTTGCCCCCTGCTATGGGGCTCCCGCATATCCCCAAGATCCCGATGGCCATGACCCACCTCCCGGGAGTGACGTCCCGTATCCTTTTTTACATTCAGGGCTTCTCCGAATCAAGCGGCAAGGCCCCAGTGGGTTCGGCTCTGGCAAGACGCCTGGCGGGTGCCCCCGAGCCTGGCCATACAGCTATTGGGGCCGTGAGCACACGGTGTTAGAATTGGTGGCCGCAATAGATTCGCGGCAGGTCTCTGATAGTGATGGCCGCAGGAGGTGGATGCGATGTCCGGCAAGACCGTTAGGGATCTGAAGGTGGGAGATGCAGCTCAGTTCTCCAAGACCATAACCGAGGCCGATGTGGTGCTGTTCGCCGGGGTCACGGGGGATCTCAACCCTGCGCACGTGGACGAGCTCTGGGCCCAGGGGAGCCCGTTCAGAGGCAGGATCGCCCACGGGATGCTCACGGCCGGGCTCATCTCCGCGGTCCTGGGGATGCGACTGCCCGGCCCCGGGACGATCTACATCTCGCAGGAGCTTCGGTTCCTGGCACCGGTCAGGATCGGTGACACGGTCACCGCCAGGGTGGAGGTGGAAGAGTTGATGGAGCAGAAGAACAGGGTGCGGCTGCGGACCACCTGTCTGAACCAGGACGGGACCAAGGTGGTGGACGGCGTGGCATGGGTGATGCCGCCCAGATAGGAGGGCAGCCAAGGGAGGGAAGGGGCGAGAGGGTGCGTCGCATGGCCATGGAGCCAGAGGGACCCAAAGACGAGAGGAACTGGAGGAGGCTCAAGGAGGACAAAGGGCTCCGGAGGAATTTGGAGATCCGTGCCAGGGTCCTGTCCGGGATCAGGGCCTTTTTCGCGGCAGAGGGGTTCCTGGAGGTGGACCCTCCCGCCCTGGTCCCCCTCCCAGGGATGGAGCCTCACCTGAGCCCCTTCTCGACCACATGGGTCGACGGGGAGGGGGGGGCGATGCGTTTTTATCTTCACACCTCCCCCGAGTATGCCCTCAAGAAGCTCCTCACGGCCGGCATCGAGCGGCTCTATGCCCTGGGACACGTCTTCAGGAACGGTGAGATCTCGCACCTCCACAATCCTGAGTTCGCCCTCCTGGAGTGGTATCGGGCGGGGGCGGATTATGGATCCCTGATGTCGGACTGCGAGGCCCTGGTCCTGCACCTGGCCCGTGAGCTGGGGCTCGGCCGCCAGATAGGCTATCAGGGGGTCACCCTGGACCTGACACCCCCCTGGCCCCGCATCGCCGTGGGCGAGGCCATGCGCCGTCATGCGGGCCTGGATCTGGAGGAGATCCGGGACCTGGAGACCCTGGTCTCCGCGGCCCTGGCCAAGGGATACCGGGATGTCACTGCCGAATGGCCTTGGGAGGACGTCTTCTACAAGATCTTCCTCTCCGAGGTGGAGCCCCGGCTTCCCAAATCCGCCCCGTTCTTCTTGGTCGACTATCCAGTGGAGATGGCCTCCCTGGCCAGGGCCAAGCCGGGGTCGCCGAGGTGGGCGGAGCGCTTCGAGCTCTACATGGCCGGGCTCGAGCTGGCCAACGCGTTCTCGGAGCTCACAGACCCCGAGGAACAGGAGAGGAGGCTGCGCCGGGAACGCGATGAAAGGCGACGCCTGGGACAGGAGCTCTATCCTGTGGACGCCTCTTTCCTCGAGGCCCTCAGGAGGGGGATGCCCGAGGCCGCCGGGATCGCCCTGGGCGTGGACAGGCTGGTGATGATCCTGAGCGATGCGCCCTCCATTCGAGAGGTGATGGCATTCCCCGGCGAGGACCTCATGCAGGAGTGGCGCCTGTCCCATGCCGACTAAAGACCCCTCCTCAGGGGCAGACCCTCTCCCAATGACCAGGGATCCAGACCTGATAGTAAGTGGTGAAGCCGTGGCGATCCACGTGCGGCCTCCTATCCCAATGTCCCTCGATCCATATGTCCCTGCAAGGAGGAGGGACGGGGACCGGCACCGGGTGGACGTACACGGGCGGCGCCCACCATGGGCCCCACCAAGGACCCCACCACACCGGGCCGACCCCTATGTAAACCCTGTGGTGATGATGGGCGAACCCGGAAGCGGGGATGAGAACCGCCGCCGCGGTCAGGACCCAGATGAGGAATAGAAAGATCGCCAGTCGCCTCGAAGCCATTGCCGGCCTCCTCAAGACTGCCCGTATTCCACACCATATTCGACAACGCCACGGCGGCGGCGGTTTACACCCGGGGAGCGCCCGGGACCCCTCGGGGACGAGGACCGGTCCGCCGTACGGGACGCTGGGGCAGCCATTGCCCTGACGGCCCCCTGCGCGAGCGATTGCCACGGGGATATCCGGAGGATATCATGTCGCAAAAGGCGTTTCCAGGCGGAGGGGAGCCGTCCTCTGCCGGGGAGGGGCATGGACATATCCATCACCAGGATCCGCAAGGCCCCTGGCCAGATCAGGCGTTACAGGGACATCGTCGCCATTCTGGCCAAGTACGGGCTGTCCGGGTGGCTGCAGCGTCTCCCGCTGGGGTTCGTGCGGGAGGTCGTGGCGCGTCGGCTCGGCAAAGAAGTCGCTGACGAGCCACCGGAGCGCCGGCTGAGAAAGGCCCTCCAGGAACTCGGCCCCACCTTCATCAAGCTGGGACAACTTCTGAGCGTGCGTCCTGACATCGTCGGGCTCAAGGTCTCGCAGGAACTCCAAGGATTGCTCGATCGCACCCCGGCCGATGGCGAGGAGTCGGTCCGGCACATCATAGAGTCGGAGTTGGGTCGGCCCGTGGGCGAGATCTTCAGGGAGCTGGAGCCGACGGCCGTTGCCTCTGCCTCTGTAGCGCAGGTACACCGGGCGATACTGCACTCCGGGGAAGAGGTGGCGGTGAAGGTCCAACACGCCGGCGTGCAGAGGATGGTAGAGACAGACGTGGAGATCCTCCTGGACTTGGCCGATCTCTTGGAGAGGCATGTCCCGGAGAGTCGACCCTACAGGCCGAAAGCCATGGTGGAGGAGTTCAGCAAGATCCTCCTCCGGGAGCTGGACTTCAGGAGGGAGCTACACCACCTGGAGGCCTTTCGCTCCCACTTGGAGAAGGAGGAGCGCATCTGCATCCCCAAGCCCTTTGCCGAGTTCACCACCCAGAGGGTCCTCACCATGGAGTATCTCGAGGGCCTCAAGGCCAGTGATCCCGATCTCCTTCGGTCCCGGGGGGTGGATCTCAAGGAGCTGGCCCATGAAGGGGCCCGGATATTCCTGGCGATGGTCTTCGAACACGGCCTTTTCCACGGAGACCCCCACCCCGGGAACCTCTTGGTCATGAGCGGGGGGAGGATCGGACTGCTGGATTTCGGGATGGTGGGCAGGCTGGACGAGGAGCTGCGCCACGACCTGGAGGACATCCTCATGGGGATGGCGACGCGGGACACGAGGAAGATCACCGGCACATTCGTACGTATGGGTGCTGCCCCACCCGACCTTGACAGGTCCCGGTTTCAGGCGGACCTACAGGATCTTCTCGGTTATTATGCGGAGATTCCCTTGGGGGAGATCAACGCTGCCGCGGTATTGCAGGAGATGATCGAGGTGGTCCGCAGGCACCGGATCGTCCTCCCCCCGGACTTGGCCCTCCTGGCCAAGGTGATGATCACCCTGGACGGGACCGGGAGGGGACTCTATCCGGAGTTTCGCATCATGGATTTCCTCCTCCCTTACCGGGACAGGATCCTCATGCGCAGGCTCTCTCCTGCGAGGCAGATGAGAAAGGTCCAGCGGGTCGCGGAGGATGTGGACCGCCTCATCCAATTCGCTCCCGCTGCCTTGTCCGAGGTGATCCGCCAGATGGAGGGGGGGAAACTCACAGTGCAGTTGAGGGTCCAAGGGATGGAAGAGGTGCGGCGAGGGATGGAGCGCTCCGCCAATCGACTGGCCTTCGCGCTCCTGACCGCGGCCCTC
>Ga0068707_1000072_pt1 | contig 48486 bp, 38 predicted proteins | sample YNPNPMetaG_FD_66600 | JGI IMG/M metagenome (GOLD analysis project Ga0068707, IMG submission 66600) | Anoxygenic and chlorotrophic microbial mat microbial communities from Yellowstone National Park, USA - YNP NP MetaG | ecosystem: Environmental > Aquatic > Thermal springs > Hot (42-90C) >... | reverse complement strand
TCGGCTTATGACCGGTGCAAGCCTCTGGGTTCTCTGCAAGAAACGCAATCGACACCCAGTCTTGCTCCGCAGCCTGGGCCGAATCGTTTGGCTCCAAAGGAATTGTATCGACCTGCTGGTTATCAACAGGAACAGATATCGAAGCGGGCTGATCTTCCGAACCAAACAGCTCCGACAGCACGCACGCCACTTTTTCTCTGTGGACCAATTTCAACAGAAGTGTGCTTGAGCATTGCCCATGTCAGCTTTTATTCACCCCTACCTTGCGAAGTAATACCGTGCCCGAGCAGGTGCGCCGGTCGGCAGGAGCGTCTTTTGGCAAGCCTTTAAGTTCAAGCTCGATTAGAATCTTCGCTTCAGGCGAGCGTGCCGGCGCTTCCAGCCGAGCCTCGTGTATAAGCTCCCAACGACTTACTCGCACAGGCGTATCAGGTGATTGGTAAAGAGATTTTTGCTCATCGCCAAGCTTTTCGATAAGGGTCACGCGGCGAATGTCCGTGCCGTAGTTACTATCGACGTATTCGAACACAATGTTGTAGCTACCACCGGATGCCGGTATGTGCTCGGTGACGTCTAATCGCAGTTTTGCGTCTGGACCCGCGGCGAAGTCTGCAGCACTCCACTCGCCAATCTTTGCTTGTCTAAGCTCTGGATGTGAGTCTTGCACTCCAAGCGCGGCTGCTTTGGTCCTAAAGGAATCGCTGGTGGAAAGCAAGGCGAAAGCCGTATCTAGAAGCCTGCTCGGAAGATGTGAGCCGCCAATACGCTCGCCCCATCGGATAACACTCTTGCGTATAATGTCGGCCGATACATCGAGAGTCTCCAGAGCCGTCGACAGACGCACTTTGGCTGCGTCGTCGAGATTTCCTCCAGACAAATCGGCGGATGCCGATCGAAGAGCAGCAAAGGCCTCTAATCCTGCCAGCACACTCTCGGACTCGTCTATCATGTCTTGGTTGCCCGTGCTTCGCGCAATTTTAAGTGCTTCCCTAGCTTGGTCAAGTGCCTTGTCCAGTTCTGCTGGATTGGAAATGCCCGCCGACTGGAAACGGTGGTCGAACGGCACTTTTCCGGCCAAACCCAAGCTGGGATCATAAATGCTTGTCGGAAAGAGTCCTGACTCAGCCAGCGCCCAACCTGCATCGCCGACAAGCAAAGCCCACCGGGCGTAAGTGTTCGGGTCACAGTTGGTTACAGGCAGTAAGCGACAAAATCTCCGAGCGAAGTCCTCGCAAGAACGTCCTTTGGAGTTCCAAGTCCACTCGGCCCACGCGGCAACGTTGAAACGATGATAGTCGTTTGCCGGGACGGCATAGCCAATGACATTGGCCAGCTTCTTGTCGGCGAACTCGTTTGCGCGAAAATGTATGAACTGCGGCGCAGTCCACGGAAACACCGTCCGCCACGAATGGGTGATTTGCGGATAAACACCCAACCAACGGCCCGACTTGGCGTAGTCTTCGAGCAGCGGGTAGATCATCGAGTTGTGCGATGAGTCGTAGGTGCGACCGCCATCGTAGTAGGAAAGGCCGACGTCTTCTGGAGTGGCTGCGATGATCTTGTCGTTCACCGGATAACTGCCCTGGGTAAGCAGAAGTCTCAGCTTGAGCTTGGGGTAATTCTTTTGTACTTGTCGAAATGCTCCGACTATGCAGGCGACTTCAAGTTCATACGGTTCCTTGTCTTTGCACTCATCACAGTAGCACTGCGACTTGTCCTCGCTGAGCCAGACCTGGATATCGGTGACATGCTTGATAGCAGCTAGCTCTGAGAACCACGCCTGGATCACTTTGCCGGTGGCAGGGCTGGACATACACAAGCCGGGCACATAGTCGCTTGGCAACGGCTTAGACGGGTCGGGGGTGCTGAGGATCTCACTACATTTGAGCGCGTCACTATAATGGGAGATCTGCTCGAGGTGCATAATGAACGGCACGATCTTAACGCCTAGCGCTTCTGCTCTCTCGAAGAGGTAGCGGTCGATCTTAACTATCGGCCTGCCCTCGGAGTCGATAGCGGCCTGGGCGTTCTCTTCGATTACGTTGAGCTTGAGGCGCGCGGTCCAATCTAGGTCTTTTGGAAGACTCCAGCCCCACTGACCACGTTCGGCGATATCCGGCCAGTCAACAACATCCGGCAGCGGCAACTCAATATGGTCCTTTGGTTTGATAACGCTGGGCGGATCAACGATGTCTCGTAATGTTCGAGCGCCGTAAAGCAGACCTACCGGCTGATTGGCAAGAATCAACACGCCGTTAGAATCGGAACGTATTGCATAGGCTTGATCGGCATTTGGAACAGAGCGAAGACGCTCGATCAGAGGACGCAAGGAAGGGCTTTCAACGTTGGTGGTTAGCCGCATTTTGATGGTAAACTTAGCCGTCTTCGCATCACCCTTTGCAAAAGTCCTCAGCACTTCGAGAGCAGTATTGGCGACAGGTGACTCGGGCGCATCCCAAATGGCGGCGACGCTTTCGGCTCTCAGATTCACTTTTCCGGCTACGTTGCCCTCTTTGGGCAACGGTATGGATTTGTCTATTGGATTGTCCATAGCTTCAACGATACTAAGTTTTACAAGGCAAATGACAGGAATGAGCAAAACGAACGGGTTCATAGCAACTCCAAGAACTCCACGCCAAATGGCTTGAATTGCACGGTAAAACGTCCGTTGTGGACGCGGATGCGTCGATCGCCGGATTTTGCTTCTCGTACGTGATGCGGTACGGTTATATCCGCTCTCGTCTGTTTTTTTGTTGCATTCACAGCCATTAGCCAAGTTCCCTTTTTTCCCGAACCGGTTCGTAAAACGATGCCCGGCGCAGACGTTGCACATCCGCCTTTCAGCTCAGGCTGCATGAGTATGGGCGCTCGCGACTCTATCTCGCGCCCTAGGGCTACTAGGTCAGACCAGCGCTTTTCGAAGTTGGGGTCGGACTTGAGTTCGTAGAAGGCGTAGAAAAGCAGCCCACGAGCTCCCTTGGCAATTGCAAGATACGATAGCGCCCGCAGCTTATCGCTGCCATTAGCCTCGTTCTTGAAGTGCCACAGACAACCCCAGAATGGCGCGGTCTTCGGCAGATGTTTCATCACAGTATCTGACCACTCAGCCATCAGCGTAAGCTCGTCAGACATCCACGGATACAGCTCCGGGCCAAATATATCGTAGCTTGGCGCTAATTCGCGAATGCATTCGAGGTCATAGTGAACGTGAAGCGTTGGGTGAAGCGGGTCTTCTTCGTGTAACCATCGACGTAGTGCTGCCATTTTGCCAAAATACTGTGTGCTGAGCTCGTCATTGGTGTAGTAGAACGCAAGCGCTGGATGATTTTTCAAGCGCTTTGCAAGAGTGCGCACGATTTGTTCCGGCGAAGCGCCTTCCCATCCGCGCTGCCGCACCGGAAAATGCATCCAGCCTTCATAGATATCCTTCACCGATAGCCCGAACCGAATGCCCCGCCTGGCACACTCGTCGGCAAAGCGTATAGTATCCTCCATTCCGCCTATGGGAGTGGCATAGTCGAGTATGCCGAACGGAGTGCCCGAGACACGATCCAGTAGCTCGCGCTCCAACTTTGGATCACGATGCTCAAGCTCACTGTTGTTCGCAAAATCAAAGGCTGTGTGGGCGTAGACGAACATTGGCAACAACGGTTTTCCACGGTCGATAAGCCAGTTGTCATGACCAATTAGAGTAGCCTTTGCAGCATCTTCGCGGCTGATTACGGTAAACTGGAGCGAGGTGTCATAGTCAGCAAACCCGTCGGATTTGAGTTTCAACTGGACCTCATAACGCCCAGGGTCAAGTTTGCCTGATACTGGAATGGCCGCCTCTTTGCCGGGACGCAGTTCTCGCGATCCAAGACATGAGACCGCTTGGCCACCGCATAAGACTGTGCCAGACAACTTTCCGGCGCGAAATGGCGTAATGCGGATGGTTGGCCCGCGATTTCCTTGCACTATGACCGCGCTGTGTGGCTCGGTAAGCACCTGCATTGGTGGTCGCTTGTAGACGGTGCGTATTTGAGGATTAATCATCTCGCGCTTGGAAACGGGATCTTTGATTACGGCTACGAGCTTGTAGACGCCCTCATTGAGTTCCGAACTATCAAACTCGACTGTCTCAGGTCCTGCGGGACTTAGCATCTTTTCAACAAGGACGCTGTTCCAAGGTGGGGAACACAGTGACATAGAGACCTGAGCTTCGGAATCAAAGATATCCAGCGCGGCCTTGTTAATAGTAACCTTGAAACTTGGACTATCCTTGCCGCCGACGCTTGTGGCTCGGTCAATGGTCCAGTCGAGCACGTCGATGGCATCGACCTCGGTCACGGAGATGTCATCTATCCAACCAGTACCGCGACCGTTGTAATCGATGGTGGCAAATACGTGAGCGTAGTTGGCATCTGCAGGCACAGGATCACTTAGAAAAACTATCTCCTGCCAATCCGTCTCCCAGCCAATTCCCATTGGATACGCACCGCCAATATATCCTTTTTTGCCGAACCACTCCACGCCGAAGTGGATTCCCTTAAGCGCGCCGAAAACGTCCTTGGACTTGAGCCAAGCCCCGATAAGATAGCGCTTGCCCGGCTTGCACGGTATCGGATGTGTGGCGAGTTTTCGCTTCGCGGGATCGTCCCAAGAAAGCTTCAAACTGGCATCTCCGCTATGGACAACGCTTCTGTCAACTTCCACGATGCCCGAAGGTATCTCCCAACCGGCCGGCCCATCCTCGAAGCCGGGATTGTCAAGAAGGTTGGCTTGGGAACAAGTCGCTGCCAAAGTCAATACAACGACCACAGGAATCAAATACATCTTGTTTCCTCCAAATTAGGAGCGATTCGGCCTGACGTCTTTACCTTGGTTTTGCACAAAGCGGTTGTCAGACCAACCACCATTTCAAGTAGCAGCAGACCACTCTCAGACCCGCTTAACTTTTCTAGCCATTGAAGGTTATATCCTGTATGAGACCCGCGCAAGTTAGCTAATCGCTGGGCTAGATTAGCCTTGATCTGTTAAAACCAGCAAGACGTGCATGGAGTCGATTAGTTTGGTAAGATATCGCTTGAATGCCATGTTTAGAGGTTGTTAGATTAATGGGTCGAGATCGCAGGATACTGGGACTTAACAGAACTATTTTTACTTTGGGGATCGTAAGTTTCCTGACCGATATCTCCAGCGAAATGTTGATCCCGATCGTGCCACAGTTCTTGAAGTACGTAATTGGCGCGCCTGGACAAGTAATAGGGCTGATCGAGGGTATCGCCGAGAGCACCGCATCTGTGCTGCGAGTCTATGCGGGCTATCTGGCAGACAGGCTCGGCAGACCAAAGCTGCTTACGGCAATAGGCTATGGACTGTCGGCGTTCACTAAGCCGTTTTATGTCGTGGCTAGCTCCTGGCACCTGGTGTTAGCCATCAGGTTCGCGGATCGATTCGGCAAGGGGATCAGAAGCGCACCCAGAGACGTGATCATAGCGAACACCACTGAGGAGTCGGTCCGCGGTTGTGCATTCGGCTTCCATCGCGCAATGGATACGGCGGGCGCGACGCTGGGACCACTTGTGGTAACTTTCATAGTTTGGCTGCTCGTAGGGCACGAAGCAATCGATAGGCTTGGAACGGAACACCATAACGTCTACTCAATAATATTCATCTTGGCTACCATACCAGCCGTGCTGGGATGGTTGGTACTTACGATCTTTGTGCCTGAGTGCGTTCGAACGAGCTCTGCTGCAAAGCACCCCGACCTTCGAATATCGAAGCTCGGCAATGGGTTCAAGTTGTTTTTAGCAGTCGTAACCCTTTTCAGCATTGGCAACTCAAGCGACGCTTTTCTAGTATTACGAGCACGAAGCGCACCAATAAACATGGGTTTTCTGGAGTTCCTATGGTTATATGCGGCATTTAACGCGCTTTCAGCCATAGTCGCGCTTCGCAGCGGAATCATATCCGATAGGATCGGGAGAAAACCAGTAGTGGTGGCCGGCTGGCTAGTTTTTGCATTAGTCTATTTCGCGATGGCTAGAGTGACTACACCGACCGGCGTGTGGATATGGTTTCTGGTTTACGGAGTGTACTACGGTATGACAGAGGGAATATTAAGAGCTTATGCTGTAGATTTGGCTCCGACGGAACTACGGGGCACCGCTGTCGGCGCCTATTACACGCTCTCCGGCCTTGCTCTTTTGCCGGCAAGTTTGATAGCCGGGTGGCTGTGGGATAAGATGGGCCCTAGCGCGCCTTTTTATTACGGTTCAGCCACCGCACTCGTTGCGGCAGTGCTTATGCTAGTGTTAGTCAGGTCTAAGGATACTGCATAGAGGCTGAAGAGCGAGTGGCGGAAACCGCCCCTTGGACAAGAGGTCTGAGTTCTCGGCACCGTCGTCTGAGACTTGTTCTAAAACTCCGGCGGGAAGTCCCTGATCTCGGCGTAGTTGAAGACCGGACCGTCCACACAGACTAGCTTGCTGCCGATGTTGCACCGGCCGCACTTGCCAATCCCGCACTTCATCTTCATCTCTAGCGTGGTGTAGATTTGCTCGTCGCTAAAGCCTAAGTTGGCTAGCTCGACCAGAGCAAACTTGATCATAATGGGAGGGCCGCAGGTGATGGCGATGGTATTGTCGGGCTTGGGAGCAAGCTCCTTGAGGTAACCCGGAACGTGGCCGACGTGGTCTTTCCAGTTCTCATCGCCAGCATCGACAGTAAGATAGAGCTTGCCCTTAGTTGCCCACTCGTCGAATTCATACTTATAGCACAAATCAGAGGGGGTGCGAGCGCCGTAGATGGTGATGATGTCAGCGTAATCGCCTCGGTTGTCTAGGCAAAAGTTAAGAAGTGAGCGCATCGGCGCCATTCCGATACCGCCACCTACAAAAAGCAAGTTCTTGCCTTTCCAGTCGGCATAGGGAAACCAGTTGCCCAGCGGCGCTCTGATGCCGACAATTTCCCCTTCGCTCATCTCGTGAAGTGCGCCGGTGACCGACCCTACTCGTTTAACCGAGAACTCGACGTAGCCTTTTCGTGTTGGTGAAGAAGTAAGACAAAAAGTTGCTTCGCCTACCCCGAAAACAGAAACGAGTTGGAATTGGCCAGGTTCGTAAGTAAAACTATCACGATAGGCTTCGTCCTGAAACACGGCTCTAAAGGTTTTTGTATCCCAGGTCTCGTCGATAATCTTCTCTACTACGGCGAGTTTTGGTTCGTAAGGATTCTGCATTGTCGTATCGCCTTTCGGCTCGGTGTCTATCATAATAGATCCTCGGCTCTCAGTTGTTAGTTATCGGCTCCGAAGCTCGATCCAGTTCCAATTGCTCGGACGTCACGACCCGCTCTCGAATAGTTTCAGCTCCGGGAAATACTTCCCGTAGAACCCGCGATCGCGAGTAAGTAGACAGTCCGCTCGAAGCATGGCATGTGCCCCTATCAGGAAATCGGCCAACATCCTCTGGCGCGTTCCACCAGCCGCCCTGTAGTCCTTCCACCTGCTTCCAGCGAGCCACGAAACATCGCCACCACCATCGACAATCCTGATCTCCAACCTTTCGAGCGCGTGGTCGAGTGATTCGCGTGAGCCATACTGCGGCGTCAACTCAGCGTATACAACCTGGCTAATCACCAATGAGCCCGACTGAATTGCCCGAACGAGCAAGACCTCCGACTCGCGTGCGTGAACTGGATCATCTGCGAGCACGTCAAGTATGACATTCGTGTCGACGGCCGTAATCATCGGCCCCGAATTTCCTCGATGTATTCATCCACGCTCGTCGCGCATTCCAGCTTGACGGTACCCCGCAGTTCGGCCACTCGTTTGGCCGCGTCAGAGCGCTTCACGATCCGAATCCCGGTTCCGTCGTCTATGAAGTCTACCTCCACGTTCTTGCGCAGTCCATATCTTTCTCTCAAGCTCTTAGGTATTGTAATTTGTCCGCGCTCTCCGACTTTCACGTTGCTCACTCGTTGGATATGACTCAAATAGTATTATACTGCAAGTAGGTATTTATGGGTATGTAACCGGAAGTATGAACGACGACTCGGCGCGGACCTATGCGGGAGCTTCTTCCTCGCGCTTGCGGGAACAAACTCGATTCAGTATATCGCGAATGTCCACGTTTACCGGACATAACTCCACACATCTCCCGCAACCGGTGCAACCAACTATGCCATACTGCTCGTGCTGATACTGGAACTTGTGAAGCAGCCGCTGGCGGGACCGCGGAAGCTGGTTGTGGCGCGGGTTGTGGCCAGCACCCATAAGGGTAAAGTCCTCGAACTGGCAGGTATCACGACACCGGTAGCGGTCGGTGCAGGACCCGCAGGTTTCATCCTGTATATCGAAGCACGTGCAGGTAGGACACGTGTAGCTGCACATACCGCAACCAATGCACTTATCGGCAATTTCCGCCCATATCGGGTCTTCCCAGGATAGGTTCTCGTAGAGCTTCTTATCGGCAAAACCTAATATCGAGTGGTTCTTGAAGCGATCCCAAACTTCGTTTTTCTTCGCGATGTCGGCATCGATTGGGTCGGCCAGGAAGCTGCCTTCGACAAGGGGAGCGCCTTTGTCAGAAGTTTGTTCGATGTAGTAGCGGTCGCCTAAGTCATACATTATAGCTTCTACATTGGGCTTCCAGGTTTCCACATCGTCCACAGACCCGCAGAACCAACTCCAACGCGGCCTCTCAGGAACCACCGCCACCAGCAGGCTATTCTTCCGACGAGCACCATAGTAGGGATCGGTAAACTTGCCGCTAAGGTAAACTCGATCGAGAACCTGAATCCCCTGAGCATCCGGCAGCCACATTCCCAGTATCACGCGAGGCTTGTCCTCGGGCAGTGTAGATTCGACTTTCGTCTGTTCCTTGTCCTTAGTAACGCGCAGCAAGACTTCATAACGCGGAAGAAGATAATCCTTCGGCGGCAACATCATCTTACTGCCATCAAGGATAGGCTCGTCGTCCGACCCAATTTCGCGAAACTCAGCAGGTCCTTCCTTGCCGGGGACAGGAGCGACTACGCTGAACCTTACTAAGAGAAAACCCAAAAATTCTTTGATGTTGCTTTTTGTTAAAACCTTATCAGGCATAATAGTCCTTCACAGTATTATAATGTTGGTTGTTGGGCGGTAGATCCAACGTCAGCGACCCCAGCACCCAACATCAATCACTTATCCTCCGTGCTGAGCCGGGTCGACGTCATCTTGCTTATACTGGCCAAGGACGGGGAGTTCTTCGTCGGGATCACCAGCCTGGTAACCATACTTCTTCTCGACAAGGCGAGACATTTCGCTCATAAGCTCGGCAACGGGGATGTCCACAGGACACACACGAGAGCACTCGCCGCAACCAATACATCGCCCAGCAAGATGCATAGCCCGAGTGGCGTGGAACATCCATGATTCCTCAGTTGTAGCTTTTTTCGCGGTCCACTTAGGCTCTATTCGATCGGCAAAGCACTGTTCGCAGTAACAGTTTGGGCATACTTGGCGACAGGCATAGCATCGAATACACTTAGCAAATTGCTCACTCCAGTATTTGCGCCTTTCTTCAGGAAGTTCGGGCAGCGCACACCCCTTAACCTCGACCGGCTCCACAGCTTCACCAAGCGATACGTCGTAGATCGCAGGCGTACGCTTTGTACATACCAGGCACATTTCGCGGAGGCAGTCGGAGCATTCGAGCAAATGCTCGCCGCTGGTTGTGGTGACCTTAAGACGGGCTTCAACCCAATCGATGGCTAAAACGTCCTGCAAATGGAAATCTTGGTCTTCTAGGTTTTGTGCGTCAACGACGCCTCTGCAACCCAAGCCAATGATGAACAGGTTATCGCGCTTGACCTGTTTCTCCTGAATGAGAGTAACAATACTACGAATATCGCAAGGCTTCGCAACGATGCCCACCCGGCTATTCTTTGCCAGCTTCGGCAAGTAGACGGCTAGGTTGTTCACGCACGCAGGGTTCCAGACAAGCTTGTCGACGTCCTCGGATTTGTTGATGAAAACCGGAGTAGTCTTAAACGGCACGCTGCCCGCGCCCCAGCCTATAACCAGGGTCACACCGCGGCTTTCCAGCGCTTTTTTCGCTTCTTCTCTGATCGCGTTTTGAGTATCAGACATGTTCAACATTCGAGTCATCCATTGTCAGTTAACTGTAACCTCTGGCCCTTGCCCTCTCGCATCAAAGTGCAGAGAAGGCTTGGGAATAAACGGCTATTTGGCCCCTACCCCTGCAAATGGGCCGAGCTTTCTGATCTTATCCGTAAACTCGGCCACCAACTGCGCAAATCGATTGCCCTCTGAAGCCGAGACCCATTCGAAATGGAACCGCTCCTCGGGAATACCAAGGGTGGCAAGAAGGTCTTTGACAAGTGCGATTCGGCGGCGGGCATAGTAGTTGCCCTTGGCGTAGTGACAGTCGCCCGGGTGGCATCCCAGCACCATTACACCATCGAAGCCTTTCTGGAATCCCTTCAGCACAAACATAGGATCCACCCTACCTGAACATGGCACTCGCACGATGCGAATGGTCTCCGGATACTTGAGTCGCGCGCTGCCGGCTAGGTCAGCACCGGCATAGCTACACCAATTGCAGAGTATGCCCAGGATTGTGGGCTGCCATTCGCCAGTTTTGGGCGCTTCAGCAATTTCCGGTTCTTGAGTTAGTGTCTGTTCTGTCATAAGATTGGTCTCTATTCTCGACTGTTGGTCATTTGTGCACCAAGTAGCCAGGCTTTAGCTCACTAACAACGCACGTGGCCCCTTCTAACAAGAACTTGGACCCCTCGGGGCCATCAGCCTCGGCGGACATAGTCGATACTTCAAGCTCCTTTACGATGCCGACACCGTCGGCAATCCAGTATACGCCTCGGTTCTTGCCAGAGGTAATATTGAACTTCTTGCCCATTATATCAACAGACCCTGTAAGCTGGTCGCTCGAAAAAATCACCTTGAGGCAATCTTTGAATGTGCCCGCCGGGACAATCACGGTTTCCCTACCAGCACCACGAGCGCTAGCAGGCGAAAAAGTGTCACCATCACGCATAGTTCCGACATCCCAGCCTTTACCGGTTTCGGCCAAGTCGCGCATAAAGTAGGTAAGAGGCGGGTTGTAAACTTGCTTCTCAGGCCCATCCTCGCCCGAGGTCTCCCGATAGGTCGAAACCACCCGAAGGACACCGTCTTCGCTCGTAAGCTTTATCTGCACTTTCTCGGTTTCGGACCGGCCGGCCACCGACTTCATAAAGGTCGACTCCTGATAATCGTAGACCACCGGTTTGGCGTTTGCATCGACACCGGTGATTTCGTAGATTGTCGTGCCCTGTTGCGGGTCATAGAGATCGGCAAGCGACTTGCCTTGCATAGAGATTGTCCCGCGAACCAGCTTCACGCAGTCGAATTCCCATCGGTTACCGATGGCGCAAGGAATCATGTCGGTCGCCGATGCCGCCGGCCCGACCATCAGGCACGCTGCCAACAGGGCAAGGCAAATGCCCCCCATTTCAGCCTTAGCTCTTGCTGTCTCCACTGATACTCCTGTAATTAGGCAGCTTCTTTTCGGATCGGTTCAGCCAATTATCCAAGGCCGCCACCACGACGTACAACCCGAATGCGATCGTCGCCATCAATGCGATGGTCCAGACCGTCTTCTGAAAGCTCCCGTCCGGAGCCAACCTCCATCGCCACAACCTTTGCATCACGAGGACGCCTACTACCAAGTGCCACAACTGGTTCCAAAACAGGCTCTTGAGACCCTCGCGAGCTTCGTTGGCGACCTTCTCGACCTCTTCCTGGCCAAGTTCTGCCTTGATTTCGCGAACTCCGCGTTCCCAGCTTTTTCGTATAAGGCTGGGGATGTCGAGCTTTGCAATCACCGTTGCGACCAAGGCAATCCCGGCAAGGATCAAAATGAACTTTTGCATCGTTGATTCGGAACTTTACCCCCGATCATTCTCCGACAAGGGGAAAGGAGTTACGGCTTTCCACTCCGCTATTTCTTCGCCTTCATCATATCGCCCAACACGTCGATCTCAGCCAAGATCTGGCTTCCTTCGAACCCGCGCAGGCGAGCGGAGAGACTTCGGCACGCAGCAGCACACGTTCCACAGCCCTTGCAGACTCCCTCGTTGACGCGAGCGACAATCTTTGTGACCTGGTTCTCGCGAGTGGACTTCTCTTTGTCGAGGACCTCTGTGAGCTCGATTGCGCCGAACGGGCACACCTCCACGCACAGGCCGCAGCCGGCGCAGGTGTCCTCGTTGATGTAGGCAATCATAGGCTCACTCTTGATGGCGGGCTTGCTGAACAAACCAACCACCTTCGACGCAGCGCCCGAGGCCTGTGCTACGGTGTCGGGGATGTCTTTGGGATACTGGCAAGCACCTGCCAAGTAGATGCCGTCGCTCAACACTTCTACCGGCTTTAGCTTTGGGTGGGCTTCGTTGAACCAATTGTATTGGTCGGTCGATACACCCAGCTTGCGAGCGAGCTCCTTGGCGTCGTCTTGTGGTTGCATCGCCGTTGCCAAAACCACCAAATCGACCCGAAGCTCGACTTGCTTACCGAGGAGAGTATCCACACCCCTGACAACCATCTGGTCACCGTCCGGATAAATGCGGGATACGCGACCTCGAATATAGTTTGCTCCGTATTCCTCGATGGTTCGCCTGACAAACTCCTCATAGCCTTTTCCGTTGGCGCGGATATCCATGTAGAAAACATAAGTCTCTACGTCGTGCAACTTGTCTTTAGCAAGTAGCGCCTGCTTGGCGTTGTACATGCAGCAAACTTTGGAACAGTAAGGATAACCGTGTGTATCATCCCGGCTGCCGACGCAAGAAATAAACGCTATTGACTTTGGAGTTTTGCCATCAGACGGCCGAACAATGTGGCCGTCGGTTGGGCCGGAGGCGTTCATTATGCGCTCGAACTGCACCGCCGAGATGACATCCGGGTACTTTCCATAGCCGTACTCACCCAAGGCCGCATGGTTCCAAAGCTTGAATCCCGTAGCAACCACGATCGCTCCGAACTTCTCGGTAAGTATTACATCCTGCTGTTCGTAGTCGATCGCTTCCGCTGGGCATATTTTCTGGCAAACGCCACACTTGCCCGTGGTAAACATACGACAGTGATCACGGTCTATGACAGGCTTATTAGGAACAGCCTGTGGAAATGGCACGTAGATCGCACGGCGCGTGCCTACACATTCATCAAATTCGCTAGGTATGCCCTTTACCGGACACTTCTCCATACATAGGCCGCAGCCGGTACACTTTCTCTCATCCACGCTTTTCGCGCGTTTTCTGATTTTAACCTCGAAGTTTCCTACGAAGCCGTTGACTTCCTCAATCTCGGAATAGGTCCATATATCAATCAACGGATGACTGGCGCAGTCTACCATCTTAGGCGTTAAAATACACGCTGCGCAGTCAAGCGTAGGGAACGTCTTGTCGTACTGGGCCATATGGCCACCAATGGAAGGCGTGCGTTCGACCAATACCACCGGATACCCGGCGTCAGCTATATCTAGGGACGCCTGGATACCTGCAATACCACCGCCGATAACTAAAGCGCGCTTGGTAATAGGGATATCTTTGCGGTATAGAGGCTCGTTTTTGGAGACCTTTGCAACCGCCATTTGGACTAGCTCAATAGCCTTCTGTGTAGCCTCTGGGGTACGGTCGTGAACCCACGAGCAATGCTCGCGAAGGTTGGCCATCTCGACCATATATGAGTTCAGGCCGCCCTCGCCAATACAGCGCTGGAAAGTTGGCTCGTGCAACCGCGGCGAACACGACGCCACCACGATTCGGTCCAACTTGTGCTCGGCGATCGCGTCCTTGATCATATTCTGCCCCGGCTCGGAGCACATATACTTGTAGTCGGTCGCATAGACGACGCCAGGCATCTCACGCGCGGCTTCGGCTACCTTTTCCACGTCGACCGTTTTTGCGATGTTCGATCCACACCAGCAGATAAAAACACCAATACGCATGTTAGTTCTCAGTTCTCGGTAGTCAGTTGTAAGTTAGCTGTTGGCTGCCATAACGCTATTGAGAGCTGTTGCCGCGCCCCCGCACAGCAGCCTACCAAGGCAGCTACCAAAGCTTTCTGTCTCGTCCCTCGGCCTCCGCTACCACCGTTCAAAGCAGATCTCTCGACTTCGCTCGAGATGACGCAGATCACGGCCGGTTCGCAGCTTTGCGCCAGAAGTCGGTGTTGGGCTTTCTTCTGGTTCGATGAGCTGCCAAACAACGCGAACCATCAAATCCAAGCGCCCCGGCGTCAGTTCTCCGCCGCGCCCACCGGCTCAGGTTCAATGACAGGCTCCCGGACAGCGTCAAGCGCCGGGTTTACGTCCACCAAATGGCTAGCAAAGCACTTCTTCACGCCGGGAAGCTCCATCGCAAGGCCCAAGAGTTCCGTGAAATAGAATACAGGCATCGACAGGCCCTCTCCGCGGAGCTTGCCGGCAGCGTCCTGTCTCATCTCAAGGTTCGTCATACACAGCGGACACGCTGTCACTATGCAGTTCGCGCCGTGTTTCTTAGCGTTCGATATGATCTGTCCAGTGAGCCGCACCACGATTTCGCTTTTCGCGATGCCGAAGCTTGCGCCGCAGCACTCGTTCTTGAAATACCACTCGACCGGTTCCGCGCCGATAGCTTGCATCGCGTTGTCGAGCGACTGTGGGTTCTCTGGGTCATCGAAACCAGTTACCTTAGGAGGTCTGAGCAAGAGACACCCATAGTAACACGCCGGTTTTAGGCCGCGGAGTTTTTTACGAACATTCTCAGCTACCAGGGCCGTGACTTCCGGCGTTGAGAAGACTTCCAGCGCGGACTTCACCGTCGCCCGACCTTCGTAGGGATTCTCCAGGTCGACGTTGATCTCGCTGCGAAGCTCAGGGTTGCCCTTTAGCTCGACTTCGGCGGACTTCATACGGTTGTAACATGCCGCGCAGGGAGCGATGACGTCCAGGCCCATGCTGTCGGCAATCCCGAGGTTTCGCGCGGGAAGCGCCACGCTCAGCCGATGGTCGAGCGCGTGGCCTGACGTAGCCCCGCAACAGTTCCAGTCCGGTATCTCGACTAACTCGATGTCGAGGGCTTCGGCCACGAGCATCGTAGACTCACCAAACTCCTTGCCTGTCGATTCCAGGCTGCAGCCTGGGAAGTAAGCGTATTTCATGGTAGCTGTCAATCCTCAGTTATCAGTTGTCGGAAGCGAGGCTGTCGGCCATCATCTTTCGGCTCCGGACGCCGGGCTTGCTCTGCCATTGCTCGACTCTGCCTCCACGGTAGTTTACGGACAAGCAAGACGGCGACAACACACGCAGCCGCAAGCAGCAATAAGTGAGCGATCAGCCAACCCAACCCAAGTTCGAAGCACGTTCGCTTCCCGAGCACGTTGATGCAAACCCATAAAACGACCCCAAGCACGGCGATACCCAAAACCACTGCCGCAGCAGACAATACAAGTAGCCACACTACTGTCTTCGCGATCAAAGCTGCCTCCAGCCGCCCGGTCGCTGCAAAGTGTCCGGGCAGAGGGCTACCTGGTTATCGTTCCGGGTTCCTGGAACAAGTTCCCGAAATCCAAAACTCTGTGGGATCTGAGATCCCTGCATTCTTGTCCGAGCGGGATAGCATATCCCGCCCAAGCGGGGGTATCGTCTTGCCGGGGAAAGGCCACCCGTCGGTCGCTTATCTGCGCCAACCACCACCAAATTAATGGCTCTTGTGAAACAATTTCCGCAGCTCTGCGCGATTGCGGACCCGGCTCGGTATGATGCTCAGCTTACCCTTCAGGAACATCTGAATGCCTTGAAAGACATCGGAAAAGAAGTCACGCGTGCGAAGCTTGTACTGAGCCATAAGGCTCATTTCGTGAGCGCGACCAAATGTGCTAACGTTCCTCAGGAACTCTTCGTGGAACTTTGCTACGTTCGTCTCCTTAGGCTGCACGCCCCTCTCCCGTGCTATCTGTCGGCAGGCGTCCATTACTTTAGAAAGCCCCACCCCGCGCGGGCAACGTGTAGCGCACGTTTCACAACCCGCACAAAGCCATATCGACGAGCTAGACAGCACCTCGTCCGCCATTCCCAATTGCGCCATTCGCATAACCTGGTTCGGTGAGACATCCATCAAAAATGCGACGGGGCACCCTGCAGTGCACTCGCCGCACTGATAACACGATAGCACGTTCTCGCCGCAGAGGGCCTTTATTCTTCGCTTAAACTCAGGGTCGACCGAGGCGTTCTCGACCCCCACCTTAAGCGCGTCTTGTTCCAAGTTGGATTTCACGCCAGTCTCCATCGCGTCCGGTCTCGAAAAGCAGGCGAGCAGCAAGCCCACCAATTCTACCATAGACATGCTACCATCAGCAACACAGGATGGTCAAGGCGAATTGTGACTCATGGCACAAAGTCTTTACGTAGCATCGACTCGCAGGATGCTCTGGCCCACCCCAATCTGATCGCCGAGGTTCAGAAGTCTTGTCTGTGTGCGAACGCCGTTGACCCAACAGCCGTTCGTGCTATTGTTGTCATTCAGGATCCAGCCCGAACCGTTCCATTCAATTCGGGCGTGCGAACGACTGACCATGTTATCGTAGCATAGCTTTATAGCGCAGCCCTGCTCTCGACCTATCCAATAGAGTCCTCGTGTCAGCGAGAATACCTGGCCTACGTGAGGTCCGGCAACAGCCGTCAGCATTAGGTTGCCCGTGAGATGCCTCGAGTGCGGCGTCCAAGCACACTCGTTCGCGCGCCGATAGCACAGAGTGCGGCAATAAATATTATGCGAACGACCAGCAGAGTCCTGCCAGGTTAGCGGGCAGGAGCGAATGTATCAAGTATAAGGTAGACTTGCCCCTTGTCGGTTTTCCTCAGCAACCCGACAACGGCAACGCGGGCGCCGACGCTCTCGGTCAGACTGAGCTTGCTAGGACCGGTGACATAGATGCAACCGGTGGCAACGCAGACGACCCAGTCACTGCGAGTAACCGGCGGTCCCTGGGCTGTGTTGGGATCGTCTGGGTCGGGCTTCCAGCCTTTGTAGACGCCGCATATCTGGACCTTACGGTCCTTCAACCGATCGTAGTGCTTAATGGCTTTGTCGATGGAGACCGTGGGAACGGCCATCTTAGTGTTTCCGATGGTAAACCGGGCCTGCACGACAGGCGGCTTGAAACCAATCGGCAGGAGTTGCGCGTTCACCGTATAGGTACCTGGCCCGACGGGATTGCCGTTGGGACCTTTCTGATCCCAGGAGTGCTCGAAATATCGAGTCTCGCCGCCAGCTATGGTTAATGTAGTGATTGTCTGAGCGTACATCTTGCCGGAACTAAGCCGAAAGAACTCGTCCTCGCCGCGCCTGATCCAAATGTCGTAAATCTTGGCAGTGGGAAATGTGAAAGTAACAGGGTTGGAACAGCGATTCTTTACGGCGAAGACAATCTTAACAGAGTCGCCAAGAGAATAGAGCGCGGCGTCAGTCTTGACGCCCATTAACGCGTCGCCACATTTCACCTCCTGGGAACCTGCGCCCATTGTCAAAAACAGTGTTTCAAGAAAAACACCGATCATAGCGCCGACCACACGCATTTCGCGCCTCCAGAATCGCTCGAATCACGTGTGTCATCAGCCCAACGAGTCCTTCTTCGCCTGAGTCCAAACCCGATCCATTTCATCGATGGTAAGTTCGTTAACACTGCGACCGGTCTCCTGGGCCCTTTTTTCTATAAGACGAAAGCGCCGCTGGAACTTCTCCAGCATCTTTCGCAAAGCTTCCTCCGGGTCTATATGGTTGAGGCGGGCGACGTTCACCACAGTAAAAAGAACGTCGCCGATCTCCTCCTCCAAGTGCTCTCTGTTGCCCGAACCCACTGCTTCCCTGAGTTCTTCGATCTCTTCATTGAGCTTGTCCAGGACACTAGCTGAATCCGGCCAATCGAAGCCTACTCGGGCAGCCTTACGACTGATAGCAGCAGCGCGCATCAGTGCTGGGAGGCTAGCCGGAACACCTTCGATGGCCGATTTGCGATCTCTATGTCCGGGCTCACCACGTTTGATCCGTTCCCAGTTTGCCCATATTTCGTCGATTCCCGAAACCTCTAGGTCGGAAAACACGTGTGGATGCCGGCGCCGGAGCTTGTCGCCAATTGCTTTGCACACATCGCCAATGTCGAAGCAACCGTGTTCTTCGGCAATTCGGGCGTGTAAGAGTACCTGTAGTAACACGTCGCCAAGTTCGTCCTTAAGACTGATCTCGTCGCCGCTTTCAATTGCCTCGACCAATTCATAGATTTCCTCTATGGCATACCTTTTGAGCGAGTCGTGAGTCTGCTGCTTATCCCACGGGCAGCCGTTAGGTCCGCGAAGCTCGGCTACGGTCTCGACCAGCTTACCAAACTCGTTTCGTGCCTTATCAATCATGTCTTGGCTCCAACGAAATCAGTCTGCGACACGCAAGAAGATCGTCTCACAAGGTAACTCTTGTAACAATTCCTCGGCGATGACGTGCGCCACGTGATAATCGCCCTCTGTCTCCCGTTTGACTCCGACCACAGCAAGGTCGAAAGGGTTGCTTTCGAACAATCGCATAAAGCCCAATATTGGGTCGCGGACACGATTGACGATGCAGTCTACTTTCACCCCGTAACGTCGGCCGATCCTCGCGGCTTCGGAGGCCCTATCTCTTGCAACGGCTTCCTCATCAGGTTTCGGCGCATCTATTGGCTCAGTTCTATCGACAACGATTATGGAGACCAGCGTGACCCGAGCATCATCAGCTTGGACAATTTTGCAGGCGTGTTCGAGCGCGTGATCCCAAGCCCCGACCGCCGGCACCACGGCATTACGTCGGTTGAGTTCCGGGTCTTCAGGCGCCCCTTTCACCAGCGACACCTCTATACTGGCAGCTTCCAGAAGCAACATAGCGTCGGACTGCTCGAAACGCGGAGTGGGACGCTCGACTTTGTCGATGCTCACAACAGCGAAGTCAGCGCCAATCTGGCTTGCAATCTCATTAAGCCCGGCCGAGCGGGATCGGCACCTCTCGACGTGCGGAAAGCTGCGCAAACCTGCTTCCTTGGCAATAGCCTGAGCTTCCTCCAGCCTTGCTTGTCCTGCGGCCTCGCGGTCCGGTAGAGGCGAACCTAGGGGAAGAGTCAGCGGCACTTTGATCAGGTCGACTATGTGCATCTCGCAACTTTCTCCCCTTGCAAGAAGACCGGCTAGACATAAGGCCCTGCGCCATTTCCCGGCCAGCGGGACAAGAGCCGCCTGCCGCGCCTTGCCGCGCTGTGGCGTCACTTCCTCGAGCCTGAGCGACGCGTGCGCCTCCTCAACGGACGCCACCACCGGCACCTGCGAACGAACGCCTGGAACCGCTTTTACTATCTCAAGAAGTTCTGGGGCAAGGGCCGCGACCATAATCCGCGCGTTATGCGCGTTAATGTAAGCAAACGCGTCGGCAAAGGTCTGCGCGCCCTTGACAGTACACGACTCCACACCCGAACAGTCCAAGATAATGCCGGTAGGGTGATTCTTCAGCAGCAGGGCTACCGCAGCTTGGATGGCAGGCCAAATGTTAGACTTGATAGCACCTCGAAGGGTGACCGTATCTTCCCTAGCTTCGATTATCACGGCGCTCGTTATTTCTCCAAGTAATAGCGAACGTTAGTGACGACAATATCTTTCTTGAACAACAGCGCTATTTTGAGCATAAGCGCCGATTGGTTATGCAAGGCCTTGTGCCACCATTTCTTTGGCACAAACTCGGGCAGAACCACCGTGACAACATGCCCCGGCCGCTCTTTCTTGGCTTCCTCCAGGTAGTCCAAAACAGGTCCGATGACAGATCGGTATTGTGACTCCAGTATTACCAAGGGCATGTCTAGGTTTAGTTTCTCCCATCGTTCGCGCACTAGCGGTGTTTCGTTAGGATCGATCTCGATATAGAGTGCGCGGCAGTCGTGGGAGAGGGTACGAGCATATAAGAGGGCCGGAAGCACCCCCTGGTGTATTCCAGCCGTAAGGACAATCGCAGTTGTCTTGATCGTCGGGACAGCCTTAAAATCAGTGATTCGCAGTTGGTCTCCGAGTTCAAGGTAGTGTTGCCTGATTTTGTGAAACAAGAACACCACGCTAGGAATGATCAATATGACGATCCAAGCTCCAATGGCGAATTTCGTGACTGCAATAATCAGCGCTACACAACCCGTAATTACAGAGCCTATTAGACTGATCGCAGAATGCAGCCTCCACTTTGGACCTTTGAGCCGTCTCAGTCTTCGGTACATACCCGCTTGCGAAAGGGTAAACGAAATAAACACGCCAACCGCATAAAGCGGAATAAGCGCCGTGGTATGGCCTCTAAACAACACTAGCAGAGCAATGGCGAAGAAGCTGAGGAGCGCAATGCCGTTGGAGTAAACAAGCCGGTCGCCGATATTGGCAAGTTGCCTGGGAGCGCAGCGGTCGCGCGCCAAAATGGAGCTGAGCCTGGGAAAATCCTGAAAAGCTGTGTTCGCCGCTAAAATCAAGATGGCGGCGGTAGCCCATTGGATCACAAAATAGAACCACGACCTGCCAAACACGTTCTCAGCAATCATGGAGACCAGTGTCTGATTCTTGAAGTGCTCGTAGTTGGGAACGTTGGTTAGGCCGTGCTCGACTAGGCCAGCTCCAGGCAAAGCCTTGAACGCATAGGCAAGATAGGATATAGAAAGCACGAGCGTTGCCAAGATCGTAGCCATTATCCCCATAGTCGTAGCGGCATTTTTGGACTCTGGAGGCTTGAACGCCGGCACACCGTCCGCTATGGCTTCGATTCCAGTCAACGCCGAGCACCCGCTAGAAAAAGACCTAAGAACAAGCATCAAGGTAAGCGCATGCGGCATGCCGTGACCGATCTGTTGCAAGCATTGGTCGTAGTTCTTAATGATCGGCTCCGGGTGCGGCCCAAATACTAGCTTCAGAAAACCGAAGATTACTAGTGTATATAGACTAATGATGAACGCGTAAGTGGGTCCTGCGAAGAGGGCACCGGATTCACGGAGTCCCCTTAGATTAGCAAACGCAACAACGCCGACGGCCAGCACGCACAGTTCGACTCGCCATTGGGCGTAGTGCGGGTATGCCGATACGAAAGCGTCCACTCCAGCGGAAACACTCACCGCAACTGTAAGCACGTAGTCGGTGAGAATCGACGCAGCCGCCGTAAGGCCCGCATACAGGCCGAGGTTTTCTCGCGAAACGATATAGCTTCCGCCGCCGTGTGGGTAGGCATAGATCGTCTGGCGATAGGAGAAAGCAACTATGGCAATCAGAATTGCAATGGCGGCGGCGATCGGCAGCGAGATGCCCCAGGTAATACTGCCGACCACCATGAGCGGAATCAGGATTTCTTGAGGTCCGTAGGCAACAGACGAGACAGCGTCGGAGGCGAACACAGGCAGAGCCAGGAACTTGGGCAAGCGCTCGTGTATCTGTCGTTTAGTCTCTATGGGCGCACCAAACAGAAGGCGCCTTAGGAAGGCAAACACACCACTACCTCCCACCGATGGAGGACGATCATTGTTCATCCGATAATACGATCTGGGCGATAACCCACATAGTTTAGCACCCAGTTCGCAAGTTGTCACGCGGGTTTGACCTCAGCCATTTAGGGGTAATCACATAGAGGTGGTATTAAATGTCGATTTCGACCGGCAAAGCGATTCTAGGAACACTGATAAGCGCCATAGTCCTTATGGTTTTGGTGCCCGTAGGCACTTACTTCGCGGGCACGGCGCTGGATGTGACTCTAGGACTACGTTTGCTAAGGACTTCGATGGCTCTCACGATATCGTCTGCGGCTTGCGCGACGCTGGGGGTATTCTGGATATCTTGGGCATACTCATATCTACTATTTGTAGGAAAAGGTCTTCCCATAGAGGTATTCGGCCGCGCTCTGCATCCCACTCGTTATTTGGTGACAACAGGTGCGTACGCATACACTCGGAACCCAATACTGTTGGGCGTGTTATTCCTAATAGTAGCAACTGCGCTGTTTGCACGTTCTAAGGCGGGTTTGGCTCTGGCACCGCTGACCGCTGGAGTGGCGATTTTGTATCTGATGCTTTTTGAGGAGAATGCCCTATTAAGACGATTCGGAGACGACTATAGGCGATATAGAAGATGCGTGCCGCTGCTGTTGCCCAGGCTCAGTTCGTACGTTCACGAACCGACGTGCGACGCGCCCCAGCAATGATGGCTCAGTCCTGATCTCGCCACTCTTGCCGGCACGGGTCTCGGCCATTCTGGTCAAAAACGATGCAGCTCACCCCGGCGCGCTTGCAGTTGGAAGCGTTGCTGCAGTCAATAGGTAATAATTTGAGTTCAGCCTGAACAAAGTCGTCCATACTTACGGTCGATCTTATCACTATCAGGCGCACCATGAGCCGACGTAGCTCGCAGTATTCGTAGACTTCCTTCTTGTCGTATTGCTCCATTTCCATCGCATAACCACCCTACCCGGCTTGGAACGCATTGTCAAGAAGCCCGCGCATTTCGCAGATTTGACGACTAACCGCCTTAAATGGTAGAGTTGCAAGTACCGAGGATAACAAAGGACGTTTTAATGAACACGAAGCTCACGGGACATCTGGACACCAGATTAGCCTTTAGATCAACGTTTCTTACCCGTCGCACGTGCGCGCCGCTGTTCCGGCCAACGGTGGCGTAGGCAGCACTTTAGCCGGTTTGAGGGGATTGCAGGCCGCGGGCGTTATGCTACGCGGCTTCTTGTTTTGTGGTTGACGCGAAGTATGGCGGTTTATACCATGTAGTGTTTTTGCTTCCGGAATGCACCAGCAGACGATCAGACAAGGAAGACTGCGAGGACACGCTATGAACTACACAAGCGAAGAGGCTGGGATTCTGGTACAGGCGCTGCCTTATATCCAGAGGTACTCAGGAAAGGTCATAGTCATCAAATACGGTGGCAACGCGATGGTTGACGAGGAGCTAAAAAAGAGCGTCTGCCGGGACGTGGTGCTCATGCACTACGTCGGTATGAAACCGATCCTCGTCCACGGCGGCGGGCCCGAGGTCAGCGCAGTGATGAAGAAGTTAGGGAAGGAGCCGGAGTTCGTAAACGGCCTCAGGGTGACCGATGCAGAGACCATAGAGATTGTCGAAATGGTACTTGCAGGCAAAACAAATAAAGGAATCGTTTCGATCATCAACAACCTGGGCGGACGAGCGGTTGGCTTGAGCGGCAAGGACGCTAATCTGATCGTTGCTGAGAAAGCTGTGACCGAGGTTGACTTGGGCTTCGTGGGCGAGGTAGCCAAGATAAACCCGACGATACTTGTCGACTTGTTGGAACACGGCTACATTCCGGTCGTGTCGTCGGTAGCGATAGGCCCGAACGGCGAGAGCTTCAACGTGAACGCCGATCATATCGCCGGCGAGATTGCGGCAGAAGTCAAGGCGATCAAGCTAATGATGATGACCGATGTGCCGGGCATATACGCTGACTTTAGCGACAAGTCCACGTTCATATCAGAACTCTCGGTGGACGACGCAAGAAAGATGATCGCGACTAAGCAGATCGACAAAGGGATGATTCCTAAAGTCGAAGCGTGCATAACTGCACTTGCGGGCGAAGTCGAACGCACTCACATAATCGATGGCACTATGCCGCACTCGTTGTTGATGGAAATATTCACCGACATAGGCATTGGGACGATGATTGTGCCGTAGTGGAGAGTGAAGAGAAGGAGAGTATAAAAGTTATGTGGGGCAGTTTGAACGCGCCGGATATAATGGCACTTGATAACGAATGCGTAATGCACACTTACGCACGATTGCCCGTGGTGTTGGTAAGAGGCGAAGGGTGCTTCGTCTACGACATCGACGGTAAGGAATACCTCGACTTGGTAGCGGGGATTGCGGTGAACGGACTTGGACATTGTCATCCCAAAGTAGTCGAGGCGATATGTAAGCAGGCCGGGACCCTGATGCATACGAGTAATCTGTATTACACCGTGCCTCAGCCGCAGCTTGCAAGACTTTTGATCGAGATCTCCGGCATGGACAAGGCCTTTTTCTGCAACTCCGGCGCCGAGGCAAACGAGGCAGCGTTTAAGATCGTGCGCAAGGCTGCAAAACTGGACGGCAACTACGAAAAAACCGAAATCGTGACGGCGGAACAATCGTTCCACGGCAGGACAATGGGAGCTGTCACCGCAACAGGCCAACCGAAATACCAGAAATGGTTCGCACCATTGGTACCTGGATTCCACTATGTGCCCTATAACAACGTGAATGCACTAGAGGCAGCGGTGGACGAAAAGACGTGCGCGGTAGTATTGGAACCGGTGCAAGGCGAGAGCGGCGTATTCCCGGCTTCTGCAGAGTACATTCACGCGGCACGAGAGCTTTGCAACAAGTTCGGCGCGGCACTGATTTTCGATGAGGTTCAGACCGGCCTCGGTAGAACCGGAAAGATGTTCGGCTATCAGAACTTCGACGTTGTCCCGGACGTCATGACACTGGCAAAGACCCTTGGCGGCGGGTTCCCAATCGGCTGCTGCCTCGCGAGAGGCAAATATGCAAACATCCTGGAGCCAGGTGATCATGCGGCAACGTTTGGCGGCAACCCGCTTGCGTGTGCGGCGGCCATCGCGGCCGTGACCGAGATCAGAGATGGCGGATGGGTGGCGAATGCCGAGAAGGTGGGAGGTTACCTTCGCGAGCAACTTGCGAAGCTTGCCGGCGTGAAGGAAGTCCGCGGGCTGGGGCTGATGGTCGCCGTGGAATTCACGGAGCCCAAAGCGAAAGAACTGGCTGCAAAGGCATTGGAACGAGGCCTTATTGTGAACCCGATAGGAGAGTCGGTATTGCGAATGGTACCACCACTTACCCTCACTGAAGAATTGGTCGACCGAGCAATGGAAGTGCTGAATGCGGGTTTGGCTGTTAGTGGCTGGTGGCGAGAATTGGCGAGTGGTTCCTGAGTTTTCAATCGTAGGAGAAAAGCTATGTCTGACGGATGCAACGAGAGAACAAGTAAGTCGGCGCCTTTTGCTCAAAAAGACACCGAAGCGATAAACCCAAACGTGGTCTCACCGGGACAGCCACTGTCCGGACAACTCAAAGGTAAAGACTTACTAGAGATCAGTCAGCTCACGCGAGCAGATTTGGACTTAATCTTCGACACTACGCGCAGGCTCAAGGACGGCACAATGTCTGCCGAACAGCAAAGGGAGTTGCTCAAGGGAAAAACTCTGACGATGATCTTCGAAAAACCGAGCCTAAGAACGCGCGTAAGTTTCGAAACCGGTATATTCCAGCTCGGAGGGCACGGGATATATCTCTCGCCCAACGATATCGGGCTCGGGAGACGCGAGAGTATCGCCGATGTGGCTCGAACTCTGGATCGGATGTGCGACATCATAATGGCTCGAGTCTTCGAGCACTACAAGGTAACCGAGCTCGCGAAGCATTCGAGCGTGCCGGTGATCAACGGCCTCTCGGATCTGGAGCACCCATGCCAGGCGCTAGCCGATTTCTACACGATCATTGAGAAGAAGGGCGATCTCGCGGGACTAAAGTTGGCATTTGTCGGCGACGGAAACAACGTAGCACACTCGCTTATGCTACTGGCTGCGAAGGTGGGAACCAAGTTCGCTATCGGCTGTCCAGCAGGCTACGAGCCTAACGAAGCTATTACACGCCAAGCTATCGCTATCGCGAAGGAAACAGGCGCTGTTATAGAAATTACGCACGACCCATACGACGCTGCTAAAGACGCAGACGTGATTTATACGGATGTATGGGCCAGCATGGGCCAGGAATCGGAAGCAGCAGAACGCGAGAGAGCCTTTGCGGATTTCCAGGTTAACGCTGAGCTGATGAAGCATGCGAAGTCTGACGCAATCTTCGAACACTGTCTCCCTGCGCACCGAGGCTCGGAAGTCACCGACGAAATAATCGACTCGCCGCAAAGCGTCGTTTTCGACGAAGCCGAGAACAGGCTGCACGTGCAGAAAGCCGTGATGGCGTTGGTAGCAATGTGAAGGTGAAGCGCGTAAAGCGGGAAAAAGCCCCTCTCGCAAGGCATGTAAGAGTTTTTCGCGATTTGTAAAGATTGCTTATGGCTCGCTGCGTGAGGCAATCTACCATCTAGAGGCTGCCCACCTTTGTTGATTTATAAATGAGATTACACGTCGTAAACATTATGAATTAGCAGAGACAAGTTGGCGCGTATGCCGAGCGCTTTCAAGAACGCCCTGGGGAAGTGGAAAGAGGCGGAATAGGGATCTTGGCTCTTCTCCCGAGCCCTCCGCTCTCCACTAAGAAGGAGGAACCATGTCAAAAACCGTTGTGCTAGTCTATTCCGGAGGTTTGGATACCTCGGTATGCATCCCGATGATGCGGGAAGATTATGGGTTTGATCGCATTGTGACCGTGACCGTAGATGTTGGACTGCCTGAGGACGAGCTTAAACAGGCCGAGGAGAAGGCCAAGTTGTTGGGCACCGAGCATTATACAATTGATGCGAAAGAGGAATTCGTAGCCAATTATATCTTTCCGGCAATCCGTGCCAACGGCGACTACCAAGGCTACCCAATCAGCACTTCTATTGCGCGGCCTTTGATCGCGTTAAAGGCGGTGGAAATAGCGCGGAGAGTCGGCGCGGACGCCTTTTGCCACGGCTGCACGGGCAAGGGCAACGACCAGTTTCGCATCGAATTTGTAATGCGGGCGCTCATGCCCGATACGCCCATCATTGCTCCTATGCGCGAGCACACGATGACCCGGAGCTGGGAGATAGAGTATGCCGAGAAGAAAGGCATACCTATCGGACAGTCCAAGGACAAGATATGGTCGATCGATGAGAACCTGTGGGGCCGCAGCATTGAAGGCGGAAGATTGGAAGAACCCGACTACGCGCCGCCAGAAGAGATTTTCAAATGGACCGTAAATCCTGCCAACGCGCCTGACACGCCAACGGAGATCAGCTTGGGCTTTGAGGATGGCGTGCCTGTGTCACTAGATGGACAGAGAATGAACGGGCTGGACCTCATCAAAAAGATACACGAGATCGCCGGCGCTAACGGTGTGGGCCGGGTCGATATAATGGAAGATCGAATGATTGGCCTTAAGGTGCGCGAGAACTATGAGTGCCCCGGGGCGAAGGTCATCCTCCCGGCACACCAGGCGCTAGAGGCGCTCGTTTGCACGAAAGAGGAACGGGCGTTTAAGGTACTCGTGGACCAGAAATGGGGCGAACTTGCCTACGCTGGCCTCTGGTATGACCCATTCAAAGATGACCTAGAGGCGTTCATCGGCCAGATTCAGAAGCGCGTAACGGGTACCGTGAACCTGCGGTTGTTCAAGGGAAGCTGTACGGTGATTGGAAGAGCGTCGAAGTATGCGCTGTATAACGAGGATCTGGCATCGTTCGACTCCAAGACCTTCGATCAGAGCGAGGCAGTGGGAATCGTGAAGACTCACGGAATGCAGGCGCGTATGTATTTGACGGTCAAAGACAACTAATCAGTAACCAACATAGCAACGCAAGCACCAGACAATCTTTAAGCCGCAAGGAGAGAAAGCCTTGACCAACAAACCCTGGGGCGGGAGATTTCAAAAGGCGACTGATAAGGTCGTGGAAGCGTTCACGGAGTCGATCAGTTTCGACTGCCGACTGATCGAGCACGACATCCGGGGCTCGATAGCCCACGCCAAGATGCTCGGCAAGTGCGGGATCATATCCGATGATGACGCCAAGAAAATCGTGCGAGGGCTTCACGGCATACTCGACGACGCGCTATCGGGCAAGGTAAAGCTTGACCTCGCTGCGGAAGATGTGCATATGAATGTCGAAAAGCTCCTATACGAGCGGATCGGCGAGGTCGCCGGCAAGCTGCACACGGCAAGAAGCCGCAACGACCAGGTGGCAACGGACGTGCGCCTGTATATTAAGTCGGAGACCGGACGGATATGCAAACAAATAGAAGCTCTTCAGGCAACGTTGGTTTCCAAGGCTGAAGAGCATATCGACGTCGTTATGCCCGGTTATACACACCTTCAGCACGCCCAACCGGTCTTGTTGGCACATCACCTGATGGCGTGGTTCTGGATGCTGGAGCGAGACAAGGGCCGGTTCGCCGACTGCCTCAAGCGAGTGAACGTGCTCCCGCTGGGATCCGGAGCGCTTGCCGGAACGACGTTTCCCATCGACCGGGAATACGTGGCTAAGGAGCTTGGGTTTAGCGCAATCTCGGAAAACAGTATTGACGCAGTATCTGACAGAGACTTCGTAACTGAGTTTGTGGCCGCGTCGGCGATCACGATGACCCATTTGTCGCGATTCTCAGAGGACATAATCCTGTGGAATACGGCGGAGTTTGGGTTCGTAGAGTTGGACGACTCGGTCACGACAGGCTCTTCCATAATGCCGCAAAAGAAGAACCCCGACTGCGCGGAGCTTACGCGGGGCAAGTCGGCAAGGGTGATAGGAGACCTGGTTTCGCTCCTAGCACTTCAAAAAGGCTTGCCGCTTGCCTACAACCGCGACCTGCAAGAAGACAAGGAACCGTTGTTTGATGCCGTGGATACGGTGCAGATGTCGCTTAAGGTCTTCACGCTTATGATTGAGACGGCGAAGTTCAACCGGGAGAAAATGGCTAGCGGCGCAGGCGAGGCGTTCTCGACCGCCACCGATCTTGCGGACCATCTGGTTCGGCGGGGCGTGGCGTTCAGGCAGGCTCACGAGCAAGTCGGCAAGCTGGTTGCCTACTGCATCGATCAGGGAAAGGATCTGTCGGCACTCACGATTGACGAGATTCGGCGGTTCGCGCCTGAGGCAGGAGATGAAGCAGCGGCGGAGTTGACGGTTGAATCAAGCATCGCCTCGCGAGCAGTTCCGGGCGGAACCGCCGCCGAACAGGTGAGAGCACAAATCGCGAAAGCGAAGGGGATTCTGGGCAAATAGTAGCCAGAATTCTAGAACCCGCTGCCGCCGATTTCCAACCAGAGCCGCTTTCCGGTGTCGACACCGTATTCGTGGCCGTCCGGCGACCACGCAATGCCAACCTCATAAGGCCCCACCGACCGGTAAACGCCAGCTTTGAAATACGAGCTTCGATAGCTGTAAGACGAGCCGCCGTAGCTGTAGAGATCGTAGCGGAAGCGCATCTGCGTTCGCTTTGCCATCCTGTAGTTGAGCATGGAAAACAGATTCAGCCGATTGGTGTCGAGACCGTAGTTGGCATAGGCCGTGCTGTTCCACACGCTGCCCCCATAAAGGAATAGGTTGAGGCCCACCTGATGGGTTCCCAGGTTCGCGATTGTGCCGGCAGTCCCAGCCTGGACATTGAGCGTGTAGTCTAGCGACGCGCTTCCTCCAAGCCAACTTGTCCTAAGCGACGGTCTCACCCTCAGCGCTCCGCCCAAAGCCCCTTGGCCAGTTGCGGTGACGGACATCGTGCCGTCGAGGTTGGCCCCCGTCGGGCGAGGGCTTGTGTTAATGCGGCTGAAGTTGACGCCTAAGGACTGGTAGAACACCGATGCACTGCTTCCTCCCAAAGGACCATAACCGAGAGTGAGACTAGGCGTCACGCTACCGAAAGCACCGGTGAGAGATGGCCTGCGAGGCCGCAGAATCGCTCTCAGAGAACAACTCGACTGGCTGAGATAGTCGACTTTGCCCGGGTCGAGCAAGTCGCGCCCGGGTATAACGCTACCGCCAAAATAGCCGTAGAAGGAGTAAGTGTAGGACGCGAGGCCGCCGGTGACGTTCACGTTGGCGTTGTAGAGGTTCTTGGCATAGCTCGACGACGGCTGATAGCGCGCGGAGAGGTCGGCACGCCCACCAGTGAGCACAGAGCCGAACTCCAAGTGATGGGATAGCTCAAATGCCTGGCTAGAACTCGCGATCGAGTCCACAAACACTCTGCCGTAATTAGCGGCCCCGACAGCGTAGTCCTGTTCCAGACCAAGGCTCGAACCCTTACGTGGTCGAGTATAGCCACCGCTTTCGGCGCCATTGGCAGCGTAGCGCAGCTTAAGCGCGCCGGCGCCCGAGTTGGTCAGGCGATAGTAAAATGGCAGGTCAATTAGCATACCGTCGGTAGTATCGTAGCGCACCTGCTGCAGTATCGACTCCCGTTTCTGGTAGCTGTAGACGTAGTAGGGCATCTTGATTACTTTTGCGTCACCCACGTAGATGGATGCTTTGAAAAAGAGAATTTTCTGCCTTGGGATCAGCACCAGCCGTTCGGAGACGATCCAGTTGCGACCTTGCGCGTCCATAAGCGGCGTGAAACTTGCGGTGTCGACGTGCGACCTATCATCTGTCACACGTTCGAGCTTGGCTAAGTCGTAGGTTTGCACGCTCCGTACGCCGTTGGAAATCATCAAGCGGATTCTGTCGTCGCGAAACGCGCAGGAAAGAGCGTCTGCGGAGAGGGTCTTGTCTCCCTTCTTCACGGTAACCCCACCCTGGGCGCGTATTTGTCCGAGTCCCTGGGCTACCTGTATGCATGCCGCGTGGATCGTCAAACCCTTGTATTCGACGGTGACACCGCCGCTGCCGATAACAAAATCCCTGTCGACTGAGTAAGCCAACGACTTACCGGTCATGCGAACCGTCTTGGCCGCAGCGGAAAGCTCTTCATAATCCAGCGAGGAGGAGAACTCGACCTGAACACTCGCTGTTTCGCCGCCGGCGGAAGCGGTGACGATGGCGGTCTGCGGCATGGCAGCCGAGGTGAGAACTCCCGCAGCTCTTCCCCCGGTAGTATAGACGACAGGGGTGATGTCGCCCGCCGACGTGGTAAGCCGGATCTCAAATCCGTCGGGCACGGACGCGCCGCTCTCGTCTAGTACTGTAACCAAAATGCGCGAGGTGCTGACGCCGTCGGCGGGAATACTGAAAGAACTCGCGTCCATAGCGATTTTAACTCCCGCGTCGGCACTTACGGCAGCCAACGAGAACCCGATCAATAGAACCGCCAGCGCTCTGAGGGAATGCATTCGTTCCTCGCAGGAGCGTCGGGCCCTGGCTTATGGGCCCGACGCCAAATCAGGTCAATGTGTCAGGGGACAACCGTAAATGGGACGGTAATTACGACCGGCGCGCCGCCGGTAGTAATAGTCAAAGTAACTGATCCAGGCCCCGTCTGCGTCGGGGAACCGGAACTAGTGCTCGTAGCCAAATTGAACACCACTACTCCGCCCGTGCTAGTATGGCTAGTAACAGGTGAGACACTGCCCTTGTCGGTACTGGCAGTCACTTGAGTTCCATCGACAACGGCGTTGTTGTTGATATCGCGCACGGTGCAGGTTATCGTTGCCTGACCGCCGACGGCTGGAAGTGAAGATTGCGAGATATTCGTCGTGGTATTGGCCGCGACTGCTGGGCCGGAGAACACGACGATTCCTGACGCGGTCTTGCTTACACCGCCCGCAGTGGCGGTAACATCGACGAGCCCGTTCCAAGTGCCGTCGCCCGATGCATCGCTTGTAAGGGTAGCAGTAGCCGACCCGTTTGAGGTGGTCGCACTTGGAGTTATGGTTCCGTGATTAGCAGCAAACGTAACGACGGTTCCGTTCGGAATCGGCTGGTTATCTTCATTATAGACGGTAGCCGTAATGGTTGAGGCATTGCCCGCGACGTCCCACCCCCTGATATTTACCGGGTTCGCCGTAAGGACAATTCTGCCGACAACGAGCGAAATGAACTGCACAAGGGTATCCTGTTTTGTTATATCGACCAACGGGGCGGGAACATTCGCGGGTTGGTTTGCCGCACGTACCTCGGCTTTGACAGTTGCCGTGCCTGCCTTACTTGTCGCACCGCTTGCGTCCCTAGTGACAAGATACGCAGTAGCGACGCCATTAGAAGTGGCAGCCTGAGCAGTTATGGTACCGTTGCCACCGCCATCACCGTCAGGAATCACCGAGAAGTTCACGACTGTGCCGTCCTTCACCAAATTGCCCTGGATGTCTCGCACAGTGGCTCTTATAGTCGCCGTTGACGAGCCGTCACACGCAAGCGTGTTGGCGCTGGTGGTGACCGTCATCGAATGAGGCGGCCCGGCTGTGACAGTTATCGGCGTCGTCACCGTACTCTTGGACCACTTGGCAGTTATGGTAGCCGTTCCCACACTGTTGCTGGTAAACGTGGTCGTGGCAACGCCGCTGCCGTTGATACTGGCTGTCGCCGGCGTCACCGTCCCAAAACTGGCGGTGAACTCGACTTCGCCGCTGGTCGCCAGTTCACCAAACGCGTCTCGGCAAACAGCGGTTATGGTCGATTGAGTAACGCTTCCGCCACTGCCCGAGACTTGAATCGTCGTCGGCTCTGCAACGAGATCGATACTGGATATGAACGAAACGTTTATAGTAGAGGTCTGGCCGAGTGCCTTGACTGTTACGACGGCGGTGTCGGCATCGTCGGCGGTCAGAACAACTGATGCTCTTCCGGAAACAGTGGGAACCTGTGAGTAATCGAGCGTGCCCGCGGAGGAGGAGAAGATTACCAGTGTGCCATCGGCTGCCGGATTGCCGCTTGCGTCCTTAACGTTCGCGGTGATTGTGACTTTTACTACCTTATCGGGTGTTGTGGTCTTTGTGGCGTTCAGCGTGATAGCGCCAGCGCTGCCACCCCCGCCGCCTCCGCCACCACCTTTGGCTAGGAGCGCAACCGCTGCGGCAGCGGCAATCAGAGCCACTATCTTCATAGTACTCTTGGAGCCCGACGACTTCTTTGCCGGGGGCGCCTCGATAATTGGAGCGCTGTCGCCGGGTTTCACGGAATAGCCTTCAACCAAGTTGCTCAGTTGTATCTTGGAGAAGCCCCAGTTGACCTGAACGACCTCGTAGTCGGCGATCTTCTTGCCGTCCTGAAGTATGATGCCCTTGGATCCAACCTGAATGCCTTCGCCTTTGCCGGCGTTGATGTTGATACTACCCGCAGTGTCCACGAAGCTAGATATGAGTATCGGGTTAGCAGGCGCAGCGTGTGCCTTAATGGCTGGATTCACGATGGAGACGAACATAGTGGCGATCAGCAACATCGACGCCCTTGCAGCGATGACGCTGGCGAAAAATTTCATTCTTGCCTTTTCCTCCCTAAACGACGCGCGGGTCGTCGTACAGCACAGCTATACGGCCCCAGTTTTCCAACGGTTCACTGTGGTAATCCGACCTACTCAAACCAATCCCAGGTGGTCGAAACTTTCGTTACGCGGAGAACAGATCGAGGCTAACCGGATTGCGGTCAGCGCGTTAGTTTGACTCTTCCATTCTAGACCCTGATCAAACCAGGGTCAACAAGCTGCCGAAACGCCATGTTGGCGGTATGGCTGCTTTCATCGAATTATAAGTTATAAGAATGCGCTATTTCGCCCGGCGCAAAGCACGACGAAATATTACTGGACCCAGCCAGCACTCCACTGGAAATAACGTACTCCCTTAGAACTGATCTCACAGCTCACCCGCAGCGCTAGCCGAGTATCATATTTCAGTCGCGAAACCAGCCGCCATAGGTGATCAGAATGCGCCGGCTTATACCCTCGGCAGGAGCTAAATGTCTGCTCTCACACTTGAAGAAATGCTTCGCCGATGGCTCGCCCCGCGAGACATCGCCGCCAGATTACATTCCCGTTCCGACTCGCTTCAGCATTCGGATCACTGCCGTGTCCGCGTCCCAGGCAAAATCCACTTCATCAACAACTTGGTGTATCAGCCACAGGCCCAGACCGCCCTCTTTGGATAGATCGGGCCGCTCTGGCACCGCGGGGGATTCGCAATCGTCGATGGCATTGCGGATCTCCACCATCAAACCATCTGCGACCACCAAACAGTTTATCTCAACTCTGCGACAGCCATTGTCGTTGCAACCGTGCTTGACGGCATTGGTGCAAGCCTCGCCAACTGCGAGCATCAGGTCGTCGATCTGAGTCTGGGAAAAACTCATTCTGCGCGCCAGCCCTCCGACGGCGTGGCGCACTATCGACACATACTCCGCTGAGCCCGGAATCTCCAGGCGGACCAATTCTCCCTGCTTCACTTCAATTAGGTCCCTTCTCGATAGAGCTCACCCAGACAAGCCGTGGAGCCGTCACTACACATTATTGGATAGGTTTAGCTTGTCAATTATGGCAAAAAGCGCAAACGGAGGAATCAAAAGGGGGTTAGACTAGTTTTGCAACAACCACAGCAACATCGTCGGACACCCGGCCGTGCACAAACTCCAGCAGCGCTTCGTAAAGCGCATCAGCAACTCCCTGAGCGGACAACTCCGAATTGACCGCTATAACTCGCGATATCGCTTTACCTCCGAATCGTTTTCCCTCGACTCCGGCCTCACTAAGTCCATCAGTATACATGACCAGCACGTCGCCTCGACCCAGAGCAACCTCGCGCTCCTGATACACAACTCCCGGCTTGATGCCCAGCAGCATACCGTCAGCTCTAAGCGTGCTGGTCTCGCCCGTTGCCTTTTTGTAAAGTATGGAAGGCTCGCAGCCCGCGCAAGCGTAGGTGAGCGCCATACGATCAAGATCTATCACTCCGTAGCAGAGGCTAATGAACATCTCCGCACGTGTATCTTCGCATACAACGTCGTTGGTTCGCCGCAGCACCTCAGCAGGAGAATGGAACTCGCGGGCATAGGTGCGCAAGACGTGTTTGCCCATTGTGGTATACTCTGCCGCCTCCACATCGCTGCCCGCAACATCACCCACCACTACGCCGATACTGCGGGAACCCAATCGAATAAAATCGTAGTAGTCGCCGCCTACCTCGCGAGCCGGCAAAAACTTGTGTCCGATCTCAAGCCCCTCTATCTCCGGAGCACTAGATGGAATCAAGTTGCGTTGGAGAATCTCAGCGATTCTATACTTGCTACGATGGACCCGAGCGTTGTGTATTGCCACCCCGCTAAGTTCCCCAATGCGAGTGATCAAGCTGAGAAGCGATTTGGGAACAGTGCGAACCTGTCGCGACATCACAAAAGCAACGCCGATTAGCTTGCCTTGATTCTTGAGAGGGATGCAGATGGCAGTGCGAATACCCTCAGCCACAGCCGCATCGGTCCGGTACAGGCGGCTTGCAAGCACGTCACGCACTACTAGCTTTCGGCCAGTGGCCTTAACACGTGCCGCCAGCGGTGCAACGAGGTCATAGTAGAAATATTTGCGACGGGTAGAGCGAAGGCCGTGGCCGTGGCCAAACCTGAGCCGTTCACTCAGCTCGTCCAGGAGTAATATCGCGGCAACATCCATCTGATAAAGCCGCAAAAGCTCGTCACAAAGACGATGCATCACCTCATCGAAGTTTAGCGTAGAAGTTACTGTGCGCGATATGTGCAGTAGGCTGTCAAGCTGCTTCGTACGACGGTTAACTCTGGCGTAAAGTCTGGCATTATCTATTGCTACGGCCATTTGGTTGGCCACCGTGGCAAGGAGTTCCAGGTCGCGCTCGTCAAACGCACGCGATGGATCAAGGGTGTTGACGTTGAGCACACCTATGACTCCGCCCTTGGACTTAAGCGGTACGGAGGCCGCCGATGAGATATCGTCCCTAAATACCGACATCCTGAAACGAGAGTCCTTGCGGGCGTCCGAGACAAGAACACTCTCTCCGTGCTCGGCAACCCAACCAGCTACGCTGTCACCTATAGCCTGATGTGTAGAATCGATCCAACGCTGTGCCAGCCCTCGCGAGGCAACTATCTCCAACTTGTTAGTGTCCTCGTTGATGAGCATTATGGAGCCTACGTCAGCCCCAACCGCGGCCATACTCTGTTCGAGAGCGATCTTAAGAAGCCGATCCAGATCGAGCGTAGAACTAATAGCCTCGCTTACCTGGTTGATGAGCGAAAGCTCCTGAATCTTGCGCTGCGCTAGCCTTATCAAATCGTCCTCGTGCGGGGTAGCTGTGACATCGGAAGTTATTTCTGTTTGAACAGCAGCAAGGGCCGCTTGGCTCGCAACAACGTGCAGCAGCTCGATATCGCTAGGCGAAAACGTCCGCAGCAACTCCGACATAGCGACTATGGCGCCCACGTTGCTCTCTCCGACCCTCATAGGCACGCACATTATCGACTCGACTCCAGACCGAGCGAACTTGCGAGCGAAGGCGGAGGGCTCGGATGAGACGGTCGGATACAGGACTGGGCCGGAGGTCATGAGGGCAGCGTTGGCTATTTCCTCGGCGCCCGAGATGAGGGCTTCGTCATTGTCGAGGCCTGTCTCACCGGCGAGAACGAGTGAGCCTCCGCTGCAGAGAAAGACCGCGACACGGGTTAGCCTGAGTAGGGTGGCAGCGGCTTCGGCGGCGACGTTAAAAGGACAACTATCGGCGTTGGCTATGTCTCGAGAGAGCCGTGACAGCGCTACCACTACGCCCTGGCGGTTGTCCGAGGGGTCGTCGTCGTGCGTATGAGCAATCCCTTTCAGCATGGCAGCTCTCCGTGGGCATGATGCGACTCGTGGATGGCGCTCTTGCCGGGCTAGCTGAGTATAGCACCGCCGTCACGCAGGTGTCAACGGCGCAACGCAGACAGGCCCAAGCTACATTATCGGCGGATTTGCTAAAACTGGATAGTCGGCAAAAAAGCGAGGTTTGTGCTAGACTTTGAGTATGAACCCCTTGAAGAGAGTCCCGGACGTGGATGATGGCGTTGTTTTCAAATACGGCGCAACAACTCCATAGAGTCTCGAGAGGCTAAATATTGGAGGAATCGGATTGGCGATGTTGACGGTCCTAGCCGCAGCGTTAGTAACGGCGCAGGGAGCGCCCGTGGTGTTCAACTACTCATCGCCAGTGACACCGTCAGAATGTCCTTACTCCGTGACTCTCGATGGGAACGCCGTGCCGATAGAGAAGGTCGGCGCCTACCAGGGCGCTTACTACTGTCGCTTCGGCTTCACCGGTAAGCTGAAAGCGGAGGTGAGAGTCAAGGCCACTGCCGCAACAATCTTCACCCTCAAGCCCGAGCGGTTCCGAACGAACGTGAACGAGATCAAGAAGGGCATATCGTTCGACATTGGGGAGCCAGGGCCGCGCGTCATCACGACTGTATGCGGCAGCAAGGAGCTGTGGCCGCTGATCATCCTGGCCGAGGAGCTTGTCAACGAGCCCGACTACCCTCTGGGCAAGATGCTCTACGTGAAGGATTATGTGAAAGGCGATGGCCCGCAGACGGCCAACATACAGCGGGCGCTGGACGATGCCGCCGCGAAGGATGGCGGGCACCTGGTCTTCGGCCCTGGAGTATATGTAACAGGGCCGCTGTTCGTGAAGAGCGGCACGTTTGTTCACCTGGAGGCCGGCTCAGTGATCAGAGCCAGCACGAACCCCGCTGATTGGCCCACCGGCCAGGACAGCCGCGACTCGCGCTCTCCCGGAGCTCAGACCCCGGCGTTGATAAACTTCATCAATTGCAAGCGCGGATATATAAAGGGGCCGGGAGTGGTGGACGCGATGGGCCACGTGCTTCGCGAGCACGATCTTCATATTAACGCACTGAAGATATGGGGCTGCGAGAACCTGTTTGTAGGCAATGTGGTGCTGGCGAACGCGGGCTCGTGGACGATGCATATCCTGGGCTCCAAGAACATACGCGTTAAGGGCCTCCGCATTATCGCCGACTGGGCCGTGGGTAACACCGACGGGATAAACCCCGACTGCTCACAGGATGTGTTGATAGAGGACTTCTTCGGCTATTGCGGCGACGACACGTTTGCAGTGAAGACCACCAGCCGAGACCCCAACGTGCAGGGCTGCAAGAACATCACGATCAAGGATTCGACTGTGATGACCCGCAAGACGGCATTCAAGATCGGCACGGAGACGCACAAGGACGTCTCGCACGTCACTGTGGAGAACTGCGAGGCGATCAACACCGCCCGTGGCATCGGAATCTACGTGCGAGACGGCGGCAGCATCTCCAATGTGACCTATCGCGACGTTAAGCTCGACCTAATGGAGTATCCGGGCGAGGGCTCCAGCGGCTCGCCGATCACGGCTGATATTCGGAAGCGCAAAGGGATCGGCAAGCTGAGCGGCGTGACATTCGAGCGGATCAATGCTTACGCCGAGTTCGGTTCCATGCTCAAAGGACTGGACGAATCCCCGATCGAGAACGTGACGCTCAGGAATTGCGAATTTACGCTCGGTAATCGGTCGATCAAACTGAAGCCCGTCCCGTGGTTCTCGCTGTCCAACTGCAAGAACCTGCGGTTCGAGGACATAAGGCTGAAGTGGGACACCGCACTCCGGACGATCTGGGAGACACCGATTAAACAAGAGAAGTGCGAGAGCGTAACGCTGGACGAGGTTAAGGAGATCGAGCCGGCAAACTAGTAGCAAGGGTTCACTCGAGGTAGAAGGCAAATAAACGCACTACCGGAGAACCCCACGTGGAGTCAAAAACGGCACGCACTCCTGTCACCTCAGCGTTTATCTCTACCCGTGCCAGTCTTTTGTAGTTGCCCGTAACACGTTTCCATAGTTGCCAATCGCCACCGCTCTTCACCTCGATGCGGAAGTCCTTCACCATCTCCTCCGGCACACGCCTGAGCTGGTCGTCCCACTGATGATAGCTCATTGCAACGAGGCGATGTAGGGCACTGTCAAAGACAAGCGAGACGCTCTCGACGTGCTCCGGCCGTTCCCACTCAAAGCTCACGAAGTCGCCAACTTCACCTGACCACGAGTGCGTATCATCGCCTACCGGCCTGTTGATTCCGTCTCTAAGCGGCTCCGGATTTCCTTTGGACGCGGCTATCTTCGCCGCTAGTGTAATCGGCGAAAACTGCTGTCGAACTCCCGGCAGATAGGCATCTTGTCGCAAAAGCGACTGCTGGAGCTCGCGCACTCGGCCAGAGATATCGCGTGGAAGAGCATTTGACTTTACCGCCATAGCGGCGGCCGTGCCAGCGGCCTGGCCCATCGAGGCTCCTGTGCCCATAACTCTCGCAGAACTCATCGCCATGTGTGACGCGCTTGCACATCTACCGGCAAACATAAGGTTCTCGACGTTGCGAGAAAAAAGACAACGATATGGGATGCCGTAGGGCGAGGGACAATCGTAAAAGTTTGTAGGCGGGCCTTTGTGACGGAAACCGGCGGGGTTGTGGTCGTCCATCTTCCACCCTCCATAGGCAACCACATCTTCAAAACGACCACCGGAAAGAATGTCGTTTTGTGTAAGCACGTGCGCGCCTACGTAGCGACGGCTCTCCCGCTTTCCAGGCAAAAACTGGACCCAATCCAGCGCCCAGTTGGCGGCCCCGTGATCGCCGTGGTTCTTTATATGGTCCCAGATGCCGTAGACGATCTTGATGAGCTCATCGCGAACGCGCTCCGTGTCGTGAACGCTATCATCCTCCCCACCAAGTTCGATCCACCAGTAGCCCATCTCGAACCAGCCGTGCCAGCGCTCCGGCAAATCATCATCCGCTGGGTACTCATAGGCCCAGGAAGGCCTCTCGAAGGGCTGTGGGAAGCCCATGTTTTTCGCCTGAAAAAGGCAAGTCATGCCCATGGTCTTACGATCAGCAATCTCTGGCGCAGCCGACTCATTGTATTCGCTTCGAGCCTCTCGCCCTACCCTGTAATGCGCGCCTGTCAACGGAGCAAGAACAGCGTCACCTGAGCAGTCAACGAATATGGCAGCCTCAAAGACGTGCTTGGTGTATGTAGTGAGTTGCCAACCGGTGACCGAATTGATTCGGAATCTTTCCGTCTGCGCGTCGAACACGGAGCAGTTGAGATAGTGGTGGAGATTCGGCTCCAAGAGCACGGCCTCATAAAGAATTGTGTCCCAGATGCTGAAGCTTCGCTGCGGATTCCTGCGAAGGTTCTCCATACGGAACTCTTCTAAGATGCCCGTTTCTCGCATATTTGGGACGGTATTATGACGATCGGCTCCGCAGACGTGGACGCGAATCTCGCTGGATGAGTTACCGCCGAAGACGGGCCGATCGTGGACGATGGCCGTCTTCGCGCCACCGCGCGCGGCGGCGATTGCGGCGCAAAGACCGGCGATCCCGCCTCCGATCACGCAGACATCGTAGTTGTGGCGAATCGATTTCAATCGAACCCTCTCAATAGCGGGTTTCGGCATTTCAATGCCGAGAAACCGGGCAAAATAGCGCCAATGCGAGTAACTCAGAGTATTCGATCGGCCAAGGCATCAGCTTCGGCGAGTAGTTCTTGGCGGGAAGCGGCGTCGCTCGTATCCCGCAGTCCCAACCCACGCAGCAGGAACGATTCGTAACCAAACCACTTGAAGAAACGTTCGTAGTTCGGGAAAACATCTGCGAAGAACTTCGGGTCCGGCTGCCCTTGCGTCAGGATGAAAACGACCTTCTTGCCAGGCCCAAGGCGTGTGGGATTTGGGTTGATCATGTAATCGGGCGTGAGGAACGAGTAGGTGCGGTCAATGAAGCACTTGGCTTGCCCAGTGACCTGACCGAAATAAATCGGCGAGGCTAGCAGAAGCACGTCGGCCTCGCGAACGGCACTCAGCACGGGGCTGAGACCATCATTCACTACGCAATGGTCTGCCCCTTTCTTGCAGCCCATACACGCGATGCATCCGCTATATTGAAGTGAACCCAACGCAAATACCTGCGACTCGTAACCGTTGGCCTCGGCTTTCGCGAGGATTCTGCCCGCAATCGTCTCGCCATTGCCGCCTTTTCTGGGACTGCCGAGAACGCACACGATCTTCTTCATAATAGCCTCCATGTGACGTTTACACCCTGCCAGAGATTATACCATGCGGGACAAACCGTGTTGGAAGTGGCGACGGAAAAGCCTATACTATAAACATGATGAACAAACTAAGCGACCACAAAGCAACAACGGTCTTTTCACCTCCGGCAAACAAGACACGTACGACCATCGCCGTTTTACTACTTATAATGGCGGCCTGTTTTTCCGTGTTTTGGCAAGTTAGTGACTTCCAACTAACCAACCTTGACGACCACATGTATGTGACCTTTAACCCTAATATAAAAGACGGGTTTACATCGGAAAGTATTTTCTGGTCGTTCACCACGGTGCGCGGTGGCAACTGGCATCCGCTGACTTGGATATCGTTTATGCTGGACTACCAGCTCTACGACTTAGACCCGGGCGGCTTCCACTTGACCAACCTGCTGCTACACATGATGGCGGCCTGTTTGTGTTATCTTGCGATTCGCAGCGCAACGGGCAGCGAGCTAGGCAGCGCGGCAGTAGCTTTGCTCTTCGCTATCCATCCGATGCACGTGGAATCGGTGGCCTGGGTATCCGAGCGTAAAGACGTTCTAAGCGGCTTATTCTGGATGATGACGTTGGTTGCCTACGTCGCCTGGACCAAACACGGAGGCTGGCTTAGGTATGTGGTAACCATAATGAGTTTCCTGCTGGGTCTGATGAGCAAGCCGATGTTGGTAACACTGCCGATCATCCTGATGCTGCTGGATTGGTGGCCACTTGCAAGGACCAGTGTGAAGAACGGTAGTAGCCGCACGTGGCGCGGTTTGGTGATAGAGAAATGGCCGCTGGTGACCCTGTCGGCGGCTGCGTGCGTGGTTACGTTCCTTGCCCAAGGGGCGGAAGGAGCGGTGAAACCTACCGACATGTTCCCGATAGGTCAGAGACTGGCGAATGCGGCGTTCTCCGTGTTCACTTACCTTTGGCGCGTAGTTTGGCCACGGGACATGGCGGCATATTACCCGCACCCAAAGGACTCGCTGCACTGGGTGGCCGTGGTTGGATGCACGTTAACGTTAATACTTGTCTCCTACTTGGTGTGGCAAGCGAGGCGGAAGTATCCGTGGGTATTGGTTGGGTGGCTGTGGTATTTGGTCACACTCACCCCCGTGATAGGTATTATTCAGGTTGGCAAACAGGGAATGGCGGATCGCTACACGTACATACCGTACGTGGGCGTTTTTATTGCCCTGATGTGGTCAATCAAGGAATTGTTATGTAAGTGGGGCAACAGAGTTCTTCGGATTACGCTGATGGGAGCTGTTGCCGTGTGGATAGCGTGGCTAGGTTGCGTAGCGCACATTCAGACCGGCTACTGGACGGACAGTATCACGCTTTTCCGGCACACTCTCTCGGTAACTAGCCGAAATGCGATAGGAGAGTACACGCTAGGCGCAGCGCTAGACCACCAGGGAAAGCGCGACGAGGCTATGCGCCGATATCGACTTGCTCTCGAGATCGACCCAAAGTATGCGGACGCCCGCCACAACTTGGCTGTTAATCTTTTCAAAATGGGTCGTAGCAAAGAGGCTGAGAAGCACCTCAGGCTTGTGGTGAAGTGGTATCCGATGAGATCGTACTCTCGGTCGGCGTTGGGCGACGTGTTGAGAAGTCAGGGCAAGTACGACGAAGCTATCAAGGAGTATGAGAAGGCGGTCAAGGCCAACCCAAACAACCGTGCCGCAGAGGAGGCGCTGGCCAGGCTCAGGGGCGAGGAGGTGCGCTGATAGATTACAGCTAGCTTGCACGCACATTACAGACAACTTGACCCAGGGACGAATTAGCCGTTAGAATAGGTGGGCAGGGAAGTACGCCGGACGGTTAGCGCCCCGCCTAATTCCCAAGACGGCGAGTAGCAATTGTCCTTTGCATTAGTAATTGTAATAATCGTAGTCGCCCTCATCTTCGACTTCCTCAACGGCTTTCACGACGCCGCCAATTCGATAGCAACGGTGGTGGCAACCAAAGTATTGTCGCCTGGCCGGGCTGTTCTATGGGCAGCGTTCTTCAACTTTGTAGCTGCCTTCGGGTTCGGGGTGCCGGTGGCAAAGACGATGGCAAGCGGTATCGTCACGCCGGAGTTCGTAACGCCCATCATCGTGCTGGCGGGGCTGTGCGGAGCCATATTCTGGAATGTCATAACGTGGTATCTGGGACTACCCACCAGTTCCTCGCACGCGCTCATCGGCGGGTTTGCCGGATCGGGTCTTATTGCGGTTTACCTTGAGCGACACACCATCCAAGGCGTTTTGAACTGGGCCAAGATCCAAGAGATATCCTACTACATAGTTCTAGCGCCGCTGATCGGGCTGATGACCGGCCTGTTGATAATGGTGGCGGTGTATTGGATGTTCCGGAAGACCTCGCCCAAGAAAGTAGACGGCTGGTTCAGAACGCTGCAGCTCGCCTCAGCCGCCGCCTACAGCTTCGCGCACGGCACCAACGACGCCCAGAAGACAATGGGCATTATCACGATTCTGCTCTACAGCTACCATCAGAATCTACCCAAAGGTGGCGAGATATCCGTGCCTTACTGGGTGGTATTGATCTGCCACGCTGCGATAGCCCTGGGCACGTTGTCGGGCGGCTGGAGGATAGTGAAGACTATGGGCCTGGGCATAACTAAGCTCAGGCCTGTTGGCGGATTCTGCGCCGAGACAGCAGGCGCACTAACTATTATGGGACTGTCGATGCACGGGATACCCGTGAGCACGACGCACACGATAACGGGCGCCATTGTTGGGGTCGGGTCTACTCAGAGGCTCTCCGCTGTGAAGTGGGGAGTCGCGGGTAGGATCGTGTGGGCGTGGCTCCTAACAATGCCTATGAGCGCAGCGATTGCGACAGGGACTTACTTGGGAATTTATACCTGCCGATAACGGAATAACAATTGAAATGGAGGCCGGAGAATTGGGCCTGAGACTGATCCCACGAGACGAAAAGTTTTTTGATCTGTTCATAGCACAAGCGGCAAACGTGGTCGAAGGCGCAAGGCAGCTTCGCGATCTATTGAACAATTACACCGACGTGGACCAAAAGCGAATGATTATCGAGAGGACCGAAAGCCACGGCGATGAGATAACACACAAGATTCTCGAGAAGCTCAACACCACGTTCATCACTCCCATGGACCGCGAAGACATCCACGCCTTGGCCAGCGCGTTGGACGACATCCTGGACTACATACACGCGAGCGCACAAAGGCTGTATTTGTATGGCGTCGAGTCGATTACGGACGAAGCGCGTTTGCTTGCCAGCATCATCTACCGCGCAGCCGAGGAAACCCAGACACTGACTGCCAACATGGAAGACCGCAAAAACATTAAGAACCTGAAGGCAAGTTGGATTGAGGTAAATCGCCTCGAGAACGAAGGCGACAAGATCAGTCGCCAAGCCATAGCGTCGCTCTTCCGCAATCATTTGGACCCAATAGAGGTGATCAAGTGGAAAGAGCTCTACGAGCACCTGGAAGCAGCGATCGACAAATGTGAGGACGCGGCGAACATCGTCGAAGCGGTAATCCTCAAAAACTGCTGAGCTCGTCATCGCAACCACAACGGACTTTCCTTCGGAACGAAACATGCCATAATGTAAGTCGGAGGAACAAGCCCGTGAGATTCTGGCACTCAGCTACTCTAGCTTTTATTGCCTTCTTGACCATCTGCATTTCAGGCTGCGGTGGTGGAGGCGGGGGAAGCGCAGGTACCCTTTCCCCGGCCACCCCGATAACAACTGTCGCGGAAGCCCAGCAACACGGCAAGTGGACCATTTTGGTTTACCTGGACGCCGACAATGACCTCGAATCGGCGGCCCTGCACAACTTCAACCAGATGGAAGCCATCGGCTCGACGCGCGACGCACGGGTGATTGTGCAGTTGGACCGAGCACCCGGGCACAACATCACCAACGGCGACTGGACCGATACCCGCCGTTACCTAATTGTCCGCGACAGTGCAACTTACACCATCAACTCCATACGGCTTGATGAAGCTGCGCCGCTCGGCGAACGAAATATGGGCAGCGCGCAGACGCTGCGCGATTTCGTGACTTGGGGAATTGCCCAGTTCCCGGCCGACCACTACTGTTTAGTGCTCTGGGACCACGGCACCGGTTGGCAAACCAGAACTATGGCCGGAGAGCCTCCATATAAGTACGTCTGTCTTGACGAAACCAGTAACGATCAGCTCACCCTATCGGAGATCGTCACGGCACTTGCCGGATCGCGGGTCGATCTTCTGGCAATGGATGCCTGCTATATGGGTCAGCTAGAGGTGGTTTATGAGCTTCGAAACTGCTGTAGTTATTTCGTGGGAAGCCCGTGCACAGAACCTTCGCCTGGCTACAATTACTCCTATATCTTGAACCGGCTGAGCAGTAGTGTGAGCCCGGCGCAATTTGCCCAGATCATCGTGGAGGAGTATGCTCATCAGTATCCTCCCCCTCATTCCAACATCGTGCTGGGTGCGATTGACGTAAGCAGGGTGGAAGAACTTGCGAAAGCGGCAGACGACTTCGCTCAACTACTCATCAATAAAGGAAGCACATACACGGCGGCGCTTGCTAGCGCTCGTGACAATAGCCAAAGCTACTATTCGTCGGGCAGCGGATCCACTCGCCACTACCGAGACCTCTGGCACTACGGCCAGTTGTGCGCAAACGCGATAGGCGCATTAGCTGAAAACCCTTGGCAAACGCTACGGACGGCATTCGCTAACTGTGTGATAGCACAGACACATAACAAGGACACACCTAACGCCCACGGACTGGGCATCTACATTCCTCCGCCGGGCGATTACGAAGCCAGCTATTCCACACTTGGTTTTGCCAACGGCACACTGTGGGACAACTGGGTATTGCAGCAATTACAATGAATTGTCGGCAGGAACGCCTTACAAAAAAGGAGTAGGATTATGGTTGAGGCTGCGGCTGTACTGCCTGTCTGCGCCTGAGTGGAGGAATAAGGAATGAAGCTTAGCCGGTTATGGGTAATTTTGCTGGGTTTGGCTGCACTAATGTGGTCGACCGCCTGGGCGACGGCGCAATGGATGAAGCTGTTCGGCGATGTCTACAAGCCAAAGGCTAGCACGGCATTGTCCAGGGCCAGATGCGCGGTTTGTCACGTCGAGTTGGATGGCAGCGGCGGGCTGAACTCCTATGGAAAGATGCTGGAGGGTAAGCCTATGGCACGCAAGTCACTGAGGGCAATACAAAACTACGACGCAGACAAAGACAAGTTCAGCAATATCGTGGAGATTCGGGCCGGGACTCTCCCAGGTAACGCGAAGAGCAAGCCACGGGCCGGCCGATAAGCGAAGGGCGAGCGAGTTTCTGTTGTCAGAACACCTACAGCCTAAGCAGATTGGCTATAATTAGGAGGATAATGGATGGCGCTGAAGCGCAAGGACGTGAAGAAGAGCATTTTCAAGGCTTACGATATTCGGGGTCTCTATCCGCAAGAGATAGACGATGACGACGCCTACCGTATTGGGCGGGCGTTTGTGACGGCACTCGGCTGTAAGCGGGTTGTGGTGGGCCACGATATGCGAGAGTCGGCCGAGCCGTTCGGCAAGGCAACAATACAGGGGCTGTTAGACCAGGGCGCTGACGTGGTGCCGATCGGGCTGTCGTCCACTCCGATGTATTACTTCGCCGTCAACTACTTGAATGCCGACGCGGGAGTTATGTGCACGGCGTCTCACAACCCGGCCGAATATAACGGCTACAAGATGACGGCCGCGAATGCTGTGCCAAGCATTGCAAAAGTCTCCAATGAAGAACTTTGGAAAATGGCTTGCGCGGGCGAGTTCGCGGACCCTCCAGCGAAGGGCACTCTCCATCCCAAGCAAGATGTACTGGATGCCTATACCGACGCGGTGTTGGATAACGCCGGGATTCACAGCTTCGGTGATCTTAAGATAGTAGTTGACTGCTCCAACGGGATGGGGGGCTACGTATTGCCTTCGATATTCAGCAAGGTTGGCAGCGAGCCAGTAAGACTCTTTTGGCGACTGGACGGTCGGTTTCCAAATCACGAAGCCAACCCGTTGAAGACCGAGACGCTCCTAGCGCTGCAGGACCGGGTAGTTGATGAACGGGCCGACATTGGTATTTGTTTCGATGGCGACGGGGATAGGGTGGCATTTGTGGATGAGAAGGGGCAGGTTATCCCCGGCGACTTCGTCACCGCTCTTATCGCTCGGGAAATGCTGAAGAAAAAGCCCGGCGCAGAGATACTGTACGATCTGCGTTCGAGCTGGGTAGTGCCGGAGGAAATTGAGGCCGCCGGTGGCAAGGCAATCAAGTGCCGCGTAGGACACGGACTCATCAAGAAGCAGATGCGCGAGGAAGGCGGATACTTCGCAGGCGAGCTTTCAAGCCATTATTACTTCAGCGACTTTTTCACCACCGATAATGGTGACTTGGCAATGCTTAATATGCTCAAGCTGTTGCTGGCAGAGAAGAAGCCGCTTTCGGAGATTGTGGCCCCCCTGAGACGTTACTATCATAGCGGGGAGATTAACTCCGAAGTGGAATCGATCCCGGCGGTATTAAAGAGACTGGAAAACAAGTACGGTCCAATCGCAAAGAATACTCTGCACTTGGACGGCTACACGGCTGAGTTCGACGACTGGTGGTTCAATGTTCGGCCATCTAACACCGAGCCATTGATCCGGCTCAACCTGGAAGCCAAGACTAAGGAGAAAATGGACGAGAAGGTAGCGGAGTTGCTGGCGGAGATACGGGCGTAGTAAGTGTTATGCACTGACATTTGCGAAAGCAAGCCGTCGCGGCGTGTCGCCGGGACGGCTTCGCTAGTTTTGCCGCCAACTCACTGCATGTGGGAATGCATTTCACATTAGCTCACGCTTAATGAAGCGTAATGGCTTTTCCTTGACGCCGTTCTCGAGTGGTGATTATAATGAGGGTCGGTCGGAACCCGTAGGCCGAGGGTCTGCGTGGATCAACTTTCGACCCATCTTCCAAAGCCTAATCGCATCGAAGGGAAATTAGCCTCTATGTTGGACCCCAAGATGATTCGTAGCGAGCCTGATAAGGTTAGGCAGGCTCTCATAAACCGAAAGGCCGACACATCTGTTCTAGATAACTTTCTTCAACTGGACGAGAAGCGACGTGCTCTGTTGTATGAATGCGAGCAATTGAAAGCAGAGCGCAACGCAGTCTCGGAGCATATCGCCGCGATGAAGAAGAACAAAGAGGACGCGACCTCGGAAATCGAGCGTATGCGCAAGGTCAGCTCTCGCATCAAGCAGATGGATTCAGAGATAGCCGATATCGAGGCGAGAGCGGAGGATATTCTGCTGCGGATTCCCAACATCCCGCACGAGACTGCACCCATTGGAGGTGGGCCGGAAGACAACGTTACGGTGCGATCGTGGGGCGAGCCGAAGAGGTTCGACTTCGAGCCCGCGCCACACTGGGAACTTGCAACCTCATTGGATATTATCGACTTTGAACGCGGTAGTAAGATATCAGGAAGCGGATTTATTCTCTACAAGGGTTTGGGCGCGAGGCTGGAACGTTCATTGCTCACGTGGATGCTGGACGTGCATACTAAAGAGCACGGTTATGTTGAGCTTTATCCCCCGTATCTCATCAACCGTAAGGCTATGATTGGCACAGGTCAGCTCCCCAAGTTTGAAGATGATATGTATCACACGGACAAGGGCGAAGATCTGTTTTTGGA
>Ga0068707_1000070_pt1 | contig 48876 bp, 51 predicted proteins | sample YNPNPMetaG_FD_66600 | JGI IMG/M metagenome (GOLD analysis project Ga0068707, IMG submission 66600) | Anoxygenic and chlorotrophic microbial mat microbial communities from Yellowstone National Park, USA - YNP NP MetaG | ecosystem: Environmental > Aquatic > Thermal springs > Hot (42-90C) >... | reverse complement strand
TCGGACATCGGGAGACAAACGCTCTGTCTTCCCATCTTTTGGCTTCCCTGAAACGCTCAGAATATGCCGTATTTCGGTTAGGTTTTTAAGGTTCTATGCCATTTTTTGGCGAAACTACAGTTTTTCAAAATCCTCGAATAGATATTCCATGTTATTTGTGTGCTGATGGAGAAGTATTCTGCCAGCATATCGCTTATAATTGGGCGCATGTCCAGGAAAGAATTCTTTGCCGGCGTGCGCGCTGAACTGCCGCTCTTGTTGGGTGTGGCACCGTTTGGAATGATCTATGGAATTTTGGCACTCAAAGCGGGTTTGCCGGTTTCTATGGCGCAAGCGATGTCTTCTGTGTTGTTTGCGGGTTCCGCACAGTTTATGGCGGTGCAATTGTTACAAAATGGTACTCCCTTGGCGATAGTGGCGTTGACCGCGTTTGTGGTCAATTTACGACATGCATTATACAGCGCTTCAATGGCGCCACATGTACGTCATTTATCACGCAGTTGGAAAATTTTGCTGGCTTACCTGCTCACTGATGAGGCGTATGCGGTGGCGATCGGTTATTATGATGAAGAAACACCTGGAGAGTATAAGCACTGGTACTATCTTGGTGCTGGATTCGCTCTTTGGGCTTGCTGGCAGCTCAGTACGGCAACAGGCATCTTCCTGGGGGCGCAAGTGCCATCTTCTTGGTCTTTGGATTTTGCACTGGCATTAACGTTTATCGCCCTAGTGGTGCCGGCGTTAAAGGATAAAGCAACTGCCTCTGCAGCATTGCTGGCAGGTGCAATATCGGTATTTGCATTTGGATTACCTTACAAACTTGGTTTGCTGCTGGCAGCGTTAGTGGGGATCGGCGCTGGTATGTTGGGAGAGGCGGTATGGCGGCGCTCTGGTTGACAATTCTTATCGCCGGGTTACTAACATTCCTGACCCGGTTATCCTTTATCGCTTTATTTGGTCACTGGCAACTGCCGGATTGGCTTAGGCGGGCTTTGCGCTTTGTGCCGCCGGCGGTGCTTTCGGCGATTATTTTTCCAGAAGTACTGATGCGCGATGGCTCGCTGGCTGTGCAAGCGAATAACTTTCGTTTGGTGGCGGCACTGGTGGCAGCGTTGGTTGCATGGCGGACACGTAATATGCTTCTGACGATTGGCAGTGGAATGGCAGTTTTGTATTTGTTGCAGTGGCTTCGGTGAGCGAGTGGTTTTTATAATAAAAGGATGAAAATCGCTGGTATCTTGTAAGATTTTGTTATATATTGTTAAATGAGTTCAGTCAGCAGCAAGTGTAAATCCGATTGAGTCAGTTGCTGGCCGTGAAAATCCAATTAACTTGTAAAAAGGAGAAAAATAAAAATGAAGCGCCTATTTTTTGCTGTTTTTCTGCTGGTTGTTGTGTTGATGCTGGTGTCTTGTGCTCCGGCAAAGCCCGCCAATCATCTAGAAGCGATCAAGCAGGCTGGTGTCATTAAAGTCGGTACATCGGCAGACTATCCCCCTTTCGAGTATGTTGAAAATGGTGAAAAGGTTGGTTTCGATATCGAGTTGATGACCGAAATTGCCAAGCGTATGGGTGTCAAATTGGAATGGGTGGACATGCCTTTTGATAGCCTGATCGCTGGTGTGCAACAGGGTAAGATAGATGCTTCGATTTCTGGTTTCAACTACAGCGAAGAGCGTGACAAAGTAGTAGACTTCACGATCTCCTATTACACACAAGAAGATGCCTTCACGGTGAGTGAAAGCTTCAGCGGTACATTCAATGTACCAGAGGACGCTGCTAATTACAAAGTGGGTGTGCAGACTGGGACAACTCAGGATGGCTGGTTGACTGATAATCTGGTTACTACCGGCAAGATGCCCGAAGCCAATCTTTTCCGCTATGATCGGGTGGATCAGGTGGCGCTGGATTTGAAGTCTGGACGCATTGATGTAATGATGTCCGATTATGATCCGGCGCGCTATCTAGTTAAATCGCTTGGTGGGTTGAAGGTCGTCTGGCATGGTGTCCTGACCAGTGGACCATTTAACATTGTCGTCCCTGATGGGGATCAAGAACTTAAGGCGGAGATGGACAAGATCATCAAGCAGCTTCAAGACGAGGGATTTATTGAGCAATTGATTGCCAAGTATATTGCCCAGTAGTAGAGAAGAACCCCAAAGATGGGAGGATGGCAGCCGCCATTCTCCCGCCAATTTTATGAGCACCTTTCATGTTGATTGAATTTTTCCGCTACATTGCAGCCGGCACAGCTACCACACTGGCAGTGACGTTGGTGGCTTTGCCTCTGGGTCTGGTGATTGGTTTGACTTTTGCTCTGGCGCATGTGTACGGCGGCAAGGTTTTGACACAGGTTATGCGCCTGTATAGTACACTGATGCGTGGGATGCCGCCGATTTTGCTCTTATTCATTTTATATTTCATTATTTCCGGCTCCATCAACCTTTCGCCGTTTTGGGCAGGTTCGATTGCCTTGGGAGTGGTTAGCAGCGCTTATCAGCTTGAAATTCTGCGCGGGGCTATTTTGTCTGTGGGTGGTGAACAGATGATGGCAGCGCGTGCCATTGGGATGTCGCGTTTGAAGGCGATCCGCTATATCATCCTGCCGCAGGCGTTACGGATGGCAATACCGCCCTGGTCGAATGAGGCTTCCATTGTTCTTAAAGATTCTTCGCTGGTTTATGCGCTTGGGGTGGCAGAAATCTTGCGTCGGGCGCAGCAATTGAGTGCTACAACCCAACAGCCTTTTATGGCTTTTGGCACTGCAGCCTTGATTTATTTTATTTTGGTATTTACTGCCAACCGTCTGCTGGATTATGTGTCGCAACGTACCCGGATTCCTGCCAACCCGCTTGGGTAAACTATCCTTTACGAGGTGATCTGTGTCTCAACCTGTTCTAGTAGCCCAAAATCTGACCAAGACTTATGGTAAGAATGTAATTTTCAGGGACATTTCCCTATCTGTAAACGAGCGGGATACGATTGTGATCGTCGGTCCAAGTGGAACGGGCAAAAGTACACTGTTGCGCTGTTTGAATCTGCTGACTAAAGCCGATAGCGGGAAAATCTGGCTGGATGGAGTGGAGATTACCGACCCAACGCGTTGCAGTGAGGACGAATGCCGTCAGCGAATTGGAATGGTGTTTCAGAATTTTCTGCTTTTCAACCATTTGACGGCATTGGATAATGTGATGATCGGCTTGACCAAAGTCAAAAAGATGCCGAAAGAGCAGGCGCGCCGCAAAGCGATGGAAGAGCTGGAGAGGGTTGGGTTGATCGATCGGGCAGGGCATTATCCGGGACAGCTCTCTGGTGGGCAGCAGCAACGCGTGGCGATTGCTCGTGCGCTGGCAATGGAGCCGCGTGTCATGTTGTTTGATGAACCTACATCTGCCCTCGATCCAGAGTTGATCGGTGAAGTACTGGCGGTGATGAAGCAACTGGCACGTGAGGGGATGACTATGTTGGTTGTGACCCATGAGATGGGGTTTGCGCGTGAGGTTGCCAACCGTATGATTTTTATGGAAAAGGGTCAAATTTTGGAAGAAGGCACTCCCGACGATCTGTTTGAGCGGCCGAAATATGAGCGTACGCGGCAATTTCTCTGGAAGATTGCCGAGCTACATGGTCGCAAAGCAGCGGAGGAAAACGGATAATGACGGAGTGGCTCAACTTCTTCTACACTGCGCTGCCAGCATTTTTAAACGGCGCATTGATTACTCTGGAACTGACGGTGGTGGGAGTTCTGGCTGGTTTTGTGTTGGGATTGGCTTCGGCACTGGGACGAGTGTATGGCGGACGCTGGCTGCGTTGGCTGGCGATCGGTTATATTGAGCTGTTCCGTGGCACGCCGCTGCTGGTGCAGTTATTTCTGGTTTATTACGGTTTACCTGGACTGGGGTTAACGCTTGATCGGATGCCTTCTGCGTTTATTGCACTGGCATTGAACAGCGGCGCTTATCAGGCAGAATATTTACGGGGTTCTATTCTGGCAATTGGCGAAGGTCAGATGATGGCTGGACGGGCGATTGGTTTAAGCCGCTGGCAAACCATTCGTTATATCATCTTGCCGCAGGCGTTACGGCTGGCAATTCCCGCCTGGTCAAATGAGCCTGTTTCGCTGCTCAAATCTACTGCGGTGGCTTTTTTGATCGCTGTTCCAGACTTGATGACCAAAGCCAAAGCCCTGGCGGTCCAGACCTATGATCCGATTGGCGCGTATGTTGCGGTAGCTGTGATCTATCTGGCAATGGTCTATGTGCTGGACGCGTTGTTGAAGCTGCTGGAGGAACGCACTCGTATTCCCGGTTACAGCGTGGAAGGAAAGAAGGCTTGAGTCCATCCGGCTATTTATCCAACACAGGTGTTCGGAGGTAGAGAAAATGATGGTCGAATGGTTTATTGGTTTAAGTCCTGTGATGCAGGCATTGATAGGCACATTATTTACCTGGTTTGTAACTGCTCTCGGAGCGGCAATGGTCTTTTTCTTTAAGTCCATCAACCGCCGAGTCTTGGACAGCATGTTGGGGTTCGCTGCCGGTGTCATGGTGGCAGCCAGTTTCTGGTCACTGCTCGCGCCAGCAATTGAGATGGCATCGGAAGGACCACTGCCTGCCTGGATACCGGCGGTGATTGGTTTTTTGCTTGGCGGTGTGTTCCTTTGGGGAATAGATAAGATTCTGCCCCACCTGCACATTGGCTATCCCACCGAAGAAGCCGAGGGTTTGAAAACGACTTGGCGTCGCAGTATCCTGTTGGTGCTGGCAATTACGCTGCATAACTTCCCGGAAGGTCTGGCGGTGGGGGTGGCGTTTGGAGCGCTGGCAGCCGACATTCCCTCTGCTTCACTGGCTGGCGCAGTGGCTCTGGCATTGGGCATTGGTATTCAAAACTTTCCGGAAGGAGCAGCGGTGTCGGTTCCTTTGCGCCGTGAAGGACTCAGCCGCTTGAAAAGTTTCTGGTTTGGGCAGCTTTCCGGAACGGTAGAGCCGATTGCTGGTGTGTTGGGGGCGGCGCTGGTTGTTTTTATGCGTCCAATCCTGCCTTATGCGCTGGCATTTGCTGCTGGTGCAATGATCTACGTAGTCGTTGAGGAATTAATCCCGGAAGCGCAGACACAAAAAGATACCCATGCTGCCACCTTTGGCGCCATGCTGGGGTTTGCCATCATGATGTTGTTGGATGTCGCGCTGGGCTAAGAGCCTTATTCAACAGTAACTTCAATTTGATCGCTGCCGGCGCTCATTGCCTGGGTGCCTGAGCCGGTGGTGCTTTTCAGGATAAGCATCTTAAGTGCTTTGGCATCATACGTGTTCAGGCTGGATGAGAAACTGCCCTGACCGTGTAACACGATATTTACCAGTCCTAAGGGGATACGCAAATCACTCTTGATGACGCCGCTAAGCGTGTCGCTGACGCGAATGCGCAAATGACGGGTTGAAAACGAATCGTCGGCAGGCATCAGACGTCCCCATGTACCCTCGTTCATTTTTTCTAAAAGATAGCTGGCTTCCTCAGCAGTGATTTTGCCATTTTCCAATTGTTCCAGGATTACCAGCCGCCGCTCCGCTGCCTGAAAGCGTGAATATCCTACCTGACGTTCGAGCAATGCGTAAGCACCGGCAGCGATCAGCCCAATAATGCCAGCCAGATACCAAACCCAGTTTGGATTGAAGTTATCCATAATCAAACCTGCCAGAAATGGACCAATAGCAAAGGGTACCAGCCAGCTAAATCCATATACTGCCATATAGCGCCCGCGCATGTCTTCTGGAGCGAGGCGGGCAACAATTGCCTGGCTCACCGGGCTGACCAACATTTCGCCAAGCGTGATGATAGCCATTGCCAGCAAAAAGAAGCCATACCAGTCGACAAACCCATATATAGCAAACCCGACTGCGTATAGCAGAGCGCCAGCCGCCATAACCATCAGCGGGCGATACGGGGTGATGCTGCGTGTGATGGAAAACTGGAACAACACAACCATTGTGGCGTTGAGACTCAAAATGTAAGCAAAGTTCTTTTCAGCGACGCCGTGAACATCCCGTAAAAAGACTGCCAGGGTGGTGTTCATTTGCATATAGACCAGCCCCAGCAGGATGGAGGCTAGCAAAAACCAGAAGAAGGCGGTATCGCGCACTACTTGCAAGTAGCCGCGAAAAGTCTGTACCAAGCTTTCCTGGGCTGTTTTGATCTGCGCTATAGGACGGCTCTCTTTGAGAGCAAAACAGAGGACAATCGCGGTCAGGATGCTGGTAAAAGCATCGGCAATAAAAAGCAGCAGATAGGATTTTGAGGCGAGAAAACCGCCAATAATCGGTCCAATGGCAACCGCCAGATTCGCGACCACTCGCCAGATGCCAAAGCCCTGTGCACGTTGCTTGTCTGGCAAAATATCAGCGACCAGAGCCTGCTGGGCAGGCATGGCAACGTCCGAAAGCGTGCCGACCAGCAAAGTGATAATGATGAACAAGGGCAGGTTCTCAATCACCCCCATCAAGATGCTGGTTGTGGCGCTCATCACCAGCCCGAAAAGAATGATAGATTTACGCCCCCAGCGGTCGGTCAGTGCTCCGCCAATTGTGCTGCCAATGAAACTTGAAACCGCGAAAATACCAAAGGGCGCCAACTTCAGTCATGCCAACGCCGAATTTGTGCGTGACATAGAGCGTGAAAAACGGAAATAATGCTGCTCCGCCAGTGCGGTCAATGAACGTGCCGAGCATCAGAATCCAGAACTGGCGCGGGTATTCCTCATACACAGCGCGGGCACGATGGAATGGGGTTTGCCATTTTGCTTTTAGGGGATTAATGATTTTATTGTTTGCCATGTTGTCAGTAGCTGATGTTGGCGGTCATGAAACAGGAACGGTACTTCAAACTTCCAGGGCACCTGCAGTTGGAAAGAATCGCCCAATCCTGTTGACTGTGGAGGAAGTTAATGCCTCTTGTATTTCTTGTTTTTTTTATCCCCTCGTTTTTGAGCAATGCCTGTCGTTTGGGTTTGTTCGCTAATTTCCTCTGGTTCCGGCAAAGGCTCGAGCAGCTCTTTTAGCATCAGATTGCGGTCGGGCAATGGCAAATCCAGATAGGTTAGCGGGCGTTTGACGGGTATTGAATCAAAATCAGGGATTAACTCACGACACAAAACGTCCAGTGGACGAGAAGTGGTTGCATTAAAATCAAGACTAAGTGCTGTGCTCAAATCTCTTAAAACAGAGGGTTTGATTCGTACTGCGTTTTTGGCTGAGCTTCTATCCTTTAAGATTTGTTTTAGTTGTGAACTTAGATTATCAGTATCGCCTTTTACTTCTATTAGCTCCAAGCCGCGCTGAGCGGCTTGGACACCAATTTCTTCTAAATTATTATCTATGCAAGAAAAAGCGAGCCCATTGTAAATCCAGATGTCACCCGGTTTTTCGCGCAGTAAAGCGGTGAATATTTGCAACCCTCGATCAAATTCTTTATTTTCGATGTGCCAATCAGCAATATCTTGCAGGAAATTAAAAACATTGTTCCCGTTATTAAAACGGAGATTATGCGCTAATCCCCTTTTCAAGAATTTGAGCGCCTCTTTAGGACTCCATGGTTCAACAGCTTCTGCAAGGTCCCAAAATATGTCTTCATACCATAGCATTGGGCTGGCAGTGGGGGAATTAGCGATCTTTCCCAACAGGGCAAATGATGTTGCAAGCAAATTTGTGTATTCTTTCTGATTGTCAGTTTGAGCTTCTTCAGCCATTACTCGTGTAAGTTCTGCAATAGCTGCTAACACAAAGTCACTTTCTTCGGTTATGACATTTCCATTTACCTGACCTAGTAAAGACATTTTGTAGAATTGTTTTATTGCGAGATCGGCTTGGAGTGTTTCTGCCACAATCAGGGAAGCTGTTTCGAGGTCAAGGCTTGGGGCAATCTTGCTGAAATCTTGGTTTTTAAAGAAAGCGTTTTTCAGTATTTCAATTAGGTCAGTTGAAACGCATTGATAACGTGATGCGGCTTGGATCCAGGGTATTGGCATGGGATTCTCCGTAAATATGATAATTCTATGGCAAACCAACCGCTGCGCGTACTTCTTTCATGGTTTGTTCAGCAATGATGCTGGCGCGGCGTCTGCCTTCCTGTAATATATTCCAAACGTAATCGGTGTTGGCAGCGTATTCAGCGCGTCGCTGGCGGAATGGTTCCAGATGAGTGTTCAGGTTTCTCGCCATCAGTTTCTTGCAATCCACACAACCGATACCAGCGCGGCGGCATTCTCTATCCACCATCTGCACTTCTTCCGCACTGGAAAAGACTTTATGGAATGAAAACACATTGCACACTTCCGGTCTGCCGGGGTCACTGCGGCGCTGGCGCTGTGGATCGGTCACCATAGTCATTACACGCTGTAGTGTTTCCTCGGGGGTGGCAGCAAGCTCAATCTGATTGTTCAAACTTTTGCTCATTTTTTGCTGTCCGTCTGTCCCGATCACCTTTGGCACTTCAGTAATTTTCATTTCTGGCTCGATCAATACATTGGTTTTATAGCGGTAGTTAAACGAACGCACTGTCTCGCGGGTAAATTCCAGGTGTGAAGCCTGATCCAATCCGACCGGTACTACATTGGCTTTATAAAGCGTGATGTCCGCTGCCATCAATACCGGATAACCAACCAGTCCGTAGTTAACGTTATGCGGCTGCATGCGCACCTTTTCCTTAAACGTGGGCAGGTCGGTCAATTTTCCCAGCGGTGTCACCATTGAAAGAATGGTATGCAGTTCGGTCACTTGAGGGACATGGGATTGGACAAACATGATAGTTTCTTCCGGGCGAATACCAGCAGCGAGCCAATCGAGCGCCATTTCATAGGTGTTCTGACGCAAATCCTCGGTGGTGTCCAGCGTGGTTAGCGCATGTAAGTCCACGATACAGTAGATACATTCATATTCGTCCTGAAGTGCTACGTAATTTTTGATAGCGCCCAGGTAGTTTCCCAAATGTTGACGTCCGGTAGGTCGGGCGCCGGAAAAGACGCGACCCTTTTTCATCTTTACTTAGTCCTTCCCTGCAAGTAAGCTTTGACCAAACGTACTCCTTCACCAGCTTCCATGTGACGACCGGTGGCTAATTTTGAATAAAGCAACGCACCATTGACCGTCAACTCGAACCTGCCACCGTCAGAGGGAATCAGGGTGATAGATTCAATTTCAGGTTCAAATTGTTTAAGCAATTCTGCTGCCAGACCGACAGCTCGATCTGTGTAGTGTCAGACTGCACAGTATACCAGCGATATATTCAACAGCATGAGACTCCTCCAGCACTAGACGGCAAGCACCGACCAGGATTTGCTTTTTCTGGATTATATCAGCACTTACTTTTTTGGTAAAATGCGCTTATGGCATTTCGATTGTTTCCGCAGGGTATGCCGCCGATCAAACGCATTTTTGACCTGGTGTTGACAGTCCCTGGATTGATTTTGATCTCTCCATTACTATTGATTGTTGCGCTGATGATCTGGCTGACAGAAGGGCGTCCCATTTTCTTTACTCAACAGCGCCCAGGATATAAAGGACAACTGTTCACTTTATATAAGTTTCGTACAATGCGGCAGGAAACAGACGAGGATGGCAATCTGCTACCTGATGCGCGGCGTATGACCAAATTGGGGCACTGGCTGCGATCAACCAGTATTGACGAGTTGCCGGAGTGCTTCAATGTGTTGCGCGGCGAGATGAGTCTGGTAGGTCCGCGTCCGCTGCTGGTGCAGTATCTGGATCGTTATACTCCGGAGCAAATGCGCCGCCATGACGTGTTACCAGGTATCACTGGGTGGGCGCAGGTCAACGGGCGCAATGCGCTTAGTTGGGAGGATAAATTCCGTCTGGATGTCTGGTACGTGGATCATTGGTCACTCTGGCTGGACGTTAAGATTCTGGCAATGACGCTTTGGAAAACGCTTCGACGCGAGGGGATTAACCAACCCGGTCAGGCGACTGCTGCAGAATTTATGGGTTCTGCGGACGATCCTCAGGCACAAGGTTCGGGCAATAAATAAGGTTGGGCGAGGAAAAGTGATGAAAGACTTTTGCCATCGCGTATTTGCCCAGCGCGCGCCATTTGGTAAGCCCGTGTAATCGGAATTACCTCAATGCCGATGAATTCATCTTTATCAGGTGAGAGTGGATCATGGCAGAGCTGACGTGCCAGAAATACATGCATCAACTCACTCGAATAGCCCGGCGCCATGAAAAACTCGCCCAGTTTGATCCAATCACAAGCGGCGAAGCCGGTCTCTTCACGGATTTCACGACGCGCGCCTTCCAATGGATCTTCTTTCTCTTCCAGAACTCCGGCGGGCAGTTCCAGTAAAAAATCACTTGCACCAAGACGGTATTGGCGAACAAAAAGAATGTTTCCACCGGCATCCAGCGGGACAATGGTGACGGCATTTTTATGGCTGACTAGGTCGTACATCGCAGTAGTGTTATTAGGCAGTTTCAATTTGACTTGCTCTACATCAAAAGCGCGACCATGAAAAACGGTTTGTCGTTGTAGTGGTTCAAATTCCATACTTGTTTTCCCTGTAAAAAATCTGGTCTGGAAAAGCTTCCAGACCAGTGCATTTTAGCCCAAAAAAGTCATCTCGCAGAGGGTGATCAGGGAATTTGCAATACCTGACCAACCTTTACATTACCGTCGCTCAACCCATTGACGGCAATGATCGAATCGGGATGGACATCGCCATAACGGCAAGCGATGGTGTAAATTGTGTCGCCTGCCTGGACGGTATACTTATCCGGATGAGGGCGCAACGCCCTCGGGCCCCAATTGCTTGACCACGTGCCGGTTTGCGGGATAACCAGCACAGTGCCGACAGCGGGTTTGGAGTTCATATTCAACCCGTTTGCGGCAAAAAAGCTGTTCAGGTCAAGGTTGTAACGGCGGGCAATGCAAATGGGCCATTCCCCGCGCTGAAGGGTATAGGTTGCTGGCCGGGTGATCACTGGAGTAGGAATAATCGCGTTTTCCTCTTTTTTTTCTGGTACAGCAGTTGGTTGTGCTTTGGGTACCGGGGTAATGGCTACGGTGGGGACTTTGGTGAGCGCCAGCGCGGTCTCTGTGGCTCTTTTCGCTTCTTCCAGTGCGTTGGCTGGTACGGTACCAACGGCAAAAGGCACTTCAGTTTGTTGGGCAGAACCTGGGGCGACGGATGCCGTCCGCGTGCAGGCGGCAAGTATTAGCATCAGGATCGCAACAACAACCGGGATCAGGATATAAAACCGTCTGTTCATGTGCGTAACTCCTTCCAATTGCTCGCCGCCTTTTCTGCTCAAAGGCGAGTCTTAATCATAGTAGCATAAGCGTTCAAAGGCGTCAAGCGGACTTTGCTTTCAATTTCACTCCATTTTTTAGGGTTGCAAGAACCGTTCCCGCTTTAGTATTCCTTTCAGGCGATTGTTGTAAAAACTTCAGCACCTTTTGCAGCGGTCTTCAGAATAAATGTGCGCGCAATAATCCCCACCTGTTCAAAAGCGGTCACCATAGCCTCAGCAATCTCGCTGGGGTTATCCGAACAAAAAGCGATCAGTCCCGGGCCCGCGCCTGAAAGGGCAACCGCGTTCGCGCCGGCCCGCTGCGCGGCTTGAAAAGCTTCTATTGCGCCAGGGATTAATTTCAGTCGGTATGGCTGATGCAAACGGTCTTGCATTGCCTTTTCCAGCATAGACAGGTCGCCATTGCGCAACGCCTCAACCACCAGTGCGGTTCGGCCCAGATTGAAAATTGCATCGGCGAGAGGGATTTGTTTTGGAAGAACTGCGCGCGCTTCCCGTGTTGGCAGGTACACATCTGGCAGCACATACACTACCTGGAGCGGCGGTGTTGGGATGTAGTAGGTGTAAAAAGATTGCTGGTCTTGAATCACGATAACTAATCCGCCAAACAATGCCGCCGCAACATTGTCTGCATGTCCCTCGATTTCCATCGCCAGACGTAAAATCTCATTGTCATTCATATCTTTTTCCAGCAATGCCCTTGTACCCAGCAGCCCGGCAAGTACTGCAGAGGTGCTGGAGCCCAGTCCTGAACCGAGCGGAATGGCATTGTTACAGACCACATGCAACCCCAGTGGTTTGGGCATGCCTTGATTGCGGTAAAATTGCAGTATCGTACGCACCAGCAAATTACGCTCGTCTCTGACCAGTGCATCCTGTCCCTCGCCAGTGATCTCTATCTGGACACCTTTTCCCTCGAGTGAAAGTGTGGTCTCGTTCCATAGGTCTAATGCCAACGCCAGGCAATCAAATCCCGGTCCCAGATTGGCTGTTGTGGCGGGAATGCGCACGGTGACTTGTTTTGGCATCAGGCTTCTCCCAAGATGAGCGCTTCCAGAGCGGGAAGGTCAACCGGCAGCACTTTCGGTACCGGCATGTGGTGAACAATGATGTCAGGGTCTTTTAAACCGTGACCAGTGCAGATAACAACAACACGTTTGTTTTTTAGCTCAATTTGTCCCGTGCGCAGCTCATGTGCCAACCCGGCAACTCCGGCTGCGGAAGCAGGTTCTACCCAGATGCCATTGGCAGCCAGCCGCCGCTGGGCATTCAATATCTCACTATCCGTGACTGCAATAATGCGTCCCTGCGACTGTTCAGCAGCTTGTAATGCCTCTTCGCCGCGCGCTGGTCGGCCGATGCGGATCGCAGTGGCGATGGTTTCGGGGTTGCTGACCGGGTGACCCAGCACCAGTGGCGCAGCACCAGCAGCCTGAACGCCCAGAATGCGCGGCAGTCCACTTTGTTTTAACAGATGGTACTGGCGAAATCCCATCCAGTAGGAAGTAATGTTGCCAGCATTCCCTACCGGCAGACATAGCCAGTCTGGTGCACTGCCAAGTTCATCACAGATTTCAAAGGCAGCGGTTTTTTGTCCTTCCAGACGATAGGGGTTAAGTGAGTTGACAAGTGCAATGGGATGGCGCTGGCTAATCTGAACCACCATGCTTAAGGCATCGTCAAAGGAGCCTTCGATTTGAATTACCTGAGCGCCATAGGCAACTGCGCCAGCCAGCTTGCCGGCAGCTACTTTGCCCTGTGGAATGATGACAATTGCCCGCAAGCCGGCACGCGCAGCATAGGCAGCGGCGGAAGCGGCTGTGTTACCGGTCGAAGCGCAGATGACCGCTTTGGCATCCCGCCCAACTGCCTCGCTGATAGCGACGGTCATCCCGCGGTCTTTGAACGAACCGGTCGGATTCATGCCCTCGAACTTGACAAACAATTCAAACCCGCCGCCCAGTTCTTCCGCCAGCCGCGGCATCGGGATCAGCGGGGTGTTGCCTTCCAGCAGGGTAATGGGTTGCGTGTGTGGAGGAATATCCAGCAATGAGCCATAGCGGGAGAGAACGCCGTTGTAAGTCACAGATCACCTGATGATAAAGATTTTACGGGGAGATGTCCTCCCTTCGGCGTGATTATACCACCCGTTTTAATCACATTCGTTTTATGAATTGTAACTTGAAATGGTACGTTTATGTTGATGTGGCAAAATATAAGTTTTTGAGTGGGATGTTTACTACAGCGTGAGATACGATAGTACTTGCTTGGGGTAGTTTCTTTGCCTCATGCGTGGGTTTAAGAAACTCACCAGCTATGTATTGATGAACACCATTGTTCTGGTTATTAGTAGTAGTATTGCATGTGTGTCCAAACAGATTGCTCAGGCGTCCTCTGACAGAATTTCGTAATTCCAGGTGATTTCCGCCGTGCCGCGCACGGTGGCAGAGACAGAACAGTATTTCTCTTCGGAAAGCTGGATTGCTTGTTCAACTGACTTTTCGGTCAGCCCTTTACCCTTAAGAATATATTTGAGGTGAATTTTACGAAATGTCCAGGGCGGGTCGGCGTCTTGCTCGCCGCTGGCTTGAATTTCCAAACCGCTTAGCCCTATGCGTTTCTTCGAAAGGATCTCAACCACATCCACTGCCGTGCAGGCTGCCAGTGCTACTAACAGCAGTTCAGAGGGTTTCATGCCAACGCCGTCGTCTGGTGTAGAAAGCACAACCGAATGGTTGGTTGAGTCAATGCCGATAAATTTTTTCTCGCCAATCCAGCGTACTGTTGCTATTCCCATAGTGTCCTCATTTATAAATATCATGATGTAAAGGTTTTAGATGGCTTTGTTCAAAATTGCCATCAGATTTTTGATCAATCGTTCACGTTCTTCCTGTCTAAGGTTTTCCTGGGCGTTTAGTAAACAATCCGAAGCATACGCTTGCAGGAAGAACAGGTTAGCGCTCTGTATGGCAGAACGGATGGCAGTAAGCTGTTGAAAAATTTCCTGACAATCACGATCCTCGCTGATCATGGTTGCAACACCGCGCATCTGCCCTTCAATACGTCGCAAACGGCTAATTAACTGTTGTTTAACTTGCGGATTTTGAAGTTTCATCCAGCGCTCTTTCTAGTTGTAGGAGTTGGCTGGCACGCAGCCAGAGATGGGTTTATCCTCAGGTGAAACGACCACTTGAGCCGCAACTGCTGGAGAAGGTTGCTCCGGTAGTGGAGCTGCCAGTGGAAACAAATAAAGAGAGCCGTTTTTGTGTGTCGTTGCTGTGGCAGTCTGGGCATTCGGGTTTATGATTGGCTTCGGCAAACGAAACCATTTTTTCAAATTGTTTGCCACAAGTATTACATTTATATTCGTACAACGGCATATTTCAAAACTCCTCCGAAACGCGAATACTATACTGGAGTATAGTATAAATGACAACATTCGAGGTTGTCAATACCAGTGAGTTTGCTCCTCGTGATGTCATGACGCATGGATTATCCGATTGTGATTTTCCCTGCTGAATTGCGGGAAAATAAAGTTTCGACTTGGAAAAGCGGATTATTATTTTGGGAACCATTTTGCCAGTGATTGCGTCTATAGCATGTTCAATTCAAGAAAGGAGTGTTTTATGTTAAGAAAATCGTTTGTTATTTTGGTTGGTCTCTTGATGGTTGCACTGCTGGCTGCCTGTGCGCCGCAGGTAGTTACTCCGAGCGATCAACCCATTCGGCAGATGTCTGTCTCTGGTCAGGGCGAGGTGTATCTGACACCAGATATTGCATATGTCAATATCGGTGTGCATAGCCAGGCAGCGAATGTGGCAGACGCATTGCGGCAGAACAATGCTCAATCGCAGGCGGTTGCTAGGGCGCTCAAGGAAATGGGTGTGGACGAGAAAGATATTCAAACCAGCGCGTTCAACGTCTTTCCACAGCAGATGTATGGTCCCAATGGCGAAATGACCGGTACCGAGTATGTTGTTGACAATGTGGTCTTTGTCACCGTGCGCGATCTCTCAAAACTGGGTGAATTGCTGGATGCAGTGGTGCGCTCTGGCGCCAATACCATTAACAGTGTAAGCTTTGATGTGACCGATAAGTCGGCGGCAATTTCGCAAGCGCGCAAACAGGCAATTGATAAAGCTAAAGCAACAGCACAAGAAATCGCCGATGCAGCCGGTATTAAGCTGGGCAACATCATCAGCCTGAACACCTATGTTCAGGAGCCAACGCCAGCTTATCTTGAAGGGAAGGGTGGTGCGATGATGCCTGCTGCGCCTGATGTACCGATGGCAGCCGGGCAACTGATCTTGCGGGTGAATGCTGATATTTCCTATGAGATCAAATAATTGATTGTCCGTAAAGCATAGCCTAACCTCCCGCAAAGATTTTTTGCAGGAGGTTTTTTTATTATTAGAGAGATTTTCAATCCATGGGGGTTTCTTGGGATGTCAGTATTGAATGGCGCTGATCATGTCCAATTTGCGCAAGCGGTGTGTGGCAATGATGTGGCGCACAGTGCCGGTCAGCCCACGCATGACCAGGCTCTCGGTGCGGGCACCATCAGCAAAGTAGTCCACGCCTTTGAGGAGTTCGCCGCTGGTAACACCTGTTGCAGCGAAGAACACATCTTCTGAAGCAACTAGGTCGTCCATTGTTAAAACCTTGTCAAAATCATAACCTCTTTCACGACCAGCACGGTAATCCTGCTCGTGGCGGGCGTACAATTTTCCCTGAATCTCCCCTCCCATGCTGCGTAAAGCACAGGCAGCCAGCACACCTTCGGGGGTCCCGCCAATGCCCAGCAAGACGTCCACGCCCGATTCAGGGATGCAGGTCATCATGGCACCAGCTACGTCGCCGTCTGGAATCAGGCGAATGCGGGCGCCGCAGCGGCGCACCTCAGCGATTAACTCTTGATGGCGCGGACGGTCAAGAATAACCACCATCAAGTCTTTGACCTGCTCCCCTTTGGCGCGGGCGATGTTTCGCAGGTTTTCTTCGACTGGTGCGTTTATGTCAATCACCCCTCTGGCTTGTGGGCCCACAGCAATTTTATGCATATAGACAATCGGACCGGGATTGAACATGGTGCCACGCGGTGCCAGAGCAACAGTGGAGATGGAACCTGGCAAGCCATATGCCAGCGGACGCGTTCCATCAATCGGATCAATCGCAATATCCACATCTGGCGGCTCCCCTGTGCCAAGCTTTTCACCATTGTACAACATTGGCGCTTCATCTTTTTCCCCCTCGCCAATAACGACAATGCCATTCATTTGTATTGTGTTTAATACCAGTCTCATAGCATTGACTGCTGCCCGATCAGCAGCGACTTTGTCGCCACGCCCCATAAAACGCCCGGCTGCCAGTGCGGCGGCTTCAGTCACCCGCACCAGTTCCAGAGCTAAGTTTCTGGTAGGACGATTTTCAATTGTCATCACAGCCTCCCATATGCTCTTATAAAAGCCATAAAATCAAATAGTACCCGATGGCTGCTGCCCAAATCCAGGAATCAATGCGATCCATCATGCCGCCATGACCTGGAAGGATGTTACTGGAGTCTTTGCGTCCGAACTGGCGTTTGATGACACTTTCGCCCAGATCACCAATTGGTGAAATCATGGAGATGATCAGCCCGATGATGAGAGCTTTTGTCAAAGTGATTTCCGGGGCGCGCAGTTGCCATAGCGCAGCCAGCAAAAGTGCTCCCAATGTGCCAAATAAGATTCCACCGGCATACCCTTCCCAAGTCTTGTTAGGACTGGCGCGCGGGGAGAGCGGTTTTTTACCCAAGCGACGACCAAATACATACCCGCCAGTGTCGGTCAACCAAACGGTTGGCAACACCAGCAGCAACCACCACAGCCCATTGGGTAAATTACGCAGTGAGATGAGATAACTGCCCAGCCAGCCCAGATACAAAATGCCACCCAGAGTAACCCCAAAATCCGTTGCAGCATGTTGGCGTCCATTTTCATAACGCAGGATATGCAGGGTCATGGTCAACATGATCAGCACGACTAAAACAAGGTCACTATATTTGAAGCCCCATACGGCGCGGACAGCGGCAATGGCGATGACGCCGCCGATGACTGCAACCCTGGAGACAAAATAGCCGCCCTCATAAAACATGCGCCAGTACTCCCAGGCGGCAATTCCCAGTGCCAAGATGACCAGCATGGAGAAGGGTATCCCCCCAATGGCAGCAAGAAAGGCAAAAAGCGGAATGAGCGGAATGATAACCAGCAGCCGTTTAACCAGCATCTGCGCCATCCCCCGAGGCACAGGGACTCGGTGCGACCAATCCAAAACGGCGCTCACGCTGGCTGTAATCTACTAATGCTTGATAGAGTTCATCTTTGCCAAAATCTGGCCAGAAAGTAGGAGTGACATACCATTCGGCGTAAGCGGATTGCCAGATAAGGAAGTTGCTGATGCGCATTTCTCCAGAGGTACGGATGATTAGGTCAGGGTCTGGTACGCCGTGCGTGAAGAGATACTGGCTGACCAACTCGGCAGTGACCTGTTCTGGTTTGATCCCATCCTCTATCATATCGCGTATGGCGCAGACAATTTCATCCCGTCCGCCGTAGTTAAACGCTACGCAAAGCACAAGCCGCTGATTATTTCGAGTTAACGCAATGGCGTCCAGCACTTTTTGACGCAAGTCGGGTCTGAGCTGTTCTAGCCTGCCGATATGACGCAGTTGGACGCCTTCTTTATGCAGTTCTGCCAGCTCGCGGTCAATGACGTCCTCCAAAATCATCATCAGCCCGCTCACCTCTTCCTGTGGGCGTCCCCAGTTTTCGGTGGAAAAGGCATAAATTGTCAGATATTTAATCCCAAACTCGACACTGGCGGTGATAATGCGACGCAGGTTTTCCGTTCCGGCGCGATGACCAGCAAGACGGGGCAGCCCGCGAGCCTTTGCCCAGCGTCCATTGCCATCCATAATAATGGCGACATGTGTAGGAATTTTTGCCAGAGGTGGATAGATTTTAGATTCAGACATGTAAGTAACTGGAGTTATACCTCCATAATTTCTTTCTGTTTGCGTTCACCAATTTGGTCAATTTGCTTAATCATTTGATCAGTTAATTTTTGCAATTCTTCTTCGGCGTTTTTCAGTTCGTCTTCTGAGATTAGTTTCTCGTGCTCAAATTCTTTCAGGTCGCGCATCAAGTCGCGTCGCACATTGCGTACGGCAACTCGAGCATCTTCCAAGCGGTTATGAACAACCTTTGCCAGCTCCCGGCGACGTTCTTCGGTCAGAGGCGGTAGGTTCAGGCGGATGACTTTTCCATCATTGTTGGGTGTCAATCCTAAATCGGAAGCCAGAATGGCTTTCTCGATGTTCTTCATCGTGGAAGCATCAAAAGGGCGGATCAGCAATGTGCGTGGCTCGGGAACGCTGATGGTTGCCAGTTGCATTAGCGGGGTTGGTACACCATAGTATTCTACCTGTAAGCGTTCCACCAGCGCCGGCGAGGCGCGTCCGGTGCGAATGCCGGACAGGTCATTTTCCAGGTTTTGGATTGCACCCTTCATGCGAGTTTCAGCTTCTTTCAAAGTATCCTTGATCACACGAACCTCCTTTGCGAGCACAAAGTTGTCCTGACGGTTTGGTCAACGTTAGCGGTGAGGCTGGTCGTCTCATGTTGAGGACATAGCTGTTGATGATGTTCAGCGCCTTAAGCATACCTTAAATTTGCAAAATTTGCCACTTGACTTCTTGTAGATTCTTGGTAAAATATAAATAGAATATATGTTCTATATATGGAAAAATAGCATGTTCAAGTCACTGATTACCCAAACTCTTCCAGATTGGTTACGATTCTTCAAGGGCGAGGCTTTTGAAAATCCCAAGCTGCTATCGGCAGATAGGTCAGGTTCATCACATGGCGATTTGGAGTTTGCTTCATTAGAGGAATTCTTACAGCAAATCGAGGATATTCCATATGGAACGGCGCTACTTGGTGTTTGTGAGGATGGGCTGCCGGTACTTGCGGACTTAAGTGATCAGAATATTTCGCCAATCGTTATCCTTGGCGATAAGGGTTGCGGCAAGTCCAGCTTGATGCTGGAGCTTCTGGTGTCTGCATTACACTGGTCGCCCGAACCAACAATCCAATTCCTAGTTATCTCCGATCAGCCTGAGCTATTTGAGCGATACTGCAAAGAGTATACATCCAGTTGTCTAGGACTTTTTAAGCCTTTTGACCTGCAGGTAGAAGAGGCTTTGTTTATTTTAACAGAAAGGATTGAAGAAGCCGGGCTTTCCCCCAAGGCGACTGTGCTTGTTTTCGTGGATAATTTATCAATGGTGCGCACAGCAAGTTCTGATTTTCGCAATCGCCTAGAGCAAATTTTGCGTGAGGGCGCAACAGCGAACATCTGGTTAATCGCTGAGCTTTCGACTGATGATGCATTGAAGATGGGGCGCTGGCTGCGTTATTTTCGTACTCGCGTGTTAGGGACTATGTCGCTGCAGGCTGTCAGGCGTTTGGGGTTGCATCCTGGCCTGGATATCCAAAACCTATTGTCGAGTCGCCAATTTGCTGTGTTTACTCAAGAACAGTGGTTGAAGTTTCGCACATTAACCTTGAAATGATAGAGGAGGTATTTATGCGCGTTGGTATGCTCTGGTTTGATAATGATCCTAAAACTGATCTTTCGACCAAGATTCATCAGGCGGCAGTTTATTATCAAAAGAAATACGGCTGTAAGCCAGACATTTGTTTTGTTCATCCCAGTATGTTGAAAACCGAATCCATCAGTGCTCCTCGTGGAATTGAAATACGTCCCAATCGGGTGGTTTTGCCCCACCATCTCTGGCTTGGGATTCGGGAGGCTAATGCAACGCCAACAGTGTAAAAGTGTCAGATTGGGTTCTTTGGATGAAACGCTAGAAGATGCCTTAGGTTGACAAGGTATCTTCTTTTTCTTGAGGAGGGATAATCTCTGCATCTTCCTCGCCGGTTAGGATGCGCGCGGTATGACGGATAATGTTGAGGATTCGGTCAAACATTCGTTCGGAATATTCTTCGGCGAAGTGTTGGGCGGCTTCATCGGGGCTGACATCCGCCTTGTACTCTTCGCGCAGATACCAGAGATGTTCAATAATCCAGAGATATAAATCCCCTTCGGTGCGGTTGGGAAAGTGCTCAAGGATATTTTGTTCTCGAATTACCCGAACAAGAGGCACATAAACTTCATCATACCAGCTTGTGACAGCTTCTTCCCATTTTATCGGTCGCTGATATTTTTCTCCCATAAACCAACGATGGGTCTCAATATGTTCGAGCAGACGGCTGTATCCAGGTACTGTCAGTTCAATTTGCGCTTCGGGACGCAGGTTCACAAGACCCGTTTTGAGAAGAAATTCTGCCTGTTCTTTTTTGCGAATTAGATCGTCATGGTCAAAATCTGCATCTAGCTGTACGGGAATTTGAATTTCGGTTACATAAGCATCAATGAAAACCTGCCCACGCTGGCGCGCCACAGAAACGCGGTGATTACCATCTTTGACAAAGTAGACCTCACCCACTTTATATACCTCGATGGGTGGCAGAACAATATCCTGTAAATGAGCCTTGTCTATATTGACCCAGCGCCCTTTGGTGTGAGTCTGTCGTGGTAGGAAAGCGCGATCAAAATCCTGGTAGCGTCCGACGCTGCCAACAATTTTATCCAGTGGAATTTGCCGCAGTCCAATGTCGTATTGCCCAAGCAATGGCAGATATTTTCGCACTTCGTCAAACGGCAATAGTTCGTTGTTATTTTGTGTTAACCAGCTAAACACGCTACGCCAAAAGCCCTTTCGTAATGCAGCCTGATAATCTGCACTGGCGATGCGCTCTAAAAAGCCGGAGCGGTCCCAATCGGCGGTCATGAGTTGGCTCCCTTGTTTGTAATGAAAGGACGAGAGGTGGGCGGGTCAAATTCAATCTGACGATATCCGTAGGCATTGATTACCTGACAACGTCCAACCGGTGTTTGAGTGATGGTGTCATGGCGGTAGACATGGATATGACCGTGCAGATGATAAGTTGGCTGAAAGACCTGGATCAACCAGCGAAATGCCTTAATGCCCTGATGAGGGAGGTCATCCAAATCGTGGATTTTCCAGGGTGGGGCATGAGTTACGAAAATGTCCAGGTAACGGCCATGGCGTATTTTGTTATAAAACAATCCTGGCACAAGTGAAAAGACTAGAGACCACATTTGGCTTTGTGAATACTGACACGGTCCATAGTTGTATCGTAGGCTACCTTCAATGCCAGCCATCAGTAAGCCACTGCGATCCCGGACACAGCGGCGATGCAAGTCCAACCCGCCCCAAGGGTGTGTACGCGAGCTATGTTCGCTGTATTCCATCTTCACGGCATGATTACCACGCACATAGTACAAAGGCACATTTAACATGCTAACGATGTATTCCAGGTAGTAATAAGGCAAATCACCGCAACTGATCACCAGGTCAACGTTCTTAAAGCGTTCCCTGATCTGGGCGGAATAAATGATACCTACCTCAACATCACTGATGGTCAGAATGTTCATGCAGTTCAAGGGAAGCAAGGGAAGATTGGGGACGTTGCCCAAATGCAACGACCATTGCCACTGCGTATGTTTTGGAGTGACTGATGCTGACTGACCAGATGGTTAGTCCCAGTGCATCGGCGAGTTGTCGCGCTGCACCATGAAGATAGAGTTGGGGTTCGCCATTCGCTCCGCGGCGAATTTCAATATCCTGCCAACGCACATGCCCAATGCCGCTGCCCAGTGCTTTTGATACGGCTTCCTTAGCGGCGAAACGTCCTGCCAGGCTGGCGTTTGAGTCGCCGGCAATCTCTAATTCTAACGGGGTATAGACGCGTTTCAAAAAACGCTGACGGATGGCAGGATTTACCTTCGCCAGGCGGTCAATTTCAATGATATCCACACCACTACGCAGGATGTTCATCCCCCTTAAAGATACCACATCTTGGATAGGTATGGTTAAGTGGTCAGCCAGCGACGTTTAGCGTACCGGCAGTGGCAATGATCAACCTTTCGGGGTCAAGATAACGACGGGCAACTTCGAGGATCATTTCTGGGGTGACTTCGGCAACCATTTGCGGATAGCGGCGGAGATAATCCAGACCCAGCCCAAAACGTTCCAAGTTGAGTAGCGCGCCAGCAACACCGGCATTTGACTCCAGGGAGAGCGGCAAGCGGCCGATAAAATTCGATTGGCTGTCTTCCAGCTCTTCCTGACTGACGGGTTCCGTGGTGAAGCGACGAATTTCCTTGATGATCAATTCAATAGCGCGCTCAAGATTAACCGGATTAACTCCAGCGGCTACTTCCCAAGAGCCACCAACGATCCAAGCGTTCAGACTGGTGCTGGCGTAATATGCCAGTCCCTCTTGTTCGCGTACGACGTTGCCGATTCGTCCCATCATACCAAACTGACCAAGGATGTTGTTTCCCAGCGAAGCTGGCAGGTAATCTGCTGAGTTGCGGCAGGGGCCTATACTTCCCATGACCAGGTCGCACTGGCTCTTTCCGGGGATATGCACATGATGGCGCAACATCTTTTCTGGCGGCTGGATGGTGGGAAGGTCGGGTAGTGCCATCTGGTTAGGGTTTTGCCAGTCTCCAAGTTTCTCCTCTACCTGGGCGATTGCCGCTTGTGGCTCAATACCACCAACGATAACAATCACCATGTTGCGTGGGCCATAATGTTGTTGATGAAATGACAGCAGGTCTTCCCGGGTAATTGCCTGGATGGTTTCGGGATACCCCTCCTCTGAACGCCCGTAGGGGTGTCCGGGAAAGAGGTTGCTGTCGAATGTCAGAGATGCCATGTCTGAGGTATCCTGAGCACGTATAGCGAGTGCTGCGAGATGCTGGGCGCGCAGACGTTCCACATATTCGAGTGGGAAAATTGGCTCTCTGATACATTCTGCCAGTAATTCCAATAGCAGAGGTAAATCTTCCACAAGCGCACGTCCACCAAAGCTGGTGTTGTGAACACTGGCGCCGAAACCCAGACTGGCGCCAACCGATTCCAGTGCGTCAAAAATCTCCTGAAAGCTGCGCTTCCAGGTGCCGCGCATCAGTGCCGAGGCAGTGAAATGTGCCAGACCAGCCTTTTCATCGCTATCATACATGCTGCCGCTGGCAAGATAACCGTTCAACACCACAGAAGGACTATCGAAATTTACCCGTGTCAGCACAGTGATCCCGTTGGGCAATACAACGCGAGTAATGTCTTCTGGACCGGGAAGAGATTTGAGGTGGGCATAGTCGAAAAGGCTCATTAGTTGCCTCCTAACATGTTTGTTGGATGGTAGATGCCCACGACACGCCGGGGGGGTTGGAGATACGTCTGGGCAATTCGCTGAATATCGGTTGGCGTGACTTTTTCCAGTTCCTGGACATAATGGATAAACCAGTCATAGCTGGCAAAAATTTCAGCATAACCAAGCCAAAAAGCCTGATTGGTGATGTTTTCGCTGCCGTAAGCAAACAGGGCGCGTGCCTGTTTTATGGCGCGCTGGATTTCCGCTTCTGGTACAGCTTCCTGCTGTAGGCGCTGAATTTCACGATCGAGCACCGAGAGGGCTGCCTCCGCGGTCTGACGCGGGTGGATAGTGATGGTGATTGGGTAAAGAAAGGGGTCTACAGTAGCTTGCAATCCGCCATATACGCTGACCGCCAGCTCGGTTTCCACTAAGGCGCGGTACAGACGGCTGGTCTTATTCGATATGCCTCCGCCGCCAAACATATTAAGACTGGCTGGACCACTGAGAATGCTATCCAAGACGGTGAAAGCAAAAAAATCGGAGTGGTTGGCTGCCGGCGCACGATACACTACGCGCAGGTAAGTGGTTTCTCCTGGTCCGCTGATTTCAACATGCCGTTCCTTTGAAAGCGGCGGCTCGCTTTCAATGTGCACTTCAGGAAGCGAGGATGGCTTCAGATCACCATAGATTTCGCGTAGCTGTGCCAGCATCTCTTTGGTTTGAAAATCTCCTGCAACCGTGACGATGGCATTATTGGGGGCGTAATAGGTGCGATAATGCTGATATAAATCGTCACGCTGGATACGGAGAAGGTCTTCCTTCAAACCAATCACCTCATAACGGTATGGGTGTTTTTCGAAGGCAGCCATCTGCATAGCTTCATCCAGGCGGAAAAGCGGCTCATTTTCGCTTCCTTCACGCTCAGAAATGATAACGGTGCGCTCCGATTCCACTTCTTGCGGGTCGAACAAACTATTCACCATGCGGTCTGCTTCGAGCTGCATTGCCAGTTCAATTTTATCGGCAGGCATGGTTTCAAAATAGGCTGTCCAGTCCAGATATGTGAAGGCGTTCCACATTCCGCCGTCACGCGAGATAGCGCGATCCAGAAAGCCAGCAGGAAATTTTGGTGTTCCCTTGAACTGCATATGTTCGACCCAATGGGAAAGACCGGTTTTGCCGGGCGTTTCATAGCGCGAACCGATGCGGTACCAGACCCAATGGCTGATTAAGGGCGCGGTATGGATTTCTTTTAGGTGGATTACCAATCCATTTTCAAGTTCTACTTTGGTTACATTTGACATATTACCTCTATTTACCACTCAGATCTACAGATCGAATAGAGCTTTCATTTACCTGAAAAGATGAATTTGCAGAGTCCGCTCTGCGAGGTGCCGCAAAACACTTCTGCCCAGGAGTCGGGTATTTTGTCTGTCATCTGATAGTAGGGTGCAATGGTTTCCTGAAGCCCTACAAACGGCTCGTGCAGTTCAGTCTGATTCAGCGGAATATCTACTGCCACATTCAGATTCACCGGGATGGATTGATCCACCGGCACAACCAGACTGAGATGAACCGGCAATTGGGTGCCAGCAGGCAGAACGATGTCGGTGGGCGCACTGAAGATGCTTAACCCTCCGGTGGCTAGGCTGACTCTGGCACCGCGGATGATTGTCTCACTGGTCAGCACGACAACCGTATCGGTTTCCACAGGCAGATCAAACCGGGCAGGCACAGTTGTGCTGACTGGAATAATGGTTTTGATGCTGGCGCGATCCATCAACGCAAAGTTGTGATAGAGTTTGCCAATCAGCTCATCGCGCAAGGTTTTTTTCAAGTTAAACAATTGACCGCCCAGCAGAATCACGACAAGGATCAAAATCAGGTTTACTCCCAGTGAGATCAAACTGGCGACAGTCCAGAAGGAGGGTCCGACCAGTTTGACGATCGTTGACAGTCTTGCGGCGGTTGCTTTTGCCGCTACAGGCTCGTGATTTGAGTTACTCATTTCCATCTCCCAGCTCAACAGGTGCGATATGATGAATATAGCACAGAGTACAAAAATTGAAAAATCGAAGCGGTATAATTTCATGAGAAAGTCCTATTAGAAACTTTCGATTCCTCTCTTGTTTACAAAACCATTCAGGAGGTGTTGTATGTTCCATCTCTTGCACAGGCGTCATTTAGTCGTTGGTCTTGTCATCTTTTTATTGGCTGGACTGATGCTGGCATGCCGGTTACAGGGGAGTGTGCCCTCGCGATCGTCATCACTGATTCAAATTCCGGTCACGGTGCAGGTTTATCAGACGGTTGCAGGACCAAAGATGATCCTGGAACGGTTGCGTGTTGATTTTTTGGGAGCAGATGGGCACAAGGTGATTGGCAGTGGCTGCCCGGGCTCTGCTGGGAAGGGCATCATCGAAGATTATCATCTGGTAGTGCATGGGGTGAATCCAGATAAGAAAGTTCTGCGTGTGCTGGTGGCAGGTGATAATTCAACATTGACGTGGGAGTTGCCCTGTAATGGAAATTGGGAACTTTTGGCGCGGGATGTGGGCGCAGGAAAATGGGATGTTTTCATTGCACCGTCATTGCCGACCCGTGTGTACGTAGTTTTGTTTTTCTATGAGGACAATACGATGGCGATGGGTGTTGCCCGCGCAGAATAGGTCGTGAATTGTTTAACAACAAATTCAGTGTTGGGTCAGATATAATAAATACTGGTGTTGGTATTGAAAGGATCATCTTGGGCAAAAGGAGGAGGACGCCTTGGAAAACCCTGTTCTGTCGGCATACACTGTCTTGATTATCGGGGCTGGTCCAGCGGGTTTATTTGCCGCACGTGAACTTGCTGACAGGGGGATTCGGGTTGTTGTGCTTAATCGAGATATCAAACCGGGCGGGCTGGCAGAGTATGGAATTTTCCCTGATAAGTATAAAATGAAGGATGGGCTACGCTGTCAGTTCAAGCAAATTTTAGCCAGTGATCTGGTGCAATATTATGGCAATGTGCAGGTCAACCAGAAAGGTGATGTGAAGCTGGAGCAACTGCGCGAAATGGGTTTTAACGCCATCCTGATTGCCGCCGGTGCGCAGGGAACTAAACGGCTGGGTATTCCGGGAGAGGACTTGTGTGGGGTATATCACGCCAAAGACCTGGTTTATCATTACAATCATCTTCCTCCCTTCAGTCAGATGCACTTTGAAATCGGTCAGCGGATTGGCGTCATCGGTGTTGGCAATGTGATGGCGGATATTGTTCATTATCTGATCGGATATTTGCACGCCCAAGAGGTCATTGCAATTGCCCGTCGTGGTCCCGGCGAAATCAAGTTTGACCGCAAAGAAATTGAGCCCATTGCTGCCAATGTAGATGTTCAGATTTTGGATGAGGAGATTGAACGCGCGGCGCCACTAATGGAGGCGATTGGGCAAGACCCTCAGAAGACAAAAGCCTTTCTTCATGCTGCAATTGAAAAAGCACAGCCTTGTTGTTCAAACACTCATTTTATGCTTCGCTTTCTTCTTTCGCCCGTCCGTATTCTGGGGGACGAAAACGGACGGGTCTGCGGGGTCGAGCTGGAACAGAATACACTGGTAAAAGTCGATGGAGAGGTCAAAGCCCGCGGGACGGGACGCAAGATAACAATTGATCTGGACACGGTTATTTTTGCAATTGGCGATGCGGTTGACCCACAGTTAGGATTGCCAGTGTCGGGCGGGGAGTTGGCTAAAAATCCCAATCCTCGCTTTCCTGTGGAGGGCGTAAGTTACGAGTTATATGATCCCGAGTCAAATGAGCCATTGGAAGGACTCTTTGTAGCTGGTTGGGCGCGCCAGGCAAGCACTGGACTGGTTGGCATCACGCGCCGCGATGGAAGCAACGCCGCACGAGCCATCTTGCAATATTTGCAAAATGTTCAGCCGTCCGGTAATCTGCCGTTGGAAAATATGCGGCAGGTTTTGGATGGGCTTCAGAAACCTGTGGTCACCAAAGGTGACTTGGAAATCTTGGAGCAGGTGGAACGGAAGCGCGCTGAAGAGCTGGGTCTGATGGAATTTAAATTTGACACAAATGAGGAAATGCTGGCAGCAATTGGCAAAGCCTGAACTTTTTAATGCCGTTTTCGCTTTTTCCCTGTCTTGGGTTGGGCGTAAGGGAGAAGTAATAGAAAACCAATGGCGATGAATGCTTCGCCAATCATTACCCCGCGTGCCTGCCATCCGCCAAAGTAAGGTACGCCGGGCAGTGGATGACTGCCAAACCCAAAGACATCTGCCATTCCTGAAAAAACCGCTACCACATAACCTGTGGTGACAAAGCGCAAACCGAAATCTGCCGCAATGCTTGGCTGTTCATTTCTCCAGAGCGCCATCAGGCTGATGTAGCCGCCGATGCAAATCATTGCCAATCCGACCAGCAAAACAGCAATTTGAACAAACCCGATTACTGGGCTGCGATCCCAGCCAAAGATACTCGGGCGGGCGCCGATTACGAATACGATGAATCCAACGAAAGTTACTCCTAACCCGAAACGCACTCTGCGGCGCGGATAGGGACGCATTGGAATGGTAGCGCTGCTAGATGCTGATGAGATGGGGGAAGAAGATGATAGATCACTCATGATTCTGGCAAGACTTTTTCCAGGATGCGCTGCCAGTTTCCTCCCAGTATAGCAGCAATATCTTCGAACTGGTAGCCCTTTTCAGCGAGAACACCGCTTAGTTTTTGTAAGTCGGCGATGGTTTCCATTTCCAGCGGAATAGCTGGCCAGCCGAAGCCGCCATCGAAGTCCGTGCCGATGCCAACATGGCGGGCATTGCCAGCAATCTGGCAGATGTGATCAATATGAGCAGCCAGGTCTTTCAGAGTAACCAGATGTCTGCCGTCTTGTTCTGCCCAGCCTGGACGAAGAAAACGGTTATAGGGCAATACGCCGATCACGCCGTCACGCTCTATCAATCGGCGGATTGCCAAGTCGGAAAGGTGACGTTCCCCTTTGCGATCAGTGATGTGGTATTCTCCGCCATTGTATCTGATCAGGGCGCGGGCATTGCTATGAGAGGCGATGACCACGCCTTCATAAATGTCGAGCGCCTGCAAGGTGGAAATTTCGTTCATGTGGGTTACATCAAGGGCAAATCCGAGTGTTGCCATTGTTTCCAGCAGTTCATATCCTTCTTTCGTGAATCGCTCACCTTCCATTGAGCCGCCGCAAAAACGCCCGCCTGCCCAGACTGGTCCGACAATGCGCACCCCGGCTTCCCAATATTCCTCCATCTCACGCGGATGGCGGATGCCTTCAGCGCTTTCCATGAGCATGACCAGCCCTGTTGGGCAGGTGGTTGTGTTACCCATTTCGCTGTTCTGTTTTTGTTCCCAGCAACTGAGCACAGTTTGCAAGTTCAGTCGGTTCGAAACAAGCTGAAATTTTTGAGGGTTTTCCTCGCACAATTTCTGGTAGTAATCTATTTCCTTCCAGTAAAGCTTATGTGCTTGCTCTGGGGTGCGATAGCTGATGACATCCCACTCACCTTCTTTGTATCTTTCGGGTGTAATGAAGAGAGTTGCAAAAATGATGGCGATCTTGCCCTGCTGATATTCCTTCCAGCCTAACATGGCATGACCATTGACACTGGGAATAAACGTGCCTTTTTCGGATTGACGGATGAACGCGGCGGATTGGGTATAGTCACGTCCAAAAGTCAATGCGCTATAAGCAAGATCTTCGTGAGCATCAATGATGATCATCATAAACTGCTGATAAAAAAGCGCACCAGCGGGGGTGCGCTAATTCAAAATTTGTTTGTTTTATTCGGATTGTTGCTCTTTATCATCCTCATCAATGTCGGTGAGGTCTTCCTCTTCCAGCAAGGTCTGCCAATCCAAATCGGCGTAAGCCATCGAGTCCACGCGTCGTAAACTGAGGCCAATGCGGCGATTTTGTGAGTCAATCTTGATCACCCGCAGCGTGACAACATCACCTTCTTTGAGGACTTCTTTCGGATGTTCGATGTGTTTCTCGCTGATTTCTGAGATGTGAATCAGACCTTCCAGATCCTCTTCCAATCTGGCAAAGGCGCCAAACTTGGTCAGACGTGTGATCGTCGCTTCGACAAGCTGACCAACCTGATATTTGCTGGTGCGAGAGGTCCATGGGTCTTCCTGAAGCTGGCGGATGGATAAGCCAATACGCCTTTTTTCACGATCAATACTGATCACTTTCACTTTGACTTCCTGCCCGACCTGGAGCACCTCGCTGGGGTGTTGAATGCGATCCCAGGAAATTTCAGATAGATGCACCAACCCATCTGCACCGCTGATATTTACGAAGGCGCCAAAGTCAGCCAGACTGGTGACGCGCCCTACGCGCACATCTCCTTCTTGCAGTTCTTCAATGACCCGGTCTTTCAGCGTTTCCCGGGTTTCTGTGCTGGCAGCGCGTTCGGAGAGGATCAGACGATGTCGTTCGCGGTCAACTTCGATGACACAAACATCAATTTCTTCACCAACCATTTTTCCCCAGCGTTCTTCTGGCGTGTCGCCGCTCATCGCTGCCCGCCGGCTGAGGCTGACCTGAGAAGCCGGTACAAAGCCCCGCAAACCGCCAATGGAGACGATCAACCCTCCTTTGTTGTAACCTATGATCGTGCTATGGTAAGATTGCTTGGAAGCCATCAGGTCTTCGACTTGTTTCCAGCCGACTTCTTCTCGCGCCCGGACGTAAGAAAGCACAACATTTCCATTTTGATCTTCCGGATTAACAATGTAAACCGGGATTTTCTGACCGACCTGCAAGGCAGCCAGCTCGTTTTGAGGGATCATGTCATATTCTTTTCCTGAAATCATCCCTTCGGATTTGGCGCCAATGCTGACTAAGATTTGTCCTGGTGAAATGCTGGCGATGATACCCTCGCGAATTTCACCTTGACGCGGGAAATCAATGTCCAGTCCTTCGCGTGCTAGCAAAGTTGCCATATTGGTATCGTTGTTTTCGTTCTCGGGCATATCCCCCTGCTCGAGCTGGATGTTTTCACTGTCCATACTGTATGAATGCTCCGGATAAAGGGTTAGGTTGATTATAAAAGCAATATGCAATCTTGACAACCCTCCATTTGGTTTTTTTACGCGTTTTTCATCAGAACGTCTAACCAAATTATGGAGGCAGGGAATGAGAAGAAAATTCTTGAAGCTTTTTGTTTCTGTGCTCGTCCGTTTGAAAATGGGAGGTAATCAAAGTGGGTTGGGAGGAGAGGATTAAAAAAACATCCTGGCAGGACCATAGCCCTGCCAGGAGAAACTGATACAAGGGTTTATGATGTGACCTTCTCGGCAAGATAATTCATGCCGCGTTTGAGCGCCTCAAGATTGGCGGAGAGCATTTTCTGCATCCGTTCGGTCGTATGTTCGCGCAGGACTTTGGCAATGGCTTCCTCTGGGAGGATAGGCAGGTTGCCCAACAATGCACCCAGCATGACCATGTTGGTCATGCGTTTGTCGCCCAGTGATTCGGCGATTTCACTGGCGGGGATCATCACGGTTTGGATATCTGTTCGTCTTGGGCTGCGATCCACCATTGACGCATTAACGATGAGCAAGCCGCCCGTTTTTATCAGAGGCTCGTATTTGTCCAGAGACGGCAAATTGAGCGCCAACGCCACTTTAGGAGACCCGACCACCGGTGAGCCGATTTCCTCATCGGAAATGATCACTGTGCAATTGGCTGTGCCGCCGCGCATTTCAGGACCGTAAGAAGGTATCCAAGTAACCTGCAGGTTTTGTTCCATCGCCGCGTATGCCAGCAGTTGACCGGCAAACAGAACACCCTGACCGCCAAAGCCGGAAATGATGATTTCGGTTTGCATCGTGCTTCCTCCCTTTTCAGATTCGCAGTGAGGCTATTACCGGGTGAACTTTGCAGTCATTGATGGGGAAATAGGGGATCATGTTTTGTTCGATCCATTTCAGAGCATCCACCGGGTCCATTCCCCAGTTCGTCGGGCAAGAAGAGAGCAATTCAACCAGCGAGAAGCCTAATCCTCGAACTTGAGTTTCAAACGCCAGACGAATCGCTTTCTTCGCCAGGCGGATGTTTTTGGGGTCATGCAGACTTCGTCTGACAATGTACCCGGCGCCTTCCTGTGTCGCCAGCAATTCTGCTGTACGAATCGGGTATCCCTGACTTTCAACATCTCGCCCGTTGGGTGAGGAAGTGGTTTTCATGCCCGGCAGGGTAGTGGGTGCCATTTGTCCGCCGGTCATCCCGTAGTTGGCATTGTTAATGAAAATTACGGTGATGTTCTCGCCGCGCCCGGCGGCAGCGACAATCTCGCCCATGCCGATAGATGCCAGATCGCCATCACCCTGATAGGTGAAAACAATTCGATCCGGCAGGACGCGCTTGATGCCGGTTGCCATTGCCGGGGCGCGTCCATGTGGCGCCTGAACAAAGTCAAAGTCGAAGTAATTGTAGGCAAACACCGAACAGCCTACGGATGCAACGCCTATGGTCGTTTCACGCAATCCCATCTCGTCAATGACTTCAGCAACCAGACGATGGGCAACGCCATGTGTGCAACCGGGGCAGTAATGGGTGCCGAGATCGGTCAGGGAGGCGGGACGGTGGTAAACTGTTGTTTCAGTATCCATAACCATTGATACGCTCCTTAAGTGTGCTGTACCATTCGCTCAAGCCATTGGTCGCGTGGGTGACCGTTCAGACGGATGGGTTCTGCAATCATGCGGTGAATTTCAGCCAGTATTTCATCGGGCAGGGGGATGATGCCGCCCGGTCTGCCGTAGAAGTGGACCGGTGTTCGCCCTTTGGCGCACGCCAGAACATCATCCAGCATTTGACCGCTGTTCATTTCTACGACCAGAACACCTTTGCTGCTTCCCGCCAGCGCTTCGATTGGCTGGACGGGGAAGGGCGCCAGCGTGACAGGGCGCAACAAGCCAACTTTGATGCCTTCCGCCCGGGCGGCGCGCACTGCCGAAAGTGCCACACGCCCTGCCGTGCCAAAACCAATCACAACATATTCGGCATCCTCCAGGAAGTAAGCTTTATGGCGCACTTCGTTTTTCTTAACCTCTTGCCAGCGCTGTAAGATGCGCAGATTGGTCTTTTCCTGTTCCGCTGGGTTCAGGTAGATAGAAGTGTGGATACGGCGTTCGCGTCCTACGGCGCCGCGCGTTGCCCAATCGGGATACTCGGTACGTAACGGCTGCATGGGGGGAAGTTCGGCAGGTTCCATCATCTGCCCTAGACTTCCATCCAGCAGAACGATGACGATGGAGCGGTATTTTTCAGCCAGATCAAAAGCCAGCACAGTGAGGTCAATGGCTTCCTGAATGTTAGCAGGCGCCAGAACGATGGGGTAATAATCGCCGTGACCGCCGCCATGCACAATTTGATTGTAGTCCTGTTGCGATGGGGCAATATTGCCCAATCCCGGACCGCCGCGCATTACGTCAATCAGAACTACCGGCAACTCTGTGCCTGCTATGTAAGAAAGTCCTTCCATCATCAGGCTGATGCCCGGACTGGACGAAGAGCTCATCACCCGTACACCCGTGCAGGCGGCGCCATAAACCATGTTGATGGCGCCCAGCTCGCTTTCCGCCTGAACGAACGTTCGCCCCAGTTCAGGCATTCGTTTGGAAAGGTATTCCAGCAACTCGGTTTGCGGGGTAATTGGGTAGCCAAAGTATGCCTGAAGACCAGCGCGCACAGCCGCTTCAGCGATGGCAATATTGCCTTTCAGCAATTCCTTTGCCATGTTCTTACCCCTCCTGTGGCTGAGCGGCTTTTGCCAGCTCGCGATAGACTTCAATGGCGGCTTCCGGGCAGACGATGGCACAAATGCCGCAGCCGGTACATCCGGCGGCGATTAGCTCGGCTGGATGATAGCCTTTGGCGTTCAGACGGTCCATCGCCAGGCTGAGAACACCCTGCGGGCAGGCTGCCACACACAACCCGCAGGCTTTGCAGTATTTCTCATTGACTTCCACACGTCCCTTTACGGGCATTTGTATTTCTCCTTTCCGCATTTTTTGAGAATCTGGATAAAAACGGTAGGAATCTCGCTCCAATTCTATTATGTGTCTATTTATCCTCAGGGTGTAGTGTCAACCGTCACAGGTTGATAATGTAGAATATACCCTCAAAGCTCGATATGGGGAAAATCTCACACAAGTTCTTTCCCGCTGCTTCAGAGGAGAGGTTATAGGCAGATGATATCTTGAGACCGTCAAGAGTTTTTTGGCGCGGCGGCAAACCCGGGCAGTTGACGGCATTACACTTTCTCGCCGGTGGAGGAACGGACTTGTATCGTTCCGGGCAGATTGAAATCCCGTTGTCCGTTCAGGTAAGCCCTACAGCGGAGCCTGAAGATGACAACCACGGCGGCAGCAACAATGGCGGCGGTAGCTGATGGCGATGCAGTGGGCAGGATTATCAGACGGCGTTCCTGTGGTTGGTGATTGTTGTAAAATCATAGAAAGAGCAGTCTCTGGGAACTTCATCGGCATTTGAGGTGAAAAGTGAATCCTTCTCATAAAAGTTCTGTTCTTCGGATTGGCGGCGGTATCCTGCTTTCAGCTGCCAGCGCCATTCTCCTGACTTTGTCCTTTCCTCCTTATCGCTTCTGGTACTTTATCTGGTTTGGTTTTGTGCCTATGCTGATCGCCCAGTTCCGCCTGATGCCACAGAGGCTTTCCAGCCTGGCTTCAGCGGTTACGATTGGCGGCTGGCTGGGCGGCTATCTTGTTCCCATTTTTGCCGGCAGCGGTCTCTATATGACCTGGCTTCCGCTGATCATTGGCATCATCACTTTTTTCGCGGACAGCGGCGTGCGTGCTTTCAATGAACGCACCGGCTATCGCTGGTTTGTCTGGTATGGCGCGTTCAGTTGGGTCGGCATTGAAATGGTGCGCAGTTTTATCCCCATTATGGGTACGTGGGGATTTGTCGCTAATACGCTGTACCGGCAGACCTGGCTGATTCAGCCTGTGAGCATTTTCAGTATTTTTGGACTAGGTCTGCTCATCCTGTTTGTCAATTATGGCTTGGGATTGGGCGCGTTGTATCTTTTCGACCGGCGTTGGAAGCTGGATAAGGACATTTCCTCTTTGGATGCCCGTCTGGCGCGTTCCTGGATCATAGGGGTCATTGCCGGGCTTGCTGTATGGACCGGACTTAGTCTGGCGCTCTTTCGCCCCTCAAGCGCTCCAACCGTCCGTGTCGCCGCATTGCACTATGACGCCGGCATACCTTGGAGCGCAGTGGACAAATTCAGCAAACTTACCCGGCAAGCGGCTCAGGACGGCGCCCGGATTGTCGTCTGGCCAGAAATCGCCATTGAGGGAGATCCGCAGGTAACCAATACGGCTAAATTTCGTCAACTGGCGGCAGAGAGCGATGCGTATCTGGCTCTGGGTTACTTCGTCAAGGTGGACGAACAGGTTTGGCGTAACGAGACCACAGTGCTTTCTCCCGACGGTCATTTTCTGGGTTTGTATGGTAAAGATCATCCTGTAACTTTCGCCGGGGAAAGCAGTCCGACTCGCGGGACCTATCCGGTTTACGATACGCCGCTGGGCAAAATCGGCACGATCATTTGCTACGATCTTGATTTCACCGATACTGCTCGAAAAATTACCCGCAATGGTGCGCAATTGATCCTTGTCCCTTCACATGACTGGCCTGCCATAGCCGAGAAGCATTATACCCATCTGGTCTTCCGCGCCATTGAGAACCGCGTTGCTATGGTCAAAGCGGATAACAGCGGCAACGATTCGGTTATTATTGACTCGTACGGACAGGTCATTGCTGCTGCTATCACTCCCGGCGGTGATCAGACTGGCAGGGTTGTTATCGGCGATGTGCCTCTTGGTACAGGCGATTCGCCCGCTGTCCGCTTGGGCGATTGGATGGGTTGGATTGCCCTGGCTGGAATGATATTTTTCATCGTCTATGATTCCGTGTCTAAGGCAAGCGTAAAGCGCAAGCGAGGGCTGTTGGGCGGCTATACTCAGCAATCGTAGCGCACCAGACAAGCGCGGACGTGTCTGCACCTTCGAGTGTCTGTCAAAGACGGCAGATATTCAACGTTCGGTGGCCAGGTATATCAAATGCCGCTTTTGCCGGTAATGTCTAAACTGTATTTGTGAAGTGCACTTTTTCTTGACAAACCTCATTCTCTGGCTTAAACTAAAAACGGTTGGGGAGTAGCGTCCTCTATTGTGGGACAAATTGCCGTCAGGACGGAGCATGGCTCCCGGCAATTTGTGCGCTTTGATGCGTTCAGCGAGACCACCACAGATTTGACGTGGTGGTTATTTTTTTAGATGGCAAGGTGAGCAATGAGCTGGTATCAGTTGGAGAAAGAAGAAGTCCTTAAACGATTAGACAGTGATGTGGATTCCGGCTTGAGCCCAGCAGAAGTTCAGCGCCGTATGCAGCAATACGGCGCAAATGAGCTGATTGATCGAGGGCAAAAAAGCGTCTGGCAGATTTTATGGGAACAATTGACCGGTATCATGGTGGTCATCCTGATCATCTCTGCCGTCATCTCGCTGGTTTTGGGGGAATATAAGGATGCTATTGCGATTCTGGTGATCGTTGTTCTGAATGCCGTTCTTGGTTTTACGCAGGAATATCGCGCCGAGCAGGCAATGGCAGCCTTAAAGAAACTGGCTGTACCAGTGGTGCGTGTCCGGCGGGATGGACATGTTCAGGAGGTAACAGCGCGTGATCTGGTGCCAGGGGACATCGTTCTTCTAGAAGCGGGCAACTTGGTGTCGGCTGACTGTCGTTTGTTGGAGTCTATAAACCTACGTGTTCAGGAGGCGGTTCTGACAGGCGAATCGGAGCCGCTGGATAAAATCCCAGAGGCTCTGAAGCAGGCAGAAGTGCCGCTTGCCGAGCAGCGCAACATGGTATTTATGGGCACAGTGGTAACCTATGGGCGCGGCATGGCGGTTGTGGTTGAAACCGGTATGCGCACCCAGCTTGGTCATATCGCCGAAATGATTCAAACTGTCGAGCAGGAGCCGACGCCATTGCAGCGTCGTCTCAACCAATTGGGCAAAGGGCTGGCGCTTGCGGCTCTGGCAATCGTGGCGGTTGTATTCTTGTTGGGTCTCTTGCGAGGGGAAGATGCGCGCCTGATGTTCATGACCGCGATCAGCATGGCAGTAGCGGCGGTGCCGGAAGGTTTGCCAGCGGTAGTTACGATTGCTCTGGCGCTTGGCGCTCAACGGATGCTTAAACGCCAGGCGCTGATTCGCAAGCTGCCGGCGGTGGAAACACTGGGTTCGGTAACGGTGATTTGTTCGGATAAAACCGGCACCCTGACCCAGAACCGCATGACGGTTGCTATTCTGGATGTGGCAGGCAATCGTTACAATTTAATTGAGCGTTTGCGCGATTACAGTCCCACTTTTAATCTTACAGAAAAGGCGCCCGAGATTTTACAAAACGCTGCCTGCACCATTTTACTGACAGGAGGGGCGCTGTGCAATGACGCAATTCTGGAAGCCCGTACAGACCAAGCCGGTTTTTCTGCGGTGGGCGACCCGACGGAGGGCGCTTTGGTAGTTGCCGCTGCCCGGGCGGGGCTATGGAAAAAAGAGTTGGAAGATGCCATGCCCCGCCGGGCAGAACTGCCTTTTGACTCAGAACGAAAACGGATGACAACGGTGCATGAACTGGTGACAGAAAAATTACCCGAATCACTGAAACCTGTCTGGCAGAAGTTTTCTATAACTGAGACACCCTATCTGACGGTTACCAAAGGCGCGGTAGATAGTCTGTTAGCGGTATGTGACCGCGTGTGGGTGGATGGCGAAGTGTATTCGCTGGATGCTCATTGGCTAGGACGCATTCAGACCGCCAATAATCAATTGGCGCAGAATGGGATGCGCGTGTTGGGGGTTGCTTTTCGTTTTCGAAAGAACTTGCGCATAGATGATTCTGAAGACCCACTGGAAAGTCGGTTGATCTTTGTGGGGATGATTGCCATGATTGACCCTGCTCGTCCGGAAGCCAAAGCGGCAGTGCAAACCTGCCGGCTTGCCGGTATCCGCCCGGTGATGATTACCGGTGACCACCCTCTGACTGCGCTCTATATCGCCCGTGAGCTGGGCATTGCTGAACAGAGAAACGTAGTGTCTGGACAGCAGTTGAACAAAATGTCTGATGAGGAGTTGGAGGCAATCGTTTCTGAGACGGCGGTCTATGCCCGTGTCTCTCCGGAGCACAAATTGCGTATTGTGCAGGCGCTGCAAGATAGGGGCGAAATCGTCGCTATGACCGGAGATGGCGTGAATGATGCCCCTGCGCTGAAGAAGGCGCAAATTGGCGTGGCCATGGGCATCACCGGCACAGACGTGTCTAAAGAGGCTTCTGATATGGTCTTGCTGGATGACAACTTTGCTACTATTGTTGCCGCAGTGGAGGAGGGACGGCGAATTTACGATAACATCCGCAAGTTTATCAAATACACCATGACGTCGAACGCGGGCGAGATATGGACAATGCTGCTGGCGCCGTTTTTAGGCATGCCTCTGCCGTTAACCCCGCTGCAAATTCTGTGGGTTAATCTGGTGACTGATGGACTGCCGGGGCTGGCGCTGGCAGTGGAGCCTGCTGAACGCGATACCATGAGACGCCCGCCTTATCGTCCGAATGAAAATATCTTTGGTCGGGGGATGGCACGCGACATTCTCTGGATTGGGTTGATGATGGGATTGGTTTCGTTGCTGACTGGTTTTGTCTATTGGAAGGCAGATCGGGCAGTTTGGCAGACGGTAATTTTTACCACACTGACGCTTTCCCAAATGGGTAACGCGCTGGCGGTGCGTTCAGATCGTGATTCGCTGTTCCGTATCGGGTTGTTAAGTAATAAAGCGATGCTTGGTTCGGTCATGTTGACCTTCGCTTTGCAAATGGCGGTGATTTATGTGCCTTTCCTGCAGGGAGTGTTTCGCACTGTGACACTGCCTTTGAAAGACCTGATGATCAGTCTGGCTTTGAGTACGGTGGTTTTTTTCAGTGTTGAGATTTTCAAATGGATATTGCGCAAGTCCGCATTCGAAAAGCGCGGTAGAATTTAGAGCGCTGGCAGTTTTGTGATTTTACTGACATTATCTCCCAAAAAGGAGCTTCTGATGACGGACTTGTTGTATCAGACAGATAGTTACCTTAAAGAATTTACCGCCCGGGTTAAGGCGGTTGATTTTGAAAATCGAGCAGTTTTGTTAGAGCGCACAGCGTTTTACCCAGGCGGCGGTGGTCAGCCTTGTGATCATGGTACACTGGCAGCCGGAAGAACTCTCTGGTCAGTTCAGCGGGTGCGCAAAGACCAACAGGGAGTATGGCATTTTCTGAATGGAGAAGAGGCTTTGCCTGAAACTGGAACAATGGTTGATGGGAAAATTGATTGGCAGAGACGCTATGCGTTGATGCGAACGCACACAGCCATGCACATTTTGTGCGGTGTGGTGTTCCGGGATTATGGCGCACAGGTGACCGGCGGTGACATGGAGCCTCTGAAAGGGCGCATGGATTTTGAATTTGAAACACTAACGCATGATCTCGTGCATGTGATTGAGGAGTCGGTCAACCGGGAAGTGGAAGCGGGGCGTGAAGTTCGCATCGCTATTTTGCCACGCGAGCAGGCTTTTCAAATCCCAGACCTGATCCGCACAAAAATTAATCTGTTGCCGCCTGAAATCAGCGAGGTTCGCGTAGTTGAGCTTGTGGGACTGGATTTGCAGGCGGATGGCGGTACACACGTAAGAAATACCAGCGAAGTAGGAGGTATGCACATTGTGGATTACAAAAGCAAGGGGAGAATGAATAAACGTATCTATGTTGAATTGGATTGAAATGCAGACGCCCGTCCGATTTTGATGGACAGGCGTTTCTTCATTCGGCAAAAAGGGGAAGTCGGTTTCAGGGAGAATACTGCCACAACCCGGCATCAAACGAGTTAGCAGGGTCATCAGCGGAGAAAAAGAGTTTCCCCTGATAACGGGCAAGATCATTAACTCGACCCTTGAACACCCTTAAGGTGCCGTCAGATGAGACCTGCCACAATTCCGGTTCTCCGCTGCTGCCATGTTCGACGGTGAACAGAAGCGCATTATTGACCACCGTAAGGCGGGAGGGCATAGAGCTTCTTCCCCCACGCGCTATGTCTTTGACCAGCAAGGTGGTTTCGGTAGTGCCGCTGCTGCGCCAGAGTTCTGCGCCGTATGCGCCATCATCGGCAACAAAATAGAGTGTATCGTTGAGTGGAATCAATTGACCGGGCGGCGTCACCTGATGCCCTGGTTTCTGTCTGATCAACAAGATGGTGCCATCAGGTCCGCCATCGCTTTTCCAGAGTTCCCAAGAATTATCTTCAGCGCGGGCGGTGAAATATAAGGCATCTCCCATCACCGTCAGGTTTTCGAGCGCGGCGTTTACGCTGAACGGCAAAATGATTTTGATTGATCGGGTGTTGTCGGTGCTGCCATCGCTGGTCCACAAGCCCCAGCCCTGGGCAGGTTCAGGGGCAACAAAAAACAGGTTATTGTTGAAATTGGTCAAACAGGTTTTATAGCGGAAGAGTCTTGTGGTGATGGATGGCAGTTCTTTGACCATTGTTGTACCGGCGCGAGTGCCGTCGCTCTTCCAAAGCTGAACACTGAGCTTGTTCAGATTGAAAGCGGGAAAATACAGGGTATTGTTGACGAAAACTAATTCTGTTAGGTCTTCGGTGCCTCCGCCCAAAGCGCGTATCAGTACTGTCCCCTGCTCGCTTCCATCACTTCGCCAGAGTTCTCCGCCATTGATATTGTCCAAAACAGTGAAATACAACGCTTGATCTACTGGCAGAAGCGTGTAAAAACGTTTATTCATATCAAAGGTCTTGATTTTTTGTGTGCCTTGATTGGTACCGTCGCTTTTCCAGAGTGCCCAGCCGTTTTCTTGAAAGACGACAAGGTATAGGGTGTTGTCAATCACGGCAGTGGCATGCAAACCCTTGATGGGTAAATCGGCAACCGGTTGGGTGCTGGCGGTGCTACCTCTGCTTTTCCAAAGTGTCCAGCTATCTTCTTTTGAGGTAAAGAAATATAACCAGTCGTTAGCAGGGGTTAGAAAGAGCGCCCCCTGTGAGGGATTCCATGGGTTATATGCTTTGGGGAGTTCACCGCGCACTAGTTCCGGTTGAGTGCTTTCCGGCACAGGTTGACTGGCGCTGGTAGCAGGGATAGCGTAAATCAGTAGATCGTTGATCAGTCTGCGCCCATCCGCCGCAAAAGTCAAGCCGTTAATGTCACCAGCTTCCAGAGTGACCAGTTCGGTGCAGGTCAATGCATCCCATAATCGGATACTCCCCCGTGTTCCAGCAGCCAGAATGGAACCGTCTGTTGAGAAAGCTACGCCTGCAATAGGTGTTTCAAAACCGCGGCAGGTGCTTAAAAGTTTCCATGTTTTGGTTTCGATGAGGGAGATGTTTTGCATTCCCTGATCGTCTTTGGTTTCGAGTGCCAGCGTGCTACCATCTGGCGAAAATGCCAAGCTGGGAGCTCCGCTTTCGTCCTGGACAGAAGGAATCGAATGAAGTTTATCTCCGTTCGAGGCATCCCATAATTGAACAATTCCTCTCCCGGCGTCGGCAAGGATACTTCCATCGGGAGAGAAAGTCAGTTTTTCACCGACAGCGCCTTCCCTGATGAACAGTTCAGCTTTGGTATTTAAATCCCAAACAGCAAGAAAGCCTGGCATGGCTGCGGCAATCCGTACGCCGTTCGCTGAAAAGGCAACTGCATACCCGGCATTTGGGTTTTGCCGGATTGCTTTTTCAACAAGATCAGGACGCGAAGGATCATACTGGCGGATTTCCATCATTTTTGTTAAATCCCAAAGACGCACCGTTTTATCTTTTGAACCTGAGACCAGCAGGCGCTCATCAGGTGAAAAGGCAATGCTGGTTACAGTATCGGTATGGTTGCTCAGAACAAAGATGGTTTTCTCGCCTTTCGCATCCCAAATCTCGATTTCATTGCTGTTGGCAACGGCCAGAAAATTCCAGGAAGGGGAAAATACTGCATAACCACCAACCGCAAGCTGCTGAATCGGCTGGAGTTCGGTTGCGTTTTCAATCGTAATTTGAGCGAACTCGCTGGCGATTTGTATGGTCGGGGTAGCAGCCGGCGTAGGTGTGCGGATGGAGAGCGTTGGCAGGACGGCTTCGGGCGTCTGGGGAATGCCGCCCAGAGTGAGCGCGGTGGCAGTGGCGCCCGCATCCGGAGTGACAGAAGCAGTGGGCGTGGGCGGTGGTATGGTCTGCGTGCTGATAAGAAAAAGTGGTGCCAGATAAGTTTGCCAGAGCCAGAAGCTGACAATCCCTAGAATCAGGCCGGCGCCGAGAATCGCAGAAATGCGCACCGTGACACGCCACCAGCGCGGTGGCTTTTTCTTTTTTACTGGGGCTTTTGGCTTGAGAGGGGCAGTTTGCGGCAGTCGTTGTGGCATTTGTGGCAAGGGTTTTTGGGGGTGTTCCGGGGGAAGTGGTGGGGGAGGCGGGCTGGCAGTTTCGGCTTGAGCAATACGACGTGCAGTGATCACTTCCATTGCCTTGCGGGCGACCGGACTTCCGGGATTGATCTTCAACCATCGTTCGATCGTCTTCAGGCGATCATCCTCGTCTTCCAGCGTTTCTATCAGCCACCCCCAGGCTTTATCGTTGTTGGGTTCTGCACGTATGATCTGCACCAGAATCTGTCGCGCTTGGTCTGGATTGCCGCTGCGGATCAGAGTAATGGCTTGACGCAACTCTTCGTCGGACATGGGTCTGACTCCAGTCGAAAGACTTTATCGGTCTTTAATTTTCATTATATACCATGATGATAAGTTTATTGCTCTTGGGATAGATTTTTGATATACAATGGAGGTGTTACGTTACTTTTGTTCGTAGGGATGTTTTGGGGTGTTTCAACGCGTAAGATGTAAAGCCATGAATGTGTACCGGATGGTGCTTGTTATCCTTGCACTTACCGGCGTGTGGGCAGCTTGTATACCTGAGCCGTCATTTCCTGTTGAAGTGCAGGATAGATTGGAGGGCATTCTGGCGCGCGGTAAACTTGTGGTTTGGAGTGATCCGAATTATCCACCCAGCTCAATATTGGATGAGACACAACCTCGTCCTGTTGGCACTCGCTGTACCCCTGCGGAGTACACCGCTTCACAGTTTTCCGGCTTCGATGCTGAAGTCGCAAAAAAGTTGCCGGACGGTTGGGTGTTGAAACCTGTTTTGTTACCCCCTCGTGGACGGAAATGATTACAGGGGGGTGGGAAAATCGTTGGGACATTGTCTTTGGTTCGCTGGCGATCACCTATTCGCGCATGGAGTCGCTTTATTTTACCCAGCCATACCTGACTGAACCGGCAGTTTTCTACGTACACAAAGATAATATCGTGTTCCAAACAGTTGAGGATTTGAGTGGCAAGCGCATTGGCACCTGTGCACAATGCACGTATGAGAGTTATCTCAATCAAACTTTGCAGCTACCTAGCTCTGTAATTGAGTTTAAAGTGCGCTCTCCTCAAGAGGTTGTGTATTACACAGAAATTTGGGCGTTGCAAGATCTGGCTAAGGGTGATGGGGTGGTGTTGGATGCTGTGCTAACAGGACAGCAGATTGGTGAAGAGGCTATTCGCAATGGAATGCCACTGCGCAGGCTTGACGGACCAGTTTTTTATTCATATGTCGCTGCGGCAGTTGATCGCAAGGGGAAACATGATGCCGAGGCAATGGTACGGCGGATATCTGAAATCATTCTTAATATGCACCGCGAGGGTGCATTGCGTAAACTTTCGACCCAGTATTACGGCATGGATTTAAGCAGTACCGCAGCAAGTTTTGAGATTGAAGCGCTTCATCAATTTGCTCAGGGAGAAATGCCATGAAGCGTCTGATTAAGTTCTTCGCCGGTAGTTTAACGGCTCGTCTGGCAGGTTACTTTATTCTGGTTACACTGATTGGCACAGGACTTATCGTATACGCTACCTTTTCAGGTGTTATCATGATCACGCGTTCTTCTGTCATTGGGCAGTTGCAGGCAGTAGCCAACCTCAAGGAAGATGCACTAGACCGCTGGGTGGAAGAGCAGCGGCGAAATGTGGTCTTAATTGGCTCGCTGCCCGCAGTACGGGAGTGGGTGGAGGTAATATTAAATCCTGGGCAACCTGAGCCTGTCAGACAAAAATCCCGTGAACGATTAAGTGAATATTTGAAGTTTGCTGTTGCCAACCTGTCTGATTTGCGTGAGCTTGCCATTTTGGATCTGGATGGCAATGTAGTGCTATCTACAGATAGGTTAAGCGAAGGTCGAAATTGGGGACAGGAAGCGTTTTTTACTCGGGGCCGTTCTGTGCTATATGTGCAGAATATTTACCCTTCTCCCCACAATGGTGAGCCAATGATGAGCATTGCCATGCCTTTGTTCGATTCCTCCCGGCGACGAGTGGCTGTCCTGGTATGCCATCTAAACATCGAACGGCTTGATCGGATTATTCTGGAACGGAGCGGGTTGAACATCAGGGGTGAGGTGTATCTGGTCAATTCAGACCAACAATTTGTTTTCGTTTCTCCTGCGCGTCGACAGAAGTCCGGAAACCTGCACTCTTTTGGAATTGACGAAGCGCTTGCACACAAGGATGGTTTTGGCGAATACTACAACTATGCCGGTGACCCTGTCATTGGTGTCTATCGCTGGCTGGAGCATCGCGAGCTTGCTTTGCTTGTAGAAACGCCGCGGTCACCTATGTATGATCCGGCGCGGCATTTGATGTTCAACCTGATTGCCATTGGTGGAATTATCGGAGCTTTTTGGGTTGCCGGACTGGTATTCTTCAGCCGCCGGGTAATGGGCAAGATGCGGCTGCTTTATCAGAGTGGAAGTCAAGTGCTTGATAATCATTCTCCGGAAACATCAGTCCCTTCAGATGAGGACGAAATATCTTCCCTGAATCGTGTTTTTGTTCGGATGTCAGATAAAATTCGCGATCAACAAAGTGAGATTCGTGCTCAAGTTGAAGCGTTTGCGAAAATTCGGCAGACCTTACAGCGTGATGAAGCGCATCTGCGTGCGCTGGTTGATCATCTGCCGGACGTTTTAATCCAGTTAAAACACAGTGGAGTTATGTTTTACTCGTCTCCATCTGTTGAAGATGTACTTGGCTACCATCCCAAAGAGTTATTGGGGCAGGATGTCATGGAATATGTGCAACCAGAGGATTGGGCAAGCATCCGGAAGGTTATACAGGAATTATGTGCCTATTCGTCAGGGGTAAGACGGTTTGAATTTCGTTTTCGTCATAAAGACGGTGTGTATCGTGAAATGGAAGCTCTGGGCAAGTCTGTCCATGACGACGAAACAACCGTTTTGCTTAGCTTGCGTGAGATTACCCGTCGAAGGTTGCGAAAATAAGCAATGTTATATGTCCACGCTGTGATGTATCACTCATCTGTGGTGTAGCAGCTCAAGAAGTATAATGAATTTGGATGAGGTGCGGTATGTCGGATCTAACAGGGCAATTCATTGAGCGCTATCAGCTTATTGAGCTGCTGGGGCAAGGTGGGATGGCTTACGTGTATAAAGCATTTGATACACGTTTGGAGCGGATGGTGGCGATCAAGGTTATTCGCCAGGATGCTTTTGCGCCCAAGGAGATGCAGGGCTTGACCAAGCGTTTTGAGCGTGAGGCAAAGTCACTGGCGAAACTGGATCACCCCAACATTGTTAAGATTTTCGATTATGGAGAGTATGGTGGTTCGCCTTATCTGGTGATGCAATATGTGGGAGGTGGATCGCTGAGGGAACATCTGCTAGAACAAGGTATCCCCTGGCACTGGCGAAAATCTGCCCGTCTGCTGATACCCATTGCCTGGGCACTGGATTACGCGCATCAACAAAATATTATCCATCGCGATGTCAAAACCCCCAATATTTTGTTGACCCAGCAGGATATCCCAATGCTCTCAGACTTTGGCATTGCCAAGATTGTTGCGCCGGGGGTGGCAGCTACATTGACCGGTACAGGTATTGGGATTGGGACACCTGAGTATATGGCGCCGGAACAGGCGATGGGAAACGTTTTCCCGCAAAGTGATATTTACTCTTTGGGTGTTGTCTTGTTTGAGTTAATTACTGGTCAACTGCCCTATTCAGCCGACACACCGATGGCGGTGATCCTGAAACATCTCAATGAACCTTTGCCCTCACCAAGAAGTATTAATCCTTCTCTGCCGGAAGCGGTTGAGCAAATATTACTAAAGGCCTTAGCTAAACAGCCGGCAGAACGCTACACAACGGCAGCCGAGATGGCTGAGGCTTTGGAAAATCTAATGCAGTTACCGGATGAAGCGCTCCCGCCCACAGTCCTGCCGGCGGGCATCCAGCAACAAGAGGTGCCTGGTGAGGCGATGACAACTCCACCTGCTGAACCTGATCTGGTGACGGGCGCGCCCACAGTAGTGTCGCCTGCGAATTTTGTAGGGCTTCCCCACCCAAAAGTGGAACCAGCTGCAGAGACAGTGACCCGTCCACCCGTTTCTCCCGCGCCATTACAGCCAGAACCGCCAGAGCCATCTCTCAAGATGCCCCCCAAAAGAAGCCAACTACGCTCCAAAGCGAGTGGGCTGATCCCTGTCTTGATCGTGATGCTGGCACTGATGGGGTTCCTGTGGGTGACACGCGAAGGCAGATGGCAAGGTTTATGGCTACCTATGCAAAACTTTTTGCCGACTCCGATTCCAACACGCGCACCTTCTTCAACATCGCCTTTGAGGCAACTTGAGCCTGTCAAAATTGCTTTTCTGTTGCCATTGAGCGGTTCTGCATCGGGTTTTGGAATTCCAGCGCGTGAGGGTGGCATGTTGGCAGTCGAAGAGTGGAACACAAGGGGAGGCGTTCTTGGACGCAGAATTGAACCAATCTTTGAGGATAGCCAGTGTGAGGCTGACTCGGCAATCCGGGCAGCCAACAAGGTTGTTGACCAGAACAAGGTTCACTATATTATAGGCGAAGTTTGTTCTGCAGCCTCTATTCCGTTATCAAAAATTGCCGAAGAAAAGGGCATGGTGATGATCAGCCCAACCTCTACCAACCCAAATGTCACGCTGAACGAAAATGGGACAACAAAGGATTTTATTTTTCGTGCCTGTTTCACCGATCCTTTTCAGGCGACAGTCATGGCAAGGTTTGCAATGGACCAAGGGTTCAAGACGGCTTTCATCTTAATTGACAAGGACAATGATTACTCGCGCGAGCTGGGTGTCGCTTTTGAGCAATCCTGGATGCAGGCACGTGGCAGAGTGCTTGGTATTGAGACCTATACTTCCGATACTACCGATTTCTCTGCTATTTTGATCAAAGCTGCCTATAGCAAAGCGGATTTGCTCTGGATTCCTGATTACTATTACAGAATAAATATGATTGCTCAACAAGCAAAAGAAAAAGGTATCACATCTGTTTTGATGGGCGGCGATGGCTGGAACTCGCCTGAGCTGGATTTAAGGGCTACAAATGGCAGCTACTTCTCCGATCATTATTCACCGGAGGACCCCCGTCCGATTGTGCAAGAGTGGGTGCAGAGATATCAAGCGAAATATGACAAGATACCTGATGCAACGGCAACGCTGGCGTATGATGCCACGAATATTTTGCTAAATGCAATTGCAAGAACTGGAGAGGATAGCCCGGAAAAAGTCAAGGCAATCCTGGCTACTGAAGGCTTTGAGGCTATTACAGGCTGGACAAAATTTGACGGACATCATAACCCCATCAAGCCTGCGGTAGTGATGCAAGTTAGAGATGGGCGTATCACTCTCGTAGCCAGCGTTCAGCCCTGATAGGATGTTCGAACCAAAAATTGCCCGGGCCTCTAAAGGTGCCGGGCAGTTCTTATTTAGCAGGGGGTTACTTCTTTGCAAACTTGTTGGAGAGCGTGTAGTATATCATGTTTTGCCATAAACGTACTGTGTCATAGAGGGTGTAATCATGGGTGGAAAATGTTTGCAGAATCACCCGCCCATCCTGACAGGAGGTGAGCAGACCATAATTGTTCGGGTCGCTGGAGAGCAATCCTGCAAGAATGCGATTGTGCCCATTGGGGTCAATGCGAATCAGGTCACCGGCATCGCCTTGCCAGAAGATACTTGGCTGAAGTGGCATAGTGACAGTATTCGGCGTCGTAAACACGGGTGAGTTGGGCATAAGCGCCGGAATATAGAAGTCAATGTAGTTTCCTGTGGAACGGTGCCAGTCTTTTTCTACGTGGGCATTGCAAATGCTCAGCATGAACTGCCCAAGTGCAGACTGGTCTTCATCCAAATTCCAGGTTTCGACAATCAGCGCCCCGCCTGAGTTGATGTGATTGATAATTCCATCTAAAACGCCCAGACTGCCGAGTTCGGTTCGGTCGCGGCTTTCAACTGCCATGACCACCAGGTCCCATCCTCCGTTACGTAACAGACGGTCAAAGTTACCCAGGTAATTATTGGTATTGACAACATTCCCGCCCGAAAAATGCATACCGCCTAGAACCTTACTTAGGCGAGGCACAAGCCGCCCCTGAGCATCCGGCTCATCATAAGCCAGCACGTTTGCTGCCAGGATACGAGCTTCAAACTGTCTGGTCAATTCGGCAGTGTCTGGCGTTTGAGTGGGGAGAGGGGTTGGGGTTTCTGTAGGCAGGGGGACTTCCGTCTCCGTAGCGGTGGGCTCGGCGGTTGGGGGTTCCGACTGTGTGGCGATGACCACAATCGGGGTTGGGCTGGGCTCTTCGGGGAGTTCTTTGGGGCTGGCGGTGGGTGGGTTACTTGCCAGCGCGGTAAGTTGCAACTCAAGAGCGATTTGGGTATTTTGTAATGCCTGAAATGTTGATTGGGTATCAGGAACTGTTGCGGCGGGTTGTGCAGGGATGCAGGCGGAAATGAGCAGGATAAACACGACAAGCGAGAAAAGTGCAAGAGAGTGTCTTTTCATGGCAAGTCCTTATCTGGAAAATCGGCTTACGGACGTTATCATCATTTTACACTTATTTCGCGGGGATGAGTTAATCGAAAATCGAGTTCAAAGAGCTAACAAACTGAAGTTCAGACATGAGATGGGACAGAGTGCTGAACCAGGATGGTGAATGAAGCCAAGGCGCTGCCAAAGATGATCTGCCATTGCCCGGGCGGGAGCGACCATAGTTTAGTCATGCCCAGCA